>Ga0065705_10104447_pt1 | contig 15533 bp, 13 predicted proteins | sample SwibulcommuniRL2_FD_59092 | JGI IMG/M metagenome (GOLD analysis project Ga0065705, IMG submission 59092) | Bulk soil microbial communities from switchgrass field near Rose Lake, East Lansing, Michigan, USA - RL2 Bulk Soil v2 (version 2) | ecosystem: Environmental > Terrestrial > Soil >...
AGGCGGTTCCCTGTCGGTAACATCGTTGGGTGATGAAAACGCCGCCACATCAGTGACCATCGCGAGCCCCAATCCTCGGCAGGTTAGCCGTAAGTGTCTCGTGGCCCTCGACCGGCTACGCGTCGCATGCCCTTTTTCCAGCTGGGAGCGGAAGGACCCAAGACCTGGATGGTGGTGACGACTCCAGGACCCAACTTCTCATCGAAGGTCTTCAGAAGGCTATGGCTCAGCAGACGCACCTGTGTCGCCCATGCCGTGGAATCACAACGCACAACGACGGTGGTGTCGTCAAAACTTTCCACGGTGCAGTGGGCACTTATTTGGGGTCCCACCAGCTCAGGCCATCGGGACATGACCGAGCCCACGGCAACGGGGGAAGTCCATCCCCGATCGCGGACCATCCGCCCAAAAACTGTTCCAATTCCCTGCGGATCACGTCCGTCGTCGTACGAGGGGCCAGCCGAGGAGCGGCGCCTTACTTCCCTGGCTTGAGCGCTACGCTCGCCCGCCCGCCGTGCCCTCGCTGCGTCGATTCGAACTTCTCCCCGTGCGATCGCTGACTGCCTCATCCGGTTAAGCATCGCGCGGGCCGCATCGAATTCGTTCGATTCCCGATGCGGCCCGTCCTGCCCGTCGCTCATGCCGACACCGTTCCGGGGCCGACGGTGAGAATCCTTCCATCGAGCTCGTGGGGAACGTCCTCGACAACTGCGGCTGTCACAATTACCTGCTCGGCGTCAGCTACCACCGCAGCCAGCTTTCTTCGTCGGGAGACATCGAGTTCGGCGAACACATCGTCGAGGATAAGAACCGGTTTGGCCCCCGGGCGCGAATCATCTGCACAGAGTGCCCGGTACACGGCCAACCGCAAGGCCAAGGCCAACGACCACGTCTCCCCGTGGGAGGCGTAGCCCTTCGCAGGCGCGCCTCCCAGTCCGAGAAATAATTCGTCCCGATGTGGCCCGACGAGCGTCAATCCGCGATCCAGTTCCTTCTTTCGGTGGAGCGCAAGCGCTTTGAGGAAAGCCGTCCGCATTTCTTCGAGGTCCAGATCCGGCAAGTGCTCCTGCGGGACCCCAGAACTGTCGGTTCGTGGGTCGGTCGGCTGCGCCTCATCCTCCAACCCGTCACCAACCGTCGACATGTATTGCACTGTCGCCGGCTTCGACCCGTCCGTCAGCCCTGCATAGGCGTTCGCGATCTCCCCTCCAAGGGCAGCAAGGACATCGAGTCGCCCACGCAGCAACTTTGCGCCGGCGGTCGCAAGATGTTCGTCCCATACGGACAGCGTTGCCTCGTGCGAGGACGAAAGTCGTCCGGTCGAACGCGCTGACTTCAACAACGCGTTTCGCTGCTTCAAGACCCGGTCATAGTCAGATCGGGTCGCCGCGTGGTGAGGCTGCAGTGCAACGAGAACCTCATCAAGATAGCGCCGTCGTTCCGACGGGTCCCCTTTAACGAGGGCCAGATCTTCTGGTGCGAAAAGCACTGTTCGGACGATTCCCAGGATCTCGCGTGCTCGTACTGGATTAGCGCGGTTTATCCGTGCACGATTCGCCTTGCCGGCAGTAATCTCGAGCTCGAGACCAACCGCTTGGTCAGCCCGATGGACACGGGCCCTGACAAGTGCCTGTTCAGCGCCGAAATGGATCAGGGGCGCGTCATTGGAAACTCTATGCGACGACAGCGAAGCCAGATATCCCAGCGCTTCGGCAATATTCGTTTTCCCCACACCGTTAGGTCCGGCGAATACAGTTGTTCCCGGTGCCAGCTCAAGATCCACCTGCCGATAGGATCGAAAGTCGGTAAGAGACACATGCGATATGTACAACGGTGAGTATTCCCGGCTAGTTGTTCGGCCGGCGCACCGCATGCCCGCCGAACTGATTACGCAATGCCGCGACCATTTTCATCGCCGGAGCATCATCCTGGCGCGAGGCGAAGCGCGCGAATACGGAAGCGGTGATTGCAGGTGCAGGGACCGCGTTGGCAATAGCTTCCTCGACGGTCCACCGTCCTTCTCCAGAATCTTCGACATAGCCGGCCACAGCACTTAGTTCGGGGTCTTCTTTCAGGGCCTTTACAAGCAGGTCGAGCAGCCACGACCGAATGACGGTTCCTTCTTGCCAGGCGCCAAAGGTTCCCGGTACATCTTTGATGATTTCTTTGGCAGCGAGCAGTTCGTATCCTTCGGCATATGACTGCATGATGCCGTACTCGATACCATTGTGAACCATTTTTGCGTAGTGTCCGGCACCGATTTCCCCGACGTGGACAAAGCTCTGTGCCCGGTCTCCCTCAGGGCGCAGGGCGTCGAAAACCGGTAGGAGCTCCTCGATATCGGCTTCTGCGCCACCGGCCATCAATCCGTATCCATTTTCCAGGCCCCAGACGCCGCCTGAAACGCCACAATCAACAAAGCGAATTCCGCTCTTGGCCAGATCGTTGCCGTGCCGGATGTCATCGCTGAAGCGTGTGTTGCCGCCGTCGATCAGGAGGTCACCGCGTGCTAGTTTCCCAGCAAGTTCCGACACGACTGCATCGGTAATCGGCCCTGCTGGAACCATGATCCAAATGATCTTACGTTCCGGGAGCGCCGCGAGGAGCGCGTCCACCGATCCAACGTCGGAAACCTCAGGATTGCGGTCGTAGCCTGTGACCTCAATACCGGCTTGGCGCAGTCGGGCGCGCATGTTGGCGCCCATTTTACCCAAGCCGATCAATCCGATATGCATGGTTCCTCCTACTGTTGGCGGGTCCCTGCCCCTGAAATCATGTCAGTTGGGCAAGCGAACGGGCATGACCAGGTATCGATAATCATCCTCGTCATTTCCATCGAGGGCCTTCTGCGCCGTCATCATCGCTGGTTTCGGCGCCGTGGTGAACGAGAAGCGCACGAAATCACTGCTGAACGCATTCAAGCCTTCGGAGAGATAAGCCGGATTGAAGGCGACCGTGATTTCTTCACCATCGAGTTGCGCCTCAATGGCTTCCTCGGCCTGGGCGTCTTCACCGGTGCCTGCATCTAAAGCCAGTTGGGAATTCGTAAATGTCAATCGCACCGGCGTATTTCGTTCGGCCACGACGGCAACGCGACGGACTGCTTCAACGAGATCGTGTGTGCGGACTGTCGCATGGATTGGCGTGTTCTCGGGGAACAGTGAACGAATTTTGGGGTAGTCGCCGTCGACGAGAAGCGAAGTTGTCCGGCGGCTCCCGCTTTCAAAGCCGATCAGGTCACTGTTTTCTCCGAGCGCGACGCTCAGCTCGCCAGCTCCGCCTAATGTTTTGGCCACTTCACTAAGAGTCTTGGCTTTGACCAAGGCAGAGGTGGAGATTCCGGGGGTCGTCGGTTTCCAGTGAACTTCGCGCATTGCCAATCGATAGCGATCAGTTGCCAAGAAAGTGATGAGATCGTCTTCAATCTCCATCTTGACGCCCGTCAAGATCGGCAACGTGTCGTCCTTGGACGCGGCAACGATGACTTGGCTAATCGCCTCAGAGAATGCGGCGCCGTCGACGGTTCCAGCGATTTCCGGCAACACCGGAAGGTCTGGGTAATCAGCTACGGGCATGGTTGCCAAGTGGAACCGGCTCCGGCCACAGGTGACGGTGACTTTTGATGCTTCCGTCTCGATGGTCACATTGGACTGTGGAAGACTCCGGCAGATTTCAGCCAGTAGTTTTCCGGAGACGAGGATCGTGCCTTGGGTGGTCACGTTAGCTGCGATCTCAAGATGTGCGGAGATCTCATAGTCGAAACCTGCTAGTGAAACCACGGAGTCGCCAGCAGTGATCAGGATTCCGGAGAGGACTGGGGAGGGCGGCCGCTGTGACAGCGAACGGGCGGTCCAGGACACGGCATCTGCCAGGACGTCCCTTTCGACACTGAACTTCACGTAGTGATCCGCCTTTCACAGCTTTTGGTGACAACTTTCCGGTGCAAGCTTAGCCCGACTGCTGAAGCTGGGGATACCGGACTGTGCTTTGAACGTAGTCAGGGAGACGACGATCGGGACGGGGAACTTGTTATCTGGAATCTTCTAGAAATTGGGATTCGTAGTGTTAATAAGTGCTGTGGATACTGTGGATAACCACGGTTGGCGATACGTTCCGGGGTTTTTGCCCTGTGTACAACCTGTGTGTTCTTTCCCGGTCAATCTGCACAGGCCAGTGGAGAACTTTTTTGGTCATTTTGGGGATCCACAGGCCAATGGGGACTTATCCGCAGGAAAGCTAGGTCGTCCACTTAACTATCCACAACTTTATCCACATGCGTGTATATCGGCATGTTTCCGCGATCTTTAGCCTTCGCGCTGCTGTTGTTTGATCCTGTTGGTGAGCTCGGTCACTTGATTGAATATGGCTCGGCGTTCGGCCATCAACTCTCTAATTTTCCTGTCAGCGTGTATCACCGTGGTGTGGTCCCGTCCTCCGAGAACCGCGCCGATTTTCGGAAGTGACATGTCAGTGAGTTCGCGAAGCAGATACATCGCGATTTGCCGGGCCGTTACCAGCGTCCGCGTCCGTGACTTGCTGTTCAATTCCTCGATGCTCAGGTTGAAGTAGTCCGCAGTCTGGGCGATTATGGCGGCCGGCGTGATCTCCTGGGCACCTTCGTCCGTAATGAGGTCCTTCAGCACTTGTTCTGCCAGCGTGAGGTCGACTGTTTGGTTATTCAAGGAAGCGAATGCAGTAACGCGGATCAACGCACCTTCGAGTTCACGAATATTGGTCGAGATCTTTGAAGCGATGTATTCCATGACGTCGTCTGGCGCCGATAGACCTTCGGCGGTGGCCTTCTTGCGCAGGATGGCTATGCGGGTCTCCAGTTCGGGCGGCTGGATGTCCGTTAGGAGGCCCCACTCGAAGCGCGATCTCATTCGGTCCTCAAAGCCAGCCAATTGTTTTGGAGGAAGATCCGAGGTGATGACCACCTGCTTGTTGTGGTTGTGCAAGGCATTGAAAGTGTGGAAGAACTCTTCCTGCGTTGCGTCTTTGTTCGCCAAGAATTGAATGTCGTCGATCAGGAGGATGTCGACATTGCGGTAAGTCTGCTTGAAACTCGCACCCTCGTCGTCACGGATCGAGTTGATGAAGTCGTTGGTGAACTCCTCGGAGTTTACGTACCGGACCCGTATCCCGTTGTACAGATGCCGTGCGTAGTGACCAATTGCGTGTAGAAGGTGTGTTTTTCCCAGCCCAGAATCGCCGTATATGAAAAGCGGGTTATATGCCTTGGCGGGCGCTTCCGCGACGGCTACTGCTGCAGCATGGGCGAACCTGTTGGATGAGCCGATTACAAAAGTATCGAAGATGTATTTGGGATTGAGGCGTCCGAACTCTTGGGAATTCGATGGTGGCGACGGCTGCGGCCGATTGTCGCTGATCCGTTCCTTTGGCACTGGGGCAGGCTCGGGTTGGGCGGGCTCAGGTTCAGATTCCGGAACCAGATCGGCGTCGATACTGAAGGCACAGAGAATGTCGTCCTGGAAAACCTGTCGAAGCGCCGCATCGAGGGAATTCTTGAGCTGGGTTTGCAGAACTTCACGAGTAAGTTCATTAGGGACCGCCAGCAACAAGGTGGTGCCGATCAGACCGAGCGGTCGGGCGAGGACGACGAAGCCACGCTGGCGAGGGGTGACCCGGTCGTCTTGCTCGAGTATGCGCACTACCTGGCGCCAAGCGCTCCCGACACTGTTTGTTTCGTCCGTGCTCACTGCCGACTCCCCCTTCAAGGTCTCATCGTTCGGCGTCAAGGTCTGTTGGTCCGCGCCGTACGGTAAACGACCAACGGTTATTGATTCTAGCCGTCATCCACAATGTTATTCACAGTCCGTGGATAACCAGGGCTGGCTCATAGTCTTGGGGAAATTTCCCTGAAAAGTCCTATGAAGCCCGTCAGGAGCGCTATCGAAGACGACGACACGGGTACCTGGATTAGAGGAATTCCTTGCAGGTTGTCCACAACTGTGGATTAATGTCTATCGAGTTATTCACAGGCTTCGATCACCAGCTTTGCTTGCAAGCAGGTGTGCTGGTTTGACCTGCCTCCTGCATGTCACCTATCGTTGTTTAGTCCTGTGTGTGTGCTTTGGGGACCGTGAGTGGAACTGCTAAGGCTAGTTCGATCTTGCAAAACCCCGATGTGCCACATGAAATACGAGCGTCAGCCTGTTCTTCCCCCTTGTAGCAACGGGTTAAGGCGCATCCTTTGATCGTCTTGGAGTTACTACTGTGAGCAAGCGGACTTTTCAGCCGAATAACCGCCGTCGTGCCAAGAAGCACGGCTTCCGTCTTCGTATGCGCACCCGTGCGGGTCGCGCCATCCTTTCAGCTCGTCGGTCCAAGGGCCGCACCGAGCTTTCTGCATAACAGCGAGCAAATCTCGCGGACTGCGCGGTGTTGACGTGAACATGGCCTCCGGCATAGCCGGGTACTGACCATGTTGCCTAAGAAACATCGCCTGCGTTCCGCTGCGGGATTCTCCGCCACCGTACGTTCCGGTGCCCGTTCTGGGCGCCGGAACGTCGTGCTATATGCAGCCGTTCATCTTGGGCCGTCCTCGACGGGCAACTCAAGGTACGGATTTATCGTCTCCAAGGCCGTTGGGAACGCTGTGGTTCGGAATCTCGTTAAACGGAGACTAAGGGCGATTGCTGCGGAGCATCTGGCCAACATGGACACCGGTTACGACATAGTACTGAGGGCGCTTCCGGCCTCAGCGCACGCGTCGTGGTCCGAGCTGTCCGCAGACACCTTCCGGGGACTCGACAATGCCTGCGCCCAGGCAGCGAGGAAGGCCGCTTCGTCCGGGCGAAAGGGATCCTGCGATGCATGAGGCTAAGAAGACCGGCTGGCCAGGTCTGTTGGTCCGCCGCCTAGTTGATATCCCGCGTATCCTCCTGATTGGAGTGATCGTGGGATACCGAAAGGTCATCTCTCCGCTGTACGGCGATGTCTGCCGGTATTTTCCGAGCTGTTCAGCCTATGGGCTAGAAGCGGTAACGGTACATGGTGCGGTCAAAGGCAGTGGACTTGCCGCCTGGAGAGTGCTCCGCTGCAATCCCTGGAGCCATGGGGGCATTGACCACGTACCCGCCGGGCGACGGATTTGGCCGGAAGGCAAAGCCCCCAAGATCATGGTGTTGAATCATCCGCCGATTCCCGCCGACGACGATGCCGCGCACGTGGCACGAGGAGCATAACCGGTAATGAACTTCCTAGACACAATCCTGTGGCCTTTCACGCAGGTAGTCTCGTGGATCCTTCGGGCTTTCCACGCAGTCTTCACTTTCGTGGGTATGGACCCGGATTCAGGGTGGACTTGGACGCTGTCCATCATCTTCTTGGTGCTGCTCATCCGCACTGCGCTTATCCCCGTGTTCGTGAAGCAGATCAAGGCCCAGCGGGCTATGCAGGTACTGCAGCCAGACCTTCGGAAGCTTCAAGCCAAGTACAAGGGCAAGAAGGACCAGCTCTCCCAGCAGGCCATGATTGCGGAGCAGCGGGAGCTCTTCAAGAAGCACAAGACGAATCCGCTGGCGTCCTGCTTACCAATTCTCGTGCAAATGCCATTCTTCTTCGCGCTTTTCCGGGTATTGAACAATGCCTCCAGGGCCAGCGCCGAGGGTCATTCAGTAGGCGCATTGTCGGTGGAACACGTTCGGAGCTTCGACGCCTCGACCATCTTCGGTGCCGGCCTCTCGGAGACCTTCCTAGGGACCATTAATTCTGGGACCCCAAAGATTGCTGTCATCATCACTGCCATCGTCATGATCGTCGCGATGTCCGCGAGCCAGTTCATCACCCAGCGTCAGATCATGACGAAGAACATGACCAAGGAAGCCCTTGAAGGGCCTTTCATGCAGCAGCAGAAGATGATGATGTACATCCTTCCGCTGGTTTTCGGCATTGGTGGTATCAACTTCCCCATTGGTGTTCTGATCTATTGGACGGCCACCAACGTTTGGACGCTTGGACAGCAGTTCTACGTGATCCGGAACAACCCAACTCCCGGTTCGCAGGCGGAACGTGAACTGAATGCAAGGCGCGCCGCTAAGGGGCTGCCGCCAGCGGGTCACAAGAAGGACGAGGAAGTAGCTGAACCCGAGGTCATTGAACCTAAAGGCCAACGCGAGCAGCCACAGCGCAAGAACAGGAAGAGGAAGTAGACGATGAGTGCCGTCCACGGGAATGCCAACGAGACCGAGCCGGCTCCAGAGGGCCTGGTAGCGCAGGGTCCGGACTCGGCGTCCTCCCCCTCCCCTGACGGTGTCACCCGTGTTGAGGAAGAGGGGGATATAGCTGCAGATTATCTCGAGGAACTCCTTGATATAGCCGATCTGGATGGTGATATTGACATTGAAATCCGTAGCGGGCGGACCTATATTTCTATCGTTAGCGAAGGCGAAGACGCATCCGCGCTGAAGGAGCTTCTTGGGGCTGACGGCGAGGGACTAGAAGCACTCCAGGAATTGGCACGTCTTGCAGTCCTCTCCGCGACTGGAAACCGTTCTCGGCTTGTTCTCGATATCGCCGGATACCGGGACGGGCGTGCAGGTGAGCTCAGGAAGGTAGCCGAGGCTGCTGTTTCCACGATCAAGGCCGATGGTGGCGTAGTGGCTCTGGAGCCCATGAGTGCCTACGAGCGTAAGCTCGTCCACGACACTGTCGCTGATCTTGGCCTACATAGCGAGTCCGAGGGTGAAGGCAGCCGACGGCACATCGTCGTTTCGGGCGTCCCGTCCTAATTCTTATATCGTCCAGAGCCGTCCTACCCAGCAGCCAGAACCGGGAGCAACGTGAGTCAGGAAGTCTTGCCGACTGAGGCAGAGAGCAAAGCCGCCGAAGTCGTATTCGGCCCCCGTCTTGCGTTGGCTACTCGCTACGTAGACCATCTGGCCACTTCCGGCATGGAACGGGGCCTGCTTGGTCCACGCGAGGTCCCACGGTTATGGAGCCGTCATGTACTGAACTGCGCCGTCGTAGCTGACCTCATTCCGGAAGGCGCTGAAGTGGCCGATGTCGGTAGCGGAGCCGGGCTGCCTGGACTTACTTTTGCCCTTGCCCGACCGGATCTGATGCTGACGCTAATTGAACCGTTGGAGCGGCGGTGCATTTGGTTGAACGAAGTCGTTGATGACCTAGAACTCAACAACGTGACGGTGTATCGCTCGCGGGCTGAACAGGCCTCCGAGCATGTCAATGCGGATGTTGTGACAGCACGGGCTGTATCCGCCCTGGGCAACCTGGCGCGACTAACGATTCCCTTGTTGCACGGGCACGGAGAAGTTTTGGCGATCAAGGGACGGAGCGCCGCAGAAGAAGTCCAGAAGGCGTCAAAGGTCCTTCGAAAAATGGGCGCTCAACATACGGAGGTCCTCACTGCGGGACAGGATATTTTGTCGGAGCCGACGACGGTCGTTCGTATCAGCGTAGGCGTGTCTAGCTAAACGGTAGGCTGTATGGGTGGCGATCGCCGTCACCGACGTGGTCAGGAGTTTGTGGACGTGAAGAGGAAAACGATCACTTATCCGGATTGTTTTGTCGCGTATCCTGCCTGGCAGCATTTGTCGCTTTCTAATCAAGCTAAAAAAGTTGATCTCGACGTTTCACGTGAAACACCTTGGCACCGCCCAGATGTAGACGTAGGGATCATATTTTTCTGGAGGACGACACCATCGAGCACCAAGAAGAAGTTCAGTCTGAAGCGAAGGCACCGGTCCGGGACATGATGGACAGCATAGATGAAAGCACTCCATTGGCGAGTCAGCTTGCGAACGAGAACAAGCGTCGCGAACGGTTGGACGGAAGGTCGTTGCCGAAACCGGAGACGACTCGGTTCCTCACCGTTAGCAATCAGAAGGGTGGCGTCGGAAAGACGACAACTACAGTAAACATTGCGGCGGCTTTGGCCAAGGCTGGAATGAATGTAGTCGTGGTGGACATCGACCCTCAAGGGAACGCCTCAACCGCCTTGGGGATCGAGCACCATGCTGAGGTAGAGAGCATCTACGACGTACTGATCAATGACGTGCCTTTGGCAGACGTGCTGGCCCCGTGCCCCGAATTTGAAAACCTACTAGTGGCTCCGGCCACAATCCACCTCGCCGGCGCCGAGATTGAATTGGTGTCCCTCGTTGCTCGAGAACAACGCCTCCGAAGGGCCTTGGATGTTTATCGTGCGTCTCGGGAGGAACTTGGCCAAGAAAGAATTGACTACGTCTTCATTGATTGCCCGCCTAGCCTGGGCCTGTTGACGGTCAATGCATTTGTGGCTGCCAGGGAGGTCCTGATTCCTATTCAGTGTGAGTACTACGCGCTGGAAGGGCTCAGCCAGCTTCTCAGTAATATCGAGCTTATTCAAAAGCATTTGAACTCGGAATTAGTTGTTTCAACCATTTTGTTGACCATGTATGACGGACGTACCAATTTGGCCTCACAGGTCGCAGCGGAAGTCAGAGAACACTTCCCGGACCAAGTACTTGGTGCGCTGATTCCGCGCTCTGTCAGGATCTCTGAGGCGCCAAGTTACCAACAGACCGTCGTCACTTACGATCCTAGCTCTACGGGTGCTCTGTCTTACCTTGAAGCGGCTGCGGAGATAGCGGAACGCGGCTAGTCTGCGACCTGGATCGGCGTGGTTGCCAGTAGACTCGTGACTGAGGAAATTGCGCCATCAATGGCGGAGTGGTGATGTCGAGAGGACTGACGATGGCAGAGAAGCGGCGTGGATTAGGGCGAGGCCTTGGTGCACTCATCTCCGGAAGCCCGGTATCAGAAGATGAGGGCGTTCCAGCGGCTGCTGTTCCTGCTGCGGAGTCATCTTTGACACAAGATTCCAAGGTCAAGGTGTCCACGTCCCAAGGGGCTGCCACTTCTGCCTCCGGCGCAGCCGATGTTTCACGTGAAACTAAGGCTCTGCCCGACGCCTCCAAAGTTTCACGTGAAACGACGAATGCGAAGGATTCCGTGAATGGCGGTTCGCGTTCCCCGTCGGATTCCGAGGGTACGGTTGACGATGCCGAGCACCCTCAGGCGGAATCAAGGATCTCGTCGTCCACCCCCTCAGCGAAGGCGGTTCGTTCGACCGGTAAGGAATCGACTCGTAAGTCCCGCCCGGTGGATATGTTCTTCTCGCCAGGCACCACGGAATCTTCGTCATCCAACTCAGGTTCGGACGCTCCTACCGCAAAGAAATCAACTGCCAACAGTCGAAGTAGGCGCGTCGCGGTACCTGATGTCCTCGGACAGGTTATGCAGCAAAAGGATGATCGTGGTGTTCCTGATGAATCGAACACCGATACTGAGCTAGAGAATGCGTCGTTGCCGGATGCTGAATCCCAGTCGTTGAATGAGGATGCCATCGGGCCTGATGCTGTTTCACGTGAAACGTTGATAGCGGTCCCGGGGGCGACGTTTGCCGAGGTCGCGGTCGGAGATATTCACCCGAACCGCAAGCAGCCACGTACATCATTCGATGAAGATGACATGGCTGAGCTCGTACACTCGATTCGCGAGGTGGGACTGCTTCAGCCCATTGTTGTTCGTCCTTCGGGAGAGGACAGCGAGGAGAAGTACGAACTCGTCATGGGCGAGCGTCGTTGGCGCGCGGTTCAGGCCGCAGGACTCTCGCAGATTCCCGCGATTATCCGAAATACTTCGAACACAGATCTGCTAAGGGACGCACTTCTAGAGAATCTGCATCGCTCTCAACTTAATCCTTTGGAAGAGGCCGCGGCCTACCAGCAACTTATGCAGGAATTTGAGTGCACTCAAGAAGAACTTTCGGATCGAATTGGGCGTTCAAGGCCGCAAATATCGAACACTATTCGTCTGATGAAGTTGCCCGCACTGGTCCAGCGTCGGGTTGCAGCTGGCGTTTTGACTGCGGGTCACGCGAGGGCGCTCCTTGGACTGTCAGACAATGCGGAGATGGAGCGCGTTGCCCAGCGAATAGTGAATGAAGGTCTGTCCGTCCGGGCTACTGAGGAGCTCGTCGCGATGAGCGATGGCCTTAGGCGCCCCACGAGAGAGAAGACTCCTAAGTCCACTGCACGTCACGAGAGACTGGACTATTTGGCCAACTCGTTGTCCGATCACTTGGATACAAACGTTAAGATTACTCTCGGCGCAAAGAAGGGTCGCGTTAGTATCGAATTTGGCAGCGTCGATGATCTGAACAGAATCATGAGTGTCATTTCGCCGACCCCGGAGAAGTAGACGTTCTGTCGTCTGTGTTTCACGTGGAACATAGACGACAGAACCCGCGGTAGTTTCCCAGGCTTCGACGATTCTCTGCGTTGTTGGACCTGTCGAAGTCTGTACCTATACCTCCTGCCGCGCATCTGGCCAGGGCCAGTTCACGCGTGGTGTGGAGTCCATCATGGGAGACCTTCCACTGGAAACCACAGGCCATATGCGCTCTCGTTGTCTCATGTTCATAGCTAACCAAGGCATCTCGTGACGATATGAACCGGGACGTCACCCTTCTCCTTCGTTTCTTGCGTTGCTATCACAGGCTCGCGGTAATTCCCCAGGCAACTAGAGGGTTTTGGCGCAGCCGCCGGCGTCGTATGGTTTCACGTGAAACTCTTCCCCGACAGTTTCAGGAGACGACAGGGATGTTTATGAGGAAAATCCGGGAGAGACGGACGCCAATCTAGCCGCTGATTCAAGTGGTGAGAGTGTTTTCGGCGGGTGTCCAGGAGCCAACGATTGCAAGTGAGCAGGCTTCATAAGTACCCCCTATTTGGGAGTACTTAACATGAGAATGATTTGCTGGAGCTAATTCTTGATGATGGCGTACGGCACTTGCGTGTATCGCTCACCGCCGTGGGCAGTGAATGGTAGCTTTTGATTTCGGAGGAGCGTCATGCCCTGTCCACATTTGGTGTGAGTACGTGGCAGGCACGGGACGGTGGCTCATGCAACGTCTCCCTGCATAGATGCCGCGGACCTGCAGAGAGTTGCCTGTCAACGTTGCCTGGTGCTCCCGAGCGCTCAAGGGCGCCGACGCACGAGAAGTGAGCTTCCAGACTATAACAACTGATATGAGTTGGATAGTTGCCACATGTCATACACAAACAGCACTCAGCTGCGTATCGGTGGCCGAGAGCGTGAAGTGAGTGTACGTCGCAGGGCGGCTCCGGGTGGGAAGTCCTCGTAATGGCCCTGCGGTCCATTTGGTGACCGTGGGGAAGAACTTCGAATTCCTGGCCGGAAGCTGGGTCCCTCGGGGTCTCAGGAGCAGTACAGACGTCCGTCTGGAGCTAGCAAAAATGAGGGGCCGTAACCGTCTGGTGACGGCTACGGCCCCTCATACCCTGTACTGGTCGCTGTGTGGCGATCCTGGGTTTGTATGTCAGAGGTAGGCGGCGAACTCTTGTTCCAGAGCCTGCTTCGGCTTCGCTCCGATAGACGTGGCTACGTGATCTCCATTTTCGAAGACGTAGACCGCCGGGATGCTGGTGATGCCGTATTTGGCAGCGATGCCCGGGTTCTCGTCGACATTGACTTTCACCACGTCGATCTTCTCGGAGTGCTCTGCGGCAATCTGATCCAGAATTGGGGAAAGCATGCGGCACGGGCCGCACCATTCTGCCCAGAAGTCCACTATCACTGGCTTGGAGGAATCCAGCACGTCAGCTTGGAAGGAGCTGTCTGTAACGTCCTTTGCCTGGCTCATGTTCATTCTCCCTTTCTTGAGGAAATTAGTTGGATACGACAGTGCTGTTGTCGGCCGGCACCGTCAGGTTCGAGAGGTAGTGTTCGACGTCGAGTGCGGCAACGCAGCCGGAGCCGGCAGCCGTGACTGCTTGGCGGTACGTCGGGTCGATGACGTCGCCAGCCGCGAAGACACCGTCCAGGTTCGTCTTTGAGGTGCGTCCCTGGACGGCAATGGTGCCCTCAGGCGTCAGGTCCAACTGGTCTTTCACCAGATCTGTCCGTGGGTCATTTCCGATCGCTACGAATACGCCGGTGACCGGAAGTTCGGAAGTGGCGCCATCAATCAGGTTCACCAGCTCGAGCCCAGAAACCTTGTCCGTACCCACCACATCGTCGACGGCCGTATTCCAGATGAATTCGATCTTGGGGTGTGCCAGTGCACGGTCTGCCATGATCTTAGAGGCTCGAAGCTCCCCGCGACGGTGAACCACGGTCACCTTCGAAGCGAATTTGGTCAGGAAGAGCGCTTCTTCCATGGCGGAGTCACCGCCGCCAATCACGGCGATTTCTTGCTCGCGGAAGAAGAACCCATCACACGTGGCGCACCAAGAGACGCCATGACCGGAGAGGCGTTTTTCATTGGGCAATCCAAGTTCCCGGTAGGCGGATCCCGTGGAAACGATGACTGCACGGGCTTTGTACTCGGTCCCGTCGGCGAGTACCACGTGCTTCACATCGCCGGAGAGGTCGACCGAGGCGACGTCCTCGTATTGGATCTCAGCACCAAAGCGTTCGGCCTGGGCCTGCATGTTGTCCATCAGATCGGGCCCGAGGATTCCTTCCCGGAAGCCGGGGAAGTTCTCCACGTCCGTCGTGTTCATCAGTTCGCCGCCAGCAGTGACTGAGCCTGCGATCACGAGCGGCAATAGGTTGGCTCGAGCCGTGTACACGGCTGCCGTGTACCCTGCGGGCCCCGAACCGATGATGATGACATCGCGGATGGCATCTGATGTTTCTGTGGCCACGCTGTGTGTACCTCCGGGTTTGGTCCGTGCTGGGAGTCGGATTCCGGCACGGAAATGTTGGTCATCTCTTGCCCTGCACAACGGTGTCGTGCTGGTCGGTATTCCCGGTGGGGTGTCAGGACACCTTGATCTCGGAAATCTGGAGTCCATAGGGACGTGAACTGTTCGACGTTGAGGCGAGCCGCGGCAATTCAGTCACGTTGATGAAAACGTACTTGCCCTTCACGCCCTTGCTGCCGTCTCCGGAAACAGGAACTGAAACCGTCGGCCCCGTGAAGGATCCGGATGCCACCTCTTGGGCTGAGCCCAGGTCTTCGCTATCGCCGACATTGACCTGGAAGGAACCGCCGGTTGCATTGAGGCCGGTCAGCTGGACCTCGGAAACGGTGGCTTCGTCCTTCAGCTTGGCCACCAGCACCATGTTGGAGGCGAACCCGCCGAATTCCGGAGTCGTGTATGAGTAGGACCGGTACATGCTTCCCTGGCTGCCATCGATGGCCTTCGCCAAAGTTGAGTCGGTTTCGGCATTGAGAGCCTGGTTCCCCGGCACCAAGCGCGTGAGATCCGCGATTTCGGGAGCTGCGGTCGGTGCATTCGAGTCGGATCCCGACGCGCCGGAGGAATTGGCTCCTGCCTCCGAATTCGTCCCCTGGCCTGATTCGCCAGCGACCGGGGAGGCATTGTTCTTGCCCAAGGTGTTGAATGCGAAGACCACGCCGACCACAAGGACCACGACGAGTAGCGCCCCGACCAGGATCCGGGTCATCTTCCCGGCGCCGGCAGACTCCTCGTTGTCCGAGTCGTCGTCGGCATATTCCGGCTCGCTGGGCGCGGCGG
>Ga0065705_10104448_pt1 | contig 15533 bp, 19 predicted proteins | sample SwibulcommuniRL2_FD_59092 | JGI IMG/M metagenome (GOLD analysis project Ga0065705, IMG submission 59092) | Bulk soil microbial communities from switchgrass field near Rose Lake, East Lansing, Michigan, USA - RL2 Bulk Soil v2 (version 2) | ecosystem: Environmental > Terrestrial > Soil >...
GAAGTGGCAAGCAATGCCGCGATCCGCAGTGTGGCGGGTTATGTGCTGCGCAAGTTCCATCCCTATCTCTTCCATGTCAAACCGGATACGCTGGAGGAATCCTTCCAGGAGATCATGCAGGCGGCAGTCCGCGAGGCTCAGCGCGCCATCCAAAAGGAAGCGCCCGGCAGCGGGACCACGCTCACGGCGGCCCTGGTGGTAGGGCAACAGATCACGGTTGCCCACGTCGGTGATAGTCGCGCCTACTTTATTTATCCAGACTCGCGCGTCGAACCGATCACCCGCGACCATTCGCTCGTAAAACGTCTCGAGGAGCTGGGACACATTACCCCTGAAGAAGCAGCAAATTACCCCCATCGCAACGTGCTCTACCGTGCTCTGGGTCAGGGTGAGATCCTGGACGCCGATATCTTTACTCTGGGTTTCCCACAACCCGGTTTTCTCATGATTTGCAGTGATGGACTGTGGGGCGTCATCACCGAACAGGATCTTGTCCTTGCGATCAATGAAGCGCCCAACTTGCAGCGCGCCTGTCAGAATCTCGTGAACGCGGCGAATGCCGCGGGTGGACCTGATAATATTAGTGTCGTTCTCGTGCAACTGATCGGATAGGTATGTCATCTGGAAGACAGGATTATTACAGTCTTCTAGGCTTGAACCGAAAAGCAAGCGTGGAGGACATCAGGCGGGCTTATTTTGAAGCGGCACAAAAGCTTCATCCAGATAAGAATACTGCCGCCGGTGAGACCGAGTTGTTCCTTGATGTTCAACAGGCGTATGAGGTATTGTCGAACGCCAAACGCCGGGCCCAATATGATGCCACACTTCCTCCCGAAGAAAAAGTAATTCTTCCCTATCTCTACAACATTCTTTATAGCCGTCCCAATTTGATCCGCCTGCAGGAACCGCAGATGCTCTATATTATCCTGGAGTTCGAGGCGCCGCTGGCGGCGCGCCAGGCTCCTGCTCCGCCGTTGAACGTCTGTCTGGTACTCGACAGGTCCACATCCATGCAGGGCGAGAAAATGGATGTGGTAAAAGCCGCTGCGATACAGGTGCTGCGTAACCTCAGACCGCAGGATATTCTGAGCGTTGTGACATTTAGCGATCGCGCCGAAGTAGTCATCCCTGCATCCTATTATCAGGAACGCTCACGCCTCGAAGCAAAGGTTCAAATGATCCAGCCTTCCGGGGCGACTGAGATCTACCAGGGACTGGAAGCCGGTGTTAAGGAAGTTATGCGCAGCCTGGACTCCAGGCGCGTCAATCACGTGATCCTCCTGACCGATGGGCATACTTATGGGGATGAACAGCAGTGTCTTGCCCTGGCTTCGAAGATCGCAGAACGCGGCATTGGCATCAGCGCGATGGGAATCGGGAAGGAATGGAACGATATCTTCCTCGACGTGCTTGCTACCCGCACCGGTGGGAGCAGCGCCTATATATCCCATCCGCAGGATATTAAGCAGTTGTTGCTCGAGAAATTCAATGCACTTGCCCAGACCTACGCCGAGGACATGTCCCTTAGCCTGACACCCATCGATGGTGTGGAACTGGCGTATGCGTTCCGCATCCAGCCGGATCCCTCGCCAATTCCGCTCGACAGTCCCCTTCACCTGGGATCAATATTGCAAGATGCTTCCACTCAAGTGATTTTTGAATACATTATTCAGCCAAAAGCGGTAAAATCGGACTTACTTGCAATCCTGAACGGCACATTAAAGGTTGCTATTGCATCGCAACCTATGCCAGTTCCGGCTCTGCGGTTAAACTTGAATCGTCCCGTGGATGATGTTCCCGAGGCGGATCCGCCGCCTCCCAAGATCGTCCAGGCGTTGTCACGGCTCATGTTGTTTCGAATGCAGGAACGAGTCAGGACTGAAATCGAAAATGGGCGAATCGATACGGCAACCCGTCATCTGAAAATCCTGGCATCCAACCTTTTGTCGCAAGGTGAACGGAGCCTCGCGCAGACGATTTTGCTCGAAGTGGATCATTTACAAAAACAAAACGTTCTCTCGGCTGAGGGCAGCAAAAAAATGAAATATGGCACGCGTGCCTTGGTCGTTGCGTCGCCAAAAAAGGAGTAGGTCTCATGATCATTTGCACGAATTGCCAACATAAAAATGTGGCGGGGGCGATGTTCTGCGCGGAATGCGGCGCGCAACTTGATGGTGTCGAGACCCTTGTCACCCAGGCTATTACCGATGAACAGATAGCCGACGAGCTCAGCAGGAAGTCTCAACGCCCTGAGCCTGTATCCTCTCCCGCAAACAGCTGGATTTCCCTCCATTTAATGGACAGTGGAAAAATATTGCCTCTCGCCTCACGTAACGAGTTCACACTCGGGCGCCTGAGCGAAGGGCAGCCGATCATGCCGGATATCGACCTGACACCATACCAGGCCTACGCTTCAGGTGTTTCGCGTTTGCATGCCGTGGTGAAACGCGATTCAGAGCGCGTCCTGGTCATGGACCTTGGGTCATCCAATGGTACCTACGTAAACGGACGACGCATCAACCCACACGTGGAAGAGTCACTAAATCACGGTGATATCCTTGCCCTGGGAAAACTAAAGATTCAAGTCCTGCTTCGTAATATATAAGAATTTTGTGGAAAGGTGTAAGGATGTCAAACACTGTCATTTTACACATTGCAGGTGAGCCATCCATTGTCGGGGAAGTGGATGAGTTGCCAAAGCCATCGGATACGTTAGTGATCGTGAGTAATCCACGCTTACGCGATGGGAAGGATGTCCATTATCTCGAGCATAACGTGGTCAAAGTGATCTGGCCCGTCGATAAGCTGACCCTGATTGAAGTTCTGGAGAGTCAGGAAGAAGAAAACCTGATCGGCTTTGTGAGGGAATAATATATGCCCGATGATTTTGACCGTCGCCGTATCCTGATAGTGGACGACGAAGAGCGCATGGTGCGCTTTATCCGCATGAACCTGGAACACGATGGCTTCCAGGTCTCTGAGGCATTCAACGGCAAACAGGCCATCCAAAAGTTACGCGATATTAACCCGGACCTGATCCTGCTGGATGTGATGATGCCCGATATCGATGGTTTCGAAGTGCTGGAAACCATCCGCGAGGCAAGCAGTGTGCCGGTCATCATGCTCACCGCCAAAGGCGAGGAGGACGATCGCGTCCGCGGCCTCGAACTGGGTGCGGACGATTACATCACCAAGCCGTTCAGCCCACGCGAAATGGTCAGCCGCGTCAAGGCAGTCATCCGCCGTACGGAAGGGGCGAGTGGTTCGATGCACGATATCATCGAAGTGGATGAGCGCTTGAAGATCGATTTCGACCGCCGCGAGGTTTGGCTGGAAGGAAAACTGGTCAAACTCCGCCCTACTGAGTATCGCCTGCTTTATCATCTGGTGCAGAACGCCGGCTGGGTTGTGACCCACGACCAGTTGCTCGTAAAAGTCTGGGGGTATGAGTACCGCGACGAACCGCATTACGTCCGCCTGTACATCAATTACCTGCGCCAAAAGCTCGAGAAGGATCCCGCCAACCCAAAATATATTCTTACCGAACGCGGTGTCGGCTATCGCTTCGTGGATTACAAGCGGCAAAAAGTGTAACTCCAGCCCTGCTATTATGCTAACCTTGCGAACTTCGCAAGGTTTTAATTTAAACTTACCCTAAGTTTTTTCATATGTATTTTTTATATGGAGCTTGTGTTTTTTTAACGCAGGCTTTATATATTAAGGGTGTAAATCTCAAACACATTAAGTATGGAGGTCGCTATGTCTAACTTAATTCGTTGGGAACCCGCCCGTGAAATGATGACCCTGCGTGAAGCAATGGATCGTCTATTCGACGATGCGTTCACCCGCCCGCTCTCCGTTCGAGACGGTTGGTCAATGTCCAGCCCTGCAATTGACATGTACCAAACCGATAACGAGGTGGTCGTGAAGGCTTCCATCCCCGGTGTCAAGGCTAACGAAGTGCAGATCAACATCACCGGAGATGTATTGACCCTAAAGAGTGAGGTCAAGCAGGAAGAGGAGCGCAAGGATAAGGCGTGGCACATCCGTGAGCAGCGCTTTGGTTCCTTTGAGCGCTCGATAGCCCTGCCGACCGCTGTCAAGACTGATAAGGCTGAAGCGGTTTTCGACAATGGCATCCTGACCATTACTCTCCCGAAAGCGGACGAAGTTAAACCTAAAACAATTACCATCAAGCCGAAATAATGCCCGGCAAGTGAAGTGACAGTCACCTCCCGAAGCAGGTGACTGTCACTTTTTTTATCAGGGGCTTGAAAGAGTCAGGGTTCCACCCGAAGTAGTCAATTTTTGTGAAAATCGATGTATTTGGGGTAAAATCGAGTTCATGCCAAAGCAACCTTCCAAACAAAGAATTATCCTTGTGGATGACCATGAGGTCGTGCGACTGGGATTGAAATCTTTATTGGAGCGTCATCCCCAGTTCGACGTCATCGCAGAAGCCGGTTCGGCGCGTGAGGCGATAGAAAAGACCGACATGCTCAAGCCCGATGTAGTGGTGATGGATATTCGCCTGCCCGGTACCTCGGGGATCGAAGCCTGCGAGCAAATCGTCACGAAACATCCAAATGTCAAAGTGATCATGCTCACCTCGTACGCGGAGGACGAGATGCTGTTCTCTGCCATCCGCGCCGGTGCTTCGGGATACATCCTGAAGCAGATTGGCAGTGATGACCTGGTGAAGGCACTCGAAGCCGTCTCGCGTGGAGAAGCGCTTCTCGATCCAGCCGTTACCCAGCGTGTGTTCCAGGAAGTGCGCCGCGCCGTAAAGGAAGAGGAAGCCTCGGCGTTCCAGCATCTGAGCCAGCAGGAAAAGCATGTGCTGTTGCTCGTCTCGGAAGGCAAGACTAACCGCGAGATCGCTAAACAGCTGTTTCTCGGCGAAGGGACGGTTCGCAACTATGTCTCGAGCATTCTCTCGAAGCTGGGCGTGAACAACCGGGCGGAAGCTGCGGCCTACGCCGTGGAACATAACTTGCGCGAATATATTACGACATAGCTGTTGGGAATATGATGACGGAGTCACAATTGTGGCTCCGTTTTTTTGTTTGGCAACCCTGCGAAGGTTTAAGAACCTTCCCAAGGTTCTTCTCGAGAGGTTTCTTTGCTTTCCCAGGAAATTACCGATGGTGTCGTTCTCATGCGTCCGTTCCGTTTTGCGGACGCCGAGGAGACATTTGGCGCCGTACGGGAATCACTTACCGAACTCAAACCATGGATGAGCTGGGCACACGATGGCTATTCCATTCAGGAATCAAAAGAGTTCATCCGGATCACGCGGGCACGCTGGGAAGAGGGGACACTATTTGCTTTCGCCATCACTGATGCCAAAACCGGATCCATCCTGGGCGGGTGCAGTCTGAGTCACATTCACCCCGTGTATCATCTTTGCAATCTAGGCTACTGGGTACGGACGAGCCGACGCGGGGAAGGGATTGCGGTCCGGGCCGCGCGACTGGCGGCGCGCTATGCATTTGAAAAGGTTGGATTGATCCGCGTGGAAGTTGTCATGGCGTTGGGAAATATGGCTAGCCGGCGTGTTGCTGAAAAAGCGGGCGCTCATTACGAGGGGATTCTCCACAATCGAATGGTCGTCAGCCGGGAGATCTATGACGCACACATGTACTCATTGATCCCCAAAGATTTCGGCCTGATGACGAGTCTATAGAAACAATAAAGGAGCGCCGCCAGATTCTTTGTTAATGGTTTCACAAATATAGTACTTTTGTTCAATTGAAAGATGCGCCTGGAATCTATAAAATGCAACTTACATTTAGCGGTATTTTACTGGTAGGAGAGAGATGTACCGGGACTCACATGGAAATGTGAGTCCCGGTACATGTTTAAGTACAAATAGAGTCGCTGATGTAGAAAAGGGGAGGCGATTGAACGGGTCTGTCCCGCGGTTAATCTGTCAGCTCTTTTGATTCATGATCTGATCCAGCGCTCCCTTGAAAACATCATAAGGCTGTGCGCCGACCACTGCATAGCGATCGTTGATCACATACGTCGGAACTCCGGTCACACCGATCTGTTGCGCCCAGCGGACCTGCTCTTCGACGTAATCGGTATATTTGGTACTTTGGACAAGCTTCTGCATTTCGTCGGCGTTCAAGCCCGCTTCTTCTGCGGTGGAGCGCAGCATACTCCACTGGCTTGGGTCCTGCCCCTCGGCGTAGACTTTGCGAAAGAGAGTCTTGTGGAATTCGTTGGCTTTTCCATGCTCACGCGCATATTCCGTCGCTTCGTGAGCGAGGCGCGTATTGTAGATCCGTTTTGTAGATTCAAACTTCATGCCGTACGATTCGGCGATGGCTCGTAATCGTTCCTCCGAGCCGTTTAGGCGGGCGCGCTTGACGTAGTCGGGTAATTCCTGGCCCTGCGGCGGGACATCCCAATACAAATAGAACGGTCGCCATTCCAGATCGAACTTGTATTCCTGTTTCAACTTCTCGACCACACCCTGGCCGACATAGCACCACGGTCAGATGTAATCGGAAAAGATCGTTAGTTTAAAATCCATTGGATTTCCTTCTAATCGTAGTCATGTCACTCTCCCGCAGGACATAATCACAAATATAGATAAAATATCAAGCAGATAGACACGTGACATTCACCATATCTTACGCAAGGAGCAACCTTCATGACAATCGACCTGCGCCTCAATCCAGACCGGATGCTCGCCTCCTTTAACCAATTGGCTTCGATCGGTGCGACCGGGAATGGTGGCGTACATCGTCCTGCATTGGGCGAAGCACATCTTGCGGCACGCAAATGGCTCCGTGAAGAGGTCGAACGATCGGGATTCGAATTCCGCATAGATGGTGCTGGGAATCATTCGGCATTTCTTGCCTGTGGGCCGGAGGGTGCTACCACCTTGTTGTTGGGTTCTCACCTGGACACTGTTCCGAATGGCGGTCGCTTCGACGGCGCGCTGGGCGTGATTGCGGCACTTGAAGTGCTGAAAACAATGAAAGAAAACGGGATCAGGCTAAAGGTCCATTTGGAGGCGATCGATTTTACAGATGAGGAGGGCACACTCGTAGGTCTGCTTGGCAGCGCCGCCCTCACAGGGAATCTTACTCCTGATCTTCTGCAAAATCCACGTGGAGGTCGCCAAAATCTGGTCGCAGGTATGCAACGTGCGGGACTATCCGATGAAGGCATACTGAGTGCGAAGCGTCCCCGGGAATCCATTGCGGGGTATTTGGAATTGCACATCGAACAAGGCAAGCGGCTGGAACAGGCACGAATTGATATTGGCATTGTCTCTGCGATCGTCGGTATTTCATCGTATCAGCTGTCCTTTGTCGGTCGAGCTGATCACGCGGGTTCAACGAGGATGGAGGATCGCCTCGATGCATCGTTGGGTGCCAGCGCGTTTGCACTCGCGGCGCGTGAACTTGTAATGAGGGATTTCCCAAATTGCGTCATGAATATCGGCGATATGAGTTTCTCTCCACGTGCATTCAATATCGTACCCGCGCAAGTGGATGTATCGTTGGAGTTTCGGGCTCCGAACGAGTCTGATTTTGAAAAATTGGATTCGGCATTACTGGCTCTGGCACAGGCAGAAGCAAAACGATTCGGTCTGGAGCTCAAATCCGATTTCCACGGCAGGCATTCTCCGACGCCCATGAGTGATTCCATTCAGAGCGCATTCGTCGGCGCCTGCGAAGTACTAAGGTTGTCTCACACAGCGCTTGTTTCGGGTGCCGGTCACGATGGACAATCGTTTGCGGGGATTTGTCCGGTGGGGATGATCTTTGTGCCTTCGGTAGATGGCACGAGTCATTCGCCGCATGAATTTACGAAATGGGAAGATTGCGTCAATGGGGCAAATGTGTTATTGTATGCAGCATTGAGCCTTGGGCAATAGCAAACGTCCTGACAGATTGTGTCAGGACGTTTGATCTAACTATTTGCGGAGCGTGAGCATCACGCCGTTTTGCGAGGGATCCTGGACGAGGAGTCCTTCATCTGTTTGGTTGGAGGATATCCCAGCCGCGTCGATCCGCTCGATCACCTGATTCAACGCTTCCTGGTTCGGAAGCTCCACGGTGAAATATTTCAGCCCTACGGCGTCTGCGGGCGGAGGCGGGGCACCCTCACCCTGCCACGTGTTCAACCCGAGGTGATGGTGGTAACCACCCGCCGACACAAATCCCATGCGGAAGGCTTTCGCCACGCCCATCACGTCGAAGCCGATGACTCCGTGATAGAAATCGACCGCTTCCTCAACATTGCGCACATGCAGATGGACATGACCGACTCGCGTCTCAGGCGGGATTGGCTGATCCAATTCATCCTCCTGAGTAAGGAGCTGGAATAATTCGTTCACATTCAGCGGCTCACGTCCGTTACTCAATGATCCATCTGTGCGGCGTGTGACGTATTCACCGTTCGTCAGCGACCATGTGCCATCTTCGGGTGACTCGGCATACAGTTCGATGCCGTTGCCTTCCGGGTCATCGAGATAGGTGGTCTTGGTCATGATGTGATCGGTGGGGTAGTTCTCGTAACGTAATGCAAAGAGACGTGCCATAGCGCGCGCAAGTTCCCGTTTGTTCGGGAAGAGGATCGCAAAGTGATACAAACCCGTAACACCGCGATAGCGTTTGAGATCCGGTTCTTCGGTCAGGTGCAGCAGGTCCGCTCCACCGGCACCCAAGCCAGCTTTGTTCCCGTCGCGCCAGTGGAGTTTGAAACCGAGCGTCTGGGTGTAAAAGTTGATCTGGTTTTCGAGACTTGCCACGCGAAGCGAGACATATCCCATCAACGTAGCAGGATGGATGGAAAATTCAGTTTTGGCTTCGAAATTTGGGGTAACACTCATTTCTAGTTCTCTCCTGGTTTGTTATTCTGACAAACCGAGACTGTTATTTCTTTCCATGAAATTATGCTCGTAGAGCCGTCAACTTGATCAACATCCCTACAGTGATAAAACCAGCCACGACATGCATGATCATCAGTGTAATGGAATAGGGCCAGCCTGCGCCCGGCATGGGTGCAGAAACAGACAGAATATCGGGTATGAAACTGATAACAAGAAACGCAGCCGAAATGATGAGATAAGTGCGGACGGGATTTTTTGCAAAACGCCCTACCAGTGCAAAAACGAAAACTGCGCCTGTGCAAAGGATAAGGGTGAAAATAATCGGGAGTGCGATCATCTGCAGGCCGGGAGCATAGGGCGGAGTCAGTATTGTCATTGCAATCGCACGAACGATCAGTACACCGATGACAGAGGTCAGCACAGTTAACGGACCGACCCACCAGAGTTTGTTCAGTTGAATGGACGATGACATGATTTTCTCCGAAGCTGCCCGGGTCATTGATAAACGAGTCCATGCTGCGAAGTACTGCAGCATGGACTCGTTTATGAAATTATCCTACCCTAGAATCTTGATCGCACTGCGCCAGTTGGTGCCAAGCGTTCCCTGTGTGACGATGTGCAGGAGCTGCATCCCTTCGATCTGGCGGGCGCGGCTCAGCGGACCCGTGTCCACAGGTCGCATGCCGGCATCTTCCACGAGTTGGGCAACCTTATTTTTGGCCTCGGCATCGTCGCCGGCGATAAAGACGTCAAGCGGCTCGCCATCCACTTTTCCTGCCAGGAGCATGCCTGCATAGGTTGTGTTGAAAGCCTTGACCACTTTCGCTCCCGGGACGGCCCTGGCGACTTCCTCTGCGGAAGAAGAGTCTGAAGCGGTGGCAAGACCGTCATACGTGGAGTTGAGCGGGTTGGCAATATCCACGAGGACTTTTCCCTTAAGCTTGTTTCCGAGTTGTTTTGCAACTTCCTTATTCGTGCCATACCATAGGGCAAGCACAACGATGTCGCCAAGGTCGACGTCCGCAAGTTGTGAGGCGAAAACCTGTGCACCACTCTTCGCCGAGGCTTTCACATCGGTCGCAGCCTTTTTCGCGTTTTCGGGCTTATCACCCACAAAAGTCACGGAATGTCCGGCAGCCGCGGCGCGAGTGCCGATGGCACGTCCCATGTTTCCGGGTCCAATAATTGTTACGTTCATCTTTCTCTACTCCTATCTTGATTTTTAGAATCCCAGTTCTTCTTTCACGATGATCATCGTGATGCGACCGGGTCGAATTTCTTTATTGACGATCAGGATCTTGTTCAGATTTGTGTGTGAGTTATAGAGTTGCTGCATGTGCACGTCTTCGAGCGGAACACAATATTCCTGGATGCGCCGCATGCCCTCCTCCAGGTCCCTGACAAGTTTCTGCGCTCCCACCACCCAAAGCACCCTGCCTGCGCCTGAAGCATACGGACCGAGCTGGCTGCCGGTGTTCGAGGCGATCAGCACCTGTCCCGCCTCCGTCACCGCGTGGACGCTGCCTGCGGCGTAAGCTGGCGCCGCGCCCAATTTGCGGATCTCACGCGCCTGGGTGGCACGGTCCATGGCGAACATCTTGGGGCGCACTGCCTCATACTTTCCCGATTTATCGATCGCTTCCTGGATGCCGAGTGTCTCGAGCGTCACGGACGCACCGAGGAAAACTTCTGCACCTTCCGGGACCAATTCAAAGAATATCTGCTTTGCTTCTTCGCCATTTTCGGCCACGATGGCTTCGATATTGTTTGCCCTGAGTGCACTGACGGTGTGCTCAATTTGTTCGTCATTCGCCAGGCTGGCAAATTCTGTATTAGGAAGTACTTCCTTCTCAGTCGAAATATTGATCATTGAATTACCTGTTCCTTCTTTGTTCTAGAATTTTGAAATGGATAAATTTTTATCCTATAAAAAGAGTGCCCATCGTCCGAACAGGATGAAGCTGGAAAAAGCCAGCAAAACGATATTCATGGGGATGACGTTGTACTCTCTCTTGGGTACGTGCTCTGTAAAGATCGCCAGCAATTGGATTAACGAAAGTCCAATCGCGGCGATACTGGTAAGCCACGGCAGGATTCCTGTAACGATGGGTAGGATTAGCCCCAATGCGCCGAGCAGTTCCGCTGTCCCGACAAAGCGTACGAATCCATCGGAACGGTTCTTTGCCCAGGGAAATTGTCCTTTTGCCCTGGCAGTTTGAAGGGTCTTCATGGTTCCAGCCATAAGATACATGGCAGCCAGCAGCCCCTGTGCAATCCAAAGTGCTATATTCATCTTGACTTCTCCAACAAGTGTATGGTAATATACATCTGTGTTCTAAGCAACAGATGTTGTCTAATGTACCTGTCTTACCCGTTCAGGTCAACCATCAAAATTCCGTATCTGTTGGATAAGCAACACAGGAGCGAAAATGTCGTCTACTTTCCCCGATGAGAAACTTGACCCCCGCGTCAAACGGACCCGCCAACTGCTCGAGCAGGCCTTCATGGAGGTCGTAACAGAGAAAGGATTTCAGTCTGCCTCGGTGCAGGATATCGCCGAAAAGGCTGGCGTCAACCGCGCCACATTCTATGCCCACTTCCCCGATAAATACGCGCTGCTCGATTACAGCATCCGACATGGTTTCCGGCAGGAGCTGGAGAAGCGCATGTTGAATGTCTGCACGTTCAGCATGGAGAATCTGCGCGCATTGATCATCACTGTTTGTGAATTCATTGCCAATGCAAGCTCACATTGCAATCCGCCATCGCCTCAGTTTGAACAGGTGATGGAAACACAGGTCAAATTACAAATCCAGGAATTGCTCGAAAAGTGGATCGAAAAAAAGGATACTGACGTTGATCCGAAGATTGCGTCTACGGCCACCAGTTGGGCGATTTATGGGCTCGCAGTACAGTGGGCGCATGACAAGAGCAAGAAGCGTCCGTCGGCGGACCAGTTTACCAATGAAGTGCTGCCTCTCATCGCCGGCAACCTGCGTTTGGTGCAACCTGCCTGAGCAATCCAATTTATAGAATAAACGGACAGTTCAATATGCTGTCCGTTTTTCTATTCGATGCCTTCTGAGGGTTGAAATTGAAATTTCGAGTTTACCGCTTGTCTCGCGCATGCTCCGCATGTGTAATTAAACACTTAAATGAAATTTATAGGCTATATTCCAAAGACTAAGTCTAAATATTTGTGCGGCACTCTGTAGCTGGTTCTGCTGTGCCTTGGAAATTGGTTTATAGTTGGGCGATTCAAGGAGAGAAACCATGAAGACCAATACTGCCTGCAGATACGTTGAAAAATTCCATAGTGTGATAACCGATGAAATGGCTGGCAACCCGGGAAATCATAACGGGAAATACCGCTTCCCCCTCAAGGTCGATGGAGTTGAATAACGATGAGAACCACTTTTCCTGTGACCGTGCACCTGTTCTTCTTTCGCGAAAATCAACTCCTGATGCTGCGCCGTTTCAATACCGGTTATGCAGACGGCCAATATAGCCTCCCCGCCGGGCATTTGGACGGGAATGAAACGGTCATCGCCGCGGCTGCACGTGAGGCGCAGGAAGAGGTCGGCGTTCGGCTGGAAGCGCAGCACATTCGCTTTGCCAGTGTGTTGCATCGCCTGGATGGTGAAGAGCGGGTCGATTTCTTCGTCGAGGTGCAGAATTGGAGCGGTGAACCGGTCAACGCCGAACCCGAAAAATGTGATGACATCCGCTGGGTGGACATGGATTCCTTACCTGCCAATACGATTCCCTATATCAAACAGGCATTGCACAACTATCGAACAGGGATCCAATTCGATGAGTTCGGATTCTAAGAAAGAACCCTGATCGCTCAGGGTCCTTCCATAAAGTCATCTTTGCGGCGGCGATGGAACATGCCCTTATCCTTATACATTTCATCGTCTGCCAGACTGATCACCTTTTCCAGCGTAAGACCCGGCTCACTGACCGCCGCGCCAAGCGACAAACTTAACTCAGGCTGGCGATAGTACTTGTTGTTCACGGCGACAAGCGATTGGATTCGCTCCATCATTTCCCCGGCTTCGTGAAGAGTTGCGTTCGGTATGATCATGATAAATTCATCGCCACCGATACGGGCGGTGATACAGCCGTCGTTACTGCTTTCCCTGAGCACTTCTGAGGCGCGCCGGATGAGTTTATCACCTACCTGATGCCCAAATCGATCGTTCGTCGGCTTGAGATAATTCAGATCGACAATGATCACACAGATGGGATCCTCTCGATTTGATTCGAGACGGAGCAATGTCTCCTCAAAAAAGGCACGGTTATAGAGTCCGGTCATGACATCGTGCGTGCCCAGATACCGCAAATACTCCTCCGCTTTTTTGCGGGAGGTAATATCCTGCAGCGCCACCAGCACCCAACTGAAGTCCTGTTCGGAACCCGGCATGAGAGTCCATGCCAGTTGCACATTGACCGTCTCACCAGACAGCGAAAAATTCACGCCTTCCCGTTCGTAAAATGTTTTTCCATTCCACATGTCTGCAAGTTCACTGGCAAAGTGGTAGCGCATTTCGTCACGAAACACCTGATCGAGATTCGCGAGCAGTGTCTCTTTATCACTCGCCTGGAACAAATCGAGTGTCTTTTGGTTTACATCCAGGACACGGATCATGCTCATGAAACGGTCAACCGCCTGCGGGTCCGCGGCGAGATGCGCTCTTAAGTCCTCGACACCTTCTGCGCGCAGTCGATCAAATTCCTGCTTGATCTCAGAGTAGTCCTCCTCCCATAACGAGATCGGCGCGTAGGTGAACAGATGATGGAAACGCGTCTCCGCCTTTTTGAGCGCCGTGATATTTTCAATGGATACCAGCACACACTCCCAATTGGATTCACATTCGGGCAGGATACGCCAGTGGAGCCGGATGTGAATCGGTTCGCCATCCAGCCGGTAGTTGATCCCATTTCCAGACCAACTCATCTCCCCCTTCCAGAGAGCCATTAACTCAGCACGGAAGTGGTCACGCATTTCATCGCGAAAGATTCTGTCGAGATTGGAGAGTAATTCGTCTTCCGAGGTGGCGCCAAACAAATGCAGCGTTTCACGGTTGACATGCGTCACCTTAATGCGGCGTATACTGTTCTCGATCTCTTCAGGATGTTCTTCAAGATAGATCGCTAAATCATTGATCCCATTTGCGCGTAATGTTTCGAAGAAATTCCGAATCCCGCTGTAATCTTCCTCCCAAAGCGATATCGGTGCATATTCGAATAGACTCTCGAAATGGTCCCCATTGGTTTTGTTGGACATGAGGTTCTCCTTTTGCGAGATGAATAGATTATACAGCCCGCCAATCCCAGGCTTGTACACAAAATTGAAAGAAATTGTGACAATCCAGTGGAGATCAATCTTCAGAAGCTCGTACTGCAAGCGTAGGCATAACAGAGACCCATTATACAAATGAGTTATCCCGGATTCTGCGGTAAGATTTCCATATGGGATATTTACTGCTCGAAGGCGGCGCGGAATTCGGCGGGCGCATGCGCGACCCGGATCTGAAAGCGATCGAACTAGCCGGTGGATTCGATGCCCCGATCCGAATCATCCCCACAGCCGCCGCTCCGGATAACAACCATCAACGGGCTGGCAACAACGGCATCCGCTGGTTTCAAAGTCTGGGCGCAAAGGATGTGGAATCCGTTCCCATTCTGAGCAAGATCAGGGCGGATGATAAACAGATCGCGCGGGCCCTACAAGATGCGAAACTGATCTATATGCTAGGTGGGTTTACCCATTATCTGGGTCAGACATTGAAGGACAGCTTTGTCTGGGAAGCCGCGCGCAAGGCATATGACAACGAGGCGGTCATTGCGGGCTCGAGTGCCGGCGCGATGGTCATGTGCGAGTTCTACTATGATCCCAGTGCGGGACGTATCCACGAGGGGTTGAACCTCGTTCCCAATACTCTCGTCCTGCCTCATCACAACACGTTCGGGAAATCCTGGGCACCATCGCTCGTGAAAAAACGACCGGGGCTGACCCTGATCGGCATCGACGAGCAAACGGGCATGCTTGATAACGGTGCACATACCTGGACCGTCCATGGACGAGGTACCGTTACATTATATTCAGGTAGTACGCAATCGGTGATCAACGCTGGGGATTCTTTTTCATTATAATGGCGTAAACCTCAACTATGTGGACACGACTCCGCTCTCTACAATTCAGTCAAAGAACGATTCCCTGGGTTTTCGCGCTGGTCACGATCCTGGCATACGGATTATTAACTCCATGGCTGGGGTTCTATTGGGATGATTGGGTGTTCGTCTGGCTGTTGAAGCACAACGGACCAGTGGAGCTGGCCCGTTCTTTTTTGCCTTATGATCCGCTGGTAAGCCCATTCTTCCTGATCACGTCCAGCCTGTTTGGGACAAACGCTTTCGCCTGGCAATTATTTGGTCTCCTCGTTCGCCTCTCCGTCAGCCTGGCAGCCCTATGGACGTTTAATCAGGTCTGGCCCGAACATGCGCGCAAAGTCATTTGGGCTGCGTTTTTCTTCCTGGTGTATCCGGGCTATGCTCAACAGTGGGTCGCTTTTACACATGCCAATCAGGAATGGATTTCGCTTGGCTTCATTATTTTGTCGCTGGGTCTGACCGCTCGATCGCTGCGTGAGACTTCGGCACGAAAGTGGCTCGT
>Ga0065705_10001274_pt1 | contig 15529 bp, 12 predicted proteins | sample SwibulcommuniRL2_FD_59092 | JGI IMG/M metagenome (GOLD analysis project Ga0065705, IMG submission 59092) | Bulk soil microbial communities from switchgrass field near Rose Lake, East Lansing, Michigan, USA - RL2 Bulk Soil v2 (version 2) | ecosystem: Environmental > Terrestrial > Soil >...
AGCCATTACCAGAAGAAGAACAGAAGCAAGTGGAAGAAGAAGATCAATTCGCTATTAAGGAACACAAAGCCGAAAACGATAAGGACTGTAAAGGTGGAAATGTGCTTGAGGGTGCGTCAAACGCGGAGGATCTCAAAACATTGTCGGAGTGTCAAGAAGCGGTAGGTGAAGTAGTTCACACGAAAAAAATGGACGATGGCGATTACAAATTCCTTTTAAACGTGGAAGACAAATTCAAGTATCTTTTAAATGAGAAAAATAACGATAAGACCGACGGATATTTAGTAGTAGAAATAGTTCCACCCGATCAAGGCAAAAGCGGAGTAATCCTTCCAAAGGAAGGAGACCGAGTTCATGTATGGGGAGCATGGGTTACTGATAAACCAAAGGGATGGCATGAAATACATCCTGCTTGGAAAGTAATTAAACAGTAAAATTTCATTTTCTATTCATTGAAAATTATAAACCTGATAAAAGAGATACAATAGCAACTAAATTATTAGGACTTGAACGTGAGAAAGAAAAGTGAATACCAAGTAGTAGAACCCTACTACATGCAGGGTTCAAATCCCGATATACCCTAAAAGTCAAGTATCTACTGAAGACCAAAAATATTATTAGTTTCCGTGCCTATACTGTTGTGAAGTAAGGTTCTCTATTCATATTTCGAAATTCTAATTTTGACTAATATGAAAAACCAGATTGACCCCCGACGGCCACACCATATTTTGAGATTGAATTTTGGTGTTTGATGAAAATTCAGAAATATTCTCACATACCGTCTGACGATTAGTCCTCATATTCTGATTTATTATACTCAGATTTATTGCTAATAATATGATCCTGACGAATCGTTTTGAAAGGAAGTCAATGAATTAAAAACTCATGCAAATATCATTTAGTAACGTTAAATCTTTTCCAATCGGTGTTTCGAACCGTTTTTAGTACCATGGAGCCAATGGAGCAGTTTGCCAGATGTGCCATAGTGCGTTGTCAGTACCACGTACAAATGCCTCCAGACGACCATCAGCGTTACTTGCCACTGCTATATTACTGGTAATCACACCACCTAGAGATCCCCAATTAGCCCATCCATCGTTCCGAGCGGTTTGCCAGATGTGCCACAGAGCGTTATCACCACCACGTACAAATGCTTCCAAACGACCATCAGCAGGAATACGTTCGACTGCGATATTACTGGTAATGGTACCCCCGAAGGAACTCCAGCTAGACCATGTGTTACTACCAGTTTGCCATATGTGCCACAGAGCGTTATCACCACCACGTACAAAGACTTCTAATCGCCCAGGACTGAGAACAACTGTTGGATCAGTGGTAATGGTACCTCCTAGGGAACTCCAGCTAGACCATCCGTTCCCTGGAACAGTTTGCCAGATGTGCCACAGAGCGTTATCACCACCACGTACAAATGCTTCCAAACGACCATCGGGGTTACGTTCGACTGCGATATTACTGGTAATGGTACCCCCGAAGGAACTCCAGCTAGACCATGTGTTACTACCAGTTTGCCATCTGTGCCAGAGAGCGTTATCAGTACCACGCGCAAAGACTTCCAAACTACCATCGACGTTCTTAATAACTGTTGGATCGGTAGTAATCACTCCGCCTAGAGAATCCCAACCAGACCATCTGTTCCCTTGACCAGTTTGCCATATGTGCCACAGAGCGTTATCACCACCACGTACAAATGCTTCCAATCGACCATTGGCGTTACGCTCGACTGCTATATTACTGGTAATGGTACCGCCTAAGGAACTCCAATCAGACCATCCGTCATTTGGAGCAGTTTGCCATATGTGCCATAGTGCGTTATCAGTACCACGCGCAAAGACTTCCAGACGACCATCTGAATTCCTAATAACTGTTGGATCCGTGGTAATCACTCCACCTAGAGAGTTCCAAGGAGAGCGAGCGGAATTCGTCGCTGCACTGGCCTCAACTCCAATCGCCGCCATAAATGCTGAAAATATCAGAAATGATACTAAATAAGGAAAAAATTTCATCATCTATTACATTTTTCCTTAATTATTTAAGGATTGTCCTATTCACTTACTAAAATATGTCTGAATAATGGAAAACATGATAATATGGTGGCATAAAGCCAATTCTTATTCTAGCAATTCAGTGGTTTGATGAGACTGAATCCTTTGTAGGTACAAATTTGTCCTTAATCCCTTCCGGTCATACCTTTCTTTCCTCTTGTCCTAACATTTTAGGCAGTGTCATATGCAAGTATTGACCCACGATTAGGTTGGACTTAGAATCCAATACAAGATGAATAGATTCAGTGATTTATTATACTCCTTTTAAAAAAGTTTAAAGCTTACTATTTACATACTATTCAAAGAACCCTCTTTTAGAACCGATAGCGTCGTGGGTACCGACGGCTTCAGGCCTTTTGATTATCCTTTCATTAGTATCGATTTTCATTCATTATAAATAATGTTTACTCTTATTTACTTCCAAAAAAATTTAATTTTCATCTCTTAGTACTAAACCAGTTGGAAATATTAGATTCTGCATAGAGATAATACTCCGTATCATTACTTACATTATGATCCGTATCCACTTTCAGGAGATAATTTGCTTTTACTCATGAACACGTATTTCAATAGATTCGTGGGTTTGTACCATTCGGTGCCATCGTTGATGATGTTAGGGTGCTGCCAGAACGTTTGAGGATTCCCAATCCCCAGGGACTTGTTACCAAGATTTCTGCACGTCCATCACCGTCGAAATCACAATTAACCCGAGACATAAAAAAATACAAAAAATTAGTATTTAAATTTTTTGAGCAGTCCAGAATTATTTATCCAAAAAATAGCATTGCTTCTCAAAAATTTACACAATGAATTCAAAACAGAAATTTGATACAATTACCCTGTGTATGTTACAAGAAATTAAGCTCACTAATTGAAACAGATATTCCGAAGCATACATCAAACAAAATATAGGTTGACTCATTACTAGACAATAAGTAGTCCAATAAGGTTCCGAAAAGACTCAAGTAAATCTTTGAATACAGAATTTTAGAAATCAACCTACTACAACAAATGTTGTCCAGTAGTCTCTTGATCCACCATTTAGTAAGCTTCCATCAATTGCTCTAATCTTCAGTATTGGGTATCTACTGCTGTTTATCTGGCAAATATTTAGTGCTAGAAAACTAGCAAAAAAGTTTAATGAATTAGTGAGAACTACAGGAAAGAACCATGGTAAATAGTCATGATTTGACAGTTCCGACTGAATATTCAGTCGTATCCCGACGTTCGAAAACCTACGTATTAAAAATACTGATGATATAAGGGGAACATTATACTCAATAGTGTACCCAGTAGTGAACTCAGTGTTCTGCTGCGTTACTTGATTTAGAATCTCGCTACTTGTTCTAGGATCATTAGAAAACGATTTAATCTCGCGGTATAATGATGTAACTATGGATATAGGCTGTTATAGCCATTTGAGTATAAGAGTGGGGTTAGTGACAGTTATCGCAATATTACATTGAGAGAAATGAGTATGATTCATATCTAATTCTCTCTGGAAGGATCATTAATGTTAGCCACTCTTTATTAGAAATTTGAGTATAATAATTACCATTTATTGGTATTTTAGGTTAATCCATAGCCTGAGTATTTTGGTCTCTCATTTTTTTACAGGATTATATTTATGTTAAATAGATTCGGCTTTACTGAAAGGGGAATATTGTTACTTATTTTTGTTTTTCTAATACCTGAATGAGATTATCGATCAATGGTATTACCTCCTGTTGTGCCTGAGGATCCGTTATGAGGTCGTCTGCTGCAAGTCCTCCTGCCGAAGAATCAGTTAGGTTCTTTAGAGTAGTTAACTCCGCTATAGCCGGGTCTAACTTATCTGATTCTAATAAATTTGAAATTTTATCCATTTGGCTTTGTGGTTTGATAGTGAGACCTTCTTTGATTCCCTCTGCAATTCCAGGTTGTATAAATGCATTATTTGGAAGAGAATTGATGGTATTATTGATCCCTTCCAAGAGATCAACTCTGTGCTGTCTGATATTTTCCACAGTTAAGTCAGGTTCTGAAACAACCTTAGATTCATTACTAGAAATAGTACTATTGACTAATCCTTCAGATAATAGTGAGGAGTTTGAGGAATTTGAACCAGCGACCCCAGAAGAGGCTCCAGGAGATGCGCCGGCAGCGGGGCTTGTGATATACGCCAAATTATTCCAGTCATCGAATCCATTTAGCACTTGATTAGGACTGGGGTTGCAGCTATCCAACAAATTAATATCTGACAATCCAGTATCGATGGTATCGCCATCTCTATTCCAGTCCTCTGGGTTACCTGCTGTGGTAATTACCACAGGAGCTGGGCCATATATTGTTCTTAATCCAAGGGGATTGCTTGTGCCGATCCCTATATTCTCATCAAGATTAGCTTCATTTAGAGAAGGTAATGCAGATCTAGAATAATCTAGAGGTCTATCGCCAATTAAGCTTGAAAACTGTCTCGTGTAACTCATAACGCTCAAATAATTAGGTTTACAATTCATATCATCAGATCCTCCATGATGTAAATTCAAATTGTGACCCAACTCATGCATGAATGTACCTTCCTGTTGATCTGTACTTCCCACGGTATGACCTGTCATAGGATCTGTTCCCCAACCAGAGGCTCCCAAAGAGACTAAGAATTCCATTGCGGGTATCCCATTAGATCTACCTGATGAACTCGTTCCTGGTTGACTATGTCCAAACAATGCATAATGATAAGCCATTAGTTTTGCATCGATAATATTAGCACTGTTAGGGTCAGCTCTCTGCGCAACGGTACCAAAATTTGAATCCCTGATGGATACGAGATTGGCCATACTAGTAGTGGGTTGATGCGAAATCTGTTCGTCTACTTCAGCGTGAAGGTTAATTCCGTTATATCCATCCGGATTTGTTACTGGTGCATGTTCAAAACTGTCTTTTACATCACTTACAGCTTGTATCCATGGTTTGTGAAAAGTCATATAATCCACCTCGACATAGATGTCTTTATGAAGTGGATTAGCACCAGGAAGAATAAGGTCTATATTGTTATCATTATTTTGATCGATTCCACTCTCTTCCCATTTATTTATCAAGCCGTCACCATCATTGTCAGCATCAGGAGATAATACGATTTTCTTTTCAGTACACAATATGGAAAATTCAACATTAAGTATTTTTATGCCCTTTCTGTTTTCAGAATTTATAGGCAATCCCAAGAAATCGAGTATCTTCTTTTTAAGGTCAGCTACCTCGTTTGGATCGTCCCTCACTTTGATATCCAACTCGGTATCTTTTGGTTGCTGAACCTGTTCAGCAATTTTCTTGTTCTTAATTTCAAAGATGATCTTGTCCCAATGTTGTGTTGATTCTTGCGTGCAAGTACTTGTTTCAGTCGGACTAGGTTGAGCATATAGAACTGGTGTCCAAGATAAACTAAGCAGTACTGCAAACGATACCGCAAGAATGCCGATATTCATAGAACCCTGCTCCAAGTAATAATATTTAAGTTTGATCTTTGAAGAGTGAATATCTATACAGTAACGCCTACATGGAGTATTAGATTAAGAATCGTCATGATGCATTTATCTCTATAATTATTTATTTAATTTCAACAATGATATGTTACGCTTGTAATAAATTTCAGAAAATTTGTTTAAATCTTTCGGCGCCGAAAGATTTTTGAACTTATCAAGTAATATCGTCTGTAATAGATACTACCTGTTACTAACTAAGCCTTAACTAACAATATTTTCAGATCATTCATAACAGTTACTATTCCTTCTTATGAGTTTCTCAAGAATTAATGTCCTTTGCCAAAAGATAGACTACATATTAGCTAGCTGTGCTATTATAGAATAAGATGGATCCGAATTGTTAACAATGCGATTCCCGACGGGCCCTACTATAGAATGTGTTTATATGGTTCCGCTCAGTGTAAAATGTTAATGTTCTTAGACTTCGACACCGATTCCTTCTCTAGATTTGAATACGGTATAAGGTCGAATGCCAATCTAGTTCGGCTACAATATTCAATCAAATCGCGACGTCCGAACACTTGATGACTTTATTTTGGCCGAATGAACATTATAGAAAATCTAACTTTACTCTGGGATTTCAGGTTCAACTAGTTTTGTTGATTTAGTAACATATTTTTTATTCGGCAAATCTACCTACACCTGGAGAATTTGTATTCGTTGTATTTCCTAGAAAGTTTATCGACTTGATAAATTGATCTCGGATTTGAATATTTTCTGGACTATCAAATTCATCTGTTCTTTCTGTAAAAGATATCTCATAAGCATGATCTCCAACGTAGACAAGCCATATTTGAGATCCCCAAGTCCATGCATTATCCTCATATTTATCCTTAAAAGTATAGAGGAAGGTTCCGGCCTTTTGACCGTCAATAGTTAGAAATTTAGGTTGTTCGATAACTCTATATTCGTAGCTGTAGTCTGCACTTATTGAATTCTTAAACACATCGTAAACTGCCGTCGTAATATCTCTAGAACCAAAATCAACTGTCGGGTCATCGCCATACTGAACCAGAATAAATCCCCTACCTAACGCTGGATTTTTTATTTCCAAATCCGTTCCTTCATCAAATCTACTTGTCTTTTCGTGCACTTGCCAATTGCTGGGATAATGAAATCGTATTTTATATTGATCGCTACTGTAATTGTTCATTGTTGCTGAAGTAAGTGAAGATGAAATGTTTGTAGCTGTGATAGATACATTATTAGTCACATTGGACAAAACATTCTTTGCTTGGTCCATTGCACTTTGGGTAGCATTAGATGTCACGTTTGAGGCTAAATTAAGGAGTTTATTGGCCTCGTTCATTGCTGCTGAAGTAGCATTTGTTGTGACATTTGGTAACGCGGCAAATGTTTCGTTTGCTAAAAATGATAAGATAATGAATGTCAAAAGAAGCAAAACAATATTCATCTGGAATTGGCTTGGCACAATCTCTAAAGGTGTCAATTTATATGAAATTTGAATATTGACAATTATTTAATCATTCAGGATGAAATAGATAAAAACATCCTTAAATGAACTGTAAATATGAAAAAATTACTTTTAGGTTCTGCAATCTTGATTATCTTCTTCACCACGGTGGATGTTCCTGTTTCAGAAGCTCAAAACAACATGTCGTTGGTTCTACGACCACCTCCCATAGACATTAAGCAGTTGATTTTAAATGTCTCTCCACTTATAGAAGTAGAATATCAAGGTGAATCAATTGTGATTCTTAAGGCTGATGAGGACACTTTGTTATTGACTAATAGTTCAATGTCGCCCTTCTGGAAAGCAATAGATGCTGTTAAACACTATGGCTATAGTCTCAATGATATTGGAACCTCTGGCATGGGGAGTCAGGGAAATCCGACTAGATTTTACGCTATAATGTCAAAACCCTAATAACGTCAGTAAATGGCTTAAACCAGTTAGGATAAGTTGAATATGCTGAGATTAGAGTTACTCATATTCAGGAACGAGTTCTACATGCTTTTTAAGATAGTTATAAAAATGTACACACTAATTACTCCTTCACCAGGAATCTCGAATTAGAACGGATTGCTTTATGATACTGATGTGCCCATTATGGATTTATATCAATCAAAGTTCCATCTGATATCCCGACGGCTCCAGACCAAAGCGTTCAATAATTAGTATCACTTTATGACTATTACAAAATAACGTAATGTATTGGAATCTAAAATCACATTTATTTTAATTCGCAAACTAAGGGGATGGTGGATGGACAATCCCTCAAGAGCAAAAGTATTCTAACTACGGTTCCAACTCAATATTCAGTCCACCCATGTTGCCAAGACTACCACTACTCATATTGCCACCACTTATACCACTCATGTTGCCACCACTTAAGATTCCACATATTCATTAGTGACAGGACACACGAATTATAGCCCTGAGAAAAGAAAGTTTTAGAGCTTACTAATCCATTTTAAGATCAAGAATCCCAATTTAGAACCGATAGCGTCGTGGGTACCGACGAACTCACTCATTAGTAAGAGAAAACTATAATGCTATGTCATTTATAATAAGTATCGAAATCCAGTAACAGGACTACTTTTACTGCTAATCCCGACGCTCCGAAGCCTGAGGATTTCGTAGAATAAGATGTTATCCATAATCACATAAAAATTAGTTACTCGAATGACTTCTGCCTTTTCCTTGACCATCATTATTTCTGCATTGTTTTTTTGGAACAAATTCAACTAAGATATGCATATCCATGATGACTATTCTTGACTTATTGTGCGTTTACCAAACATGCCTCCTTAAAAAAGTAAGAAACAGTAACATTGATTCTAAGAAGTTATAATTGGCTCGCACATCCGGAGGATTTATTCTTGATTGCTCGTATTTGTCAAGTATTCTATTACTTTATGATAACTTCTTCCTTTATCCCTGCAGAATGGAAAGGACCGTTTCCGTTTATAGTACAGGGAAGTGAACCGATAAGACAATTTACAGGTATTCCCTCATTGATTCAAAGTATATTTGGAAAAAATGGAAATTTTGAGCTGGTGGTGCGAATTGCGCAATAGCCATGTTTTTTTATAAGTATAATGTTAATGATATCAGCCAATATGTACATGGTTTTACTTTTTTGTACTTTTTTGATTATAGTAAATGTCTTGACAATCATTCCAAATTTTGTCTTAGGACAAACAAATCAAACAAACCAAACGCAACTAGAATTAGAAAACATGAAGGTCCAAACGGAAATCAAGTTGTTAGAAAGTCAAATTGAAAAAGAAACTTCCATATCACCAATTTTTCCTAGACAGGTAATTCTCGATGATTCCAATGACTGGGATTATACAAATTTTCAAAATACTACAATGTGTGATATTAACAAATCTTTTCTACCAGGAAAACCGGATATAGCTGAAGTCAATTATCTAAGTGACGGAAGAATTCTTAATGCTACCTTATGGTTGTCATCTCCTCCCCAGGAGCCGAAGAGTACAAATCAATTTATGAATATATCGGCTGAGCAAAACATGACTTCTGACAACAACAAGATTGTAATTGACATTAAACCTTTACCTTCAGGAAATTTGTCATTGAAAGATTATACAATATTAAATAGGCTGGATTTAAGAAAATTGCCATCATATAGGGCAATTACCGAAAATCTGAATATCAATATCTCACATTACCCCGGTCGACAGGTCTATTATACCTATGAGATGAATAATCAAACTTTAAGTGAATCAAAGATTTGGACTGTTGCCAATAATAGATCATATACAGTTACATACACGGCAGATAACAGAGATAGGTATGATTCCGATCTGGGAGTCGTGCAGAAGATAATTCAATCAATGAATATAGGACAAGTGAGTAAGGATTTCACGGCGGCTGAAGCATCTGGATTTACCAAATACAGTAACCGAGAAGCCAACTTTTCTCTTTGGTACCCTGTTAATTGGACGTTGAATGCTAATGAAGAATCGAAAGGAAAGATAACTCTTCGTCCAGAGTACAAAGATACGCTTCTGAAAAGTTCGTCTAATATTGTAATGTCCATAGACGTAAATTCTGGGTATGACGTTATAGGAGAAGATTATCGGGTAGATATAGATTGGGACCCCGTACGACAAAGTTGGACGTACGAGTTGCAGGAATCTTCACATGGTGGAAAAGATAAGATCTTGGGAAAAGGGGAATTTTCCCTCTTAGATGAAAGAGATGATCATACAGGTTTCTTTAATAAAGAAAAAAATTTTATAAAGATATCACTGGACTTATCCAAGTTAAACTTTCCTGATCAATATAGCCTACTTTTTTTCGCAACAGATTCGTATGAAAGTAAAAACAACAATTGTAGTACAGCCCTCATTGATATGACCGATGAAGTGCATGTTCCACCACCAGATTTTACTTTATTAACCACGCCAACCTCCGTATCACTAAGGCCCGGCGACGTCCAGAATTTGGAATTGCAGATGAAAAACAATAATGCAAAGCTCAATTCATTTCTAATATTGTCTACAAACGAAAGTAAACAGGTGATGGTTGATTTCATACCTGACAGAACTTCAGTCCCACGTTCAGGATTAGCCACCTCGCTAGTCAGAGTAGAGGCAAAATCGGACGCAACAGCTCGTCCATATACTTTTGAAATAAATGCTAATATTACTTTTCCAACAGAATTAACTAGCTACCTAACAAAAGAGCGTTTCAACAATACCGATGGAGCTAGAATCCAAGAACATTCTTTCTTCACCATAACAGTTTTGCCACCGTATACTGATTTTGAAAAATTCGCCAATTTTACTAACTCAGTAATATCTCCTATTAGTGGGCTTTGGACATTTTTGGCAGGAGTTGGAGCGGTCGTCGCTCCACTAATTATCTATTTGAAAAGGCCTCGAAAAAACAGAGGACAAGATGATGATAGTAAAAAGTGATTTATCATTATGATGTTAGCTAGGAAGGGATACTAAGAGTCAACGTAAGTTTAATAATTTGTTAATCGTAAATGATGTAGTTTGAAATTATTTCGTTGTTCGTTTATTCTTATTTTTCTACCAGTCATGTATTTTTCTAATCATATAGCGATCGGTCAAAATGAAGAACAAAGGTTACCTACATTTGAAGAATTCCTGAAAGGTTCAACTTGCTCAAAGAGTTTATTATCTCCTGCCAATGAGGCATATGAGCGGGACGTCCCTGTTAGAGTATATGAAAACTCATCTTTAGGGTTCAGGATTCAATATCCTTCGGATTGGCAACTTGAAGAGCAATTCTGTACGGCTGAACACCAAGAATTCGTTCAGGACTCTGCCATGGTAAATATTCAATCAACCCCCAATAGTAAAGAACCAGGAAGTGTTTTTATTACCATTACATTTGACCAAACAGTGCCCTTGAATGATCATGTTATTTCTCTGACCAAGATGAGCACCATGATGCCTGACTTGAAGATATCTGATCCGCAGCCAATCAATTTTAAAGGCATTCCAGCTTATCATCTAATTATTACTAGGGGTGGCTACAGTTTTAATGAAATTATAATGGATGTAAATGGATACAGATATAACATTAATAGCCCAATGGCAGACTTTGTGTCAAGTTCAGCAATTCAAAAAGTTATCGATTCGTTTAGTGTGCCTTAGATTTGACCAATTAAAAAAGTACCCGTTGATACTCTTTACGATAAAACAGAATTTAAATTCCTTGTATCCATTTTTCTTTCTTGTGATAGATACATCTTTAAATTAATCAAAGCACTCTGGATTGTCATTAATTCATGCAAATTAATCTCCATATAGAACATTGAATTACGTGATCCTTATTTTTAAACAGTATCAATTTGTTAGTTGCAATAATCTAAATAATAGTTAGTAGAACCCTTAATACATGCAGGGCTCTAATCCCGATGAACCCTAAACGGTTAGAAAACTTTGAAGCTTTGTAGTCCTCTCTTATAGAAGAACATTCTTTTAGAACACTACGTATTAAAGTCAGTCATTGTCGGTGTTATTCTCCTTAGTAAAGGTCATATTGTTGTCATTTAGGTCCGCAAGGATATCTGCTCGTTTTGAATCAGTTTGCTCTTGTAATTCTGGAAGGTTACTCGGATCTTTGAGAACGCCTCCCCGCTGTGGATCAGTAGTTTCACCTTCGGGTTTTATTGCTTGTTTGGCTGGATCTGTGCATTTTTCATAGGTATTACCATTGGCGTCCTTGTAGTTTTTGCACGTCTGGCACTTCGTTTCTCCGAGTATCTTTCCAGGAACTTGTTCACGCCAACAGCAAGTTTGTCCTCCTTTATCCCATCTACTCCCAGTGCAATCCGTGGACGAATCATAATTACTGTCTCGTATTGCCGCACAGGCAATAGGTAAAAGAGGTTGACCAGAAACAAATGGAACAAGTAGGACAAGTAGGACTCCTGTAGAAACGAAAAATACGAGCTCCCTATGCATGATGTTTTTGTATTTGTCTTGAGATGTTATTAAATATATTGTGATACAAGTGACATAAGTTAAAAGTAAAACTTAAAGTTCAGCACTCCTTATTCATATCAGAATCCTAATTTAGAACCGATAGCGTCACGGGTACCGACGTATTGTTATTAGTTTTGGAGCAAAAAAAATACTATATTGTCCGTAAATTTATGTCAAAATCCAGGAACAGGACTAGTTTCTCTAAGTACAATCATTTCCTAATAATAGTCGTTACTATTTACGAATATATTTTTGAATTAGTTTAACCATCGTTTCTGTGATAGGAAGTCCGGTACTCTTTTCTATCCAGTACCAATCACCAGTTGGATTTACTTCGAGAAATACCATGCGACCTGTATTATCAACTACCAAATCAATTGCGCCATATTTTAATCCTAATGATGCCATCAACTGTTTGCATTTTTCTTCATCGTCTCCCGTTAGATTTATAGGCGTTTTTATAATTTGTCCATCATTGGTATTATGAATATCGTCCCATGAAGTCTTGGGCAAATCCAACCTCGCAGAAAAAACCATGTCTTCTATTACGGTTATTCGTAATTCGTATTTTGCCTGAATGCGTTCCTGAATCATACATGGTGCATATACGAGTGTATCCAGCATGTGTAAATCAGAATTAGAGATAACATGTGTAAAAATTAGGTGGGCTTTATTATGTAAATCAATTCTGTGATGTAGCAACGATTTGATCACAGTGTTTTTATTATGAAGACTATGAAAATCTTTAGCTAATTTAGGATCATTTGTTATTAGAGTGGATGGAACGTCGAAGCCTATTTTTTTGCAGCTGATATCTGTTCTAACTTAAGTTCAGATGATTGATTAGAATTTGGATCATTTATCCATTCACAATCCAATCTATCTTCAAGGGAGTGTAATACATTTTGCCATTGATTGATTGAAAATACTTGATCCAATTCATTAGAACCAAAATTCAAGGAGGTTAATTCTCGATAACGAAGTACAGTGACCGATATTCTAGTAGGATCGAAATATGATCCTTTTATATTAAACCTGAAATTCTCGGAATCATTTGAAATAGAATAGTTAACCCGAATTGATTCTGGAATATCGTCTATATTAAGGCGTACATACTCAATACCTAGCCGAAGTAAGTATATCCCCAGGAGGTCGGCTTCGATATCATAGTTTTGAGCGATGATTAAAACTTTCTCATTGTTACCATCTTGTGAAATGAGCCCTTTCTCAAGCATAAATTGAGCTGGGTCTGTTGGTTCTGTCTTGGGGATAACATGTGTACTATTTACAAAATTACATAGAAAAGGATGCATCTATATTATTGAAATTGTTTGAGTTGTATGGAACATCAACAGCGCTTGTCAATCGTATCATATTTGATGTGAATTCTAAAGACAAAGTCCTTAATCATATCAAGGATATATGGATTTTTTAGAAACCGCTCTTCCTCCTTTGATAATTCTTTATTCGAAATTCCTTCCTTCTTTATAAATTGCTGGGGATCATACCTAAACCGCTCATATTTTTCATCCGGGTATAGCGCTAATGTGCCAATTAATTTGCTCATCCCCTCAGGCCCAATACCTGTCTTCGATCCAGTACCCATCAAATTCTTATGAATTACGAAATATTTAACTTTTTATTAAAAAGTAAGGCATTTAATTTGATAATTATCACTGATTTAAGTAGATTAAGGAGTTTCTGAGACCGTTTATTTAGTTAGTTGAAAATACCTTTTATACACCACATTTGTATTTGCGATAGTGACAACGGAACGACAAGTACCAAATTAAATTTGAAAAGCGCATCAATCGCATTCATTATCGTAGGTTTCTTTGTTTTGCTGGATGTTTCAATCAGCTCTTTAGTTGACGTATATTATGATTTTTCATCTTCTTCAATTGGGATATTAACATTCATCGTAACAACGTTAGCATTGTTCTGTGGAACTTATATTATTTTAAAAATTGCTGAAAATAAGATCAGTGGAAAAAATAGGAACGAGAGATACGATAAACGTCTTGCAAAAGCTGTATGGACAATCTACTATCTAATGATTTTAATTAATGCTTTTATTATTTCACAGATACTATTCTTTCCAGGTTATTTCACTGGTTTGCTTTCAGTTGCTTCATCTGCTAGTTATGGACTTGCGTCCTTTATCATGGGCCTGCTAGCCTACCACTTCTTTTCGTGGTTTGCAAGAAATAAATCTCTCGTAGTGTTGTTGTATGGTCTGGCATCGACTTCAGTGTCTGCCTACGTTGGATTGGTAGCTATTATTTTCTATGTTGAAATTGTTATTCACCAACCAGTAGTAACAACGCTGAAATCAGCGGGAACCTTTCCCGGAATCGAGTCCGTATTTGAGGAAATCTTAATTGTCACACTTCCGGGTATCTTAACTGCTACCACATTCTTATTATTTTGGGGAGGAACGATTTCTATTCTGTACGCTAACATTAGACGAATAGGTAAAGCAAGATTTTGGATACTAGTAACGGCTCCCATCATATTCTTCCTGGGGACTTTAATATCATTATTCCCAGAGCTGCAGGGCGGCACCCCTGAAAATGATCTAAATAGCATAATTATTCCCTTATACATTACTAATTTTTCCCAGATTATTGCAATAGCATTATTTGCAATAGCCTTCGTCTCCATGGCAAGGGCTATCCGTCATCATCAAATTAGTGATTTTATGTATATTACTTCTTTTGGCCTTACGTTATTCTCAATTGGTATTATTGCTACCATTTCCGGTGCAGGGTATCCACCATTTGGTGTTCCCACCATCTCGCTGGTTGGTCCTTTTTCATTTTTATTATACATTGGACTTCATCGCTCTGCGATTTCAACTGCAGAGGATTCTAACTTACGTAGAAACATAAAAGTCTCAACTCAACAACAACTTAAATTATTGAAAAGTATTGGAACTGCTGAAATGGAGCGTAAACTCGAGAAAAATATCGTTGAAGTCACAAGGTTAAATGCCGACAACCTTATGCAACAGAGCGGGATAGAACCATCACTCTCAATGGATGAAACAAGACAGTATTTATATGAAGCACTTGATGAACTGAAAAAATTAAAAAAGTAGCGTTATACAATTGCCAGACTCGGCTATTTAATACGGTCCAATAACGTGGTCGCGGATACCGATTAACTCGAATCCCGTAATTAGGAATCTTAAACTAATATTATATCATTCGTAATATGTATCAGAATCCAGTAACAGGACTAATTTTATTGCTCATCCCGACGTCCGAAGACTTTAGTACTTGACAAATCCGAGTCTCGAAGGTTTAATTAGGATATGGGAGACTGAAAGAAAAGGTCGCGACCTATGCGCAAGTTTGATGTGGGAAAATGTTACCTAATCGTAAGTCAAAATTTATATTCTAGATGAAAAGGATGACGTCTTATATCTAGTATGACTTGACCGACACATGTTGCAGCTATAATAGTCATAAAGAAAACAGGTAACAGAGT
>Ga0065705_10104449_pt1 | contig 15514 bp, 15 predicted proteins | sample SwibulcommuniRL2_FD_59092 | JGI IMG/M metagenome (GOLD analysis project Ga0065705, IMG submission 59092) | Bulk soil microbial communities from switchgrass field near Rose Lake, East Lansing, Michigan, USA - RL2 Bulk Soil v2 (version 2) | ecosystem: Environmental > Terrestrial > Soil >...
CGTCGCGCCGGGCGAGCGGCCGCAGTTTCGCGTCGTCTTCTGGGCCGCCGCGGAGCACGATTACTGGCTCCTGCCAGGCCGCTATCATGGCCAGGCCCTTCCGATGGCCGACCGCTGGCTGATCACTCGGAACTATTGCGACCCGGCACTGGCCCGCTATTCTTGGGTCGAAAAATGCTACGATCCGACAGCTTTAGGGTACTCGGGCCTGGTGGGTCGCAACCTCCTGACTGCCGAGCAGAACGCCCGGATCGAAGAGATCGACGTCACGGACCTGATTGGGAAGACACACGACAACGACGCGTATCTCTACTCCGAGCCAATCGTCAGCCGGACGCGGGAGGTGCTCCTGTGGCCGGGAATAGGCGAGCAGGGAGCGGCAGCCCCCTGAGCTTTTGAGATGCCCGAACCGATCGCCTATCTGAATGGAAAGTGGCTTCCCGCCAGTGAGGCCGCGGTGAGCGTGTTTGACGGCGGATTCATGCAGGGAGTCACGGTCGCCGAGCAACTGCGGACCTTTGGCGGCCAGCTCTTCCGCCTCGACTTGCACCTCGATCGGCTCGCGCGTTCGCTGGCGATTGTTGGCGTCGATCCGGGGCTTTCGCGCGCCGAGTTTGAACGGATCGCCACCGAGCTGGCCGCGCGGAACCACAAGCTGCTCGAAGAGGGGGACGACCTGGGGCTGACGATTTTTGTTACGCCCGGACCGTACGCGGCCTTTGCCGCGGTCGCCGCACACAAGGGGCCGACGGTCGGCATCCACACCCAGCCGCTGCCGTTTGGCGCCTTTGCCGGTAAGTACGACACGGGCGAGTCGCTCGTGGTGAGCGACATCCAGCAAGTGCCGGCCGCGTGCTGGCCCGCCGAACTCAAGTGCCGTAGCCGGATGCACTATTTTCTCGCCGACCGGCAGGCGCGCGAGCGAGAGCCGGGCTCAAGGGCGCTATTGCTCGACGAGCGGGGCTTTGTGACCGAAGCTTCGACGGCGAACTTGCTGGTGCATTACCGCGACGTGGGGCTCGTTTCGCCGCCGCGGGAGCGAATTCTGCCGGGTGTGACCGTCGCGGTGATCGAGGAGCTGGCAGGACGATTGGGCATTCCATTCTCGCACCGCGACCTGACCACCGACGACGTAGCCGCAGCCGATGAAGTGCTCCTTTGCAGCACTTCGCCATGCGTTCTCCCGGTAACGCGGCTGGATGGCCGGCCCGTTGCCAGCGGCCGGCCCGGTCCGATCGCGCGCCAACTGCAAGAAGCCTGGAGCAAGATGGTCGGCTGCGACATCGTGGCTCAGGCCAGGCGGTTCGCCGCCCGCTAGCCAGTGGCCACTAGCGGCCAGCACGATTCCTGAAACCCTGACGCCGCGCGATCGGGTAGTTACAATTACACTGAATTCGGTGTCGCGCAGGGGCCGCGCGCCCGCAGTTGCTCTTGGTGGAGCTCTTTGCCCAAGAATATCCTTCGTTTGTCGAAATTGAGCATAAGGGAACAAAGGTAACAAAGTCGCGACAGCCTCATGACTGCGGCCGAACCTCGTCCTTCTGCTTTGTTTCCTTGCTATCTTCGGTTGAGTGCTCCGCCTGCCAGCCCGATCTCGAAATCCCATCCCCGCTGACTCCATGCGTACGCTTGTCGTCATTTTGATCGTGATCGCCGTCCTCATCGGCGCGGGGATCGTCGGCTATCAGCCGGCGATGGACGCTTGGCAGAAGCACAACATGCCGAAATGGCGATTCGCGGAGGTGACCGAGGGAGAGATCGTGCGGGTCGTGAACTCGACCGGCACGATCAAGCCGGTGCGACAAATCTCGGTGGGGGCGTTTGTTTCCGGTCCGATCGATACGGCCGTGAATCTGGCAGAGTTCAACCAGGAAGTGCAAGAGGGAGACATTCTGGCCCAGATCGATCCGCGGATCTACAACGCCACGCTTGCACAGAACCAGGCCACGCTCGCTTCTCGCATCGCCGACAAGGACAGGATCATTGCCTTGCTCCACCAGGCCACCAACGACGCACGGCGGGCCAGCGAACTTCAGGGAACAGATAAGCGGTTTATTGCCCAGGCCGAGGTTGACCGGGTGCGGTACGGCAAGGAGTCGCTCGAAGCCCAACTCAAAGCGGCCGACGCCGCCATCGAGCAGGCCGAAGCGGCGCGCGACCTCGCCCAGACGCAGGTTGATTACACCACGATCAAAGCCCCCAAGTCCGGCATCATCATCGATCGCAAGATCGAGCCCGGTCAGACGCTGGCTGCCCAGTTTCAAACCCCCGAGATGTTTATCATCGCGGTCGGTTTGGCAGAGCATGTGTATATCCACGGCTCGGTGGATGAAGCCGATATCGGACTGATCAAGGTCGCCCACGAAAAAGGGCTGCCGGTGACGTTCACGGTCGATGCGTACGACAAGCTGTTTGAAGGGAGGATTGCCGAAACGCGATTGGGTTCGACCACGACGCAAAACGTCGTGACGTATCCGGTAGTCGTCGAGGCGCCCAACGAGAAGATTTATGATGACGACCCGGCCAAACACCCAATGGCCACCCAGCTAGCTCCCGGCCAGGTTAAGAAACCACTCGACGTGAACTTGAAACTGCTGCCGGGAATGACCGCCAACCTTTCGTTTGAGGTGGATCGGCGGACCAACGTGAAGAAGATCCCCAACGCAGCGCTGCGGTTCTTTCCCCAGCCGCAGCACGTGCGGAAGGAAGACAAAGCCTTGCTCGAGGGAAAGATCGAGGAGCAGCGACCGGCCAGCGCTGCGAACGAAGTGCAGGAAACGGGCCTGTCCGCCGCCGAACGCGCCGAGGCCCGCCGCAAGCGCAACCTGCGGCACGTCTGGGTGGTCGATGGCTATAAGCTCAAGGCCATCGAGGTGATCGTCGGTCTGGCTGACAGCCGCTTTACCGAACTCGTCTCGGGCGATCTCAAGCTGGGGGACAAGCTGGTGACGGGGATCGAACTGACGCAGACGTGGGGCGGATAGATTCCCATGGGAATACTTTTAACGCTTCGCATCGCCGCTCGGGCCTTGGCCAAGAACAAGCTCCGCGCAGGACTGACCGTACTGGGGGTCGTCATTGGCATTGCCGCGGTGACGGCAATGGTCTCGCTCGGTCAAAGCGCCAGCCTGCTCGTGCAGGGTCAGCTGCAGAGTCTGGGCACCAATGTCGTGATCGTCTTCCCCGGCGACAGGCGGCGCGGAGGCGTGCGGCAGGGGCTCGTCACGACGCTCACCGCGGCCGATTCCGAGGCGATTGTCGAGCATTGCCCGACGATCGTTGCCAGCTCGCCGATCGTCGTGGCCCAGGCTCAGCTCATCTTCGGCAACGCCAACTACCAGCCGCGGGAGATGTACGGCGTCGGCACGCAGTATTTGACGGTTCGCAACTGGCCGCTGCGGCATGGGGAATTTTTCACGGACAGCGACGTGAACGGCGCCAACCAGGTCTGCATCATCGGCCACTCGGTAATCGCCAAGCTCTTTCAGACCAGCAGCCCCTTGGGTGAAAAACTCCGCATCAAGGGGATCCCCTTCGAAGTGATCGGCATCCTCGAGACCAAAGGGGCCAACATGGTCGGCGAGGATCAGGACGATATCGTGATCATGCCGTACACGACGATGCGCCGCCGGCTGCAAGGGTCGGAGTTCGACAACGTCAACGCGATCATGTGTTCGGCCCGCTCGATGACGCTGATGGCGGACGCCGAGAACGAGATCAATCAGCTGCTGGCCGAGCGGCACCGCATTCACCCCGGCGAGCCCTTTGACTTTGACGTCGGCACGACGATCGAGATCGCCAACCTGATGGGAATCATCATCGGTACGTTGACGATGATGATCTCGTCGATCGCCGGCATTTCGCTGATCGTCGGCGGCGTGGGGATCATGAACATCATGCTGGTGAGCGTGACCGAGCGGACCCGCGAGATCGGCATTCGGATGGCGGTCGGGGCCCGCTCGTGGGACATCCTGATGCAGTTTTTGGTCGAGTCGATCCTCCTCTCGTGCATCGGCGGAGTGATCGGCTTTGCCCTGGGGTGTGGAGCGTCGGTCGGCATCACGGTGCTGATTAACACGCTCACGAGCGGCACGAAATGGCCGATCGTCATTTCGCTGCCGGCCGCGCTGATGGCGTTCGTGTTCGCAGCGGCGGTGGGCGTCTTTTTCGGCTTCTACCCGGCCCGGCGGGCCAGCATGCTCGATCCGATCGAGGCGCTGCGGTATGAGTGACTAGAGCGCCTCGTTCGGCGGCTGCCCTTAGTCCGCTGGTTCGAGGCCAGGCAGGTCGTCGAGACTGCGAACGTTCTTTTCCCGGCGATACTGGGTCAGGCCGTCTGTCCCCTTGGATTGGGCCCACCGGATGAGTGCGTCGCGCTCTCCCGCGTAGTCGTAACGCGGGACCGCATATCCACAAGAGTCGCCGATCCGGGTCAGACGGGCTCGGACGACCGCTCGCGCACCCGGGTAGTCCGGGAACAGCGCCCGCAACCTCTCGTAGTCCGCCGCGGCCGCCGTGACCACCTCGCCGGCGCCGTGCAAGCGCACTATCTTGGGAGGCCCTTCCCATGCGGCAAACGTGAAGACGATGCGACCGTTCTCACGGAGATGGGCGATGGTCTCGATGCCACTGCCGGTCAAGTCCAGGTACGCGACCTCTCGTGGCGCCAGGATGCGAAACGTATCCATTCCCTTTGGGGAGCAGTTGAGCAAGCCGTCCACGGCGAGCGGTGCAGTGGCGACAAAGAACACCCGCTGTTGCCCAAGCCAATCCGCTAGTTCCGGTGTGATCTCGTCATACAACTTGCCCACAGTTCCTCCTCCCCCCGAACCGCACACATTACTGGGACGGCGGTGATGACTCTTCATTTGAAGCCGGTCCGGCCGCCGGCTTCAGTGCCCACGCTGGCTGGGCAGCGTTTGTGAGGCGGGGAAAGAGCCGCCCAGTGCGCCGCGCGTATTCACGGTAGCTCTCCCCAAATTGTTCACACATTAGCCGCTCTTCACGAGGCATGCGAATAAAGTACATCGCGGCAAACGCCGGAATAACCGACCACCCTGCGAACCAATTCGCGAGCATCATCCCTTGAGCGAGTCCCCACAACCAAATCGAGGCGTACATGGGATGCCGAATCCAGCGATAGACTCCGTGCGAGACCAGCTCGTGGTTTTCTCGTAGTTCGAGACTCACGGACCAGTTTTTTCCCAGATCAACGTGAGATCGCCAGAATAGCCACAGCGATCCGACCATGACGACGGCGCCGGCCCAGCGGATGGGCGATGCGAGATGATAGTCGGCAAACGAAAGCAGCGGCGTGAATACGTAAAGCGGTGGCAACAGGAGTACGGGTGGGAACATTGCAGCGAGCAAGATCTTTTCCAGACGGTCAAACTGCCGAACCGACTTCTTCGACTTTGTTCGCTGGACAAAGTGGTAGCGAATCGCACATTGGACGACGAGACCAACGAGGAACACTGCGTTGGGAAGTTGAAAAACATTCATGAGGTCACCGCGAACGGCGAACTTCCGCGACAAGTTAGAGAGGGGAGAAGTCCAACTGGCGCTGGATATTGGACGTCTCCCCCTTTTCCGCTCGTCCCTTGCCTCCAGCACCCGAACGCTTCAGATCCCGATGACGTCTCCCCGCCAGGCCGTGTAGTTATTTGTGGCGATCAGCAGGACACTCTCCACACCCTCCGCCTGCGCCAGAAGAGCACCACCGGGGGCCCACACCGCGCTCTTACCCACGGAGGTGTAGGTGCCGACCGAGGCAGCGTGGTTGGCCATCACGGTCAGCATCCGGTAACGCGCCGCGTAGCCCGCGAGCCTTGGCGCGTCGGTCGCGTACCACTCGGCACTCAGAAAGACGCCCGCGGCGTAGATGTTCGCGCCGAGATCGGCATACGCCTGCGGATGCGCCGGTTGTGAAGAGTCGGCGCAAATGGCGATGCCCACCGTGTGCCCGGAAACGACACAGGCTAGCGGCCTGTCGCCGGGCACGAAGAAGGTCCGTTCGCCGGCCCCCAGGTGCATCTTGTGATAAGTCCTGGTGATGCCTCTGGCGGTGATCAAAATCGCACCCAAGGCCGGCTTTGCCGCGCCGCTTTGCAGCGGAGCGCCCACGACGGCCTCAATCTGATGTTCCCGGGCGAGCGCAATCAGGGGTGCCAACCGGCTGTCCGCTGCCGTAATGGCCAGCTCCGCCGCCAAGTCTGGTTCGTAGCCGGTTAGCGAAAGCTCCGGGAACACCAGCACCGAGACTTCCTGCTCCGCTGCCGCCGCCAGTGCAGCCGCGTGGGTCGCGATGTTCCCATCGATGTCTCCACGAACGGACGGAACTTGCGCCGCGGCAATCCTGAAGGCAGGCATCAGATCCGTACCCCATTGGGCGCCGTGAACCTCGGATCGACCACAGCACCCGTATTGCGAGTGGCGGCAGGCTCGAACACAACGACCTCGGCCTCTTCTTTGGCCACTGTCCGGTGCTCCGTCCCGCGCGGGACGATCAGGAACTCTCCCGGTCCGATTTCGACCGCCCGATCGCGAAACTCCACGCGGAAGTAGCCACGCCAACCCAGGAACAGCTCGTCCTCGGCCTCATGCTTGTGCCAGACGAACTCGCCCTGGAACTTGACAACCTTTACCTCTTGGCCGTTCAACTCGCCGATCACCTTGGGCCGCCAGTGCTCCGAGAACGCGGCGAACTTCTCCGCGACCTTGACCTTCTCCATCGCATCACTCCCTTTCGACGTGCCTCGCTGCTTTTTCCCCTTGAAATGAATGCCGCCATCAAAGTACAGCCGAACGAATGCTTACAGCTTCTCTCCGATGATCGCCCGTGCCGCCAAAGCGGTGATGATCCCAAACGGCAGGTTTACCAGAAGCAGGTAAATGGCGAACCTCGGCCCGCCCTGCCGAAGCCCGAAATAACCCGCCCCGCTCATCGGCAGGAAAATCAGGAACAGGGCCAGCACGGGCGCCAGGAAATAGAGAAGGCCGAACAGATACAGGTGCGTCCAAGCGACATCGAGCAAGAGCCCGAATGGGATCCCCCACAGCCCGCCCCAGAAGAGCGGCCGGTAGATGTCCGGCGATTTGAGCGAGACCGGCTCCTTGGCCCCGAGTTTCTGGCCAAGCCCGAGCGCGAACAGGATGTGGCTGAAGAGAACCACGGCCAGTGCGCCGATTACCCCCGCCGTGAAGCAGATTGCCACGCGCTGTAGTACGGTCATGATGAAAGCCTTTCCATTACCAGCGAAAGGATAAAGGAAAGGAAAGGGGATAAGCTCGATTTCCGCCGCCCGAAATTGGACTTCTCCTCTTTTCCTTTTCCCAAGAATACCCATGCCGCGAAGGATCTCAACGCCGGGGCTGGAATAACTCCACCGGGTTGCCCGACGGGTCGTCGAGAATGATCTGGGCGCCACCTGGGCCGGACACGATGTCATTGATGCGGAATGAAACCCCCGCCGCACGGAGCCGCGCAACTTCCGCGGCGAGATCGGTCACCTCTAGGTGGATCCGGTTCCAGCCGCCAGGTTCCGGGCGGCGACCGTCTGGCAACGGACGCTTCCCCGAGCTGCCTTCGCCGCTCAGCAGGAGGCGCACGCCGTCTCGTACAACAGAGGCGAAGGCTGGCGAAGCGTCGTGCTCCAAGGTGAAACCGAGAAGCGTCGTATAGAAACGCATCGCAGCCGGGACGTCATCAATCATGTAGCGGATGCTGACCGTGGACATGCCCGTATTTTCTCCCGTGCATTAGCAATTGGGCAAGGCGCCTCATGCTTCGGCTAAGCTGCCGGGTCGGCCTGCAAAGTCGCTCAAGTTTCCACGAGCGGAGATGTGCGACTGATGCCACGTGGGTGGGAGCGGCGCAGCGAGGCCAACTACTACCGGCGGTAGGTCCTTGGTAGTGGACATAAAATATTTAGTATGTATCTTGACAGTAACATGTACTGTTGATCTAATTTGGTGTGGTAGATCCGTCAGTAGGACGGCTCGCCGGGGGTTCCTGCTGCGTGTGCGACGGGCCGACGGAGGGTGGTTAGCGAAGGCGCGGTTGCAATTATGCATAACGTGCATAACTTGCATAACGAATTGGGCCACGAAAACGACTTTAAGTCATTGGTATTTAACGACTTACGATCACAGTTCTCGTGCAGGAGAAAAAGTTTGGCGATGCATACGCTCCCCGGTGCGCTAGAAGGGATCGGTTGCCGCCGTGGCTGAACGGGGTCGCAATTGACTATCGACCCAGTCGACAAATCGGGTGGATTTTAAGGCGGAGGGTTCCGTGACGCGCAGCACACCTACGCTGCGCGTGGGCATAGCACCCGGAGGCCGGAAGGGGTGCAGTCAGGCTCCTGCGGCGGCGAAGTCGTAGAGAACCTCGGTGGCCGTGCGGAGCTGATCGAGGTCGAGCCATTCGTCAGCCGTGTGGGCCTGGTCGATGCTGCCGGGGCCGAACACGACCGTCGGGCAGCCGGTGGCGGCATAGTGCGGGGCGTCGGTGCCGAAGGGGACGCCGATTTTTTGTCCGGCGTCGCTTTCCGAACCGACGTGTTCGCGAATCACTGCCCCCAGTCGCTCGGCGAATTCGCCGTTCTTGTCGTCGGCCAGGCCGCGGGTGGACATGAAAGGCGGATCATGAATGACCGGTGTCCCAGCCACGACGCGCGCGTTGACGAACTCAACGGCGTGATCGAATGCCGCTTGAGGGTCTTCTCCGGGGAGGACGCGGCGGTCGATCTCGATCGTGGCCCGGTCGGGAACCGTGTTGACGCTGATCCCGCCGGAGATGAGGCCGACGCTAAGCGTGGGGTGCCCGACAAGTGGGTGGCTACCGAGCGTAGGGACGACGTCGCGGGCATAGAGTTCGAGCACTTGGAGCAAGCGGGCCATGTGGTAGATGGCGTTGTCGCCCAGGTGCGGCTGCGAGCTGTGGGTGGCGACGCCGGTCGTGTGCATTCGCCAGCGGACGGCGCCTTTGTGAGCGACGACGACGTTGAGCCGCGTCGGCTCGGCGACGATGCAGGCGTCGGGGACGCGCGGAAGGAGCTTGGAACGAGTAGGGGCGGGGTCAGGAGACCCGCGCCCAACGGCGTGGACTGGGGCGGGGTCAGGAGACCCGCGCCCAACAGAGTCGAGAGACCCGCGCCCAACCACGGCGGCCTTCGCGCCGCGCTTGGGCTTCGGCGCGGGACTGCCGGTGTCGCCGACGCCGCGCGTTTGGGCATAGGTCGCCGCCCAGTGCGTAGCGCCGGTGAAGCCGTGTTCCTCGTTGACGGTGCAGGCGAGGACGACGGTGGGCCGGCCCTTGGGCTTTTCGGCAGCGAGGCGGGCGAGCGCCGCAATCATCGCTGCCAGGCCCCCTTTGATGTCGCAGGCGCCGCGGCCGTACAGCCGATTGTCCCTGATTTCGGCAGCAAAGGGATTGATCTTCATTCCCTCGACGGGAACGGTGTCTTGATGGGCCTCGAGCATGAGCACGCGGCCGCCTTTTTCGGGGAGCGTCGGGCCATCGATGCGGACGATGATGTTGTCGCGGCCGGGCGAGACAGTGTGCCGCTCCCAGGCCAGGCCGAGCCGCTGGAACAAGTCTTGCAGAAAGTCGGTGACGCGATGTTCGAAGTAGATTTCACCGGAGACGTTGCGTCCCATTGGGTTGACGCTGGGAATGCGCACCAGGTCGGCAAGGAGCGAAGCGACATCAAGGTTCATCGGCTGGGCATCCAGGGCGGCTGGCAGGCAGGACGAGCCGCCACCTGTGAAGTTGGAGAAGCCGCATTCTACCGGCTGGCCGCGGGGCTGGGGCTGGCACGGGCGGACAAACCTACAATTGGAGCAAAGGGGTGCGTAGAATATGCCCCGCAAGAGGCGGACCACAAACTCTCGGGAACAGGTCACCATGTCTGGTACTGCGCGCCAATTGGCTACGTTCACCGCGGGAGCGCTCGCCATGCTGCTCGTTTCGATCGCACCTCCGGCGACCGCTGGCGACACACTGGCCAAGAAGCTCGACGAGTTTCTCGCCCAGCCGCATTACCAGACGGCCCATTGGGGACTGTCGTTCGTCGATCTGGCGACTGGCGAGGTGATCGTGTCGCATAGCGCCGACAAGCTCTTTGCACCCGCCTCGACGACGAAGCTGTTTTCGACAGCGACGGCCCTCGATGCCTTGGGAGCCGACTACCGTTTTCGCACGCCGATTCACTATCGCGGCACAATTGCCGAAGGCGTGCTCGAGGGGGATTTGATCCTCGTCGCCAGCGGCGATCCGTGCCTGGGAGGGCGGACGAATGAGAAGGGAGAGATCGCGTTCGAGGATTCCGATCACACGTATGCCAATTGGATGCCCGAATCGACCCTGACGCCGCAGGACCCGCTGGCGGGAATCCAGGAACTCGCCCGGCAGATCGCGGCGATGGGACTCAAGCGGGTGCGCGGCGATGTGCTGATCGACGATCGACTGTTCGACCAGTCGGAGGGCTCGGGAAGCGGTCCCAGCCGCATCACGCCGATCATGGTGAACGACAACGTGCTCGACTTCACGTTCGAGCCGACCGAACCCGGCCAGCCGGCCAAAGTGACCTGGCGGCCGAGGACGGCGCTATTTCAGATCGAGGCAAAGGTGGAAACCGTGGCCGAGAATGTGCCGCTGGAAACGTGGATCAAGCCGCAGAGCGAGGGCAAGTTGGTCGTCACCGGGAAGATTCCGGCGAACAAGACGAAGCTGGTGCGGATTTATGAGGTGCCCGACCCGGCCGCTTTCGCAAGGGCACTCTTGATCGAGGCCTTGCGAAATGCCGGGATCGAAGTGAGCGCCGAACTCAAGCAGAAGCACCCCGAAACGGTGCTCCCCAAGCCCGACGGCTACGCGACGCTGCCCAAGGTGGCGGAACTGGTTTCGCCGCCGTTTGCCGAGAATGCCAAGTTGGTAATGAAGGTCAGCCACAACCTGCACGCCAGCACATTGCCGGCGCTCGTGGCGGTGAAGAACGGCAAGCGGGAAGTGAAGGACGGACTGAAGGCCGAACATGACTTTCTGGCGCGGGCCGGGGTCGATGTCGATGCGATCAGCTTCGGCGGCGGAGCGGGGGGCGCGCGAGCCGACTATGTCACGCCTGCGGCGACCGTGCAGCTCTTGCGGTACATGGCCACGCGGCCCGACTTCGCGGCCTACGAGCGGGCCCTGCCGATTCTGGGGGTCGATGGAACGCTGTCCAAAGCGTGCGCGGCGGATAGCCCGGCGAAAGGAAAGGTGTTCGCCAAGACCGGCACGCTCGTGTGGGACAACCTGTTGGTCGATCGGGGCCTGCTCACGAGCAAGGCGCTGGCCGGCTACATGACCACTGTCAGCGGCCGCAAGCTGGCGTTTGCCGCCTTCGTCAACGGCGTACACATGAAAGACGGCGTCGATACGAAGCGCGTAGGACGAGACTTGGGCACGCTGTGTGAGATTGTGTACGCGGAGCGGTGAGGCTAGGAACCGATCGCTTCCGACACCCGCCAATCGACCAGATGCACCTCGACCGACTGCCGGCCGCGGAAGTCGTTGATCACCGGCTTGTAGGCGATGTCGAGCGGCGCGCTGATCGCGGCAAGCTCGTCGGCCCACTCGCCATAGCCGAAAGCGACGGCCCGCATGTTCGTCCGATGCTGCGTCAGTTTGAGAGCTAGGTGCTTTTCGCCATCGCCCATACGTTTGGGCGGCTCGACCAGGCGGACGCCCGTGGCACAGAGCACGGGGCGGGGATTGCCACAGCCAAAAGGCGCCAAGGATTCGATATGGTGGACTGTCTGAGGAGTGAGCTGAGCGAGCGGTCCTTCGGCATCGATCCGAATCTCGCCGACTTTGCAGCCGGCGGGCGTTTCGGCTTCGGCTGCATCACAAAATGCGTGGCGGAAGGCGTCGATGCGGGCCTCGTCGATTCGCAGGCCTGCTGCCGCGGCGTGTCCGCCAAAGCCGAGCAGGTGCTCGCTGCACGCCGTGAAGACCGCGTGCAGGTTCAGACCGTTGGGCGAGCGGGCCGAGCCGATGGCGGGCCTCGCGCCGAGCTGGTCAAGCGCGATCAGCACAACCGGCCGATGAAATCGCTCCGCCAGTCGGCCCGCGACCAGGCCGATCACGCCGGCGTGCCAGCCGCGGCCCGCCAGCACCAGGGCCGAATCGCCCTCCGGATCGAATTGCTCCTTGGCCAGCTTCGTGGCGGCCAGGTCGATGCTGCGCTCCAGGCTCTTGCGGCTTTTGTTCAGCTCATGGATGTACTCGGCCAATTGATGGGCCCGGTCGGACGAATCTGTGGTCAAGAGCTCGACGGCGAGCTGCGCCTGGCCGAAGCGGCCGGCTGCGTTGAGACGGGGCGCGATCTGGAAGGCGAGCTGCTCGCTGTCGAGCTTTTCGTCGTCATGCCGCTTAATCACGTCGAGGAGCGCGGCCAGCCCCAGCGGCGGCATCGCCTTCAGACTGTTGAGCCCGTGCCGCACCAGGATTCGATTCTCGTCGAGAAGCGGCACCACGTCGGCCACAGTGCCAATGGCCGCCAGACCGACCGCCGACATCAGGAAGTTCCGGAGCGGCTCGCTGACGCGTTTCGCCTGGCTGGCCCGCTGGCAGATCGCCCAGGCGAGCTTGAGCGCGACGCCCGCCCCGCACAGGCCGCCGAACGGATAGCTCGTCCCCGGCAGCCGCGGATGGACAATCGCCGCGGCGGCCGGCAGCTCGCTTCCGAATTCGTGATGGTCGGTGACAATCAGCTCCAGGCCGACTTCGCGGGCGGTCAGGGCCGGCTGCACGCTGGTGATGCCGCAATCGACGCTGATCACAAGCGACGCCCCGCGTTCGGCCAACAAGCGCAGCGCGTCGCAGCTCAGGCCGTAGCCTTCCTCCAATCGATTGGGGACGTAGTAAGTCGCGTCGGCCCCGAGCAGCTTCAGGCAAGAAAGCAGGATGGCCGTGGCGGTCATGCCGTCGGCGTCGTAGTCGCCATAGATGACGATTTTTCGCCGGGCCTGCACCGCGGCGTAGATTCGCTCGGCCGCCTCGGGAATGCCCGGCAGTTGGTCCGGGTCGCGCAGGCCGGTCAGCTTGGCGTCGAGAAACGTGCGGGCCGCTTCGGGCTCATAGACGCCGCGGCCGAGCAAGAGCTGGGCAACAATCGGCGGAATACCGGCGAGCTTTTCCAGTCGGCCGACACGCTCGGCGTCGTGCGGCACAATCCGCCACCGCTTGGTCGATCGTCCGTGAAGGGCCTGGGTCATGTCCGGTTCTGTAGGGCACGCCCTCGGTGGCGTGCCGTGAAGCGGCGATCGGCGTATTTGCACATCCGCGGAACGCCACAGAGGGCGTTCCCTACAGCGCAAACCTTACTTCTTCTTCTCGGTATGCAACGTGTGCTTTCGCAGGCGGGGCGAGTACTTTTTCAGCTTCAGCTTCTCGCCGCCCGGCTTGCGGCGGAGAGTATAGTTGATGTCGCCCGTCTCGTCGCATACGAGGAACACGACTTCGGCTTTCTTCTTGCTCTTGGCCATGACGGGCAACACTCCGGCAACGTTAACACCTAGCACTGGGGGCGCTGGGTGGATGGAATCACATGGAAGTGGGTAATATAGCGGACCTTGCCTGGCTCCAAAAGGGAGCCGTCACCCTGCCGCAACCTGCCGCCGCTTGAAGTTCGCACCATGGAATACCTCTGGCTCTCGGTGTCGGCCTTTCTCGCGGGGGCCGTCAATGCGCTGGCCGGAGGGGGGACGCTGCTCACGTTTCCGACACTGATTGGTGTACTGGAACCGCAGTTCGGTAAGCTGTCGGCCGGCGTGCTGGCCAACGGCACCAGCACTACCGCCCTCGTGCCGGCGTCGCTCGCGAGCGCCTGGGGCTTCCGCCGCGAGCTTTATCACCTCCGGCGGTTCCTGGTGTACCTGCTGCCGCCAAGCATCGTCGGGGCCGTGATCGGCACGCTGCTTGTCACGCGATTGCCGCCGGCGTACTTCAACCACCTCGTGCCCTGGCTCATTCTGACCGCGGCCGTGCTCTTCACGCTCCAGCCGTACCTGACTAAGCGCAACGCCCAAGTCGTCGCGACCGATGAGGCGGGCCCTGAAGCGCATGGCGACGTGTGCGACTCCGATACGCCGATTCCGCCGCATCGACTGGCGGGGATGATCGCCATGCAGCTCTTGATCGCGATCTACGGCGGCTACTTCGGCGCGGGGATCGGCATTCTCATGCTTACGGGCCTGGGGCTCATGGGCCTGTCGAACATCCACCAGATGAACGGCCTCAAGGCTGTGCTGGGGACGGCAATCAACGGAGTGTCGGTCGTGATCTGGGCCTATGAAGGGAAGATTGTCTGGCCGTACGCCCTGGCGATGATGGCGACGTCGGTGATCGGCGGATTCGTCGCGGCCCACTACAGCCGGCAGGTGCCCGGAAAGTATGTCCGCTGGCTGGTGATCGTGGTGGGGTTTTGCCTGGCGGCGTTTTACTTTTGGAAGCAAATCGGCTCGTAGGGTGCACGATCGCAGCGAAATGCACCCTACGAAAAGAATCGTACGGCGTTCTCGAACACCGCCAGTCCGTCGCCGCGCTCGCGCCGCTCACGAGTCCAGCGGGGATGCTGCGTGGGATCGATGTGTCGCTCGGGGTGCGGCATCAGGCCGAAGACGCGGCCGGTATCGTCCGAGATGCCGGCGACCGCAAGCTGAGCGCCGTTCGGACAGGCGGGGTAGGGGACGTCCTGTATAGCCGCGACCATTGGTCGCGGGGCGTTTGGCGGGTTGTCGTATCGCAAGACCAACTGCCCTGCGGCATCAAGTTTGGCCAGCGTTGCCGCATCCCGCGCGACGAACTTGCCTTCGGCATGTGCCACCGGCAAATACATCCGTTCGACGCCGGCGAGAAATACGCACTTTTGGCTGGCGACTCGTAAGTGCACCCAGCGATCCTCGAACTTGCCGCTCTCGTTGAAGGCCAAGGTCGCGATCGGTTCGTCGGCCCGATCGGGCAAGAGGACGCCGCTTTTAACCAGAATCTGAAACCCGTTGCAGATTCCGAGGATCAGCTTGCCGGCGTCCTTGAACGACATGAGCGCGTCGCGGAGGTGATGCCGCATCTGATTGCCAAAGATACGGCCGGCGCAAATGTCGTCTCCGTAGCTGAATCCGCCGGGAATGCAGAGGATTTGATACTCCGTGACCAGCCGCGGGTTTTCGAGCAGGCGATTGAGGTGCAGGTTGTCGGCCCGCGCGCCGGCGGTCTCAAAGGCGAACGCGGTTTCGCGATCGCAGTTGGTGCCGGGAGCGCGGAGGATGAGGACGCGGGGTTCCATAGGATTTCAGATTTCAGATTTCAGATTTCAGATTTCAGATTTGCAACGCGTCCGGCAAATCTGAAATCTGAAATCCTAAATCTGCAATCACCATCTGAGTGGTCGCTGCCACGCCTCCTTCATTGCCTGGAGTGTCAGGTCCACGAGCCACTCGCGCGGCGGCTCGTGGCCGGCATGCGGGGCGG
>Ga0065705_10104451_pt1 | contig 15478 bp, 11 predicted proteins | sample SwibulcommuniRL2_FD_59092 | JGI IMG/M metagenome (GOLD analysis project Ga0065705, IMG submission 59092) | Bulk soil microbial communities from switchgrass field near Rose Lake, East Lansing, Michigan, USA - RL2 Bulk Soil v2 (version 2) | ecosystem: Environmental > Terrestrial > Soil >...
CGGCCGCCGCTGGCCTGGGCCTCGACCGGCCAGTCATTCTTGATCCAGCAACATTCGTCAATGTTGTGGATGTAGAAATCGCTGAAGCAGCCGCCGCTGGCCCAGAGGAAGCTGTGGAAGCGGCGGATTTGATAGAGCACTTCGCTCTCGCCGTCGGGCTTCTTCTCCGAGAATGCCGAGCCGACGGGCGGATGCATGCGGTAGCACCGCAGCGCGATCAGGTCTCCCATCTCGCCGTTCTGCACGCGGTCGTGCAGCTCCTGCCGGGCCTCGCAGTGGCGGCACATGAGGCCGACGCTCACTTTCAGGTTCTTCTGGGCCGCCGCTTCACCCAGCTTGAACATCCGTCGGCTCGTCGGCCCATCGACGGTGACCGGTTTCTCCATGAAGACATTGATCCCCTTCTCGATCGCATAGGTGAAGTGGACCCAGCGGAACCCCGGGGGCGTGGCGAAAATGGCAACATCGCCGGGCCGTAGCGTGTCGAGCGCCCGCTTATAGGCATCGAACCCAATGAACTTGTGGTCCTCGGGCACCTCGACCTGGTCCTTATGCCGTTCCTTAAGGTCGTTGTGGCTGTTCTTCAGGCGGTAGTCGAAGACGTCGGCCATGGCGGTCAGCTTGATCGGGCCGTTCTTGACCGAGAGGGCGTTCGACGCAGCGCCGGTGCCGCGGCCGCCGCAACCCACGAGGGCCACGCGGACGGTGTTGTCCTCGGCGGCATGGACGCGCGGGACAATCGCCCCAGCGAGCGCTCCAGCGGCCACGATGGTGCCGGTTTCTTTGAGGAAGTCGCGGCGGGAGGAGGCGGAAGAAGGAGAGACGGAGGGACGGAGAGACGGAGAGGTGTTTTCAGGCATGGAGTGGGTCCTTGCGCGGTGGGATGAATGCGACTCAGCCTAAATCGCCGTACCAGTCGCGTCAACGTGCGGGGCGATGGGCCGGTGCGATCACACTCGCGCCCCGACAAGACGATAGCCAGCCCGCCGCAGCGCGGCGATCACGGCCAGCACCCAGACACACTGAAAGCCGTTGATGGCATAGAAGTGCCAGATCTCGGGCCCGGGACCGCCGGGCGGCGGCTTGAGCGCGACCAGCAGGGGCAATTCGGCGGCTGTTCCCAGGCCTATGAGCATGAGCATGACGAGCGAAGCAGCCAGTGCGTGTTGCGGCAACAGGGCCGCCAGCACGAGCGGCAAGATCAAGATGATGCCGGCGATTGCCAGGAAAGAAATGATGAACAGCGGCCCAGGTTCCATAACCATGGTGGACGCCGCCGCCGCGACAATCGCACGGCCAATCGCCAGCACGACGGCTACGATGGTCGTGACGATCAATAGCTCGCGGATGCCAAATTGGCGCTGCTGGCGATCCTGCGCCGGGCCGGCTTCGCTCGCGTGACGAACTCGCAGGCCGTAGCCCACGGCGAGTCCCCACAAGGGCATCTGCGCGAGCAGCCATTGTCCGAAAGCGACAGTGCCGAACACGACCACAATTTCCCGCTCGCCTCCTGGTCCAAATAGCGAAATGTTCGCCGCTAGCGCCCCCACGCTCGCTGCCAGCCAAGCAAGCGATAGCGGCAGCCGCCAGATAAGCCGCAAGGGACCCAGCGCCGTCCAGGCCGCGGCCAGAATGGCCTGCCCGAAAAACGTCCCAAAGACCACGCCAATGGTGACATACTCAAGCGGCTTGGACCGGGGCTCGGAGCGGACCGATGCAATGAGTAGCAGAGCCAGCACAATGACCGGCCCGACCCAGAGGGCCGCCCGCCAGCGTGGGTCGATGCGGTAGGGCATAACGGCAAAAGGTGAGCCAGACATCAGATTCTTCAGCCGGGCTGCACGACGGCTCTGGTCTCTGTTCGCCAGACGGCTCTCGATATTCTCGCTGAAGAGAATATCGCGCCCTACTTCCGGCCATGTCCATAAAGTGCCGGCTGTGGCCGCGGGCGAGATCACTCGCCTTTTGGCAGCATGGTCTTCCCGCTGCGAACGGTTTGAAGATATTGTTCCCACCGCGCGCGGACCTCGTCTTCGCTGAGCCCCAGATCGTAGGCCGGTGAAACGACCGGCTGGGCAGTTTGGACTCGCACCAGGACGAGTTCACGAAACAGGCCGACCTGCGAACCGCGCCGCTTGTAAAAAGCAATGACCTGATCGTAGAGTTCCCCGGACTCGAGGATCGTGGCCACGCCCTTGAAGCGATAGCCCTTGCGGACAAATGGATCGACCACGTTCACCTCAACGCTGGCATTCTGCCTGAGATTCGCGAGCGTGCCAGGCGAGCGAATGTTGGCGAAGACGAGGTGGTCGTCATCCCAGACGGCGGTCGTCCCCTTGGGCGACAGGTTGGGAGTGCCGTCGGGGCAGACCGTCGCCACAAAACCGAGGCGCTGCTCCTCGACGACGCGCTTCATGTCGGTAGTGAGAATTCCCATAGCGAGTGCTTTGCTGGGGCGCTAGCCTTTGCGCAGGAACAGCACTACCGGGCCGGTGAGGGGCGATTTTAGCGAGCGCTTTTCGCCGCCTGCTACGGGTTCGCCGGGCGTCACCGTCCCTTCGATTGGATGAATCCACTCGGTGTCGAAGCGATCCTTGGCGGCGGTCAGATCGACGGTCACTTCGCCCCCTTCCGGCAAATAGACGATGTACGCCGCTCCGAGCTCGGCGAGACAGAACTTTGTCGAAGCCAGTACGTCCGCCGGCTTCATGGCGGCCAGATTCACCCGCTGGGCCAGCTTGCGCGCGACCCCCATGCTTTTGCGCAGCGATTCCCAGTCGTCGGCTGGGCCCTTGGCGAGTATCGCGTTGTCGTAAGGGTCCATAAAGAGCGGGTTGTGACCGCGGACGAATGCTTTCCACGCCCAAGCCGGACTGCCCCCGAGTCCCCATACATGGTCGGTGTCGAGCAAGCTCACTTTCTTGCCGTCCCAGGCTGGCGGATCGTCGCGATATCCATCACGGCTGCCGGGCGAAATCCAATCAGCCAGGCTGGCCAGCATGCTGTCCAGCCGCTCCGCGCCGTGGCCGGTGATCCCGATGGGATGCTGCTTCGGTTTGGTCCGCTCGTAGTCGCGGATCATCTTGACCACCCACCAGTCCCATTTCTGCTCGCCCCCTTCATTGATGACTTCGTAGAGAACGTTGTCGAGGTCGTTCACCGTATCGACCACCTTGTGGATATACGCCTCCTGGACCTTGGTGACAGCCGGGATGGCGAGACTGTGGACCTGGATGTTCTGACCGTCGCCATCGGGATCGGCATTGATGCCGCTCGTGTTGTTGTCGGGATGAAACGGATGTCCGCGCCAGGCCCAGCCGGCGGGCGCCGCCCGGCCGTGGTTGCCATGCATCAGGCCCCAGCCTTCGAACAGCATGACGGAGACGTAAATTCCGCGGTCGCCGGCGGCCTTCACCCGCTCCCGCAGCCGCTCGAAATAGGCATCGTTGAACTTCGCGAGGTCGAATTTGGGCTTGCCGTCGAGGGCGTTGCCCGGGCCGGTGCGGGCCCACGGGTGCGGCGCGACGTTGTTGACGGCTTTCTTGGTCGATTCGCCGTTGGCCCGCGTATCCCAGGTCACCGAGTCCCAGGCCCACAGGCGGATGAAGTTGTGGCCGTGGCGGTCCAAGGAATCGAGATACGCCTCGTAATCGAACTTTTCCGGCGGGTCCGACGGCCCCATATCGACCAGGTTATTCCAGGTGTGCGCGCCGGTGAGATAAACAGCCTTGCCCGATCCATCAGTAAAGTACGGCGGATTGTCGGGATGAACGCGCAGCGGCCCGCGGGCCGGCGGCGTTGCTTTGTTTTGCCCTATCGCCGCGCTCGGCGCCAGGAAGGCGGTGGCGAGAGCGCCGAAATGCAGCAGAAGCCACAAGCGATTGGCACGATGCATGGCTCCGTCTCCTGGATTGGAATCGAGAGCATTGTCGCGTTTTTCCTGTGGCAAAGGGAGTACTTTTTCGGAGCGACTGGATCTGCTTGCCTGGGAATAGACTGCGGGTACGAGGCTGAGATAAGTGAACATAAATCACGTCGCCAGTCGGGCTGCAAGCTATCGCCTTGCTGCTCGCTGGAGGGCGGATACGATACACAGTTTGCCCGCGAGATCGCGATTTGGACGCGGGTAAGTTCCAGGGGGCGGCCAGATGTCCGTTTTCGATTGGGTCAGTGGGCGGGTCTTCAAGTTCGTCCACGGCAACAACCTGGTCTATAACACCTGCTGGGAAGATCCGCGGCTGGATCGCGTGGCCCTCCAGATTGGCCCGACCGACAACGTGCTCGTCATCACATCGGCTGGGTGCAACACGCTCGATTACGCGCTCTGCTCGCCGAATCACGTGTTCGCTGTCGATATGAATCCGCGGCAAAACGCCTTATTGGACCTGAAGATCGCTGGCATCAAGTCGCTGGAGTTTGAGGACTTCTTCCGGCTGTTCGGCTATGGCTTTCATCCCGACGCCCGGCGGCTTTATCAGCGGCGGATGCGCGAACGGCTGCCGGCCTGGTCGCAGATGTACTGGGACCGCTGGATCAAGTTCTTCGACAACAAAAGCCGGCCGTTTTATTTCCGCGGGACGAGCGGAGCGTTTGCCCGGATGATCAAGATTTACACCGACCGCGTGATTCGCGTGCGGCCGCACATCGATGCGATCCTGGAGGCCAAGACGCTGGCCGAGCAGCGCGAGATTTATGAGAAGCACCTGCGCGAGCGGTTCTGGTCGCGGCCGATGCGGTTTGCGATGAACCGCGACACGACCCTGTCGATGGTCGGCGTGCCCAAGGCCCAGCGGAAGCAAGTCGAGACGCAGTACCAAGGGGGCGTTGTCAAGTTCGTGCAGGACGCGGTCGAGGCGGTCTTTTGCAAGCTGCCGCTGGCCGACAACTACTTCTGGCGCGTTTATATGAAGGGAGAATACAGCCGCGGCTGCTGCCCCGAGTATCTGAAAGCGGACAACTTCGAGCGGCTGAAGGGGGGCCTGGTCGAGCGGGTCAGCACGCACACCGACTCGGTGCAGGGCTTCCTTGACAAGCACACCGGGCAGATTTCGCGGTACGTCCTGCTCGATCACATGGACTGGTTGTCGGACAAGTTTTTCCCGCTGCTGGAGCTGGAGTGGCAAGGAATTCTTGCACGAGCCGCGCCAAAGACGCGGATCATCTGGCGCAGCGGTGGCCTGCGGACCGATTACATTGAGCGCGTGAATGTCACGGCCGGCGGCAAACAGCGGAAACTGCCAGAGCTGTTGACATATCATCGCGACCTGGCGGCCGAGCTGCACGAGAAGGATCGCGTGCATACGTACGGCAGTTTTTACATCGCCGACCTGGCGGCGTAGTTTTCAACGCAGAGGGGGAGACGAGGAGAGGGGGAGAGGGGGAGACAGACAAATCTCCCACTCTCCCTCTCTCCCCCTCTCCCACTCCAGTGGGACTCGCTTCCGACCTCAAGATCCTCTATCACCTCGCCCTGAAACCGGTGCGAGGTAAGGATCATGCCGCGCGGATGGAGAGTTTCTACGCGGGGCAGGCTGAAGCGTACGACGATTTTCGCAAGCGGCTGCTGAAGGGGCGACAGGAGCTGTGGAACCTGATCCAGGCGCCGGAAGGGGGCACGTGGATCGATTTGGGCGGCGGGACAGGCGCGAATCTTGATTATTTCGGCGAGCGGCTCGGCAAGCTGAGTAAGGTTTATATCCTCGACCTTTCGCACAGCCTGCTGGAGATTGCCAAGAAGCGGATCGCGGCTAAGAGTTGGACCAACGTCGAGACGGTTGAGGCCGACGCGACGACCTTCCAGCCGGCGGGCGGGCCGGTCGATGTCGTCACGTTTTCCTACTCGCTGACGATGATTCCAGATTGGTTCGCCGCCATCGAGAACGCGCTGGCCATGCTGCGGCCCGACGGCGTGATCGGCGTGGTCGATTTCTATGTTTCGCGCAAATACCCAACGGACGGCCTCGCGCGCCACGGCTGGCCAACGCGGACGTTCTGGCCCACGTGGTTTGCAATGGACAACGTTTTTCCCTCGCCTGACCACGTGCCCTATCTACACAAGCGCTTTGACGTGCTTCACTTCGAGGAGCACAAAGCCAAGGTGCCGTACGTCCCCTTCCTGAGAATGCCGTACTATCTATTTGTGGGCAGGAAACGCACCTGAGGCGCCGTCGCACCGAGCAGGGACAACGCGCGAGCTACGGCCGCAGGGGAACCACGTATAGTTGATCGAGCGAGGTGACGAATATTCCATACTGCTTCCAGCGCGGGCGGGATGGGTCCTCCGTGCCATCGGCCTGGATGTGTGGTCGCTCGGCGTAGCCGACCTTGCCGGTGACCTCGATGCCGCGGCCTGTGAAATGCTTTTCCAGGTCGCCGATTCCGACTGCGTGCAGGTGCGTTAATGCAGGGCCGTTGATGAACACCTCAAACCGGTCGTGCGGGCTGTCGCCGACGGGCGCCGCAAGGTACAGCGGATCGTACGGCTGCTCGCTCACGCGCCGCGGGGCCAGCGAATGGCCCGCCGAAGTCACGACAAACTGCACAGTAACGGTTCCTTCAGGACGCTCTCTGGCGATTTCCTCGAGGGAGTACCGCCGGGGCCGCTTAGAAACGCCGCGATTCTGATTTGCCGATGGCTGTCCAGCCGCTGGTTCGTCGGCCAGCGCTGAATCGGCCAATGCCGGAACAGCCAGTGCTGGAACGGCCAACGCGATGGACAATATGACCAGCCACAGCCAGTTGCACGCGGGACGACAGAGCGTGGACATGGGGCGTCTCCGAAGAACGAAACGAATTCCCCTCCGCTATGACGGTATGCTGACTCAAACGGCTTTTCCGATTTCTGCACCAGGGGACAACCCAGGCCGAACCCAAATGCCAGTTGACAAGTCCCTAGGTCCGGCAGAGATTACTAGGAACAAAGCCGGTCGGCCCCGCGGCCGATTGAAGGACCGACGCCCCCATCGTCTAGCGGCCCAGGACCCCGGGTTCTCAGTCCGGTAACAGGGGTTCAAATCCCCTTGGGGGTACTCCCAGTCGCCACAAACGCTTGTGGCGACTTTTTTCGTGTTCGGACGCAACGATTTACGCCGATTACGGCACTAGTGCGGCGAACTTTCAACCTTGACCGGCCTGGAAACAAGAGGAAGAATTGAGTCGCTAGCCGACTGCCATGCGAAGTGTCATCACCCTAATAACCGCTGCCGCTTTCCTGTTGCACCTGGCACTGGGCTGCTGCTCGCACCACGCCCACGCGACGGAGCAGCCAGCCGGTTATGAGCGGGCGTGCCCTGCGCACTCGGCTCACGATTGCTGCGGCCACAGCCATCGCGGCGGTGGCGACCATTCGCCTCGGCAGGACAGGTCGCAAAAGCAGGATGATTCGCAGTGTCCAGAGCGCCGTTGCGACGTCGGCCAGTGCACTTTTATGGCGGCGGCGAAGACGGTCGTTGCGAAGGAAGTTTATTTTGCCGCCCTGCCGCTGTTCGTCGCCGAGCCGGCCGCCAAGGTCCCGATCTCGGTGCTGGTAACCGCCACCATTGACTCCGGGGGCCTGATCGCGCTCCCCGTGCGGGCCCACCTCTGGAATCAGATCCTCTTGAACTGATTCTTCGCGCGCGTGCGGCTGAAACAAGCCGTGTCGTGCTGCGCCTGTAGCAAGAAATGCGCTCGGCGCGTGGGGGACGGTAATGCGCTCTCCCGTCAAATCGGACCGCTGGCAAAACCGACCCAGAGTCCGCCCATTGATTCCGACTACCGCTGGTGGAGCTCTGCCATGTCAGAGGTTGCCTCGCAATTCCAATTCAAAAGTCGTTCTGCGATGCGCTGGATTGTCGCCTCAATAGCGCTCGCAGTGCTCGTCCTTGGCGCGGCGTCGTATCGCGCCTGGCTGCCCCAGGCGCAGCGCCTGCTCGGCATCGCGCAGCAGCCGCCAGCGACCGGCCCGGCCGAATCGCACGCAGATCACGATCACGCTGGGCACGACCATGCCGACCACAATGCGAATTCGATCGAGCTAAGTCCGCAAGCCCGCAAGAACATCGGCCTGGGCAAACCGCTGACCGTGAAGCTCGAGCCGTTCACCAAAACCATCAGCGTCCCCGGAATGATCGTCGAGCGGCCCGCGCGATCCACGGTCGAAGTCACGGCGCCGATGACCGGAGTCATCACCCGCATCTACTCGATCGAAGGCGAGGCGGTCGAGCCGGGGGCTCGGCTCTTCGGCTTGCGACTCACCCACGAAGAGCTGGTGCAATCGCAGGCGGACCTGCTCAAGACGGCCGAAGAGCTCGATGTCATCCAGCGCGAGATCAAACGGATCGAAGACTTGATCAAGGAGCAGGCTCTGCCCGGCAAGCAGCTTCTGGAGCGGCAGTATGAAAAGCAAAAGCAAGAAGCACTGATGCGGGCGCAGCGGCAGGCGCTCTTGCTGCACGGCCTCACCAACGAACAAATCGATGCCATCCTCAAGGACCGCAAGCTGCTTCAGGACTTGACGGTCGCGGTCCCTGCGACGACCGACGACGGCGGCATGTCGCCCGCCGGAACGGTCTTCCAGATTCAGAACATCAAGGCGGCCCAGGGCCAGCACCTAAATGCCGGCGATACGCTGGCGGTGCTGGCCGACCATGCACAGCTTTTTATCGAAGGCGAGGCATTCGAACGCGACATGCAAGAGCTAAGCCGGGCCGTGGAGCAAGGCTTGCCCGTCTCGGCCACGCTCGACACCGACGGCGGAAAGCCCGAGTCGATCGCTGGCCTGCGAGTGCTCTATCTGGCGGCCAAGGTCGATCCCGCCAGCCGCACGCTCCATTTCTATGTCACGCTGCCGAACCAGAAAGTTCGCGACGCCAGGCTGGCTGACGGCCATCGCTTCGTGGCCTGGCGCTATCGTCCGGGCCAGCGCGTCCAGCTCGAAATCCCGCTGGAAACGTTGCCCGACCGGATCGTCTTGCCGGCAGACGCCGTGGCGCAAGACGGCCCCGAAACTTATGTCTTCACGCCCAACGGCGACCACTTCGACCGCCGAGCCGTGCACGTCGAATATCGCGACCCGCGGTGGGTCGTGATTGCCAACGACGGCTCGCTATTCCCCGGAGACCTGGTAGCGCCCACTGGCGCTCAACAGTTGCAGCTCGCCCTGAAGAATAAGTCCGGGGGCGGCATTGACGCCCACGCCGGGCACAACCACTAGCATTCCCTATCGCGACCGCAAGCAAGGATACTGTCCATGGACCATCGAACCACGAGCCTTGGAACTGTCGTCGCCTTCGCTTTCGCGTTGCTGTTTCTGCGCCCTGCCTTCGCGGAAGATCGCCAACTCGATCCCGAGGTTGAAAAAATTCTTCGTGAACGGCTAGTCGTCTTGCAGGAAGCCGCCAAGCTGCGGCGCGAGGCTTATCGCACCGGCTCTACAAGCCTGACGAGCACTTTAACGACGGATCAAGCCGTGCTCGAAGCCGAATTGGAGTTGGCCAAGACTGCAACCGAGCGGGTGAAAGTGCGGGAAGAGATGCTGATGATCGCCGAAATGCTCGAAAAGGCTACTGAGCAGTTAGCGAATGCCTCTGAAGCTCCTCGCATGGAGCTACTCGCTGCGCGAGCCAACCGGCTGCGTGCTGCGGCCGATCTGATGCTGGAACGAAAGGCTGCCACTCGCTAGCGCGCCGTCCGCGCGGGCGGTAGAGATTCCCATGCTCAACGCGATTATCAAATTTTCGCTCCGGTATCAAGCGATCACCATCGCGCTGGCGATTGTCGCGCTCGCCTATGGCAGCTACGAACTGTATCACTTGCCGATTGACGTCTTTCCTGACCTCAACCGTCCCCGCGTCACGATCATGACCGAGGCGCCGGGGCTGGCTCCGGAAGAAGTAGAGACGCTCGTGACGTTTCCCCTCGAATCGGCCGTCAACGGTGCGACGGGCGTGCAGGCCGTCCGCAGCGCCTCGGGCGTGGGACTTTCGGTTATCAACGTGGAGTTCGCCTGGGGGACCGACATCTATGTGGACCGGCAGGTCGTCGCGGAAAAGATCGCGCTCGCTGTGGACCGGATGCCCGGCGGGGTGAAACCGCAGATGGCCCCCATTTCATCCATCATGGGGCAGGTGCTGCTGGTCGGCGTGTATAGCGAGGGCAACAAAACAGAACCGATTGAGTTACGCACGTTGTCCGACTGGGTGATTCGGCAGCGTCTGCTCACGATTCCTGGCGTGGCCCAGGTCATCACGATGGGCGGCGGTCGCAAGCAGTTTCAGGTGCTCGTGAACCCGGATGAGTTATTGAAATACGACGTGACCCTGGAGGACGTGGAGCACGCCGTCGCCAACAGCAACGCGAATGCCACGGGCGGCTACCTCAACGACGGCGGGCAGGAGATGCTTGTCCGTTCGATTGGCCGAATTGAGGCGATCGAGGATTTACAGGCCGTCGTCGTCAAGGCGGGAAGGGATCGCTCAATCACGCTCGGCCAGGTGGCCCGCGTACAAGAGGCGGCCCAAGTGAAGCGCGGCGATGCTGCGGTCAATGGCGCTCCCGCCGTGATGATCGTCATTGCCAAGCAGCCGGGCGCTGATACGCGGTTGCTCACCACGAATGTCATGGCGGCGCTCGATGAGCTCACGCCTTCTCTGCCGCCGGATGTCCGTATCAACCCCGAGATCTATCAGCAGAAGGAGTTTATCGACCGCAGCATCGAAAATGTCATTGAAGCGCTCGGCGACGGCGGCATTTTGGTCATCATCATTCTGTTCTTGTTCTTGCTGAACTTCCGCACGACGTTCATCACCCTGACCGCCATTCCCCTCTCGATCGTCGTGACCGGCCTCGTCTTCACGTGGTTCGGCATGTCGATCAATACCATGACGCTCGGTGGGCTGGCCGTGGCGATTGGAGAACTGGTGGACGACGCAATCGTCGATGTGGAGAACATCTTTCGTCGGCTACGTGAAAACAGGCATGCCGCGCATCCGAAACCTGCCTTGCGGATCGTGTACGAGGCGAGCAGCGAGGTCCGCAACTCGATCGTTTTCAGTACGATCATCGTTGTGCTCGTCTTCGTTCCGCTGTTTGCCTTGGGCGGCATGCCCGGCCGGCTTTTTGCGCCGCTTGGCGTCGCCTATATCGTCTCCATCATCGCGTCGCTCGTTGTCTCGCTTACGGTCACGCCGATCCTGTCGTATTGGCTGCTGGCCCAAAAGCGGGTCTGGCCCTTCTTGGCTCCGTTCATGGCGGCTGGAATCTCGGCGCTGGTGTTTTACTGGGTCCTGCCCCGGCTGGCGGAAGTGCTGCATGTACCTTGGCTGGCCCTCCCTGGTTATCCATTGTTTTGGACGCTTGTTGGGACTCTTCCGCTGTGGCTACTGATCATATGGTCGGAACAGTATTTGAGTGCTGACGAGCACGAAGGCGCGCTTCTCCGCTGGCTCAAGTGGATCGCAGGATTTGCTATTCGGCTGAGCGTACGGCATCCCTGGCCGATTCTCGGCACGGTTGCCACGGCAGTCCTCATTAGCTGCATCGTGGCGACGCAATTGGGGCTTGGCTTTCTCCCGCCCTTTAACGAGGGAACGGTGCAGGTCAACGTGCTGCTTCCTGCGGGGACCTCGCTCGAAACTTCGAATCAAATCGCATCGATGGTCGATGAACGGATCAGCAAGATTGAAGGCGTAGTGGCTTTTGGCCGGCGCACCGGGCGCGCCGAACTCGATGAACACGCCGAAGGGGTCAACGTCTCGGAAATCATCATCAGCTTCGATCCCCACAGCCATCGTTCGCGCGAAGAGGTGCTGGAAGAGGTCAAAGAACAAGTGGGCCAGGTTCCAGGCGTGGATCAGAACCACGCCGAAGAACAGCCGCTTCAGCACCTGATGACACACATGATTTCCGGGGTTAAGGCCCAGATCGGCGTTAAGCTCTTCGGCGACGATTTGACGGTCCTCCGCACGAAGGCAAACGAAATCCAGGCAGCAATCCGCGATGTTCCCGGGGTCACTGGCCTCATCATGGAACAGCAAGTCGAGATTCCGCAGCTTCAGGTCAAGCTTGATCGCCAAAAGCTCGCCCGGTATGGCCTGACGTCGAACTATGTAAACGAGTTCATTGAGACCGCGATGAATGGGCGGACCGTTTCCGAAGTGGTCCAAGGCGAGCGGAAGTTCGATTTGGTCGTCCGTCTAGATAATGCGTTTCGGGAGGATTTTACCCGGCTCGGCCGGCTATCGCTGAACGTGCCCTCGGGCGGACGAATCCCCCTCGAAGATGTCGCCACGATTCGGCGGGGCAGTGGCCCGAACACCATCAATCGCGAGAATGTGCGGCGACGGATTGTCGTTCAGTGCAATGTCTCTGGTCGGCCGCTTAGCAGCGTGGTCAGCGACATCAAGAAGCGCGTGGAGCCGATCCAAAAGTCGCTGCAGCAGTCGCATCCGGGTTATTACATCGAGTATGGCGGACAGTTTGAGAGTGCTCAGTCGGCGACTCGCGTCATTGCACTGCTCAGCCTGATCTCGCTAGCCGCGATGTTTTTGGCGCTCTATACGCTGTTTCGTTCTGCTAATCTGTCGCTGCAAGTTCTCTCCGCACTGCCGATGGCGGCGATTGGCGCTATTGCCGCCTTGGTCATCACCGGCCAGTCCCTAACGGTCGCCAGCATGGTCGGGTTTATCTCCCTCGCCGGCATCGCCTCGCGGAACGGAATTCTGCTCATCTCGCACTATTTACACCTGGTTAAATATGAAGGTGAACAGTTCACGCCTGAGATGATCGAAAGGGCCGGAAAGGAACGGCTGGCGCCGATGCTGATGACAGCGCTAACGGCCGGCATCGCCCTCGTGCCTTTAATTCTGGAAGCCGGCGAACCGGGCAAGGAAATCCTGTATCCGGTAGCCACAGTGATCGTGGGCGGCCTAATCAGTTGCACGCTGCTCGACTTCTTTGTGCGACCCGCGTTGTTCTGGGTCTTCGGACGCAAGCAGGCGGAGCTGCATATTCACGACAAGGAAGGTCCGGATGAGTTGGACGACGAGGGGCCGACAGCGCCAGCCGTTCAGCTCGGTTCTGAAACAGCCAACCATGCTCGCGATGCGGGCGTGCTGGAGGGCGGCCTCGTTGCCGCCAATCGTTAGTCGTTCGTATTAGGAGAACCAAAATGAAATGCCGTTTTACTGGATGTTTGCAGCCGCTGGCCTTTTGCGCCGCATTCGCTTTTGCAGGTTGTAATGCCACTTCGACATCCTCCACCAGTCCCCAAACGCACGCAGCCGACCACGATCACGGATCGGGCGACGTGCATGAGCATGCCGCCGAAGGGCCGCATCATGGCCAACTGATCGAGCTTGGCCAGGGGGAATTCCATGCCGAGCTGACGCACGACGATGCGACAAAGACCGTCACGCTCTATTTGCTCGACAAGGATGCGAAGCAGCCGGTGACGATTGCCGACCCTGAAATCACGCTGAACCTCGTTGTGGCTGGAAAGCCCACACAGGTGAAACTTGTCGCCTCGCCGCAGGAAGGGGACGCAGCGGGCCAATCGTCGCGGTTTTCGATTGCTGACCAATCCGTGATCGAGGCGCTCGACGCCCCCGGCACAACGGGCCGCCTGAACGTGACCATTAGCGGCCAGGCATACTCAGGCGCCGTGGAGCACCACGAACACGGCGCACATGAGCACTAACGGCCTGCGTGTTTCGCGAATGTGCTGTGCAAATACCCGCCGCTTGACGGCGCGAACCAATTGACGCAAACTCAGGTCGGTTAGTCAGCAGCCAGAGTGGCGGAATGGCAGACGCGCTGGATTCAAAATCCAGTGCCCGATAAGGGCGTGTGGGTTCAAGTCCCTCCTCTGGTACTTCCAAAACGACAAGGACTTGAGGCGATATGGCCAAATCAACGGCTTATCGCTGGAGTCGGCCGGTTACTGTCTGTCCAAACTGGCGCTCAACCGCCTGACGATCATTCTGGGTCAGGCGCTGAAGCCGGACGTATTGCCGTCAACTCCATGTGCCCTGGATGGGTGCGGACGGATAGGGGGGACCGCACGCAACACGTTCTGTACAGGAAGGAACGGATATGGCCGCTTGGCTTGCTGATGAGGCCTCGCACGAATTTCCAAGGAAAATTCTCCGGGACCGGCAGGAGATTCCGTAGTAGTTTTGCTCGGTGACGGGCAAGTCTCCCTGGCATCGCTCCGTTAGCGCACCTCGTCACATTCCCACGTCGGTGTGTCGAACCGAAGCGAGTTGTCGAATGTCCAAAACCACATGGTGCTGTCGTCCTAGGCGCGCAACCGTTTGGTAAATTGGAACATCACGGGCATTGGCGACGGTCTCTAGCGCAGGCAGGATTCAGTTCCTGGATGTTGGCCTGCCCTGCTCGCCGATCCTGGTAAACGATGTGGCCGGGCGATGGCCAGCATACTGTCAGAAGGTACAAACGGAGCAAAGCGAGTATGTGGCGGCAAGTTTTTCTGCGGCTGGTCAGCTGTGCCGCGTTAACGACTGCGGTGGCAGCTGGCGCCGACCTCGCCGCAGCGACTGAATTGGCCACGACATACAGGAGCGTGCTAATCGAAGGGGTGCCGCATGTGAAGCAGAAGCCCGATTTCTGTGGCGAGGCTTGCGCCGAGATGTATCTGAGGAAGCTGGGCAAGGCGATGGATCAAGACTATGTCTTCGACCAGGCCGGAGTAGATCCATTATTGGGCCGCGGCTGCTATACCCGCGAGTTAGCGACAGCTCTCCGTCGCATTGGCTTTCAAACTGGCAACGTTTGGTATGCCGTTCCGGCAAGCGATGCTCGGCAGCAGTTAGACTTGCTATTCAGAGCCTTGCACAAGGATCTGGCCGCTGGCGTGCCATCGATCATTTGCATGCACTACGACGATCATCCCAACACCACGGAGCATTTCCGGCTGATCCTAGGTTATGACGCACGGTCCGATGAAGTGATCTTCCACGAGCCGGCTGTCAACCAGGGAGCATACCGTCGGATCAAACGCGATCAGTTGCTTGCGTTATGGCCGCTCAAGTACGAGGGGCGGCAGTGGACGGTGGTCCGTTTGCGTTTGGAGCCCTTAAGGCTGGCCGATGGCCGCGCGGCCAGCACCTTGACCGACGCCGACTACGCTCAACACATTCGGCAGCTGAAACAGGAACTCCTCGAACTCCGCGACAAGCAAGTCCAGCAGAAAGCCGATCGAGATGCCCAGATCGAGGCGGAGAAAGAGAAGCAAAAGTTGATCGAAGAGGCAGGTGAAGAGTACGAGCCACGTACGCTCACGCCCCGCACGATCGCGGAGTTCCAGATCGTTCTGCAAAAGCCCTTCGTGGTGATTGGCGACGATTCGGCCAGCGCCGTTCGACGACATGCCCAAGGCACAGTCCGCTGGGCCGTTGATCGGCTCAAGCGAGACTACTTCAGTCAAGACCCGGATCACGTCATCAACATCTGGCTGTTTCAGGACAAGTCCAGTTACGAG
>Ga0065705_10104452_pt1 | contig 15468 bp, 21 predicted proteins | sample SwibulcommuniRL2_FD_59092 | JGI IMG/M metagenome (GOLD analysis project Ga0065705, IMG submission 59092) | Bulk soil microbial communities from switchgrass field near Rose Lake, East Lansing, Michigan, USA - RL2 Bulk Soil v2 (version 2) | ecosystem: Environmental > Terrestrial > Soil >...
CGCGGCCTACTACCGGCTCGCGGCAGCTCAGGCGGCCGCCAATCAAGCCAAGACCAACGCGGCCGCGCTGAGTGACCAGCGTGCGGGCGAACGGGATGCCGGCAGCGCCCGTACGGCGGCACAAATTACGTTTGAGGCCAATCAGGACCGGCTTGCGCGGGCGAGCCAGGTCCGGCGCGCGAAAGAAGCCGAAGCGGCGGCGAAACGCGGCGGTGGTGGGGGCGGGGCCAAGCTCTCCGACCAGCAGAAGCTCAACAACACGCTGCTGGCCGACCAGGAGAAGGCCGACGACAAGTTCGAGACGGCCGAGCTTGACCACGCCAAGGCGCTGCTCAAGATCCAAAAGGACTATGCCGATAAGTCGCTTGAGCAGCAGCAAGCAAACGAGATCAGCAAGCGTGCGTCGCAGGCCGATTTCTACGACCGCTTAACCTCGTCCGAACTCAACAAAGCGAAAGGCGGGAAGGCCGCGCTTGCGGCGGTCGACGCCGCCTACCAGGCGGCCTTCGCCAAGTCGCAGGAACTCGCGCAAGCGGGCAACGCCAAGCAGGCCGCCGACTATCTCGCACTCAAACAAAAGCAGGCCGAGCAAGAGCTGACCTTTCAGGAGGCGACCGCCAAGGCCACCGCCGATAAGGACAAGGGCGAAGTGGCGCGGCTGCTGGCCATCCAGCAGCTGCGGCGCGCGACGGGAAGTGAAGAGGAGAAGCAGATCCTCGCTGGCGGCGACGCAAACGTCAAGGCGCGCGAGGACGCGACGGCGGCTGAGGGTGCGCGCTACGAGGAGGCCCAGGGCAAGATTGCCGACAGCGCGGATCGGGCGGCCGAGCGCAAGATTCTGGCGGCAGAAAGGGCCGGCAAGAAAATTGACGAGGAGCAAGCCAAGCTGACCGCGCTGGGCCAAGCCTACGACAAACTCGCGCCCGTGCGCGGGACGCCGACCACGGCAGGTGCGACGCCTGGCGCGGCCGCTGCCCAAGCTGCTCCTGGCGCGGCAGTCGCGGAAGACCCGATCGCGGCAGCCGTCAGTGGGGCGCGCGACGCGATCGTCGGGGCACTCGCGGCCGTCGAGCGGGCAGCACGCGATACCGCTGGGGCGGTGCGGAACCTCAAGAGTAGCGGTGGGGTGGCAGGCTAATGGCAGTGCTCATCATCAATGCGGTCACATACTCAGGCCTGCCGAACGGCACGGGCAACGCCTCGGCCTGGCAACCCGACTCGTATACCCTGCGCATTCTCAAGATCGGCATGACCTTAGAGGCCGCCGACGGCACGCGCAACCGCGTCGAGCGGAGCGTGCTCAAGCGCGAGTGGGACATTGGGTGGAGCAAGACCAACAACGCGACACGAGCAACCCTGGCGACGCTCTCCGCGCTGTTCACCACGTTCTCATTTACCGACTTCGACGGCAACACCTATACGTGTTTTATCGAGGATGCGTTTGAGCCGGAATGGGCGTTCAACAATCCGGCGGGCGCATCGTTCTGGAATTGCGCGATTAAGATTAGGCAAAGCTAAATGCCTGTCACCACCGCCGACTACCTGATCGAGCTGTACTACGCCGCCGCCTGGAATGCCGTCGCGGATGGCAGCGTGCTTGAGGTATCCGGCGATTGGGAGATTGCGGGCAATCGCAATAACGCGATCTCGTTTGGCGACGACACCGACGCCTCGCTGTCGGCGCGCTTCACCTACGCTCTTTGGGCCAACCTCGCGCATCTGCGGCCGATCCGCTACACCACCACCATGAGCGGTGACACGACCGCAAAAACGTTCACCGGCGTGATTACCAAACTGCACCGCACGCTCTACGATTGCGATATTACCGCGGCTGGGATGAAGGAGCTGATCGCCGCCACCAAGATTTATAGCCCGATGATCGTACGCCGGCCCGTCGCCACCAAAACGACCGCCAGCAGCATCGAGGACATCACCAACGGCGCGTACAAAGGCGGGCTCATCAACTATGCGCTGTGGAGTTGCGGCGGGCGGCCCAATGAACAGGCGGGCAGCTACCCCAGTGCGGTCTTTTACTACTCCTGTGACCATGCAATCCTGGCACCCGATTACGCTTGGCTCGCCGGGGAGGACACCTGGGCTGAGTGCCTCAAGCTCGCCCAGGCGGCCGGCGGGCAGATGTACCAGGACGCCGATGGGGTGGTCAGATACAAGCAGGTACTGGGCTACGCGGGGGTCACGGCCACTGATAGCATTGGCCTCTCGGATTACGCCACGATCGAGGAGACCACCGATCCGTCGTTCCTGCAGGGAACGAAGTGGACATGCCAGTACACGCCACGCCGGCGGCTCGGCACGCAACAAATCGCGGATGACACCACGCCCTACCACGTCGAGCCGGGTGAATCCGTAACCATCGTGATCGAGCCGCAGAACCCGCTGGTCGCGTTAGAGACCGCCACGGGCGGCACGCAGCTGAAAGCGGACGCCCTGGTGATTGCACGACAGGACGGCGCACGGATGAGCCAGGGGACCGACTACACGCACACGCTCGATTTCAAGGCCGCGCGCATCACCATCGTTGTCACAAATGCCGGCTCGAAGGCGTTCACGGTCTTCCGCGTGGTGCTGCGCGGCGATCCCATTGTGGCGACCGAGAGCGGCAGTGTATCGAGCGGCAGCGGCAGCGTCGAGCGCCAGATTGAGCCGAGCATCTATGTCCAGAAGCGATCTGATGCCCAGCGCCTGGCCGAAATGTACGCGACGTTTTACGGGGCCGCGCGGCCGACTGTCTCGATTACCGGGTGCGTGCATAAGCCCAGCCGCTACGTCGGACAGACGGTCAACCTTTCGAATAGCGTGTGGGGAATGACCAGCGTAGCCCATGTCATCCTGGCAATCAAGCACAGCGATACCGGGATCCAGGCCGATTATGAGCTGGCCTATGTCGGCGACTTGCCCGACGTGTCGCAGTTCTTCATTGTGGGAACGAGCTACAGCGGGGCGGATGTGAAGTATTTGGGGTGGTAGTTTAACGCATTGTAATGCAGTAAAGAGGGATTAAGTGGTATAATAGTAGCACAAATAAGCGATAGCTACTCCGCTTGCAACAGAGTAGCTATCTACGATAGACAGAGAGGAAAGCAATGTCTACCGATAACCTCTATTCTACCACGGGCATTTATCTCATCACAAACACGGTCACCGGCGCGGTTTATGTAGGGAGCACAACGCTGGGGTTTAGCAGGCGATGGGGTTTGCATTTGAGCGATTTAAGATCGGGTAAACACCCCAATGTATATCTTCAAAATGCGTGGAATAAATACGGAGAAGCCTCGTTTGAGTTTTCTATAGCTGAACCAGTCGAAGATGTGTCAGTCCTTCTTGAAAGAGAGCAAGAATGGATTAACCGATATTTTTCTCTTGGTAAGACGCACTGTTACAATCTAACTCCTACCGCTGGCTCGAATAAAGGATGGAGTCCAAGAGAAGAAACAATCCAACGGCGCGTACTGAAGACAACAGGGCAAAAGCGTTCGGAAGAGACGCGGCGGCGCATGTCGAAGGCTGGCAAGCGTCGAGCGCCAATAACCGAAGAGACTCGACGAAAGTTAATAGCCGGCCGAATCGGCAGGAAAATGCCCGCCGCATATGTGGAAACGCGCCGAAAGACATACGAAGGTTTCGTCAGCCCCGACGGTGTAGAGTACCGCAATATAACGAACATTCAAGTATTCGCAGCCGAGCATGGATTGCGTACAAGCGCGCTTTGCGAGCTTGATCGGGGAAAGCACCTGACAGTCAAAGGATGGCGGCGAATCGGATCTACAGGGCGAAAGGTTTTTAACTTTATAGCACCTAACGGCACGCACTATCGAGATATCACCAACTTGGCGCGATTTGCAAAAGAGCATAATGTCAGTGATCGCTCGCTAGGCGCGGTTCATAATGGCAAGCTCTTAAGCTATAAGGGCTGGATGAAGGGCTAAAGTATTGGCGATCTGGAACTCACTCCCGACGTTCTATGATAACAGCGGAATGCTTGATTCTGCTACAGATCTAAATGTTCTCAGAGAGGCGGCCGGCCTGGTCGACCGCTGGACCTACCGCGTCGATCCGGTAGTCGACTCGACCGCCGGCGTCGATACGAACACGCCCGGCTACTTCTCAACTATAACGCCCCTGCGCATCTGGTGGGGTGCGGCGCGCTGGCAAACCGGAATTACTACCTTGACGGTCGAAATGAAGGGTCAGCTCACCGGATCGGAAACAATCAAGGTCTACTGGAACGGCACGGATGTCACTGGCTCGGGCACGCTGGCCATGACACTCACGCCGCCCGGATCGTTCGGGGCGTTCTCGGGCACCTACACGCTGCCGGGTGGGCTGACCGATGGCGCGGTGTACCAGGTGGAGATCAGGATCGAAGGCACGCACACGGCGGCGGCAACCTACCAGCTTGTGGATGTGTACCTCTCGCCAGTGACCAAAGCGAGCTGGCCCGGCGTGCCGACGTTCACCGCGTCAACCGTCAACGCGACGAACCTGAACCTGCTGGCATCGGCAGCGCAATGGATGTACGAGCGGCTGCGCATGGTGCCGATGGTGCCACACCTGTCGCTCTTGTACAACCTCGGCCCGTTCAAAGACCCCAGCGCTGGCGATCCGCAGCATACCGACCGTCCGATCTGGTATGGCAGCGCCGGGCGCTACTACTCGAATAGCACGCTGGTGATCGCCGGGGTGATCCAGAGCTTGACGACCACGGGGTGGAACTTCAAGATCGTCATCAACGGATCGACCGTGTACACCTCGCCGACCTACGGGATCGGCAATCAGGTGATTCGGGTCACCCAGTCGCTCAGTGCCTACACGCTCGGCACGCGCGTCTCAGTGGCAATCCTGGCCAGCGCCACGACTGGCGGCAGCGCCGTGCCGCTGCGCTTCACCCGCTTCACGCTGGGGATCATGGCGGTGGGGTCAGATGGTAGCGGCTGGCCGTATGCGAGCCTGCCGGCCAAGTTCGTGGGGCCAGCGACCGGGACATCAACGTTCTCTGCGGTCGTCACAGCGCTGAATGCGCTCAGCACGATTGTCAACGACGCCAAGACGCGGATCGACGCACGCCCCGAGCTGTGGGCGCGCTCACGGGCGCTGAGAAGGCACTACTCGCGAAACACGGATACCGAGGGGTTGCTGGTGGCGCGCGCCCGGCCCCACGCGCCGTATCGCGTCGGAAGCGAGCTGTTCGTCAAGGGGACCAACACCGAGGTTCATTGGGGGCTGTTCTCGCCGGCCACAATCGACGCCAACGCGAATGGATGGGAAGGTTACACGTTTTCGCAGAAGCAGAGCGTGAGCGATAGCGCGACGGGCGCGCTGGTCTACCTTGACGATCTGCCGGGGCTCGACGTCGGTTCAACATATATGATCTGGAACGATCCGCTATACGTCGAAGAGCGAATCGGATGAAAGCACGCTACACGGCTATCCTGCCGACTCTGCGTTCTGTTGCGCGCGTACACGGGTATGCGCTCGGTTTTCATGGCAGCGGGACGCGCGATCTCGATCTGATTGCCGCGCCGTGGGTTGACGGCGCGGCAGAGCCTGCGACGCTTATCGAGGCGCTGCGTGAGTCCATCGCTGGGTATATCGTTGAAGGCCGCGACCCGCGACAAAAACCACATGGCCGGCTGGCATGGGCTATACACTTGAGCGGACATGATGATCTCTACGTGGATGTGAGCGTTATGCCGAAACAGAAACAAGGAACACATTAACGCCATGCCCGTAGGCAAGCGTAAAACCAAGCTCTATATTGATACTCAGCCCGCGCACCCGTTCGGCGTGGCCGGTGGCGACGCGGGATCGGCTGGCGGCGTGGATGGCGGGGCCGTGCCGGCTCCGCCGACGATCCCCGCGCCGACGCTCACTAGCCTGACGGCGCAATTAGAGCAGAGCGCGGTCACGCCAAGCGCCAGTATCACGGCGGTGTGGACAAACCTGGAGACGAACGATCTCGAGACGTACCGCGTGCAGATTGCGACCGATAGCCTGTTTACGCTGAACCTCCAGACCTACGCGACCGGACAGAACCAGAATAGCGCGCTGATCGGCAACCGCGCGATTAGTGCGACCTACTATGTGCGTGTAGCAACGGTGGTGGGTGACACGATCAGCGCCTGGTCAAACGTGCTGAGCGTGGCGACGCCGGCCGATACGACCGTGCCAGGCGTGCCGACCAGTCCCGTCGGCGCGTTCGGCGGCGTGGGCGACTTTGTGGTCACCTGGGTTAACCCCACGTCGGCGAACTTCCGCGACGTGGAGATTACGATCCGCGCCTCGAGCGGCGGCACAATCCTCGCGACCGTGTACGACGCCTCACAGCGCTACGTGTGGCCAGCGGGGGCGAATTTGGCCGCGACCTCGGGTACGGGCGATCCCTCACTCTACGCCGAACTGCGCAGCCGCAGCTGGGGCGCGGTGTTCAGCAGCCTGGTCAATACCGGCCTGATTACCAAGGCCGTGCCAGCCACGCCAACCGTGACGATGGTCAGAGGCGCCACGCAGGTGCTGGCCGCGTCGATTAGTAGCGCGCGCGGGGTCGATGTGGCGCGCTATGAGTTTGTGTTCAAAAGAGATGGCACGACCGTGGCCACGAAGCTGACGACCAACGCCGTGGAGCTGTACGAGCTGTCGGGCGCCTCCGATGCGGGGTCGCACAGCTGGACCGTCGTGGCCCGCGCGCAGGATGGGCTGAATCAATATTCTGCCGCGTCTTCTGCCAGTAGCGCGATCGTAATGGATGTGATGACGATCGAGTATCTGAGGGCGGGGCTGCTGTTCACGGATAGTGACGCGAACAGTCAGGCAACGCTGGATGTGTTGAAAGACGCAGTTACCGCATCAGGAGGCCAGTCCTATGCCGCTTAATCGCCGCACGTTCTTACAATCGGCCCTGGTCCTGTTCGGCGTGGCGCTTACCCCGCGTCGGCAGATCGAGCCGCCGCCGACGCTGTATAGCGACAGCGAGGGCAACACCATTACCACTGAACTATCAGACAATACTCTCGCAACCGGCGTGGAATACGCCGCATAGGGGACGATCATGGCACTTATCGCGACCCTCAGGGATGATTTTACAAACAACACGGTGGACCCGCCGTGGGTCACCTCGGTCAGCGGCTCGGCAACGGTCGCAGAGACAGGCGGACAGTCAAGATTCACATTGCCATCGTCCACGGCCGGCAGCCACGACGCGCGCTACACCAGCGCCGCGCGATACAATCTGACCGGCGACGCGGCCAGCATCAGCATCGACACGATGGTGGCGACGGGTGTCGCCGCGACCGCGTACTTCAGGATGTATCTCGACGCCAACAACTACTACGAGTGGACCCAAACGTCGGGCACGCTCAAGGCGCGCAAGATCGTCGCGGGCGTGGCGACCGACCTCTACAGCGTGACGTGGAGCGCGACCACCTACAAGTATCTGCGCATCAGGGAAAGCGGCGGCACGGTCTTTTTTGACAGCTCAACATCGGCCAGTGGCGGCGGGACATGGACCAATCGCGGCACGACGACCATCGCGTCGGCGTTCGCGGTCGACGCCTTGCAAATAGTGTTCGGCGCCTCGTGTGGAAACATTGCCAGCCCTGGCAGTTTCCGCCTGGAAGATTTCAACGCCATTCTGCCGCTGACTGCCGGCACATGGCGCGAGACGACTGCCGATTGGCAGATCAGCAATCGCCTGCGCCCGATCACGCTGGCAGCCACCGCGAACGCCCAGGGCGTGATCGTGGTCGCCGATGACATGGACAGTGCGCGCCTTCTCAGCGGTAATGTGCGCTACTTCGCCGGGCCGCTCGGATCGTCAAGTGGCGGGTATCTGGCGCTGACCGAGTACGCCAGCCTGGCGCTTGCGCAGGCCTCGCCGTTCCCCATTCCGGTGGATGGCAGGGTGGATCTACCCGCGCTCGTGGATGCGCGTTTCATTCGGCTCTACCACCGCTCGACCGACGGCGCGGCGCATACGCTGCGCGAGTTCGTGCCGCGCCGGATGGTGCAGGCTGATGATATCGAGGCCGAGAGCATCACAGCGATCAACATCGCGGCGCACACAATCACCGCCGATCAGATCGCGACGATTAACCTGGACGCGACCGCGACGATCACAGCGGGCGCAGGCGTGGTGACACTGGACGATCAGGGTATTGCGATCGCGGTCCCGAATGCGTTTGACGATATCTACTCGTATAAGTTCACATCTGGCGGCGTGTCGGTTGGTGGATTGTCGGCGCAGATAAGCGGGAGCGCCCCCACGGTGCGACTGCGCGCCATTCCGACGACCGCGGTCGGCGATGCGACCATGGACGTGCAATCGCGCGTGTCGACGGGCTACACCGCAACCACCAGCCTGCTGGCTGTTTACAATGGCACGGGGTATGGTTTGACCATCACCGCGGACAGCGCGACCAAGATCATTGACACGACCGGCATTACCGATCTGAACCTCAACGCCGCGACGCTCAAGGTCGGAGCAGGCCTCAACGTCGGTACGGCGACGGGCGCGGCCAGTGGGCAGATCAGTACATCGGGCAGCGTGGGCTTTGGCGACGCGGCGCAGGGCAACATTCGCCTGTACGCCAAAGGCCAGGACGCGACCAGCAGCAACTACGCGCTCTATTTGAATAATAGCACGCCTGCGGCGGTCTTCTGGGTGCGGAACGACGGCGTGATGAATGTCAAGAGCAGCATCATGATCAACGGGACGCTCGTGCTGGGTCCGCGCACGACCGGCTGGGGCACGCCCACGGGCACGCTCTATCGCACCGCGCTCACGAACGCGAGCACGCAAGCGCAGTTCAATCAGGCAATCATGGCGCTGATCAACGACCTGATCACGCAGCATGGCCTGATCGGCGCATAAGGAGGCGACATGACTCTCGACGAACTCAAACAATCCTTGCAGCAGCAAATCCAGACGGCAATGATCGACGTGAACGCCAAGCACGCGCAGCTGCGGCAGGCGGAGATTGACCTGGCGTTTCTGCAAGGCCAGTTGCACGGCCTGAGCCAGATCCGTATTGAGGAGCCGATCTACAGCAGCTCGGATACTGGCCATGCGGCGGGGCCGTTTCTGAATGGGAAAGCAGAGGAGCAGACCAATGGATAACGCGATCGATTTCGTGCTGCCGCAGCGCGCGGGCGTGCTCTCCGACTACAACGCGCCCGATTGGGAGTACGGCGGCGGCAAGCCAGTCAAGTATACCAGCGCCGACGGCACGCTGTTTTGGGGGACATTGGAGAAGCAGGGCGGCAGCTCCGGGCCGCTGAAGCTGATCGTCTACCACACCTCGTCCGACGCGCGCACACTGATCGGCACGTGGGCCGATAGCGGCATTGTCGGTCAGGGTGGGTTGGTCTTGCAGCCCGATGGTACATTGGAGGCACAGGGCTACATTGCGTTCGGTGATAATGCCACCATGCGCGCGGTCCCGGTGCCCGGCTGGAAAGCCTGGCCCACCGCCAATGTGGACACCACTGCGCGCACTGCGGCGGCAGCCGCACAGTCCACCGCACAGCAGGCGCTCTCCAGCGCTGCCAGTGCAAGCGCGCAGGCGAGTGCGGCCAGTACGGATGCTGCAGCAGCCCTGGCCGCTGCCTCTTCGGCGGGTGGTGGTGGTGCCTCGCTCAGCGCGGGCGATCGCGAGGCAATTAACCGCACAAAGGCGTGGCTGGGGATTACGGAGGAGCAGACACAAAGAAGCCCCCGATCTCGCTACTGAGATCGGGGGCTTTGCTATTTATCCAGAAACGCCAGCAGCCGATCGGCGTCGGGCGTCTCGCTCGCGCGAACGGTCGCCACGTCACGCCAGAACGGCGCGAGGCGAGCGGACAGGCACGCGGGGCAGTAGATGCTACCATCGGCGGGGATCGGCTGCGGACAGTCCTGACAGCGCGGTGCAGGCGGTTCGTGGAGCACGCGCCAGGCCAGCCAAAGCGCGAACGCGGCAAGGGGGATGAGGCAGTAGAGCGACGGGGACATGGGGCACCTCACAGAAAGCCCCCGGCCGAGTGGCCAGGGACTTGGTAGGGGATAACGGGTTGGTGGTGGGGGCTAGGCCAGCTCTAATTCGCGCCGGGCCTGTTCTTGCTCGGGGGTGCGCTGAGCATAGGCTGGCGCGGGAGCACCGCTCCGAATCTCTTTCACGCGCGCCAGCACCGTCGCGCGGTGGCCACCGACCAGATCTGCGATGTCATTGGCGCTGAGTGGCTTGCCGTTTTTTGGCTGCTTCAGCACTGCCAACAGCGCGATCAGATCGTTGCCAGTTATGTCGAGCGGAATATTGACCGTACCAGGACGCGCCGCATGAGTATCAGGCATATGCGCGGATGGAGCGCCGGTATCGACTGCGATGGTACTGGTTCCTGGTACTGGTACATGTACCACTTGGCGCAGCTTCTGCCGCGCCATCCGTGGGCGCGACATAACGCGGCGGGGTGTGCGGCCGAGCCAGTCTGACACCCAGCGGAATATGGCAGACGGCATGCCACTGATCGCGAAGAGATAAAGGGCGAGACCCAGCGCGATCCATCCAATGTCCGCTAGGTGTAGGTTCTGCATGGCCTAACTCCTCAAATAACGCCAGAGTGCAACAAACCCTATTTCGGGCGCGAATGTAGTCGCGGCAGTCAAGAGCAGCGCCAGTGGCGCGATCTGCGCGACCTGGAGCGCGATTGGCCACGCATCAGGATCGGGATGGGTAATTGCCAGCCAGGTCGATCCAAAATCCGCACCGGCGACGATTGCCCAGATGCCAATAGTATACACCGTGCTGATATTCCATGCGAGTCCCGAACGCGGTCGGTTGCGCCGCTCAATAATTGACATCGCAATCGGCAGCCAGCACAGCCGCAAATACCAGGCCGGTTCGGTGATCGCGCCAAGTCGTGCTGATAGATGGAAGAATCGCGCAATCTCATTCAACAGCAGCGGTGTGCCGTCGATCGTGTAGCGCCCACCAGCCGCCCACCAGGCCGCAAGAATAGCCCAGCCGATCAGTACCACTGGAATGCGATCGAGATGCGACCTGCGTGGCCGCACTGCCTGACCGCGCGCTCCCTCCTCCTCTGTCTCCATCCGCGCCCGCGTGCGGTCCTGCTGCTGCTGGGCGATGCGCTGTCTCCGCTGTGCGCGCCAGTCTCCGCCATTCGTGCGTTGCATTATTTGACCTCCTCGCCGGTGATCATGCCGGTCCTGAGATAGTCGGCGACACTCGACTGTGCGCCTATCGTCCACTCCGCGTCCTGGCAGAACCGCACGCGCTGGCCATGCGTGTTCGTGGTTATCACGCAGCGTCCATCTGAGCTTACTCCATAGTCTTTGCCGGCCACCATCGGCGCGGTATAGGCCACCGTCGGCGCGGGCGCTGTCGTCGGCACGATCGAACCGGGGGCATAGCGCAGCGGCTTGGATGGATCGGGCTGCACAATAGCGGCCGGGATTGGTACGGCGATCTCGGCAGTCGGGATGGTGGCGGGGGCGGGAATGGCGATCGGACGGGCTATGGGTGCTGGAACTGCCCCCTCTTGCTCGGCTTGCTGTGCGGGCTGCTCCTGCACGATCGGCGGCGATTCAGAGCGCGGGGCGTTGCTGCCGACAAACGGCGTAGGGGCGACGCTGGGGGCTGCTCCCTCGCCGTTCCAGCGCGCCATGATATACGGCCACAGCAGGTAGACCACGATCGCCGCGAGCGCGATCGACCCCATGTTGATCGTGTGCGCGATGATCTTGGAGAAAAGCGACTGACGCGGCGGGGCAGCGCGGTACGGGGCGGGCAATGGCCGGCGGCGGGTGGTGCGGGGGTAGCTTGCCATGATAGTACATTCCTTTCTTGGAGCGTGCTATCATATGCACGCTCGCGTTGTCCTTACCAATGCGGGCGATCGGGCGCGGCAGTGTTGTGAGCACGCCGCGCCCTTTTAGACTTCGATCCCAACCGCGAAGGGATCGCTTTGCTCCTGGGGCAGAGAAAACAACTCTAAAACGTCTGCCGCTTGTCTGCCGCTTGTCTGCCGCCGATCGGTGAGGTGCAGAAGTGCATCCTCGATATCGGCCCGGAAATCGTGCGCCAACAGCCGCTCAGCTTCACGTGCGGCCCCTGGTAGGCCCAGTGCTGCAGCACCCAACACCATGAGCGCGCGCACCGCATCAGCCCGATCGCTGGCAACATCGGCAATCCAGTGGTCATAGCTCGGACCAAAGCGAACCGTTAGCCGGCTCACAACGCCCTCGCCTGCCGCCTGGCCAGCCGGGCGTAGCCACGTGCGATCGCGAACTGCGGATCGTCGATCACCTGTGCGTGTGGAAAGCTGGCCTGGATCGCGCTGCTCAGCTGCGCGATCGCCGCCCCTCCACCACCCAGCAGGATCGCCTCGAACTGGCCACCCTTGCCCCAGGCCTCGACCAGGCGATCGCGGATCGCGTTGCCATTCTCGATCAGCGGCCGGTCCCAATGTAGCGGCAGCGCGATGTCGCGCCCAGCCACGCGCACCGACCCGCCCCGGATTGCCATATCGGTTTCGACCAGCGTCAGCTCGCGCTCGACGTGTGCGGAGAGGCGTGCGCGGATTTGGGCGAGTGGCCGCGCGGTGCCGAGCTGGTACGTATCCATCGCACTCTTGACTGGCGCCAACCGGAGCAGCTCCGAGCGATCGATGGTCAGGTGCCCGAGATCAACAATCCCGATCCGGCTCGTGGCCAGTGCGGAGTCGCCCGCGACCTGGCCGTTGTTGTCCAAGAGTGCGGCATAAGCAAGCCCGAGCGGTTCAGCGATTACGGTGATGCGCGTGTACTGATCGGGTGCGCCCACGCGCAGCTGCCGGCCGAGCGCCTTGCACTTGTCCGCATCTTCTGCCCAGGTCGCCGGCAGGCCGGAGACACACACGCCTGACGCGCTGCCGTTCAAGTACCCGAATCGCTGCACCGCTGAGGCGACGAGCGCCGGGATAAACGCGGGATCCGTCAGGCGATCCTGGCTGAGAATAGTCTGGGCTGCCGTGGCCAGCTGCGCATCGTCGCCGGTCCAGAAGTGCATGCCCTGCAGCTCGACCGTCTGCACGTCGGCCAGCGCACCAGCGACCGCGTGTGAGGCGCGTGCGACCTGACTCGGGAAGATGACCGGGGGGAGTTCCTTGCCAGAAGAGTCGACGATCACATACTTCACAAAGCCATGCCCGATGTTCGGGCCGTGTCCTGCCATACTCATCGTGTTGCCTTTCTCAGGCTGTGCTACAATCGCACGTGCCTGCATTGATCACACCAGTGCGGGCCATCGCCTTGCCTCGCGCTCGGTGTTTCGCGGCCGAGCGCGGGGCTGATGCGTTTAGTCGTGTTTCCATCCTTCGATATGGAGGCCGAACGGTAGGGTGAAGCCGTCAGGCAACACCCATAGATGCCGGCAGTTCGCATCGTCTACCAGCTGCGACTGCGGCGGGAACACCTCCACCGCGACGCACTCAGGGCCGCACAGCTCATCTTTGATGCGCTGCAGCTCGGCCCACGGAAAATCAAGCCCCTGGTCGTGCCGTCGGATGAGTAGATGGGCGATCGTGCCCCACTCGGATGCGCGCTCGAAGAACTGCACGCTGTAGACCAGGTTGAGACAGGCGCGTTTCAGTCCCATGCGGGCCGGATACGTCGGCGATACCGGTGCCTCGCGATAGACTTTGGCGCGTGGGTCGGTGAGGTGGTTGCGCCACTCCCACGGCCCCCACGCGGCCGGGCGTTCGGAAATGTTCGGTTTTGGTGGTGCGGCGCGGCCTTTCATTACAACTCCGTTAATATGGCGGCTCGAAATCGTCGATCGGCTCGTGATGGTAGTCGTCGTGATGGTATTTGAAACACACACCGCACCAGCAAAGCATGCGCGGGGTTGTGTCGTCGTCGAACTCGCACATCGGGCAGATGCCCTCACGACCCTCGGCCTCTGCCTCTTCGTAGAGCGCATCAATATCGAGCATAACGAGCTTGAACTGCTTCGGGTCAAGCGTCATGGCCGCCTTCTTTCTTCGCTGGGCAGTCCTGGTTGCTACACCAGAGCCAGCCGCCCTTGCCATCGCACTGCGTACATGGCTCCATGTCATCAGGGCTGTACCAGAGGGGATCTTCCTCCATGAGCGTTTCGCCCATGATGTAGCCGTCTTCGCAGCCGATTGCATCGCATTGGATCCACTCCAGTTCCTGTCCGCAGTCCGGGCAGTACGGACCGCCTCCAGGTGTGTCGTCGGGGTTGCCGGCCAGTGTGGTTGGAACGGTCATACGATCCTCGCTTGCTCCAGCGCCCGCCGCAGTCCATCGACCTCGTGCGCTGACACCCAGCACTTTCCATTGCCGTCGCCGCGCACTGTCGCATCCAGCCGTGCCGCCGCAATCACGATCGGCTGGCTGCGGTCCAGCTCGGCCTGGGCGGTGGCAAGGGCGCCACGCAGATCGGTCAGTTCGCTCAGCAGCGCGGCGCCGGGATGTTCGGCGTTGAGTGCTGACAAGTCATCTAACGCTGTCGCGTAAGTGGCGACTTGGTGCGCTCGTCGAGCAATTCCGAGCAGGGCGGCATTATCTGCCCGTGCCTTCTGCCAATCGACCAGCGCCGCCTGGTAGAGCGCCTCCAGCTCGCGCTGGCTGGTCTGCTGCTGGTTATATGCCTCTGTGGCGATGCGTTCGCGCTCCTGGGCCTGGGTCAGCAGTCGCTTCTGCCCGGCGATCAGCGCCTGTGCGGTGGCCAGCTCAGCGCGGAGCTGCTGCACGGTGGCCAGGTCGCCAGCGGCGGCTGCAATTTCCTCTGACATTAGGTGCTCCTCATCTTGCGCAGTAGCACATACCACTCGCGGTCCATCTTCCCCTTGCGCTCGCTGGCCCCTTCCGCCCGTAGTGCCGCATCGAGTGCCAGCCCCGCGCAGTCGTACACCTGCGTCATCTGGCCAGCACGGAGACACTGCCATCCGTAGGGACCGTGGTGGAGCCGCCAGCCGCGCCGCGCGAGCTCGGGCGGGATCTGGGGGCGCGTCAGGCGGCGGATCACCGGCTCGGCGCAGGTAGGATCGTTCGCCCACATTGGCGGCCGGTCCGCAGGGTATCGGGTGACGATCATGCCGCTTCGCTCTCCACGGTCGCCGAGAACGCGAGCATCGCGGCCGCGCCGTTCAGCGCCGGGTTGACGAGAAACATTCGCGCGGCGCTCTCGGCCTGATCCTGCCTGACTACGATTGTGGGGCCGGGCGCTGCGGCGAGCTCGGCCTCGATCAGATCGAGCGCTGCGGCGAGCAGCGCTCGCTTCGAGACCAGCAGCTTCCGATCGGGCGCGGCAGGTGCAGGGGCGGCGACGTTGAGTGGCGTGATCGTAAGCGGCGTGGGGGCGGGTCGCGTGGGCTGGGCGGCGATCTCCTGATCGGTCGCGCGCGCGGGCGTGGGGGCAGGCCTGGCCGGCGGTGGCGCGGGCCTGGCTGGGG
>Ga0065705_10104453_pt1 | contig 15457 bp, 16 predicted proteins | sample SwibulcommuniRL2_FD_59092 | JGI IMG/M metagenome (GOLD analysis project Ga0065705, IMG submission 59092) | Bulk soil microbial communities from switchgrass field near Rose Lake, East Lansing, Michigan, USA - RL2 Bulk Soil v2 (version 2) | ecosystem: Environmental > Terrestrial > Soil >...
ATCAGTGGCAAGCAACCCAAACAGACGTGCGGGAGTATTCCCGCCGTTGAGTGCCACAAGGAAGCGACCGCGGTCCGCCATCGCGTCAGCGGCGCGTTCTATAAAAAGCCTTGAGGCATCCCTGCTCAATTCTTCCAAATCTTTGAAGATGCGTATATTGGGTTTCATACACTGGAGGCTGTCTTTTTCTGAAATAAGAACCAGGCAGAATTTCGATCACGCCTGTCGAGCCCGTCCTGGCGTGAAACGAGATTCACTCGGGATGAGATTTTGCTGATTTCCGCCTCATTAAGCCCTGTCGATGAGTCACCCGAATCCGCATTCAGGAATCCGTACAGGAGCCAAAATCCGCCTGGAGCAAGGACGCGCTCTACTTGATCCAGGTATTTCGCCCGGCTGGGTTTGGAAATGCCGTGAAAACAACCCAGATCGAACACCAGGTCGAAGGGACCGGAGATCCCATCCAGTTTTGTTGCATCCTTTACCTGAAGGTCCGCCTGCAGGTTTGCATTTTTCAGTTTTTGTTTTGCCAACTTGACTGCACGCGGCGCAAAATCGATCCCGACCACCCTCCACCCGGCGCGGGCGAGGGTAATCAGGTTCGTACCGGTGCCACAGCCGACGTCAAGGGCGCGGCCCGGTTGATGAGTCTGAATGAATTCGAGGAGTTCTGGAGGGCTGATACCCGTATCCCACGGGGGCTTGCGAAAATACCAATAATGAAAGAGCAGGCGTCGGAAAACGTTTTGCACTCGCTAACACTCGTAAATATCGACCGGAGCGGAAAATGTCATTTTGAGAAAGTGAGGGTTCTCACTTTGACAATTCAATTGAGTTCTTTTACAATCACGCAGCTACCGCCATTTCATTTGTCACCAAACCTTCAAAACAGCTACGGGCTGGGATTCAAATATCAGGTTTGGTAACGATGCGGCACCTTGTACCTGGTTTTATAACCTACATATAGGAAAGGTTTTTCCATGAAAGAGTATACCACTGAGTTTCTTCGCAACATCGCTCTGGTCTCGCATGGAGGCGCGGGGAAAACGATGTTGGCAGAGGCATTTCTGCACGCAACGGGGGCTACGACCCGTCTGGGGAAAGTAGAAGACAGCACGACCGCGTCTGACTATGACGAGGAAGAGCAACGACGCAAGATATCTATCTACGCAAGTGTCATTCCCATCGAGCACCGCGATCACAAGATAAACGTAATCGACGCGCCTGGCTACACAGATTTCGTGGGTGAGGCAATCTCTGCCCTCAGTGTTGCCGATGGCGCGATTATTTTAGTGGATGCCGTCGCAGGCGTCGAAGTGGGCACGGAGATCGCCTGGCGCTATGCCGACCAGTTCAATCTGCCGCGGTTCTTTGTGATCAACAAGATGGACCGCGACAACGCCGATTTCGAAAGGACCTATGCCGCAGTGGATGAATTTGTCCGCGCTCACGGCAAACGTGCGATCAAGGTCCATCTACCGATCGGTGAGAAGCAGAGCTTCAAGGGTGTAGTGGATATCATCGGCATGAAGTCTTACATGGGTGATGGTAAGACGACCGCCGATATCCCCGCCGAATTGAAGGAAGCTGCGGAAGCAGCCCATTTCACGATGGTGGAAGCTGCTGCCGAGGGCGAAGACGAGTTGATGGAAAAATATCTCGAGAACGGCTCCCTCACGGATCAGGAGATGGTACGCGGCCTCGAGGACGTTGTCTACGCGGGAGAGTTTGTCCCCGTTTTCTGCGCGGCCGGCGGACGTGAGATCGGCTCCATCGCGCTGCTCAACGATGTCATCGACCTTATGCCGTCCCCCTCGAAGGCGCCCCAGCGTGTTGCCCAGGGCAAGGACGGCGAGGAGAAATTGACGCCTTCCGATACAGGTCCGTTGGCGGCGTATGTGTGGAAGACGACTGCTGATCCGTTCGTCGGGAAGATGACCTATTTCCGTGTGTTCTCCGGCTCGATCCAGGCGGATGCGCGTATTTGGAACCAAAGCAAGAATACGGAAGAGCGCATGTCTGGCTTACACTTCCAGCGTGGCAAGGAACAAATCGCGGCGAAGATCGTCCACGCCGGCGATATCGCCTCTGTCTCAAAGTTGACCGTTACTACGACCGGGGATACTTTTTCCGATAAGGGACATCCACTCACGGTTGCAAGACCAAATTTCCCAGCAGCCTTGTACCGTGTTGCCATTGTGCCCAAGACTCAAGCCGATGCAGCGAAGATCTCCCCCACTCTAACGCGTCTCTGCGAGGAAGATATGACATTATCCTGGCAGAACGACCCGATCACACACGAAACGGTTTTGCAGGGCATGGGTGACCAGCACATCGATGTGGCTCTCCATCGCGCTCAGACGAAATTCCAGGTCGGGCTGATAACCCATGAGCCTAAGATCCCCTACCGTGAAGGGATTACTCGCAAAGCGAGTGCCCAATATCGCCACAAGAAACAATCCGGCGGTGCCGGTCAATTCGGTGAAGTCCATCTGCGCATTGAACCGTTACCCAGCGCAGACTTTGAATTCGACGATGAGCTTGTGGGTATGAATCTTTCCAAGTCGTATTTGCCGCCAATTGAAAAAGGCATCAAGGCGACCATGGAACGCGGCGCGTTCGCGGGTTACCCGATGAGCAACGTGAAAGTAATCGTGTACGATGGCAAGGAACACGAAGTGGACTCCAAGCCGGTCGCATTCGAAATCGCCGGACGTGAAGCGTTCAAGCTTGCTGTGCAGGACGCGGGTCCGGTGTTATTTGAGCCAATCATGAACGTGCGTGTCACCGTCCCCGACGCGAATATGGGTGATGTGATGAGTGATCTCAACACCCGTCGCGGTCGCGTTCAGGGCACGGAATCCGAGCATGGGAACACGATCATCGTTGCCCATGTCCCGATGGCTGAAATGACACGCTACACAACCCAACTCCGCTCCATCACCGGCGGGCGCGGCTACTTCACCATGGACTTCGATCACTACGATGTTGTCCCGAACCACATTGCGGGGACGATCATCGAAGCGCACAAGAAGGAAATGGAAGCGAAGAAGGAAGAATAAAGGCAAACTCCCCGATCTGGTTCGGGGAGTTTTTTTGTTACTGTTGGTGCTTCTCACGGTGTAGGCGTATCGCAGATCACATCGGTGGGCACGCCGGCATAACCCAGCATGCGATCGAACTCCAGCTTATAGGCGGATGCCAAGCTGCTATCGTGAACGATGACCATGTTCTCATCGTTTGACTCGGCCGCATTAATGGAGAAATTGGCGGAACCTGTGATCACGATCTGATCGTCGATAAGGATGACCTTGTGATGAAGGAACTTTGGGTTTCCATCCAGGCGAATATCCTGACCGGCACAGTAGAGGAATCCCATCTCACTTGCTGCTGAGCTCGATCCAACCTTTTCGATAATGCCCTCCACTTTCACACCTCGTTGGGCAGCGGCGATCATCTCAGTAGAGATTTCATTATCGGTAAACGCGAAAGCCATGAAACGGATGGATTTTTTGGCTTCTTTCATCAATTCCAGGATGCGCGGAAACGGATGATCTTCGGGTGTGAAGTAAACTTCAACATCCGTATTATCTACTTTCAATTGATTTGTTTTGCTGGGCGGAGACTGTGGTCCAAACTGGTGCTGTTCGAACATTTCATTGAATTCATCTTCATAGAGTTGGGCCAGCTGCGGTGAATGGAACACGAGCACATTGTTATTCTGATCGTAGTTGCTGCTTTCGGTCAGGTTGTAGGATCCAGTCCAGACCGTCTTGCCGTCGATGATAATGAACTTGTCATGCATCAGCGCAGTCCGGTCATCGGCAACGATCGGGATTCCCGCCTTCGCCAGATCGGGAAATGAGTGTTCTGCTTCCTGGCTGGCTTCCAATCCAGATTCATCATCCGTGACCACGCGGATGGTCACCCCACCTTCAGCAGCCTGAAGCAGGGCATCCACCAGGACTGCATTATTCATCTCGAACATGACCATGTCGATCGAGGTCTTAGCGCTGTCGATGGCAGCTGCCACGCGTGCATCGATTCCCAGATGACTTTGCGGATTAGGGTTATCCAGCGGGGCTGTGAAGTACACCTCCCAGAAATCCCCTCGAACGCCATATCCCGCCCCGACCTTGATGCTGTCCAGCATCTGGATGTTCTCTGCGAGGCCCCATCCCTCTGTGCCATCCGCGAGCCGGAGCTTATACCAGGTTCCATCCGGACTGGCCTCGAGTATAGAGATTGGATCGCCTTTACGGGGTCTGAAGAGTGTCAGTGAATCCGTATTCGGCTGTTCATACACCTGGAAAGCCTTCAGAGCGATCCCTTCCTTGATGATTTGGACAGAGCCAGGTTGTGTCGGCACTGCGGGAATCGCAGCGGTGCCTGCCTCGTTGGTGGGAATCGTTCGCTCGGCAGCCGAGAATTGGGAAGAGATTCTTTGGATCGCAAAAATGGCAAGGATCAGGAGCACAGCGATCGGCAGGGCATAGGCCGCCCATCGCAATAGATTTTCCACGGGTCGGATGCGGCGGATCTGGCGGATGATCCGCTGAAGATCCGTCGGAAAGTCGGGGTCATCTCGGATGACCGCTGCATTTCGGTACAGCAATTCGTGCAGCTCAGCTGGCAGTTCCTCAGCGGATGGCATGACTGTGTTCAACAACAATACCGGAATGACCGTCATATTCTTTCTCTTCAGCCCCGCTTCGACTTCAAAGCGTACGAAATCCTGCGGATCGAACAGCCTCTTGTTCCCGCTCGCATCGGTGATGCTGGCCCACTGGGGTCCGATCATCACAAGCATGATGTTGGCTTCCTGGATCGCCTCTTTCAGAACCTGACGGAAATCCTTCCCGGCCGCAATATCCTCGATATCCCGAAAGATGCTTCTTCGCCCGAATGCCTGCGTCAGGCGATCCAGGATGCGACCGGTGAATATTTTGCTGTCACTGCGGCGATAGGAGATGAAGATATTCATAGGCGTGTTCCCGCCTTGCAGTATACTCCGCCGCTCAATTCCAAACAATAAATGTCGTACAATTGTCGCATGCCGATGGTGCGCTTTCCCCATGTCATGAAGTATTACGTCGAGAACCAGGTGGAATTCGCGATACCCGCTGCCTCCATCCAGGGCCTGATCGACCAGGTCGTCGAACGCTATCCAAACATTCGCTTCCATCTGCTGGATTCGGAAGGCCGGCTGCGCAAGCATTTCAACATCTTCGTCAACGGCATTCACATCCGTGACCTGGATGGGATGGAAACGCCATTAAAAGAGGATGATAAGGTCATTTTGATGGCTTCGGCGGCAGGCGGCACCCTGTAACCAGGAAGTTCGCATAATTTACTTGACAATTCGGGTAAGAACAGTAAAATAACGGGCATCATTATTAATAAGCTATGAAAATACCTAACCAGTGCTTGTGTATAGGGCGGGGCTCGTAGCCACCGCCTGAGAACCTTCCGCAGTCAACGGCTTCCCTTTCGGGGATGGTATCAGAACGGTGGACGACTCCCGCGTGCTCTTTCGCGAGGCGTTTGTTCGCCGTTTTTTGTTTACCTTGGCTGCTCTTCTTAAGAAAATCATGACCTTACTGGACTATCGACTCCTACAATCAGACTATGACTCTGGGATGGACCTGACCGCTTACGTTGGGAATACTCCACTTCTCCCGCTTCGCCGACTGGGCCGGGATTTGCCGCCGCGCGTGAAGGTCTTTGCCAAGGCTGAATGGTTTAATCCGGGCGGTTCCGTCAAGGACCGGCCCGCGATCAATATCATTCAGACCGCCCTTGCAAATGGCAATCTCGGTCAAGGCAAACGTCTGCTCGACTCGACCTCTGGTAATATGGGAATCTCGTATGCCACTTTTGGCGCTGCCCTAGGAATTCCGGTCACATTGGCAGTTCCTGCCAGCGCCAGCCAGGAGCGGATCTCCATCCTGCGCGTGCTGGGCGCCGAGATCATCCTTACCGACCCCACCGAAGGTTCCGACGGTGCGATCCTGACGGCGCGTCAACTCGTGGCTGAGAAACCGGACCTCTACTGGTATGCAAACCAGTATAACAACGACGCCAACTGGCAGGCGCACTACAAATCCACCGGACCCGAGATCCTGTGCCAGACCGACGAGCAGATCACGCACTTCGTCGTGGGTCTGGGTACATCCGGGACATTGATGGGCACGGGGCGTTATCTGCGCGAGCAACTACCGCATGTGAAGATCATCGCCTTCCAGCCGGACGCATCCTTCCATGGGTTGGAAGGGCTGAAGCACATGCCGACTGCCATCATGCCTGCGATTTATGACCCGTCGTTTGCAGATGAGACCCTAGGTCTGGTCACCGAAGATGCGCACGCGATGCTTATACGTCTCGCGCGTGAAGAGGGCTTGTTCGTGGGTATCTCATCCGCCGCGGCGGCAGTGGCAGCACTGCGAGTTGCAGAGCAGCTTGATGAAGGTGTTGTCGTAACTCTCTTCCCGGATGCCGGCTACAAATATCTCAGTGATAAATCCCTGTGGGAGGGAAAGTAATGCTGGTTGTACCCAATCGTTTGATCGAGCAAATGAATGAGCACGTGGAAAAAGCATATCCAGAGGAAGGCGCGGGATTTTTGATCGGGGACGAGGGCCAAGTCAAGGAAATCGTGGCTTTGTCGAATTCGCGTGAAGATGGAGCGCGGCACAACCGCTTTTTGTTCACGCCCGAGGATTATCTCAAAGCCGAATTGAAAGCAGACAGCCTTGGGCTGAGCCTGATCGGTGTCTTTCATTCCCATCCCGATTGCCCGAACATCCCCTCCGAATATGACCGTGAGTGGGCGCAGCCATTCTTCTCTTACATCATCACCCGTGTCGACCAGGGAAAAGCGATCAACAGCCGCTCCTGGAAACTACTGGAAGATCGTTCGAAGTATGAGGAAGAAGAGATAGAAATTACAGATACTTCGGTGGTTGAGTAGGCGGTGCTTGTCCGCCGTATCGAAACCATCATGCCCCGCTAATAAATACAACTAACTGGTGGGCTCGATACATTTCTCGCTAACGCTCGAACTAGTCGACCACCAATCAGGAAAATTATATGACCTCGCAAACCTTACAAAAAGTGGATCACGCCGCATTAAAAGCAAATCAACTCTTTATCATTTCGCTAAGTATTTTGGCGTTTATTTTGAACCAGCCGTGGCTTGCGGCTTTCGTCGCCCTCGTCATGGGACTAGGCTCCGCGCTCAAAGTACCGGGCTTCCTGCCCATCTATAAAAACGTTCTCAAACCACGCGGCTGGATGAAGCCTGATGTTTTGGATGACAATCCCGAACCGCATCGTTTCTCTCAAATTCTCGGCTTCGTGTTCATGACTGCCGGCTCGATTTCGTTATTCGTGGGCGCGACCGTTTTAGGCTGGAGTCTTGTGTGGCTGGTCGTCGCGCTTGCCTCGCTGAATGCCTTTGGTGGGTTCTGCGTCGGCTGTGCTGTCTATTACTGGCTGACCCGGTTCAATCTGCCCGGCTTCAACAAGCAGCCGCCCGCCGGGACCTTCCCCGGCATGAAGCCAAAAGCGAGGGTGAGCGCATGAGTGATGATTTCTTATTGCGTTTTGGTCTCGCAATTGCTATCATAGTGGTTGGCATGCTCGGATACTGGTTGATCAACCAGCGACTGCTGGTGCGGGCTCGCAACAACATTTTTACGCTGTTCAGCAAATTACCCAATAAACCGGTGATCGTTTATTTCACAACTCCCGACTGCGCGCCCTGCAAGACACTGCAGCGTCCAGCACTGAATCAGGTTTCCAGGTTGTTGGGCGAAAGACTGGAGGTCGTTGAGATCGACGCGACCGAACGGCCCGACCTCGCCAAAAAATGGGGCGTGATGAGCGTCCCTACAACATTCCTGCTTGATGCGCGCGGAGAGGCACGCTATGTGAATAATGGCGTGGCGCGTGCTGAAAAGTTGATGGAGCAGCTGCAGACTTTGTAAATCATATGGAGTCCGACAGCTTGCTGTCGGGAATCGCAGGAATTCGTTCCTGCACTCCAAAATTATCGAGGAGAACAAATTACATGCCTGTTTTACGAATCCCCACCCCACTGCGATCCTACACCAGCGGACAAAGTGAAGTACAAGTCGGCGGCTCGAATATATCTGAAGCGCTCGCCGACCTCACGACTCAATATCCACCGATCAAGCCGCATCTCTTCAACGACAGCGGCGAACTTCGTCCGTTTGTGAATTTATTCATCGGCGAGAACAATATCAAGGATCTGCAGGGAGTGCATACACCCATCAAGGACGGTGATAGACTCGTGTTGATTCCGTCCATTGCCGGAGGTTGACATGATGCCCGAACTTTCTCGTGATGAAATTCTGCGTTACTCGCGCCACCTTTTGATTCCCGAAGTCGGATTGGATGGGCAGCGGAAACTCAAAGGCTCGTCGGCATTGATCATCGGCACCGGCGGACTCGGCTCACCGGTTTCCCTATACTTAGCGGCAGCGGGAATCGGTCGCATTGGACTTGTGGACTATGACGTGGTCGACTCGTCGAACCTGCAGCGCCAGGTGATCCACGGCACTTCCACAATTGGCAAACTCAAGGTGGAAAGCGCGCGTGCCAAGCTGCTGGATCTGAATCCTGACATCCAGGTGGATGTATACAACGAGCCGTATACCTCTGAAAATGCGCTGCGCATCGCAAAGGATTATGACATCATCCTCGATGGGACGGATAACTTCCCCACCCGTTATCTCACCAACGATGTAGCTGTGTTTCTTGGCAAGCCAAATGTGTACGCCTCAATTTACCGCTTCGATGGGCAGGTCAGCGTGTTCTATGCCAAGGAGGGACCGTGCTATCGCTGTCTCTTCCCCGAGCCGCCTCCACCCGGACTGGTCCCTTCATGCGCGGAAGGCGGTGTGCTTGGGGTTTTGCCGGGGACAATAGGCACACTTCAAGCGACAGAAGCATTGAAGGTTTTGCTCGGAATTGGCGAACCGTTGATCGGCAAGTTACTGCTCTATAACGCCCTGGATATGACCTTCGACTTCGTAAAGCTGAAGAAGAATCCCAAGTGCCGCGTCTGTGGACCGAATGCCGATATCAAGGAATTGATCGACTACGAGGAATTTTGCGGCGTCCCCAGTCATGACCATGAAGAAGGCTCTGCTGGTGCAAACTGGGATATCACTGTACAGGAATTGGCCGAACGCGTCAAGACGAATCATCTCAAGCTTTTGGATGTCCGTGAACCGCACGAACTGCAGATTTCTGCGATACCCAATGCCAAAAACATTCCGCTTGGACAGTTAGCTGCACGCCTCTCGGAACTCGACTCTGCGGATGAAATGGTGATCTTTTGCAAATCTGGCTCGCGCTCGGCACGGGGTTTGGAATTGCTCGCCAGCGCCGGGTTCAAGAAGGTCAAGAACCTCAAGGGCGGTATCAACGCCTGGGCGAGGGAAGTCGATAAGAACCTGCCGATTTATTGATTTTTTCACCGCCAAGACGCGGAGAACGCCAAGGCTTCTCTTTAACCGCCAGGAAAATCTTGGCGAATCCAAATCGATCTTGGCTTCCTGGCGACTTGGCGGTTATTTTTTATGGGAGAGAAAAGATGCAACGCGTATTGATTTTGGGTGGTGGATTTGGCGGCATTGCAACCGCGCATCGGCTCAAGCAGAAAATTGGAGACAAGGTGGAGGTCATCCTAGTGGACCGCCGTCCGTATTTTATGGTCGGTTTCCGCAAGAGTTGGGCACTCGTTGGAGAGAGTCCGCTCGAGGCGGGACAAAAGCTAATCGACAGCCTCGCCCGCGTCGGCGTCGATGTGAGGCAGGCGACGATCGATGCGATTCACCCTCAGGAGAAGGCTGCCACCGTTGACGGGGAAAGAATCCAGGCGGACGCGGTGGTCGTCGCTCTGGGTGCAGAGTTGAATCCATCAGCTGTATCAGGGTTTTCGGAACACGCATACAACATCTACGATCCAAATGATATCCCGCGCGCCGAAAAGGCATTGAACGAATTCAAGGGCGGGCGGGTGGTGATCGGCATCTTCGGCGCTCCCTACAAATGTCCGCCCGCGCCGCTCGAGATGGCGATGCTTATTCATGAGAAGTTCAGGAAGAAGGGTGTGGAGGCGACCATTGAAGTTTTCACTCCTCAGCCCGTGACACTTCCGATTTTGAGCGAGGCAAGTTGTGACTCTGTAGACAGTCGGCTTTTAGAAAATGGGATTCGCACGTATGGGCATCATAAAGCGCTGAGCATCGAAGCTGGGGAAGTCGTTTTCGAGAAAAGAAAAATTGGATTTGACTTGTTGTTAGGTGTCCCGCCGCATAGAGCGCCCGCTGTCGTGCGCGACAGCGGATTGACCGGACCCTCCGGTTGGGTGGAGATCAACCCGCGCACGTGCGAAACTTCTTTTGAGGGGGTATACGCGATCGGCGATTCGACCCAGATTGTTCTGGCAAACAAAAAGACGCTGCCTAAAGCTGGCTTGTTCGCCGAGATGATGGGTGAAACCGTCGCAGATCGCCTTGCCGATGTGTTCAATGGAAGGGAGCCGACAGCTCAGTTTTCGGGTGAAGGCGGTTGTTATTTCGAGGTGGGCAACGGCGAAGCGATGATGATCAAGGGGAATTTCCTGGAAGAGCCGGCGCCTGCAGTGGAGTTGACGGAATCTTCGAAAGAGTTTTACGATCAGAAGATCAAGTTCGAAACTGATCGGTGGGCAAGATGGTTTGAATGAAGAAGATAGACCTCCGAGATTACGGAGGTCTATTTATTGCTGGGGTAAAATACCCTCATTCCTACCAAAGGAGAGAGAATGGGATTAAATGTTTCTTCTGAAAAACGCGTCTATGACAACATTTTAGGTGCGATCGGAAACACTCCACTAGTTCGTCTCGGTCGCATTGGGCGGGACTTGCCAGTTCCTCTGTACGCAAAATTGGAATTCATGAATCCGGGTGGGTCGGTCAAGGATCGGGTCGGGGCATTCATTATTGAACAGGCTGAAAAGCGGGGAGAACTCAAATCGGGCGGGACAATTGTCGAGGCGACCAGCGGCAACACAGGTGTGGGGCTTGCCATCGCCGCGGCGCTCAAAGGGTACAAAACCATCTTCGTCATGCCCGATAAGATGAGCAATGAAAAGATCTTATTGCTGCGCGCCTATGGGGCAAAAGTGATCATCACGCCCACGGCGGTCGCGCCGGAAGATCCGCGATCCTATTATGAGGTGGCAAAGAAATTCGCGCGTGAAACCCCCAATGCCATCCTGGCGAACCAATATCACAACCCCGACAACCCGTTGACCCATGAAATGACAACCGGTCCTGAGTTGTGGGCTCAAACCGATGGGCGCCTGACCGATGTCATCATTGGCATGGGCACCGGTGGGACAATCTCGGGCGTAGGACACTACCTTAAATCCAAGAATCCGAATATCAAGATCGTGGGTGTGGACATTGAGGGCTCGATCCTCACCGAGATCTGGCAAAGCGGAGGCAAGATCCCCGAAGGCACATATCCCAAAACGTATAAGGTCGAAGGGATTGGCGAAGACTTTTTGCCATCGGCGACCGACTTGAGCGTGGTGGATTGGATCGAGCGCGCAGGAGACCGCGAGTCCTTTTTGTGGGCGCGGCAGTTGGTCAGGCAGGAAGGGATCTTCGCGGGCGGCTCCTCCGGCTCAGCCCTGGCAGGCGCGCTAAAATATTGTCGAAAATTATCCGGGGATCGTTTGGCGGTCGTGATCTTCCCCGATTCGGGTTCGCGATATCTTTCCAAGTTCTATGATGACAAATGGATGCGCGAATTCGGCTTCATCTCGACGGAATTTGGCGAGACCAACCTCACCGATTTGCTTCACGCCAAGCCCAACAAGACCCTGCACGTTGCCCTGCTTGGCGATTCCATTCGCAGGGTAGTTTCGGTGATGCACCAGAATAATGTCTCGCAGATGCCGGTCGTCGGCGCAGGTGGCGAGTTGGTCGGCTTGATCGAAGAGGTGGATCTGCTCAATCACATGCTCGATGGTCATGATCACAGTAATGACGAAGCGATCGATTCACTGGTGCAGCATGCGAGCGCAGTCTTTCCTCCTGAGGCATCGCTGGATGAGACCATGCCGTCCCTTACGGCAGGATACGCGTTGATAGTGGTCGAAAACAGCAAGCCGACCGGAATTCTGACGAAGATCGACGTGCTCGATTACGTGGCAGGAAAAATATAGTGGACCTCTCTCGCAAAAGTCTTAAGCTCCTAACCACGGAGTCACGGAGATACTGAGAAAAAAATAAAGAAAACTCCGTGACTCAGTGTCTCCGTGGTTCAAAAGGGATTCAACGATCATTTTCACTTACTTATGCAAGAGGTCTAGTAAAAACGACCCTCGGTCAAAGCCGAGGGTCATTCATTGATTCTTCCAGTTGCATGGCAAGAGCGATCGAGCCCATGCTGCCCGACTGGTTCCCCAAGCCCGGTGGGACGATGTACTCATCGATATGCTCCAGCAAGCTCTTGCTCGAAACATATCCATTCAGCAATTGCAGGACTCTGTTTCTCACCTTGCGGAACAGGAAATCACGCTGCATCACTCCCCCACCCAGAATAATCTTCTTCGGCGAGAGAGTCAGGATGTAATTCATCAATGCAGACGCGACGTAATCTGCCTCGATATCCCAGAACGGGTGACTCTCGGGGACGGTGGCTCCAGTTGCCCGAAGTCTCTTCTCGATCGCCGGACCACTTGCCAGACCTTCAAAGCAATCCCCATGGAAGGGGCAATTACCCTCAAACGGATCCAGCTCGCGGTTGTGCGGGAGGCGAAGGTGTCCCATCTCAAGGTTGAGCAAACCGACCAGTGGTCTTCCATCGATGAGGTAACCGCCTCCAACTCCCGTACCAATGGTGATGTACAAGGATCGGTCGCAACCGCGGCTCGCGCCCCAGATGGATTCGCCGACTGCCGCCGCGTTGACATCCATATCAAAAGCGACGTTAACATTCAAGCTGCGCTGCAACGTTCCGCGCACGTCGGCATTGCTCCAATGTGGCTTGGGTGTTGCCGTGATGAACCCGTACGTTGGAGAACGGGGATCAAGGTCGAGAGGTCCAAAACAGCCAACACCGACCGTCTTGATTTTTCCCGCCGTTACATAGGGCTCAAAGAACTGGACCGTTCTCCGGAGCGTCTCCTCGGGTGTGGTGGTCGGAAAACGGATTTCCTCCAGGATGTGTTCCGGTCCGCTGGCAACACAACAGACGAACTTTGTGCCACCTGCCTCGACGCCGCCGTAAAGTTTTTCTTTTTCCATAGGGCTATTTTACCGCTTGTCCACAGGATTGCTACGCTTATCTCATGCATGTTCCACATGTGTAATCAAAACGCTTGAATGAAATTCATAGGCTATATTCCAAAGCTTAAGTCTAAATATTTGAGCGGCACTCTGTAGCATGGCGTATCCATTAAAACAATTCACTTTTTGAAAGCGATGCCCAGATGATTGGCAACCGCCCTCTCTTTGCCTGGAGCATTCTCGTCGATGAGGTCATTGAGAATACGAGGTCGTCCTTCAACGCCTTCGATCACCATCGTTGACGAACCTCCGCCATCGACTGCGATGCCGATGTACACACCATAGGAAAGCAGCAGCTCCGCCAGCTCCTCGAACGTGACACCCACCTGCACTCGTTTCCCGTCCGTCCACCACGATCAGGTACATCCAGCGTCCATTCCTGTTGACGCCAAAAGCCGTGCGCGGATGAAGGGCAGTCTTATCGAAGCCGCTGACCTTTTTTCCTTTGGAAACCCACTGTACATCGCTGGAAATTGCATTATAGATTTTCCCAACAGGCTCATTGAACGAAATCACATTGCGTTGATTGATATAGGATGGGATGTCCAGGGCTGGCTTGTGAGTAGACCTTGCGGCGTGAAGCCGCAACGCCCGCGGCTTTGGATAGCGTCCAGTTGTCCGCGAAATCAGAGTCTGCACCCAGATGTTGCCCGGCACGGACGATCACAAAATCGGTGACCTGATTCATGCGAACAAAATTGATACCTTGCAGCGTACTTGGGCTATCCTGGTAAAAACTCACGTCGGGGCCGATGATTTTCCTCATAGTCGCTCCTTCTGTGAAAATATTTATGAAATTTGTGGCAGGCGTAATCGATCAATTCGACATATCGTCGATGTGGATTCCTCTTACTCTAGTGTGGTTTTGTCCATAGATGGAATAAGAGAATATTATCTTATCCAGTTTTATGCCTCGAAAAATTTAACTCATTCTAATTTTCCAAGGATAGGGCGGAAGATCGGTAGTGCTATACTTGAAATACCAAATTTAGAAATTGGAGGAGTATCCATGCAAAATAATGTTCGCATTGGCAGATTAATCGTGCAATGTTTGGCGGTCCTCGCATTGATGGTATCGGTGGCGGGGATATCCAGTGTTTCTGCCGCGCCTGCCAAGCCCAGCTACGAATATTTTGTTGCTGGAAATTCGGGGGATGTGACCACGTCCACAAGCGGCGGTTTGCTGCTGATGGGCGGCGGTACCGATGTGGATGCCGGCTTTCAGTGGATGATCGGCAAATCGGGCGGCGGGGATTTCGTCGTCATCCGCGCGAGCGGCACCGATGCTTATAATCCATGGATCTATGGCGAGCTTGGTATGCCGGTCGACTCTGCGGAAACCATCATCATCAAGAATCGAGCCGCGGCGAGCGATCCTTTCGTCGTGGATACGATCCGCAACGCCGAGGCGCTATTTATTGCCGGTGGCGATCAATCCAATTACGTGGACCTGTGGAAAGGCACGCCTGTCGAGGATGCGATCCACTACCTCGTGACGCGGGATGTTCCGATCGGTGGGACAAGTGCAGGGCTGGCGGTCATGGGCGAATTTCTTTTCTCCGCCGCGAACGGGACCATCACTTCGGACACTGCACTTGCCAATCCGTACCATAATAAAGTCGCCATCGATCGCGACTTCCTGGTCCTGCCGAACATGAGCGGCATCATCACCGACAGTCACTTCGTCACTCGTGACCGCATGGGGCGCTCGCTCACCTTCCTGGCACGCATCGTTCAGGATGGCTGGGCCTCCACTCCAAGAGGACTAGGCATCGATGAAAGGACGGCTCTTGGTGTGCAGCCGGACGGAAGCGCGGTTGTGTTTGGAACGGGGGCGGCTTACTTCCTGCAATCACCGGGCGCTGCCGAGGTCTGTCAGCCGCGGACAGATCTCACCTATCACAACATCGCAGTCTACCGCGTGTCTGGTTCCGCCACCTTCAACTTTGCCAGCTGGACCGGATCAGGCGGGACGGCGTATACGCTCAATGTCGATAACGGCGTCGTAACGTCGACACAGGCAAACGGCGCGATTTACTAACTCCATTCGTGGGAATCAAAACGGTCTCGAACCGGTCTCCAAG
>Ga0065705_10000445_pt1 | contig 15453 bp, 15 predicted proteins | sample SwibulcommuniRL2_FD_59092 | JGI IMG/M metagenome (GOLD analysis project Ga0065705, IMG submission 59092) | Bulk soil microbial communities from switchgrass field near Rose Lake, East Lansing, Michigan, USA - RL2 Bulk Soil v2 (version 2) | ecosystem: Environmental > Terrestrial > Soil >...
AAAGGCCTATTGATGCTCCTATGATAATAAACATCAATACCGTGGTTGGTTCCATGCCATAATCTGTGATACAAGTTAAATAAAGGTTAGACCCCGCTGGTGGGTCCAGAATTTAGAAGCAATTAACCCACCAGCGGAACCTTGATGGTTGCGTTAGTTTTACAAGCACAATAAATTATAAAAAAGTTAAACCGATGGATTTGTACCAAAGTTCCAGTGTCTCCGGGCTAGTGAGAATTTTGTTCCTAAGACTAGTGATATAGAGTACAAAATAGAGACTGGAGGTCTTTATTCTTTTGTTACTTGCCACGTCGGATGAATTTCATGCCATCCTTTCGGCTCATCCGTCACCCACGCTCCCCAAATATGCACTTTATCTCCCGCTTCAGGAAGAACTACATTCTGTAGGTCTTGATCACCAGGAACAACTTCCACCACAAGTAAGCCGTCTGTTTTTTCATCGTTTTTATCATTTACGAGGAATTCGTATTTATCTTCTAATTTTAGTAAGAATTTGTAATCTCCATCATCCATCTTCTTGGTATGCATTACATCGCCGACAGCCTCCTGACATTCCGCTAATACTTTAAGATCTTCCGCATTGGAAGCGCCATCGAGCACATTTCCGTCCCTGCAATTATTACTTATCACTTGCTCATGCTCTTCGACGCTTTTCTGATCATCAGCATCAACTTTCTTCTTTTCTTCAAGCGGTATTGGCTCTTTTTCCTCCTCCTCTGAGATTGCTTTTTCCATTCTTTCCTTTAGTTTCTCTAGTCTATCTTTCAATACAGTATCTTTTTTCTCTATGTTCTTGCTCAATTTATTTACTAATTTTTCATCCAATTTATTATCATCGGCCAATTTGTTTTTCATGTTTTCTAATCCTGGATTACAAAGTGCGTCATCCTTTTGCAAGTCTTCCTTTTGTAAATGTCCNACTCCAGGATCACATTTNGATTTATCGNCCTTATCTTGACTTGTTTTGAGTTTAACGTACGTAAGGTAAGTATCTTTGACTAGGTTATTTGNAATTTGAATTGGGTTCGACGATGTCGCTTTTATCGAATTGTGGCCAATATTTGATAGCATCAGTCCTCCTGAAAATACCATAATTAACAAAAGCGTGGTAATTCGTCGCGAATCTCTTTTTATATCCATCAGGATGGATCGAATTCAGCGATTAATAAAGGTCTCTAATCGAAATTCAAGTAGATAATTAAAAATATTAAGAGAATAATCAGATTCGTTGACATAGGATTCGGGATTCTACTCATTACCTTCTCTTGGAGTTTTTAATATCTCTAGTTGCTTGAATGTTCAAATACAATAGATATAAGGATAGGATGAATCAACTGGATTCTGCCAGCATTACTACCGCAGAATTGTACAGTCTTAATAAAAGAACATCAAGATCCGGAAATTCAAGCCGAGATAAACAAAGGCAATACTGTTAGAATTATACAGGATTATTAGAAACNGATGGGCCCAAGTAGAGACTGAAACCAATATGTCGAGGACTCATCAGACGATTAGGATTTTGGATCTCTTTACGAGAGACTAAACTATAAAAAGTTACCTGATTTCTAACATAAGAAACTGATGGGCCCAAGTTTTGATTAAAGAGTACTTTGTAAATTAGATATTTTATTTTTACGCCTATGCCGTAAAACGACTAATAAGCCTGCTAGAAAGGTAACCTTTACTATGATTATAATTGCATACAGGATTCCTGCATCCATCAAATATTATGGTTAATTATTATAAAGAAAGGAAATAAAGTTTTCAAATACAGTTTTTGTGACTTTTTATCGAGAAAGAATTAGGTCCTTTTTGATAATTGTAAGTCTTCAATTTCTTCAGTTGCTTGTAGTGTTCGAATACGATAGACATTAGTATTGGCTGTATTAAGACAGGCTTGCAAGCCGTTACTCCAGCGGCATTATACAAGCGGGAATAAGACATCATTTCATCAAACATCTTTCTTTCGCTTTTGTCCAATTCTTGTCTAAATATTTTCCACTTTCTTCTTTCTCTTTCTGATGCAAGTCTATACGAAGGAATTGTTCGGCCCATAATTTATTATCATGAATTATTCAATTTAATATCTAAATCACTAAATAGGGGAGGAGAGCGTGGGATGATTCTAGCCGATAGAAACAAATTCANTACACATGATTTATCTTGACGTTTATAGTCTGATTTCCCAAAATGCGCCAGTTTTGCAGTGTCTGCAAGGTGGAAAAGTTTCTCCAGCGGTTATTGGTATTCTTTNTTCGTTTTCTGTGGGTTGACATGCGCTGTTTTCCATATGTCCCGCAAAATGGTACGTGCCTGTAGAAGGTGCGGATTGGCCCGTATGAAATTTTCCCATTACATCAAATATTATTTTGTTTGATATAAGGTTTAAAACTATAATTAGAACTGGTGGGCTTTAGAACAACAGCACACTGATGTAATAAGTACACTAGTGGGATAACATGAGATACTGATGGGTTGATCAATCTATCGTTCTTTTGATTTTATTAAAGCATTTTTATACGAGATTTAAGCAAAATTAAATCAAAATCAAAAAAACAAAATTCGCAATTAAAGAAATAATCATGGAAGATGCAATCATGGAAGATGCTCAATTATATCATCACTATATTTGTAAGTCTTTATCTTGGATTCTAACTGTAAGTCCCGGAGTATGCTGTCGAGGAATTCATCAGCCACGATTATCACATCATCAAAAGAATTGTTTGATAGGAATTTTTCCAATGAATTAACAAATGTTGGATATTCATTTGAATTGCCGAATTCATATTTTCTCTTGGATATCAAATTGTGAGCGGCCGGATAAATGTCTGAAATTTCAGCAGGAATGATTCCAATAAAAGGATTATAAGCGCAAATTTGATAATCCGAAAATCTCATTGACAATTTATGATATTCTTGAGAACAATAAAAGGGAGAAACTTGCGTATCAGGATATAGAACTAAGCTTTTTTTTGTTGGTACTAAATGAATTGAAAATCTTTCTTAATCTAGAAGCTTCTGGTCGATACTGGTCGATAGAATCCATAAAAAAAATTGCTTTTTTCTTGAACAAAGGAGTGCCATCTTCTAAATATTCATAGTTGATAAATAATTTGAAGGCCTCCATTAACTTAGGATGAGCCCGTGCCTTTTGTCCAACATATTCCCAGAGTCTACCATCCATGATAGCTTGTCTTACCGACAGAACTTCGGATCTTAAAACATACAGATTATGCTTTGCCAATTTATCTATCCTCTCATCACGTTCCAGATCAAGAAATTCTTTAACTTTCAAATTAATACAAATTGGACATTGGCATGAAAGATAGGTTAACTTGTCCAGTTTTGACGTTCCATTGGGATGCATGTACCTATTGTCTCTTGCATAAAGCATGTAAGATGCAGAATCGAACGTATCACATCCTAACGCTACCACCAAAGGTATCGTTAGTGGATGACCGGCTCCAAATAGATGAATGGGCTTGGACGTAACTACTGATTTCAAAGCAGCTATCATTTCGGATAAAATTCCAAATTCATAGGACTCTAGTAATTGCACAGGGCTCCCTAGGGCCATCATTTCATATCCCATTTCATCGAGTAACCCAGCAGACCTCTTGACCAAATCAAGATGTTCGGCGCCCTGCACCGGACCCACCCAAACGGAATTCCCGTTATTGTTACTCCTAATTAGATTTAGTGTTTCTTGAGAATTTTTGATAGTTTCATTAACGTACATTTCGGCTACCTCATGTCGCAACCCGTATCCTGTCGGTTTATCGAGCGGGACACAAATATCACTTTTAATATCCGACTCAAATTGGGCTATGAAGGAAGGCTCTGGTTCAATGGAACCGTATTCAAGAACTTGGTAACCACCGGAATCTGTCATTATCGGACCATCAAAGTTTATTATTTTATGAATTCCTTTTTCTCGAGCACTATCGCCGTATTGTTTCAACGTGATATACGCGTTTGTGATAACTGCTTCAAAACCTAATATTTTCAGAAAGTTTGTGTCTACAGATTGCGAAACAGGATGAATCACAGGTATGAATGCGGGAGTCTCAAAAGTCCCACTAGGAGTCTTGATTTTTCCTATTCTTCCTGCTAGGTCAGAATATCTGACCTCAAATAACAAATTTACTTCTTGAACTCCCTCATGAATTCTTCATAAATTGATTTAACCCTGTCAGCAGCCAAACCCGTACCTTCCTCTATCCCATGTTCTGTTACTTTGATCTTATCCATCACTATTATCGCATTCACATCCTCCCTGATTTTTACTAGCCCCGGAAAGACTCTTGACAGGCGATCTGCAAGACCCTTAAGATCAAAAGGTTTTTCCAAGAGCTTTATTTCTTTGACAAATGATCCATTTATGACAATTCTCAATATTCCTTGACCTTCTAAATTTTCAAGAACAGTGTCCAATCTTTCATCGATAGCACTTAATGTTCCATTATAGTTCTTGTCATAGGATGTCACTATAGAAACTTTTTTTCCTACGAATTGGAGTATTTCTTCATAAAACTTTCTTATAGTTAACGCAGACATTTTTTCAACTAGGAATGTTTCTTAAAGTTCTATATATGAGTTTCAATAATACGTTCAGGGTTTACAGACGCTAATATCATTTTAATTTCCTTATTATGATTTCAAACAGCCGACTACGATTATTATAAATCAACTTTTTTTAGGGAACGTACGTAATTCATTACTTTTACACCTTAAACAGAGCCTTTCTTCCAAATTTCCAAGATAACAAGTGTAATAGCATTTACCACATTGCAGGCGCAATATACCATCTCTTATTCTTACGAATTTATCTCTCCGTTCTAGGAATTTGCGTGATATTAGATTTTCCAGTACTACTTTTAAGATTGAAGCAATATGCCCTGGTTCTGCATTTCTATACCTGAGATAAGTTTTAACCATGTTGCCAGCGATATGTTCCATATCAAATTGCAATACTCCTGTATTATAATTTCTAAACATGAAATCTCTGAAGTACCACTCCGTTTCATTTATTTCAATATCCGTCATCTTGCCAATTGTATTATCGATAGAAGAATAAGATTGAATATGTTTACTCATTAGTATTTGAGAAACTATTTAAAAATAATTAATTGATTAAGTAAGTGAATAAGTATGCAATGGAATTTGAATAATTTTACGAAAATAGCTTTTACCAAGTTAATTCAACCATTTGGAGAAGACCTTAATGACGTTGTGAAGATTACGAAGGCTTTTGGTTTCGCTGCTAATGTGTATTCGGGACTATTCAGAAATGAAAGTCAGGAGCCCTACATCAATCACGCCATGAAGGTGGCATTAATATTATCTGATGAGCTAAAGGTTCGAGACGTAGATACAATTTGTGCAGCAATTCTACANGATGCCATTGACAAAGGTAAGGACGTCAATGAAATTGTTGAAGAGTTGAAATTGAATTTTGGAGAAAGTGTATACGACACCATCAGGAGCTTGACTGAACCGAAAACAAATGAAGAAAACAGAGAAAAATTACTTGTCAATTATTTTGATAACATTTCAAAAGGTCCAAAAATGCCTCGATTCATAAAACTTGCCGATCGTTTAGACAACGCCCGATTTTTGAAGAATGACAGGAAGAAGGAAAAGGCACTACGATATAAGGAAGAAACGCAGAAATACATATTGCCTCTCGCAGAAAAAACAGACGATACTATGGCATTGAAATTATCTATAGCATTGTACGAAATAAAATAATTCAAAATTCACTTTTCTTGACAACCTCCATCACTATTTTTTTTGTGATTTAGCCAATGTCTTCCACAACCAAATAGTTTGTGCTGTGTACAACCGCATATTGGACACTTTTTCATAATCTATTATCTGATATTGGTACTTATCAAATTTACTCAACTTTTCTTGTATCAATTGGTTTTGTTTTGTGCTAGAATTGCAATTATNTGAGAGGTGGGGAGATGAAAAGAAAGATAAAAGTAACCAAGTTGGGTATTTCATTACATGACGGAAAACCCTGTGAGGCACATAGACACATTGAGGGAAATGGATTCGATGAAAAAAGAATATCAAATTAGATGTAGCCATTATGAGCTGGAATTAATGAAAAATGAAAATCGNATTACCTGCGTCATATGTGGTAAGAATTGGGATTTTCTGGAAGAAAGAGGTTATTCACATAAGAAACAAGCATATTCTGCTGAGAGGGATTGAATGGTTTTTTGTTATTAAGACTTGCGGTAGAAAGAGGTTTATAATATTCCTAAGGTGAACTGGTTGAAGAAAAAATTTAGAACTGCATTAGTTCAAATGAAATCGTCAGTTGATAAGAATAAAAATTTGTCTTATTCTTTAAAATTAATAAGTAGAGCCGCACAGGAAAAGGCCCAATTAATTTGCTTTCCAGAGTTTCAGATGGCTTATTCCCCAGGAGAACAAAAGCCAGAAACATTACATGAGATTGCCGAAAAAATAAATGGCGACTTCATATCAGCGCTGTCAAATTCCGCCAAAAAAAATAAGATAAATGTGGTTGCAACAATATATGAAATTATCAATACCAACAAACAGAATCAAAAGGTTTTTGATACAGCTGTAATCATCGACGAGCTCGGAAAAATACAATCCGTTTATAGGAAGATTCATCTTTACGATGCGCTAGGATTCAAAGAATCTAAGAAGCTATTAGCCGGCAATATTATTGAGAAACCAACTCGAACATCTGTAGGCAATCTTGGATTGCAAATATGTTATGATATGAGGTTTCCAGAAATTTCCAGAATACTCACTGTTAACGGCGCTAACATTCTCGTATCCCCCTCTGCTTGGGTAGCTGGATTTATGAAACAGGAACACTGGGAAATTATGTTAAAATCAAGAGCGATAGAAAATGGCGTTTATGTGATTGCACCAAATCAACTTGGTAATATTTATTGCGGTCATAGTATGGTGATTGAACCATTTGGTGCTACCCTCATTGACATGGGAAATAGAGAAGGGATGGAAATTTTGGATATAGATAACTCTAGAATAGAAACCGTAAGGAGAACACTTCCACTCTTGAGGAATAGAAGAACGGATGTCTACAAAAATTATATCAAAGCGTTTGATTCCGAGTCATAATTATGAGCAATATTATNNCTGTTTNTTGAACAAATTCTATTCATGCATGTTGTCCACGAACTTTTTTCTTGCAAACATAATGCGCAAGATCGGCCATCCACAATGNCAAGTGCTATCCTTTTTAATCAGACCCTTTTGGGGNACCGCCGCCATTGCATTACAACCAGTTACTCTATATTGAGAACAGGCTAAGAATCGTTTTTTGGTTTTAGATGACCTGATAAGGATCATTTCGCCTTTTTGACATTTCGGGCATTTTCCAACTGACATTTTATTTTCAAAACTAGTCAATACATTCTTTATTTCATCTCCAATCATAGATTCATTCAATTTAAACTCATTTATGGGATTCGACAATGCTTTTTCCAAGTAAACACGAACATCACCAATTTCAAGATCTCCTTCCTGTATTTTTTTTAATGCTGGACTCGAGGGAGCTGGTCAATTTAGTCGAAATAATCTCAGAAACAAATTTTTTCATTGTATTGANTATCGTAAACCCCAATTCCGTCGGTTCTATTCCGTTCTTGTCTTGAAAGATGTATTTACGTTTTATTAATAAATTTATTATTGCAGCTCGGGTAGATTTTGTTCCAATTCCTTCGGATTCCATTTTATCCAAAAGGCTTGCCTCGTTATATCTGGCAGGAGGTCTCGTATAATCTTCTGACCCTTTGATTTCATTAACTTTTATAGGCTCACTTATTTTAAGTTCCGGCAAATTCGATTCATTGATACTAAAATAAGGTTCATAAAGAGGAATCCAACCCTTATGCAAGATAGCATTAGCCTTAGCTAGAAAATAATACCCATTTACATTTATCGTCACTTCGCTGTATTTTGTTACAGCATTGTTTCCAAAGGTAGATAAGAATCTCTTAATAATGAGATCTAAGATTTTTAGTTGGAGGACGTTAAGTTTCTTTTGTTTTACACCAGTAGGATAAATAGCTGGATGGGCAGGATCTTCTTCCTTACCCTGATAGGGAGTCAAATATTCTCTTTTCAATATGTCATTTACAATATTTTCATTCGTCCGAAAATAATTCATTTTTAACCGTTCTAGTATCTGTTTGTATCCTATCGAAGGAGGAAGTTTTTGACTTGAAGTACGCGGGTATGAAATTAACGCAGCTAGGTAAAGTGATTCTGCTATCGAAAGGGTCATGGCTGGAGACATTTTGAAAATTCGATAAGCTTCCTTTTGTAGATTACTAACATTAAATGGCGTTGGGGGACNAATGATTTTATCAAATTTAACAATATTGTCAATAGTACCCCTCTGACTTTTTGCAAGCAGATAGAATTTTCTCTGTATCAGATGAATTATGAATTACAGAAATCAAATTAGCTTTGAAGAAAGAATCATCTTTCTCAAATTTTCCTGTAATATACCACATAGGATCGGGCACATGCCCACTAATTTTTATCTCTCTATCTACTACAAATCTCAGGGTGGGCCCTTGGACTCTTCCAATGGTCAAGTTATAATACTTGTTATAGTGATTGGTAACGTTAAGGCTACTAGCAAGAGCCCTAGACAGATTGATTCCAAAAATAAAATCGACTAGATGTCTAGCTTTTCCTGCATTAGCATTTCTTATATTGGTAAGTTGTAAATTCCTAAATGATTTGGTTAATTCAGAATTAGTAAGAGATGAAAATTTGGCCCTTTTTGAAACTTCATACTTATTATCACAAGCAAATTGAAGAATATTGTACCCAATTAATTCTCCCTCAAGATCATAGTCACATGCATGAATAAATCCAGAAGCGCCATGGGAAATATTTGATATAATCTGCAAGGTTTGAGAAATCCTTTCCTTCTCTCTTACAATTTTTGAATATCGAGGGGACCATTTAACATCGTATATTGGATACTTTTTTCGATTTTTTTCTACTGGAAATATGCCATATAAATGTCCTAGTGCAGAGCAAACGACATAGCGTTGATCATCATCTGAAATAACGTCAAAAATAACTACACCAGGTGCGGGTTCTCTCTTTGTGAATTTTTTAGATCCTAGGACTTCAGATATTCTCTTTGCTGCAAGGGGTTTTTCGCAAATTACAACTTGATACTGTCCGGACCCCAATTGAAATTCTCCTGGCAATTCAAAAATACTTCGGAGTCATTATAATTTAGATTTTGGGTCCTCAGAAATACTAATAGATACGGGTTGTAGTACAATGTTGCTCATTCTGTTTTTCGGATCTTTGGATTTTCTCGAACATTTTTATATTCTCAAAGTAATATTTTTTATATAAATGGTAAATAGTGTATGCGTTCTTGGGGCTGGCAGTACGAAATATGGTAAACTAAGTCAAAGCGTTATTGAGTTGGGACTAGATGCGGCAAAAGGCGCGATTGATTCAGCTGGAATTACACCAAAAGATATCCAGGCAGGCTATATCTCTAATGTGTTTGGAGTCGCGGACAAACAAGTACATATGGCGCCTGTATTGATGAGCAACCTTGGAATTCCTCACATCCCAGGGCTAACAATTGAATCTGCTTGCGGTTCAGGGTCTGTGATGTTTAGAGAGGCCTACGCAAACGTCGCTGCCGGCTTTTACGATTGTGTGCTGGCCGTTGGTGTAGAAAAGGTAACTCATACTGGAACTGCTCTTAGTACCACACTCTTTTCATATTGTTCGGACTTTTTTTATGAAGGGGGAAATGGTGCTTCCTTCCCGGGCTTGTTTGCGTCTATTGCCAGAGCTTACCTAACGAAATACAAAGCGACAGAAGAGGACTTGGCACATGTCGCAGTTAAAAATCATGAAAATGGATTGCTAAATCCAAAGGCACACATTAGAAAAAGAATCACAGTAGATGATGTTTTGAACTCGCCAGTTGTAGCATCACCCCTAAAGGTATACGATTGCTGTCCATTTTCTGATGGTGCTTCCGCTGTCATCTTGTGCAGTGAAGACTTTGCAAAAAAGAATGGTAACAATTACATAAAAGTAATTGGTTCAGGAAGAGGTGGTTCGCCTGCTGCAGTACAATCGAGGGAGGATATCACGACAATACCAAGTACGCTAATTGCTGCAAACCAAGCATACAAGATGGCAGGAGTGACTCCTAAAGACATTGATTTTGCAGAGGTTCATGATTGCTTTACCATTGCAGAAATTATTGANATTGAGGATTTGGGATTTTTTAAAAAGGGTACGGGTGGCATTGCTGCNAAGGAAGGAATTACTAGACGTAANGGTGAGATCCCAATTAATCCGTCAGGGGGACTAAAATCCAAAGGTCACCCAATTGGTGCGACTGGCGTCGGACAAGTTGTCGAAGTTTTCGAACAATTCACAGGGGGAGCTGGAGAAAGAACTGTAGAAAATGCTGAGATAGCCTTGACCCATAACTTTGGTGCTACTGGAGCAAGTGCAGCAGTTCATATCTTTCAANAAAGTCTAATTTTGGTGCAACAGAGTGGATAAAAATTCCAGTACACATGAGAGATTCATTGAGACAGCAAAGAATGGAAAAATTCTCGCAAATAAATGCAGGAACTGTGGTAAAGTTATGCTTGAGACAATGTATTACTGCAGTGGGTGCTCCAAAAGTGATTTTGAATTTGTTGAATTTCCGGGCATTGGCACAGTAGTGACTCATACGATTCAGTCAGTAGCTCCCGAAGGTTTTGAAGATGTCAACTCATATGCCTGGGTAGTCTTCAAGCTGAAGGATGCTCCATTTTCAGCTTCAGGCTTTCTGCCAGGAATTAAAATACCATCTGATTTACCGATAGGCTCAACGGTCAAGGTAAAAGGATATGATGCCAAACATGGCCTTACATTAGAAAAACAAGCAGGCTAAATGGATTTTTTAAGTCCAATATTTTCTTTAGCCCGAAGAAGGTTTCGACATATACTAGAAATCATTTAGATTAGCTTTATGTTACTTCTTTGTTGACAGACACTGACAATTATTCTTACATTCATGCAAAACATTATTTTTAGTGATGCAGCATAATACACAGCTTCAGAATGATCTGTCTAGTGCTGCTCAAGTTATTAGTANTCAGATTACAAAATTAAACAAGCTCTCAAAGAAATTTGTCATTATGGATACTCACTTTAGAAAACAAATTGTNCAAAACATTAAAGTCGGTAACAATGTTCGCGCCAAGGCATTAGCTAATGAGCTTGTAAATATACATAGAATCCAACGCACAACAAAAAATATGGTAATGTCCCTTGAAGTCGTAGCTCTTCGCTCTACAATAATAGGTGAATTTGCAATTATCATGGATACGATAAATCCAACTATAGATTTGATAAAAGATATCGAGAGAGATATTTCAATGGTCATCCCCACTGCGCATGAGGTGTTAAACGAAGTTACAAATGCTTCATCTGAGATTTTGAATTACAATGTCAATCCTGAGCTTAAAATATCTATGCCTGTAGACGAAGAGGCGCTAAAGATTTTAGGAGAAGTTGAAGAGAGTGTTGAAGAAGAGACTAGACAAAAGATACCCGACATACCTGCTACAATTAATGTGATGAAAAATAGGAATGAATTAGAATCCCTATTAGAGGAAAATGAAGTTATGATCTAAATTTGATTTTCTAACATAAGTTGGTATATTGTTTGGTGGGTTAATTGTTTTGTACTGTTAGTCAATAACTATTTACGACCCAATTTTAAATTATCTCAAGATAATATCGGGTGAGATGGAGATAGAGGCAAGCCATGATCTAATAACTCAAACTGAAACTAAGCCTAGTGGCATTTTACAAGCAGCAAAAAGAGTTAGAATGATCTTCTCTGTTATGGCGAGTCCTAACAGAATCGATATACTTCGAATTTTAAATTCAAAAGGACCTTTAACTTATTCTGAATTAAAATCGTTAGCTGGTTTCAAATCTAAAAAGGAATCAGGTAAATTTGCTTACCATTTAAGGAAGCTCTTGAGGCAGTCTCTTGTCGCATTAAATAAGGCGGAAAGGAGATATACGATTACCAATCTCGGAAAACTTGTCTTAAGTCTGGCCAGACAAATTGAAGAAAGATCCATAATTGAAAGTGGCAAAATGTACGTGCGAACATCTAGACATTCAATAGAGGAATTTAATTCAAATAGAATAACTCAATCATTGGTCAGGGAGGCCAATATGCCTCTTGAGCAGGCACATAAGATTACTGAAGAAGTGGAAAACAAAGTTTACAAATTCCAAACGATCTATCTTACTTCCTCTCTTATTAGAGAGACTGTTAATTCGATATTAATTGAGCACGGCTATGAGGAATTCAGATCAAAACTAGCTAGACTAGGTCTTCCAGGCTCCGATATCTCTGAAATGTTTAACAATCCTTTATATAGCAAAAATGGGGTGGAAGGAATTTTATCAGAAACATCTCTTGCAGTTTTTTCCGAAAATCTGCTGTTCAACATGTTACCTAAGGATATTACTGATATGCATCTTGCCGGCGAACTGAATATTTCAAACACCGGGCTTTGGAACTTGGTGCCTGACACCGTATTTATTGATACTCGCAATATCGTTGAAAATGGTCTAGACTTTAAAGGAAAATACTTGAATGTTTCAAGATTGAAACCAATTCGGACACTTGATGACATTACAGAGGTTCTACCTGTATTGATTTCGGTCTTAAGCAGAGAAACTTCAAGGGAGATAATACTCGATAATTTTGTTTCTAGCATTTCAAAGAGGATTCAGGANAGTAGTGAATCAATAGAGGCTGCATTTTNTAGGGCATTTATATCATCATCCATTTCAAGATCATTTTCGTCTTCGGGTTATCCAGTAGTTACTTTTCCTATCTATCTTGATGAAAGCTCAATAACCAGATCTATTTTGGCAGCCTATATGAAATATTTGGACCACACGCCTATTCCCACTATTGCGTTATCTCTTGTTGGTAAGGACCATGAGTCTCTAGGGACAAATTCGGATCTAATAGCTAGTATAGTCAAAAATGGTGGAATTCTGTCCGCATCCAAGAACTTCAGAAGCCACATGGGGATTGTAAAAAATGCGGCTGACGAGAAAGCTAGTTCGATTGTAAGCTTGCAGTCCTTNGCAATAAATCTGCCAAGACTAGCTTATCAGTCAAATAAAGATGANACCTATTTCAGAGCCAGATTAGCANTGATGATAAAGCCAGCTATTTCAGCTCTNTTGGCAAGAAAGAACTCTATACTGGAAATGATTCGAAGAGAAATGCTTCCTGTAATGGCCAACATTACTCAAATGATGCAATTAAGCAGGATGAATCTGGTAATTAACCTGACTGGAGTTAGGGAGTCGGTTTACAATATACTAGGACATGAATTTGACGGAGAAGAAATAATTCAAAAGGTATTACACACGGCTGTTGAGGTTGCTTCAGATCAAGGGAAACAAGTTGGAGATGATTCTATAAGAATTGCTATGATTACAGATGATAGTAGTACCAGACTAGCTTCTTTAGACTCTGAAAAATATGGGAACATGTATCGACAAGCTGGTGATAAAATGATGATAAAGTCTTATTCACAGGGTCTTCTTGTAAACGGACGAGATTTACTTGCAAATAGTGGTCCTATAATAGAATCAACTAACTCAATAGACGAATTACTGAATGGTGGCGTTTCTATCAATGTTGACACTAGTGATCTGGAGGATAACGAATTGATAGAGTCCATTAACAAATCTTACGGTTTTAATTTCTTCAGACCAATATACAGAAACAAAATTTGTAGCTCGTGCGGCACCAAGATTTCTATGTCCTCCGGAGTTTGTAAAAGCTGCGGATCTACCAATTTTTCCAATATAATAATACCGAATCAATAAGTTTAAACCTCCATTATATTATTTTTTAGTAAAATAATATTTTTAAGCTAGGGTTTAGCTGTATAGATGGTTATGGCAAAGGAAATTACCGAAATTGAAGATTCTTCAAATAAAAACAAAAAAGCTATCGCGCAAATAAGAAAGAGGGACAAAGGACTGGTTGATTTTAATAATTCAAAGATTTCTAATGCCATCTACAAAGCGTTAATGGCAGCAGGTAAAACAGATTACAAGCTTGCTGAAAGATTATCAGAAAAAGTTGTACAAAAAATGGATCAACAATTTTCTGTTTTTGATAGCAACCGAGTTCCAAGTGTAGAAGATGTCCAGGATATGGTTGAATCAATCTTGATTGAAGAGGGACTATCAGAAACTGCCAAAGCATATATTCTATACAGACATGAACGTCGCAAGATTAGAGATGAAAAGAAGAAAATTCTAAATAAGAAGGATTTGGACGAAGTTGACAAGTCATTTGACATTAATTCTCTAAGAGTGCTTGCTTCACGCTACTTGTTAAGAGATAACAATAATGAAATAACAGAAGATCCGAAATTGCTTTTTGAACGGGTCGCAGTTCTCGTAACAATCCCAGATATATTACATGATTCAGAATTGTACTCTAATAGTGAAGTAGTAGTTCAAAATATTACTGAAGCTGAAGAATATTACAAAAAAATAGATGATTTTCATTTGAAACTAAAAATTGGCAATCATTATCTTAACCGATTTCATTTTGAATCAATGATTAGGCATTACATTAATTTGGCAAAAAGTGGACGTATGAAAGTTAGTTTTAAGAACCTTTTGCGGCTTATTGCCGAGGGGCACCTGTCAAAGTACTCTGATAGAATTATTGAATATTATAATCTGATGGTGACAAAGGACTTTTTACCGAACACTCCAACTCTTATGAATGCGGGGGCAAAACTTGGCCAGCTTTCAGCATGTTTTGTATTAGATATGAAAGACGACATGACGGAGATTATGAAATCTTCCACTGACGCAGCGATGATTTTTAAATCTGGAGGAGGAGTTGGAATTAATTACTCAAAACTTCGTCCCGAAGGCGATATAGTAGCATCTACCTCTGGTGTTGCTTCAGGACCGATCTCGTTCATGAGAATTATAGACACAATTACTGATGTAGTAAAACAGGGCGGAAAAAGAAGGGGAGCAAACATGGGTATCATGGAATCATGGCATCCGGATATCGAAAAGTTCGTGACAGCCAAAACCAAGCCAGGCATATTCGAGAATTTTAACGTAAGCGTTGGAATTTGGAGTGATTTCTGGGAATCGATAATTAATGAAAATAATCATCGATATACNCTAAAGAATCCAACTACCAATGAACCCGTTAGTCAAATTGACTCACATCAGCTCTTGGATTTAATTACTTTCAGTGCATGGAAAAGCGCAGAGCCAGGTGTTATATTCTTTGATAATATCAATAAATATAATCCGTGTATCAACGTAAAAGAAGGA
>Ga0065705_10002879_pt1 | contig 15450 bp, 13 predicted proteins | sample SwibulcommuniRL2_FD_59092 | JGI IMG/M metagenome (GOLD analysis project Ga0065705, IMG submission 59092) | Bulk soil microbial communities from switchgrass field near Rose Lake, East Lansing, Michigan, USA - RL2 Bulk Soil v2 (version 2) | ecosystem: Environmental > Terrestrial > Soil >...
CGTACGGCTCGCTGGCTGGCGGCGAAGATGGCGGAGAGCTAACAAAAAAATCGAGGATCGAGGATGGACGATTGAGGATCGCAAGCACTATCCTCCATCATTGATCCTCTATCGCGCAGTTTGTTGCCAGGCGCACTGTCCAGCTCGAGAAATTTTTCTTTCCCTAGAACGATAGCGGTGTCGGCCCAATACGAAAGCTCGCCGTAGGCTGCCACGGGTTCACTGCCGCTGGCGCGGATACCGCCCCACCACAGCCTTGCGTCGCTTTCATCCTCTTGATCGGCTTTCAGCAAAGCGCCCACTGACGGGGTACGCGATCATCTTGTGGTGCAGGAAAAACAGATCCAGAGCGTTATCTTTGAAATAGCGCCAGTTGGCGCGCGCCAGCGCACGAAAAACTCCTTCGTTTTCAGGATCGCTGAAATTTTCGCGCAATGATTTGCGTGGCAGTTCTCGCCCTGCACCGAACTCGAAGAACCCTGAGTTGTTTCGGTAGCGAATGCCGACCGCATCCAGGTCGTCATCCCACCACCAGCGGCGCGGCTCTTCAAAGTTCTGCCGGCCGATCTTGACTCTCAGATCGCGTCCGAAGAGGTTGTCCAAGCGCACCCAGGTCTCACCGCGTTCGGGATCGAACTCCGATCTTCTGCCGCTTCCTCCCGTGTAAAGCTGATGCTCGCCGAGCACCTTCCCTTCAAGAAGAAACGAAATCCACTCATTGTATCGATAGAACCAGCGCAGTTGAAACTCCTGATCGAAACGGAAGAGATCATCCCGATTGCCCCTGTCGAGCGCAAAGTTGTTTCGGTAGTCGAGCTTTACTTCATACTCGCCTTCAATGTTCCAAGAAGATGGCTCGTCATACTTAGGTTCCTGAGCCGCAACACCGCTTATGAAAAGCGTCCAATAGAAAGATAATATCAGAGAGAGGAAGCCACGGGCGGTCATCGGCAATGCGCTTGATTTGGAAAAATCGAAGGCATCTTAGTCTGAATGCCCGTCCGTTAATAAATTGGGCTTGCCGAATGAGCTATCGGCCGCGGCGAGTAAGTGAAAAAGCTTCCAGGTGATGACGCCTCGACTCAGCGCGGACTGTCTGCCCATAGGCGACCGAGCCTCAGCATCCTAGATCATGGGAATGCCCCGTCCCGCTGGCGCAGCGCGGTTTGGGATCAACGGAGTGACGGAGCAGTGGAGCGATTTTGTAAGATCAGCACTCCACTACTCCAAGCTCCAACACTCTAACGCTTCATTTCGTTCAACACCTGCATCACCGAACCTGTTTGCCGGAGATCCGCTGGTCGATACGGCCGCTACGGTGACACCAATGTCGAAGAAATCAGATTGAGCTGTTCCTTTTTGGCCTTTTCCATTACGACGCCGACGCCGGGCGCGTACCATTTCGTCGTTGTGCCCGGCTCAAGCACCGAGGTTTCCTCGATCGCGATCGTGTCTTCGTAGGAGCCCGCCGGCACCTTTATCTTGACACCGACGCGCACGACCGTGTCAGTTTCGTCCACCACCGGAATCAAGTCTTCGGCCTTGAACACGTCGCCCACTTCCGGATTGGCAGGCATGAATATCGTCGGGTTGTTGTCATTGGCGGTAGTCGGCGGATCGGATGGCAGCGTCGGGCCGCCGACGAGCCAACTTCCATTATTGTTGACAATCACTCCGTCCTCGTAGTTGTCCACGACCTCGCCGAAGTAATACACAGTGCCATCGTCGGCCTGCGCAAAATAGTTGTCCGAGATTTCTACCAGTTGGCCATCTTCGAACGCAAACTCGCGCAGCACCCGGCAGTTTACCGTCGTGCCGTTCCAACTGAAGGCTCGGGTTTCCGTAAGATACTGATGAATGCCGATCAGCTTGGTCTTGCCCTCCGAGCCCTGAAAAATTTTTACGCCCCCCGGTTGGAACGGATGATAAGGGTTGGTGATATTGAGGGGAGTGCTGAACGTTGGAGTGCCGGTCGGTACGCTGGCCCACCCTGCGCGAGTGCCTAGCGGCGAAATCAAGACTACCGCCAGCAGCACCATTACCTTCACGGCGTGCGTTTGCGCGTTACACTCGTAATATTTCATGGAGTCCTCCCATTGGTTGGATATTTCATCCTCGGCGCCTCCCTTGTTTCACTTCTCGACAATATTTCATGTCACCTCCATAGAAATTTCATGGAGCACCTCCTTTGAGGGCAACCTTAACAAGGGAGGCTAACGGGAAAATGATGAGAAAATTACCGTTTGGTAATGTTGGGCGGGAAAAAAAACGAGTCAGGAAACAGGGGATACCGCAGGCAAGGTGATCGTAAACGTGGTTCCGCCATTGGGCGTACTCGCGACCGCGATATGACCGCGATGGGCATTGACGATCGCCTGCACCAGAGTCAACCCCAATCCAGCGCCAGGTAGCGTACGGCTTCGGTCACAGCGGTAAAAACGACGGAAAATATGCGGCAGCTCGTCCGCTGAGATGCCGACGCCGGTGTCTTTGACGGCAATGATACCGAGCTTGTCATCTCCGTTCACCGACACGGTCACTGTTCCCGGGGGCGGCGTGCAGTTCAATGCGTTGTCGATCAAATTGGCGAGCATGCGTTGAAGCCCTTGCAACGCGCCTTGCACCTTGACATTCGCGCCAATTTCGACGACCAAACTAACTCCCTTGTCTTCGGCCACCGGTTGAAACAGCTCGCAGGCATCGTGGACCACGCCGGTCATGTCGACTTCTTCCGTCGCGAGTTTCCCCGCGGTCGCTTCGGTCTGGGAGATGAAAAGCATGGTATTAATCATCTCCAGGAGCCGATCGCAGTCTTCCACTGTGCTCGCGGCCGCGGCTTCAAATTCCTCAACGGTTTTACCGGTCGTCAAGGCCATTTCTGCCATGCCGCGGATTCGGGTGATCGGGCTTCTCAGATCGTGGGCGATGTTCTCGGTCATTTCTTTGGTTTCAGTAATCAGCGCCTGAATGCGGTCGAGCATGTCATTGAACGTCGTCGCCAGCCGGTCGATTTCCTCGGCGCGGCCTTTAACCGGAACGCGCTGCTCGAGATCGCTCGCCGATATCGCCCGCGCGGTTTGGGTGACTTGTTCGACATTTTTCAGGGCGCGCCTGGCCATGAACCAACCGAGCAAGCCTGCAAAAACCATGACCACTGTGATCGTGACGCCGAAGATACGTCGGAACTGCGCCAAAAATTCATCGTTTTCTTCCAACGACACGCCGATTTGCAGAATCGTAGCCGGCCCGATGGGAGCGTAGAGCGCGCGGGCCATGTGCCGCCGCCCTTCGATCGCCAGCGTCTCAAACACGGGTTTCTTGTCTTTGGCGATTTGTTGCAACGCGGGCTGGCTCACCTCCAATCGGCCCCAGAAAAACACTTCGGATGAACCCAATACCTTGCCATCCGGGCTGAGCAATCTATAGAAAATGGTTTTCTCGCCGTCGTTCTTCGCGTCAAGAATCATCTTCCCCTTGACTTCGTCGATCCCCTTGGCGGCGAGCAGCTCGGAAAATTCCTTTATGTCATCCGCGAGATCCTCGTCCGTCCGTTCGCGCAGAATTGATGCGACCTGGAGATAAAAGAAAAAAAAGGCGAGCAGCGAAGAGGCGGAAAATATTGCCGCGTACCAAAGAGTGAGACGAAAGGCCAGAGTGCGACGCAGGCTACGAAGCTTGTCGAATAACATAGCCGACGCCTCGGATGGTATGGATAAGCTTGTTGTCGCCAGGACCCTTGTCGATCTTATCACGCAGCCGGCACATGCACGCTTCAACGACGTTGGTTTGCGGATCGAAGTTATAGTCCCAGACGTGTTCCATAATCATGGTTTTCGACACGACCCGGCCGGTGTTGCGCATCAGATACTCCAGCAGGGCAAATTCGCGGGGCTGGAGATCGATTTTTTTCTCCCCTCGCAAAGTCTGACGAGTCAGGAGATTGATGGATAGTTCGCCGACCGACAGACTCGTGGGCTCGGAAACACCGCTCGCGCGCCGCAGCAATGCCTGCACGCGGGCTAAAAGCTCGGAGAAGGCGAAGGGTTTGGTCAAGTAGTCGTCGCTTCCCGTTTCCAGTCCCTTGACGCGATCGGCAGTGGATCCGCGCGCGCTCAGAATGATCACCGGGAGCGTATGCTTTTTCCGGCGCAACTCACCGATGAGACCGAGGCCGTCGAGTTTCGGCAGCATGACATCGACAATCGCGGCGTCGTAGGGTTCACTTAGGGCCATATGAAGACCGGCCTGTCCATCGCTGACATGGTCCACGGCGTAGCCATTTTCCTTTAGCCCCCGTAGAATAAAGGCGGCGGTCTTCGGATCATCTTCAACTAAGAGCAAACGCATGTTGACCACGTATCCCCGCGTAGGGATTGCGCATCGTATCCAAAACACCCAATTCGATCAAACTCGACATGCTCGCCAACTCCGCCGCGGCGGCGCTACTGGCAGAAGTTCCAGGTTTGCTATCCGCTGGGCCGAGCGTTCTTGACGACATTGCGCATTCTTATCTATAAGGTCCCGTAATTCTCGCGCGATGCAGCAACATTATTTTAGGAAGAAAAGCTGACGCGAAGGTGACGTGAAAATTACATTTCGGTAATGTTGCGGGAAAATGTAACTTATGCGATGGCAAACGCGGCCCCGACAATAGAGCAAGGAGGCGACTCACGTGACCGTTCCAACCTCACATTGTGTGAAATCGGTGGCAATGTATTGCGTGCTGCTTTCTGTGACGACGATCTTCTTTCAATCGGGCGATGCGCAGGACGTTTTCGCTGCCGAGACACCTCATCCGTTTGCCACCTTCGACTTCAAAAAGATGGACCTCGATATCGAAGATGGCGAAATTGACATGACGGCTATTTTCACCCTCGGCGCCGGCAACAACGGATTTGACCTCGCCAAAGATGTCATCAGCTTACAATTAACCGGAGGAACCGGAGCCTATTCGGTCACTATACCGGCGGGCTCCTTCAAGTCGGACAAGAGCGGAGAATACAAGTTCCAGGGCAGCATCAACAGAGTGAAGCTAGAGGCGTCCATCCGATCGGCGCGCGGCGGCGCCTTCGAATTCGAGATTGAGACCGCAGGCGCGAACCTGAGAGGTTTCTCTAATCCGGTAACCGTGCGTCTCGCCGTTGGCGATAACGGCGGCAGCAAAGTATTGAAAGCTGAGATCGAGTAGCAGGGACAAATAGGAGCTACGGGGGCAGAACCAGATGGGAGCTGAAACGAAGGCGACTGAAGGAAATGGAGCAATGGAATTCAGTACTCCATTACTCCAACATTCAAATACTCCAGTCTTTGCTAGCTCACATGGCTCCAGGCGTGATAGGAACTGCGCACCAGCGGGCCCGACTCGACGTGACGAAAGCCGAGTTTCTCCGCTGCAGATTTGAATTTGTCAAATTCTTCCGGCGTGACGTAACGTTCGACCTGGAGCTGGCGGTTCGACGGTTGCAGGTACTGACCGATGGTCACGATGTCGACCTCTTGATCGCGGAGATCGCGCAGCGTAGCCATCACTTCCTCGCCGGTTTCGCCAACGCCGAGCATAAAGCCCGACTTTGTCAGCACATCGGCGCGAAGTTTTTTCGCTTCCTTCAAGATATTCAGCGAGCACTCATAGCTGTGACCCGGGCGGACTCTGCCGTACAGCCTCGGTACGGTCTCGATGTTGTGATTGAGAATTTCGATGCCCGCATCGACGACGGTTTTTAGCGCTGCCAAATTGCCCTCGAAATCAGGGATCAATAATTCGACGCGTATGCCGGGATTCAGGCTCTTGATCCAGAAAACCGTCTTGGCGAAATGGGCTGCGCCGCCGTCCGGCAGGTCATCGCGGTTCACCGACGTTACAACGATGTGATCCAATCCCAGATCTTTCACGACCAACGCGACATTGCGCGGCTCTTCGGGATCGAGCGCGACCGGTTTGCCTTTGTCGATGGCGCAGAAGCGGCAGCCGCGCGTGCAGGTGTCGCCCAAAATCAAAAATGTCGCGGTCTTATTGCCCCAGCACTCACCGATGTTGGGGCAACGCGCTTCCTCGCAAACGGTGTGGAGATTTTTCTCGCGCATCAAGCGCTTGAGCCGCAGGTAGTTGGGATTACCCGGCGCCTTGACCTTGATCCAGTCGGGATGTCTTCTAGGCATGGGTCTTAACCGTTCAAGCCGTTCAAATAGTTCAAACCGTTCAAATCGCCGCACCGCAACCCAAATTAAAGTGGGCAGAGTGGCCATCGAACTCTTCTCGACCTTCCTTAATATCCGTATAGCTGAACAGTTCAGCAAAATGACCCAGGAAAGTGTCTCTCACGCGCCCTGCACTTTGCTCCGCGCCAAGTTCCCTCGCCATCGACGTCACGTCCGCCCAAGCGAGGCCGCAGGGAACGATGCGACTAAAATAGCTCAGGTCGGTGTTTACGTTGAGCGCCAGGCCATGAAAGGTGACGCAACGGCGCACGGCAACGCCGATGGCGGCGATTTTTTTATCGCCGATCCAGATGCCGGTATACGGCGGTTTTCGCATGCCGTTGAGATTGAAATCTTTTAATGTCCGAATCGCGGTCATTTCCAAGTTGCGCACGTACCGATGCACATCTTTACGTAGCTTCGAGCGCAGATCGATAATCGGATAAACCACCATCTGCCCCGGCCCATGATAGGTCACATCGCCGCCGCGACTCGTGCGATAAACCGGTATTTCCTGCGGCGCGAGCACGTTCGCTTCGTCACCACCGCGGCCGAGCGTGTAGACATGCGGATGCTCGACGAAAAGAAGCATATCGGGATAGGGCTCACGATGCTTGCGCTCGACGAGCTGTTCCTGCAGCGCGAGCGCGGCGAGATAATCCAACGAGCGGAGATTCTGGTAAATCAGTTCAACCATCGTTTGCCCTAGTTGTATCGTCCACGTTCCGCTCTTTCAAGATAGCTGACGGGGACGCTGTTGGTACTCTGTCATCCCGGTAAAGTGTTTGACAGAGAACAACGGCGGCGGCTACATTCGGCCAAAATTTTTACCCGGGAATTCGCTATATGCCCCAAACTTCTTTTAACCCGCCCTGGTTTGTGCGCAAGGATCTCGATGGCTTTTTTGGGTTGATGATCGACAATCTTATTCAACTGATTTTGATCGTCACGCTGTGCCGCGAGCTGATCCGGCTGCCGGACGAATATATTTTCGGCAGGATCCTGCCGGGCGCGGCGATTTCGGTTCTCGTCGGCAATTTTTTTTATGCCTGGCAGGCGCGCCGGCTCGCGCGGGAAACCGGGCGCGAGGATATCACGGCGCTGCCCTACGGCATCAACACCGTTAGTCTCTTTGCGTATGTCTTTTTCATCATGCTGCCGATCGTTCAGGAAACCAACGATCCGGTTTGGGCATGGAAGGTGGGGTTGGTGGCGTGCTTTTTGAACGGAGTCATTGAAATTGCCGGCGCATTCGTCGCCGAGGCCGTGCGCCGGGTGACGCCGCGTGCGGCGCTTTTGTCTGCTTTGGCGGGGATCGCAATCACGTTCATCTCCATGGACTTCACGTTCAAGATTTTCGCCCAGCCGCTGGTTGCGCTTGTTCCGATGGCGGTGATTTTTATCGCCTACTTCTCGCATCAAAGATTGCCGTTCGGTTTGCCGGGGGGCATGGTGGCGATCGCGATTGGAACAGCGCTGGGTTGGGCGCTCGGCACCATGAATGGGAAGGCGCTCGCGATCAACCCGTCGCTTTCTCTCCCCGCATTCGCAGGAGGATCGCTCTGGGAAGCGCTCATGCATCCGGCGTTTCTTAATTATTTTTCGGTGATTTTGCCGATGGGAATATTTAACGTGGTCGGCTCGCTGCAAAACATCGAAAGCGCCGAGGCCGCCGGCGACCGCTTTCGAACGTTCCCTTCGCTCATGGCCAATGGCATCGGTTCGGTCGTCGCCGCATTGTTCGGCAGCGTGTTTCCGACGACAATTTACATCGGCCATCCGGGTTGGAAGCGGCTCGGCGCGCGCTCCGGTTATTCGGCGTTGAATGGGCTCTTTATCAGCGTGCTGTGTCTCACCGGATCCATTCAGTCCGTGCTTGGACTCATACCACTCGAAGCCGGCGTAGGGATTCTTCTTTACATCGGTATCATCATCGTCGCCCAGGCATTTCAGGAAACTCCCAGGGAACACGCGCCGGCCGTGGCATTGGGAATCGTACCGGCGCTGGCGGGCTGGGGATTGATGATGGTTGAGACCGGCCTACGAGCTGGGGGAACTTCACTGTTTCAGGTCGGCCTGGGCAAATTCACTCAGGAAAGCATTGCGATCCACGGCATGATTTCGCTCGAACGCGGCTTCATTTTCACCTCGATGATTCTCGCGGCGATCGGCGTGGCGCTGATCGAAAGGCAATTCGCACGCGCCGCCGCGTGGGCTCTGGCCGCCGCCCTGCTTTCAAGTTTTGGCATTATTCACGCCTACGATGTCACGCCGGGAGGCATCACCAGCCGCTTTGGTTTCATGGCCGCGCCCGAGTTTTTTTTCGCTTACTTGCTTTTGGCGGCGCTGTTCGTGGCCGTTGCGATAATGTCGCGTGGCCGAGAAAAGGCTTGACGACCGCGGTTACGTTTGGGAATCGACTGATGGAGCAGAAAACTCCCGNCTATTGACGTGGGTGATCGACCAGCCGCTCGCCGCGTCGTGGCNCAAACGCGTGACGCTGCACGGATCGAGGTGAAAGGTGCGGTAGTNGTTCAGGTGTGTTCCGGTGATGCGGCAGACGATGCCCAAAATGGGAAAGTTGTGACTGACGACGACGATGCGTTCTGCTTCGAGATGGCGCTGCACGATTTGATTCAAGCCGTTCCATGCCCGTTCGGCGACGTCGGCGAGCCGCTCGCCGCCGGGCACCCGGATCTCCGCCGGCACGGTGCGCCAGCGCGCCAGGAACTCGGCATACCGGGTCTTGATTTCGTTGAACGTAAGCCCTTCGAGCTCGCCATGATCCAGCTCGCGCAGCTCCTCCTCGACCAGCACCGGTAAATCATGTGGCCGGCTGATCAGCTCGGCAGTCTGGCGCGCGCGCCGCAAATGACTTGAATAAATCGCATGGAGATTTTCCTTGCCGAGCAGCGCGGCAGTTTGCTCAGCCTGCCGGATGCCGGCATCGCTCAGGGTCCGATCGGATGATCCCTGGCATCGTCCTTGTAGATTCCAGTCGGTGGCGCCGTGGCGAACTAAGACGATCTGCATGACGAGATGCTCAAAGCGAATGATTGAAAAAATCCCGGATGCTTCGAATCGCGAGCAAATGCGCGCGCCTCCCGGGGAACTTATTAACTCTCCTCGAGGAAAGCCGTGTTGAGATTGATCTTTGCCTTGCTCTTCAGCCCTTCCATGAACTTGACGAGGGCGCGCTGCCGGTTTTCGGCGACCGTTTGTTTTTTGATCGACTCCTTATCCTTTTCGAACTGCTCCATGTCGGCACCCCGGCCTTCCTTAAACGCCAGAATGTAAACCGCGTCCTTTTGGCTGTAGAGCTTGTCCGGGATGGGTTTTTGCTCCGACAGAGTAATTGGCCCTGCTCTCATTTCCGCCAGATCGCCAACTTTAGGCATCTGCTGCGCACTGCGCAAAAACAGCCCGGTCTCGTCGAGTTTTAAATTGTTTGACTGCGCCACTTTGACAAGGTCTCTTTCTTTTTTGAGTTGATCGAGGAGTTCGTTGCCACGTTGGAGCGCCGATTCGTAGGCTTTGGATTCCTTGAGCGCCTTCTCAATCTGTCCGCTTACGCTCTCCAGCGGGGGCACCGCGGGTTCCTTGCGTTGCTTGAGGCGCAACAAATAATACGCATCCTTGCCTTCGACGATGGGGCTCGTGTCTTTCGCGCCCAGCGCGAATGCGTTCTTGTAAAATTCTTGATTCTCGCCGATCTCCGGCACGACTTGACCGTTGGCAAACAAGCTTGTGAGTTTGAGTGCGGCGCGGCTTGCCTGAGCGAGATCATTGAAGGTGCTGCCGGACAGCGCTTTTTCGCGATCGCTATCGGCCAGTTTAGCCGCCTCGCGTTTTGCCTTGTCGGTTTTCAAAGTCTTGGTGATTTCAGCGCTCGCTTCCTTGAGCGTCAATGTTTTCTCTTCCCTGATGTCCTCCACTTTGAAAATTTGAAAGCCGGCGGGAGATTCGATCGGATCGCTCACCGCCCCCTTGGGCAGACTGAAAATAGTCTTCTCCATGAGCGGCGGCAATTGTCCTGCCGCAACCCAACCGATATCGCCACCTTTGGCTGCCGTGGGATCGTTCGACTCTCGTTTCGCTAGAGCAGCAAAGTCTTTGCCGGCGCGCGCCTCCTTAACCACCGCCGCGGCATGGGCGTGGTTCGCGAGTTTTTGTTGGTCATCGGCCGGCCCCGTGCCGACCGAGATATAACGAACTTTGGCTTCTTTCGGCTTGTGAAACTGGCTGTTCAGATTTGTCTTGTAATATTCCTCGATTTCCTTTTCGCTCACTCCGACTGCCGAGGTGTACTGGTCGAAGGGATAGGAAAGATATTCGATCTGTATCCTTAACGGTTCTTTGAACGAATCCCTATTCCGCTCATAGTATTTTTTGATGTCGTCGTCGGTGAGTTTCACCTGGGACGCGAAATCGCCGATCGGCAGCTTGAGAAAATGCAGATTGATCTTTTCCTGCTCGATGCGATAGCGTTCGCGCACCTCGGCATCGGTGACATGAACGGCGTCGAGAACCACGCTGTAAAGCCGCTGGACGGTCAACTGCTCGCGCTGATCTTCTTCGAATTGGCCGGGCAGAAGTCGATTCGCTTGGAGAAGCTGCAAATAGCGCTCTTTGCTGAACCGCCCGCCTATTTGAAACTCCGGTGCCTGGGCGAGATGATTGGCAAGATCGTCGTCGGTTGCGGTAAGGCCGAGACGGCGCGCCTCCTGGAGCACGAGTTTTTTCTGGATCAACGATTCAATCAAGTTGCCTTTGATGTTGAGCCCCTTGACCATCTCCGGTGTTAACGACCCTTTGAGAAGCTCGCGGTAGCGCTGGACTTCGCGCTCGTATTGAAGCGCGAATTCGCGCTGGGTGATGGGTTCGCCGTTGATCTCGGCCACGTCGGCGCGGGTCGGATCGCGAAATTTACCGCTGCCAACAAACAGGGCAAAACTTACAATGATGGCGCCGAGAAACAAAATAATGACCCAATTGCGTTTTCGCTTGCGTAAAAAATCCAGCATTTATGCGCGGACCTCTTCTAAAATTTCGGTCAAAAAAGTCCAGGTATGATAGAAAATGGTGTTCACCAATGCAAACTCGCCACGTTCCGATAGAACGATTTCTCGCAAATTTATTCATTTTCTTGCTTGCTCAAACCAAATCTGTTACTTTTTCGTTGCTTAAGTCAGTTTTTTTCGCCGCATAAGAAGGAGTTTGTGATGTTCGATGCCCTTTTCGGCGTCTTTTCCAACGATCTTGCGATCGATCTGGGAACCGCCAACACTCTGATTTACGTCAAGAATCAAGGCATCGTGTGCAATGAACCCTCAGTGGTGGCGGTGCAGCAACGCAACGAGCGAGGCGGGAAAAAGGTGCTGGCGGTAGGCGCGGAAGCCAAGCGGATGTTGGGGCGCACTCCCGGAAGCATTGTCGCGATCCGACCGCTTAAGGACGGCGTCATCGCCGATTTCGAGATCACCGAAGCGATGCTGCGTTACTTCATCCACAAAGTTCACAATCGCCGCACGTTGGTGCGCCCTCGCATCATCGTCGGCGTGCCGTTCGGCATCACCGAGGTCGAAAAGCGCGCCGTGCGTGAATCGGCCGAGTCGGCCGGCGCGCGCGAAGTTTATTTGATCGAGGAGCCGATGGCGGCAGCCATCGGTGCCGGCTTGCCGATTACCGAACCTACCGGAAATATGATTGTCGACATTGGCGGTGGGACGACGGAAGTTGCGGTGATCTCACTGTCCGGAATCGTATTTTCCCGATCGGTGCGGGTGGGTGGCGACAAGATGGACGAAGCCATCGCGCAATTTATCAAACGCAAGTATAACCTGCTTGTCGGCGAGCGCACCGCCGAGCTGATCAAGATTACCATTGGCTCGGCGTACCCCAGCGATGAAGTGCAGACCATGGAAATCAAAGGGCGCGATTTAGTCGCCGGCGTGCCTAAAACGGTCGTTATCACGGATGAAGAAATTCGCGATTCCCTGCTCGAGCCGATCAATCAAATCGTCGAAGCAGTGCGTCTTTCCCTCGAACGCACGCCGCCAGAGCTCGCCTCCGACATTGTCGATCGCGGCATCGTTCTGGCCGGCGGCGGGGCTCTTCTACGAAACTTGGATATCTTGCTGCGCGAAGAGACCGGGCTGCCGGTGATGATGGCCGACGATCCGCTCACGGCCGTCGTGATGGGGGCGGGCAAGGCCCTGGATGAGATTTCACTCTTGAGAGAGGTGGCCGTTCATTAAGCTGACGTCGGCATCCATCCTGATGGTTGGTGTTGGTGACCATCGAGCCTGCCATGCTCGCTTTTCTGCGTAGAAATCAAGTCCCGCTCAGCTGCTGTTTTTGTCTCGTTTTATCGATTTATATCATCAGCGCCAGCGCCCGCGGCCAATTGAAGAACGAGCCGCTCGGCGCGGTGCTCATGTGGATCATGCGCCCGTTGCAAATCGCCGCGCAGGGGACGGTCAGCTGGATCGGCGGGCTACAGGATCACTATGACACTCTGGCGGGATTCCGATCGGAAAACGAGCGGCTCAGGAAGCGCGTTCAGACCCTCGAGATCGAAAGGCAAAAACTCCTCGAGGCCCAGGCGACCAACAGCAGCCTCAAGCAGCTGCTCGACCTGCGCAGTCACTTATCCGGCACGGCGATCACCGCATCGATCATTGCCAACAGCGCGACCAGCTGGTTTCAAAGTTGTCAGCTCAATAAAGGTAGCGCCGACGGCGTGCGCAAAGGCATGGCTGTAGTCACCCCTCTCGGTGTCGTCGGCCAGGTGGTTGCCGTGACGCCGCGCACGGCGAAAGTTTTGTTGCTCACCGATCCCAACAGCGGCATCGACGTGCTGGTTCAGCGCACACGCGCGCGCGGCATCGTTTCCGGATCGCTGGAGAATGGCACCGTGCTCAAATACGTGAAACGGAGTGAGGACGTTCAAGAAGGCGATCGGTTGATCACGTCGGGAACGGACGGTGTGTTTCCCAAAGGCATGATGGTCGGCGCCGTGACCAAAGTGCTGAAACAACATATCGGTTTGTTCCAGTTCATCGAAGTTCTTCCGGCGGTCCAAGCCGCGCGCGTCGAAGATGTCCTGGTCGTCTCGGCGGCGAATAGCACGGAAAAAAACTGAGTCTAGGACCGTAGCCGCCAGCGACTTTTCATGAGACTTTTTCTTTTGTATTTTTTCATCGGGATTTTTCTCATTCTGCTCCAATCCACCTTCCTGCATCTGTTGCCGTTTGGTCCCGTGGTGCCGGACCTCGTGTTGGTTTTGTGCGTCTACCTCGGCTTGCATCATCCGACGACGGGCGCCGCAATGGGTTCTTTTGTCTTGGGTTATGCGGTGGACGTCGTTTCCAGCCGCATGCTGGGGTTCAATGCCTTCGCTATGACGCTGGTCTTTTTGTCGGTCTATTTCAGCTCCCGTACGATCTGGCTCCACCACCCGGTCGTCAGTTCCCTGATCGTACTGTTTGCCGCGCTGGTTAAAGGATTGGCGATGGTGCTGGTCTGGGTCATTTTTCTCAGATCGGAGGGTTTTTGGATGGGCGCGGGACGGTATATAATTGGTGAGGCTGTTTGGGCGGCGGCGCTTGCGCCGCTGTTATTTTCCCTGTTCCGGCGCTGCGAGAATTATTTCAAGAAATTCGGCGCCGTAGTTTAGCGGTCATGGCAACACTTGCGGAAATCAATAAACAAGACGGCGCGCCGGAGCTGCGCTGGCGCGCCCGCCTGCTCTACGTTATTCTCGCCCTGTCATTTCTCGGCCTGATCAGCCGCCTGGTCTTTCTGCAAGTCATCTCCGGTGAACGTTATACGTTTTTATCGGAAAATAACCGCGTGCGCATCAAACGCGTGGCGGGAACGCGCGGCATGATCTTTGACCGGCAGGGCCAGCTGATGGTCGACAGCCGCCCTTCATTCGATCTCATCTTTGTTCCCGAAGACGCCTCCGAGCCGCAAGAGACGTTGCGCCTCCTGGCGCGCTATCTCAAACGCGATGAAAATGAACTGTTTAAAATATTTGAAGAGGGCAAAGGCCGGGCCGCCTTCGATGAGATGGTGCTTGGGCGGGATGTCGACTGGTCGGCGGTGGTCGCCGTCGAAACCCATCAGCTCGAACTGCCCGGCATCAGCTTGCGCGCCCGGCCGCGGCGCAGCTACGCGGACGGGCCAATGGCAGCGCATATTCTGGGATACTTGGGTGAAATCAACCAGCGGCAGCTCAAGATTTTGAGAGATCAGGGCTACGCCGTCGGCGACGAAATCGGCCAGTACGGTCTCGAGCGGCGTTGGGAAGAGTTGCTGCGCGGCCAAAGCGGCGGCCAGCAGGTCGAAGTCGACGCCCTCGGCCGGCGCGTGCGCGTGCTGCACGAAGTCACAGACGTTCCCGGCTATACGGTGCATCTGACCTTGGACCGCGAGCTTCAGGCAACCGCCTACGAGGCGCTCAAGGGTAAGGAAGGGACAATTGTTGCGCTTGACGTTGGCAGCGGGGCGATTCTTGCGCTCGCGAGCACGCCGGCTTTCGATCCGAATATTTTCGCGCGCGGCGTCAAATCCGAAGAGTGGAGCGGGCTCATTAAAGACCAGCTCCGCCCGCTCAGCAATCGCGCCACCCAGGGACAGTATCCGCCAGGTTCAACGTTCAAGATTATTATGGCCATTGCCGGCCTCGAAGAAGGAGTCGTTCAACCCGAGGCTTACATTCAGGATCCCGGATTCTTCCCGTTTGGCAACCGGCAATTTCGCGACTGGAAAAAAGGCGGTCATGGAGCGGTGAACCTGCACAGGGCGATCGTCGAGTCCTGCGATACCTATTTCTACCAGCTCGGACCGAAGCTGGGTATCGACCGGATCGCCAAATGGGCGCGCGCTTTCGGGCTTGGAGAAAAAACCGGAATTGCTCTCGATGACGAGCGAGCCGGCACCATTCCGGACACGGAATGGAAAAGAAAAAGATTTCACCAACCCTGGTTCCCGGGCGAAACGGTTTCCGTAGCCATCGGCCAGGGCTACGTCACGGTCACTCCGCTACAGCTCGCCAACATGATGGCCGCGGTGGCCAACGGCGGCAAACTTTACCGACCTTACCTCGTGAGCAAGGTCGAATCTTTGGACGGTGCCACGGTGCGTGAGTACGGGCCGGAGTTGATTCGCACGATCGAGCTTAAGGCCGACACGATTAACCGCGTGCACAAGGCGTTGGCTGACGTGGTCAACGGCCCCGGCGGCACC
>Ga0065705_10104454_pt1 | contig 15390 bp, 7 predicted proteins | sample SwibulcommuniRL2_FD_59092 | JGI IMG/M metagenome (GOLD analysis project Ga0065705, IMG submission 59092) | Bulk soil microbial communities from switchgrass field near Rose Lake, East Lansing, Michigan, USA - RL2 Bulk Soil v2 (version 2) | ecosystem: Environmental > Terrestrial > Soil >...
CGATCGGTGTCCGGCACGGGCGGCGATACTTTGCCTTGCAGCTCGGCGGGCGTGGCCGGCACGCCGCCGCTGGGAGTGCCAGGAATGTAGCGCGGACCGACCACCATCGGGAAGCGAAACTCATACGTCCCCATGTCGTACTTGAGCACATCGACGTAGGCAATTTCAATCTTCACCTCCTGGCCCGGCTCGATGTTGCCGACCGACTGCGTGAAGATGTTCGGCCGCTCCTGCTCGAGCAAGGCCGCCGTCTGCCCGGCCGCGAGGGCCGCCTGATAGATCGAGCGGGCTTCGGCGCGTCGCTTGATGAGCCCGACAATCTTGCGCTCGCCGAGGACCATCGTCATCTCGTCCACCGCGGCCTCGTGCGGCAGCGGAAAGACATAGACCGCCTCGATTTTTTCCTTGGTCGGATTGTGGAAGGTCTGCGTTACGCGCACGCGGGCGATGAATCCGGCTACGTCTGCAGACACGTCGGTGTGCTTCAGCGGACACTCGACCACGCCGCCGTCCGGCTGCACGATTCGCAGGGCCCCCTGCGTGACGTTCTTTTCCGCCGACGCCGCCCGCGACTCTTCGGGCGACGAATCCGCCGCACTCACCGCCGCTATACCCCAAATCGCGCCCAGAACGGAAGCAAACACTCCATAGCGGAACCCGGTAAACATGGTCGGCTCCTCAATTGGGCACAAGAAATGGCGAAACAATCCGCGAAGCGCGCTATCGCCAAGCGATACGACGAATTGGACCGGCAGTCGGTTTCCCGCTCGTTACACTTGGGCCGGGCCTGGGCCTACAGCTGCTCGCCGGGCAAATTGACTTGGCCCAGCCTTGGCTTGCCCACTGCTACTTACTGCACACGAGCAAATTGCCGGGCGGAAGCCAATGACAGGATGTACAATTCAACCCGAGAAAGCTGGAGACGCCCTAAGATGGGTCGTAGTCTTGAAGTTCGCTCGCACATCCCCCGGGGTGTAGCAATTATTTGCGCCCTCGTTCTTTCGCTGGCCTCCGGACGATTGGCCGAGGCGGACGATGTGGCGTTGGCGGCCCATGCCACTTCGATGCTGCGGCAGTACTGCCTCGATTGCCACGGAAAGGACCTGGCGGAAGGACGGATAAACCTGGATCAAATGACGGACAAGCCGGACCTGGGCCGCGGCTTCAAGGATTGGGAAAAAGTCGCCGGCATGTTGCGCCAGGGCAAGATGCCGCCGAAGGATGCCCCGCAGCCGAGCGCTGCCGAGCGGACGTCCTCGATCGCGGCGATCGAGGAAGCGCTGAAAGCGTACATTTCCCGAAATGCAGGTGATCCGGGGCCAGTCGTGCTTCGGCGGCTGACCAGCGCCGAATTCGCCTACACGATCGAGGATTTGACGGGTCTGGACCTGAAGCTCGAGCGCCGCTTCGTCAGCGACGCCGTCGGTGGTGAAGGGTTCACGAATGTCGGCGGCGCGCAGTTCATGCAGGATTCGACGCTCGAGCAGTATCTGGATGCGGCCAAAACGGTCGCCGACCATGCCGTAATTGGCGCAGGGCCGCTGACGTTTTTCGAGCACGCTGGTCAGACGGGACGGGAACTGTCGGCCATCACGCGCATCAAGGAAATCTATCGCCGCACGGGCTTTCGCACGGCCGCCGGCGAGGGCGCCAAGCCGTTCGGTCTCGATCAATATCCGCGCGCGATGCTGGTTGCCTGGCGATACAGGCACAGGACCGCTCTGGGTCTGGGTGATGTCGCGCTGGACAAGCTCGCGCGAGACGAGGGACTAAGCGTGCGGCTGTGCGAGCACGTTTGGCAGGTGCTGAGCGGTTCGGCCACGTCATTTCCACTTTCGGCAATTGTCGCCCAGTGGCAAGCGCTGCCCTCGCCCGCCGAGGGGCGGCCCACCGTAGCCGAAATCCGCGCGGCCTGCGACCGCGTGGGGAGCGAGCTGCGCCAGTGGCAGAGCGTGCTGGCCGCGGCGGCCGGCGACGAAGAAGAGGCTGCGGTTCTGACTGAGGGAGACGTGCAAGTCCAGCCGCAGCACTCGCTCGTGGCCGAACTGGATTGGGCCGATGGCGTGAAGTCGGCAGACATTGAATTTTCGGTCGCATCGGCCAGCAAGCAGCCGGCTGCTGGGGCGATTGTTGTTTGGCACAAGCCGCGGCTCCGCTTCACGCGCGCGGACCATCGCCGCGGTGAGATCATTCCGCTGGGTTCGGCGCTCTCGCCCGAGACAGTGACCGCTCTCAAGCTGGGCCGCCATCCTGCCGGAGCAACCATCGGCCAGGACGACTTTGTGCTTTCCGGCGAAACCAAGGTCCCGATCCGAATCTTGGTGCCGGACGGAATGATCGCCGCGCGGCTGTTTGTCGATTTGGAGCTGGACACCAAAGAGGGCGCGGATGCAATCGTCCGCTGTCGCATTTCGGATGGCGACGTGGCGGGCGAAACGGCCGCCGAGGTTGGCGATACTTCCACACTATTGGGCAATCCCACCAGCCCGCGCGTGACCGAGTGGCAGGCCGGAGTGGCAGAATTCGCCCGCCTCTTGCCGGAGGTATCGCACCGCGAACCGACGCCGTCTGACCGCGATCCAATTCCGCCGCCGTTCGACAACGCGTACAACATGCCCGAGCGAAACCACTTTCACACGGCGATCAAGTATCACCGCGACGATCGTTTTCTCGTGACCCATGTGCTCGACGACGCGACGCGCGTCGAGCTCGACCAGGCGTGGACCGACCTCTTGACCTCGTTCGAATATCACGACGCGAACCTGCGTTTCGCGGCCAAAAAGTTCGGCGTCGATTTGGGCAACAAGGGAATCGCGGACCTCGAGCCTGAAGACATCGGCCGATTTCCCGCTGAAGTGCGCGACTTCATCAAGCGGCTGCAGGGCGAATATCGAGACATGCAGCGCGCCTTGCAGGCCGCTGAGCCAGAGCGCGTCGCCGACGCGATTCGGCTGGCCCAGCGCTCCTGGCGGCGGCCGCTTACCGCTGACGAAACGCAGCGGTTACGCGACTTCTATCAGGCGCTTCGCCGCGATTCTGACCTGGACCATACGCAGGCAATGCGCGCGCTTTTGGTCCGAATTCTCGTCGCGCCCGCGTTCTTATATCGGGCGGAATCGGCGGGCGGACAGTCGGACGCACTGGGCCAGATCGTGGCGCTTTCCGACTGGGAACTGGCCAGTCGGCTGAGCTATGTCGTATGGTCATCATTGCCAGATGAGGAACTGTCACGCGCCGCTGCCGCCGGCGAGCTGCGCAATCCCGAAGAGCTGGCGCGCCAGGCGCGGCGGATTTTGCGCGATCCAAAGGCCCGCCGCTTGGCGAGCGAGTTTTTCGGCCAATGGCTTGGTTTCTATCGATTCGACGAATACCGCGGAATCGATGCCCAGCGGTTCCCGGAGTTCAACGAAGGGCTCAAGGCGGCCATGTATGACGAAGCCGTTTCGTTTTTCGAATACATCGTCCGCGAAAATCGGCCGGTGGAAGAGATCCTGTTTGCCGACTACACGTTTGTGAATGGACCGCTCGCTCGGCACTACCGCCTCGACGCCACAGAAGTGCCGGAGGATCAGCACATCCGGGTGGCGGATGTTGCCGGGGAGCATCGGGGCGGACTCTTGGGAATGGCCGCCGTGCTTGCGGCGACGTCGGCTCCCCTGCGGACAAGCGCCGTCAAGCGGGGCGATTGGGTGCTGCGACGTGTGATCGGCACGCCCGTTCCGCCGCCGCCGGCTGACGCCGGTTCGATTGCCGCCGACGATGCCGGAGCCGACGGCCTGACCGTTCGTCAGCGCTTAGAAGCCCACCGCACCAACCAAACCTGCATCAATTGCCACGCGCGGATCGACCCGCTCGGCTTTGCCCTCGAGCACTACGATCCGCTCGGCCGCTGGCGCGACCAGTACCGTGATGGCCGGCCGATCGACTCCTCGGGCGTGCTGAGCGACGGCACCAAGATTGACGGCCTGGACGGCCTGCGGCGATATCTCCGCCAACAGCAGCCGCAGTTCGAGCGGAACCTGTGCGACAAGCTGCTGGGATACGCACTCGGCCGAACAGAACTCGCCTCGGATCGCCCGCTGATCGATGAGATGCTGTCCGATCTGAAGGGAGAAGGCGGCCTTTCGAATCTCGTCGTGCGTATCGTCACCAGCAAGCAGTTCCGGTATCGTAGGTTGTAATTCCAGGGGCCTTGCCGGCCATGAGCCACACGCACGACAAGCGACCGTTCTCCCGACGCGGCTTTCTCCGCGGCGCTGGCGGCCTGGCGCTTACGTTGCCGTGGCTGGAGTCGCTGCCGGCTCTGGCCGAGGAACCCAGCCCACGAAGCGCGGCCGGTGAGTCACGCGACCCCGCGAAGCCGCCGGTGCGCTTCGCGTGCCTGTTCTTCTCCAACGGAGTCGAACCCGAGCACTGGTGGGCGCGGGGCAGCGGGGCGGAGATGGAGATCGGTCCCGGTCTGGCTCCCATGCAGCCCCTGCGCGAAGACATGGTTTTCCTGCGCGGGCTCTTCAACGAGCAGGCCGTCAAACACAAGAGTGCTCACTTGGGCCGCAGCCCAAACATGCTCTCCGGAGCGTGGGTCAGCACGGACCAAAGCGAAATCCGCGTCGGCCGCACGATGGATCAGGTCCTCGCCCAGCGGATCGGCAATCGGACGGCCATCCCCAGCCTGGTGCTCGGCATCGAGCCGACCGAATTGCGGCTGGAGGACGGGCTGTCGATGCTCTACGGCTCGTGCATTTCGTGGGCCTCGGATACCAAGCCTGCCACCAAGGAAATCTATCCGTCGCGGGTTTTCGATTTACTGGTTGGCGACGGCGCAAGCCGGAAGCTCGACCGCAGCATTCTCGACGAGGTTCTGGCCGACGCCGGCGATTTGCGGCGGCAAATCGGCACAGACGATCGCCGCAAGCTGGACGAGTACCTCGAATCGATCCGCGACATTGAGCGGCGCATCGACCTGGCCGCCAACGACGGACGCTTGGAGGGCCAGCGGCCGCCCTCTGCCCTGTCTGCAATGCCGCGCCCCGCGGACCATTTGCCGCAGGACATCCCCCAGCACATGCGGCTGATGCTTGATCTCGTCGTCCTTGCCTTCCGGATGGACAAGACGCGGATTGCGACGTGCATGCTCAATAACGACCTTTCGCAGATGAATTTCGGCTTTCTGGAAGGGGTGCACGGCAGTTTGCACCTGGACCTGACGCACAATGGCCGCGAGCCAGAGTTCGAAGCGATGTATCTGAAGACGAACCAGTTCCACGCCCAGCAGTTCGCCTATTTAGTTCAGCGAATGAAAGCAATCCGCGAAGGGGACGGGACGCTGCTCGATAACTCGCTGCTACTATGCATGTCGAACCTGTTCGACGGCGACAAGCACCAGGCCGATCACATGCCGATCCTTCTGGCGGGCCGCGGCGGCGGCAGCTTCCAGACGGGCCGCGTGCTTGATTATCTGGACCGTGGCAATGACAACCGCCGCGCGTGCAGCTTGTATTTGTCGCTCATGGACCGCCTGGGCGTGCATCTTGAGCGGTTCGGCGACACCGATCGGCGGCTCGCAGACTTGGGCGTTTAGCGGCGCCCTCTCCCTAGGAGCTACCTCATGTCCCGGACTGTATGCGCCGTGTTGCTCGTAGTCGGCGGGTTCATTTGGCCGCTGGCCGCCATGGCGCATGACCATGAGCTACCGCGCACCGATCCACGGGCATTTGGCGCGGTGATGCCGTGCTTGTCGTACGACGGCCAGTCCATGGCGTTTTCCTATCAAGGCGCGATCTGGCGCATGGGAAGGGACGGCGGCGAAATGACACGGCTTACGCGCGGCCGCGGATTCGACGTCGAACCGGCCTGGTCGCCCGATGGGAGGCTGATTGCGATGATCTCGGGCACCGCCTTCGGCAGCGGAAATCTCGCCGTAATCGATGCCCGATCGGGCGGGCCTGTCAAGCTGCCGCGGGAGGTGGCGGCGATGGACAAGCTGCACTTTGACCAGGCAGGACGCCGCTTGCTGGGGCTCTTCCAGCCCGCCAACGAGAAACTGCGGCTCGCGTGGTACGATCTTGCGTCCGGCGAGCTGACCACCGCAGTCCCTGCCGAGTCGTGGCCCGGCCATTTTCCGGGGACGCCGGGACTGGCCCGGCAGCGGATGGCGCTATCGCACGACAATCGTTGGCTGGCAGTCGTCGCGGCTGCCGATGAGCCGGGCGAACAATCGGGCAACCGCGGTCCGCAGGCCGAGCTGTGGCGGGTTTCCCTGGCAGGTGAGAAAGCCGCAAAGATAGCGCAGTGGCCGGCCCGGATTCACGACGTCTGCTGGCGAGCCGATGATCGAGCAGTCATCCTGGTGAGCGAACGCGGCGGCGTGCACCATGACCTGTGGGAAGTGCCGCTGGAGAATGCCGACGCCACCGCACGCAAGATTTCGTTTGGTCAGGCGGAAGAAAGCAGCCCGAGTACGAGCGCCGATGGCAAGTGGCTGCTCTTTACGGACAATCGCCATGGCTCGACGATGCTCGTCGTGCGAGATTTGCAGAGCGAGCAGGAGCAGATCGTCGCTCCGACGCGGCGCAATTTCTCTGTGCCAACGGGCTGGATCGAGCTAAAGGTCGTGGAAGCGGCGGACGATTCGCCGACGACTGCGCGGGTCGTGCTGCGCCACGCGGACGGCAAGTGCCATGCGCCGCCCGGCGCCTTGTACCGAGTGCTAGGGACCGACTTGCACTTTTACCTGCACGACCACGAGCGGATCGAATTGCCGATTGGAGAATACAACGCATTGGCCGCGCGCGGACCGGAGCACCAGCTTGTGCGGCAGACGTTCTCCATCCGCGAGGGAGAGACGACCAGCGTCGTCCTGCGGATCGAGCGCTGGACCAATCAGCGGGCCGCCGGCTGGGTTTCCGGTGAGAATCATATTCACGCCAATTATGGCTACGGCCACTGGTACAACTCACCGGCGACCATGCGGCTGCAATGCGCGGGCGAAGATCTGATCGTTGCGAACTTCATGGTCGCCAACTCCGACGGCGACGGCGTCTTCGACCGTGAATTCTTTCTTGGCCGGCCCGATCCGCTTTCCACCGACAATAACATCCTGTACTGGAATGAGGAGTTCCGGAGCACGATCTGGGGCCACATGACGCTGCTCAACCTACAGCGGCTGGTTACGCCGATCTTCATGGGATTCAAGAACACGACGCATCCCCTCGACGTTCCCACGAACGCCGACATTGCGGACCACACGCACGAGCAGGATGGGCATGTCAACTACACGCACCCGGCCAGTAACCTGCAAGATCCGTATGACAGCGCCTACTCGGCCAAGGAAATGCCCATCGACATCGCGCTTGGCAAGGTGGATTCGATCGACGTGATGGGATCGAATCATCAGGCGAATATGCCCGTGTGGTATCGGCTATTGAATTGCGGACTGCGGATTCCGGCCTCGGCCGGCACCGACTGTTTCCTCAATCGGATCGTCAGCCGGCTGCCGGGCTCCGACCGGGTCTATGTGCATTGCCCGGAGAAATTCTCGTACCGCGATTGGATCTCCAATCTCCGCGCCGGCCGCACGTTTGTCACCAATGGCCCGATGCTGCGGTTTACGGTGGACGATCAAGAGGCCGGCGCGATCATCAAGCTGGCGGCGCCGGGCCCAGTGTCGATCGGCGGCGAAGCCCTCGCCCAATACCCCCTTGAGAAGCTGGAAGTCGTCCTGAACGGCCAGGTGGCCGCCACAGTGCTGCCGGACGCCGATAAGGCCCGTATCGCGCTCAAGCAGGAACTGGCGATCGACCACAGCGGGTGGATCGCGCTGCGGGTCAAAGGGGAGCGCGGTCCCGTGCAGCAAGCGGCCGAAGCCTTTGCGCACACAAGCGCTGTGTACGTGGAAGTCGCCGGCCGGCCCGTACATTCGCCCGCTGATGCCGAGTATTTCATCCGCTGGATTGGGCGGCTGCGGGACGATGTCCGCCAGCGCAACCGCATCCCGCCATCCCAGCAGGTGCACGTCGAGCAGCAGTTCTCGCGGGCTCTGGAGTTCTATCGCGGATTGGCTGCCGCCGCGCCTTCCGCCCAAAGCGATATTCCAGCGAAATAAACGTGTCAGCCTAGACGCGCGTGATCTTAATTCGGGCAATAAGTGTCGGGCCAACCTGGGTGCAACGCAGGTTCGATTGAATTCTGCCGCGAACAAATCCATACTCAGGGCAAGGAATTGATCGAATTGGGGTAATCGCGAGACGGCCTGTGGGGGATATTTTGTCATGACCTGCTGGCGGATTCTTGTCTTGATCGTGGCGGCCAGTCTCGCCATTGACTGTCCGGCCCAGGAACCTTCGCCCCTACCGCAGTTTATCCAGTCAAATTGCCTCGACTGCCATGATCGCGAGACCAAGACGGGTGGACTGGCCCTCGACGACGTGTTGCGTGCGGGACTCGACCGGAATGCGCCGGTCTGGGAGAAGGTCGTCCACAAGCTGACGTCTCGTCAGATGCCGCCGCCAGAAGCGCCCCGCCCGAAGGACCGGGACTACGACGCGGCCATTTCGTGGCTAACGGCATCGCTCGATCGGCAAGCCGAAGCACATCCCAATCCAGGTCGCACCGAGACCTTTCGCCGCCTGAACCGCACGGAGTATCAGAACACCATTCGCGACCTGCTGGCGCTTGATGTGGACGTTACCTCGCTCTTGCCGGCCGATGAGTCCAGCCGCGGCTTCGACAACATCACGATCACCGATCTGCCGCCGACGCTGCTGGGCCGCTATGTCACCGCGGCGCAAAAAATCAGCCGGTTGGCAATCGGTCGAGCGCCGCAATCGCCGGCTGGCGACACGTTCCGCATCCGTCCCGATATCACGCAGGACACGCACATCGCCGGCACTCCGCTCGGCACGCGCGGGGGCACGGTTATTTCGTACCATTTCCCGCAGGACGGCCAATACGAGATTCAAGTCCGGCTGATGCGTGACCGCAACGAGGGGATCGAGGGCTTGCGCGAACCGCACGAACTTGAAGTCTCGCTGGATCGCGAGCGAGTCAAGCTGTTTACCGTCAGTCCGCGCTCCGCCGGGCAGGGCGAGCAAACTCTCGATGCGAACCTGAATGTGCGGCTGACGGCGACGGCTGGGCCGCACCAGGTGGCCGTGGCCTTTCTGCAAAAGTCGGCGTCGCTGCTCGAAACCGAGCGGCAGCCCCTGAATGTGCATTTCAATTTCTATCGGCATCCGCGGATCGGACCGGCCGTTTACCAGGTTTCGATCTTCGGTCCATTCGAAGGTAAGGGTCCCGGCGACACTCCCAGCCGGCGAAGGATCTTCATTTCCCAGCCCACCGGTGGCGAAGACGAAGACGGCTGCGCCGAGCGGATACTCGCCAACCTGACCCGCCGGGCATACAGGCGGCCGGTCAATGCTGCGGATTTGCAAGCGCCGCTCGCGCTGTACCGACAAGGTCGGGCGGAAGGGGGCTTTGAGGCGGGCGTCGAGCTGGCGCTGAGTTCGATCCTCGTGAATCCGCAATTCTTGTTCCGCATCGAGCGCGATCCACCCGATGTGCCGCTCACCGGGGTGTATCGAATCAGCGATTTGGAGCTCGCCTCTCGCCTGTCGTACTTCTTGTGGAGCAGCATGCCGGACGACGAGCTGCTCGATCTGGCCGCGCGCGGCGAGCTGAGCCGGCCCGAAGTGCTCGAGCAACAAACACGGCGGATGCTGGCCGACGAGCGCTCGCGGTCGCTGGTCACGAACTTCGCGGGACAGTGGCTGCACCTCCTCAATCTGGAAGCGTTCGTTCCCGATATGCGGCTGTTCCCGGATTTTGACGACAATCTGCGGCAAGCGCTGCGGCAGGAAACGGAACTGTTCTTCCAGAGCGTGCTGCGCGAGGACCAAAGTGCCCTCCACTTGCTCAAGGCAGATTACACCTATCTCAACGAGCGGCTCGCCAGGCACTATGGAATTGCGCACGTGCAGGGCAGCCGATTTCGCCGCGTGGCCTTGGACGAGGAGAGCCACCGTGGCGGTCTGCTCCGCCAGGGCAGCATCATGGCCGTCACCTCTTACGCCACGCGCACCTCACCCGTGATTCGCGGCCGCTGGATTTTGGAGAACCTCGTTGGCACGCCGCCGCCACCCCCGCCTGCCAACGTGCCGGCGCTGGCCGACAACACTGTTTCCTCGCTGCTTTCGGTGCGGGAGCGGCTCCAGCAGCATCGCGCCAACGCAGCCTGCGCCAGTTGCCACAAGCTAATCGACCCCGTCGGCTTCTCGCTGGAGAATTTCGACGCCGTGGGCCGTTGGCGGACGACCGAGGCCGGCCAGCCCATTGACGCCTCCGGTGGCCTGGTGGGCAGCGGCGAATTCACCGGCGTCAGCGGCTTGGAAAAGGCCTTGCTCGACCGCCCCGAGTTATTCGTGCAAACGCTCACCGAAAAACTCCTGACTTTCGCGCTGGGACGGGGCGTCGAGCATTACGACGCCCCCGCCATCCGCAAAATTGTTCGCGAGGCCCGCGAGGACGATTACCGGCTTTCGCGGCTGCTCGTGGGAATTACAAGCTGCACGCCGTTTCAGATGAGACAATGTGAATCGAGGAAAGCGCCATGATCGTCTTAAAAAAGTGCCTGCCGCGCCGGACGTTCCTTCGCGGGGCGCAAGCGCTGATCGCGCTGCCGCTGCTCGACGCCATGATCCCGGCGCTCACCGCTTCGGCCGATACGCCGGCTAATCCGGCTCGTCTGCGGCGGCTGGGGTTTGTCTATATGCCGATGGGCTGCGATGTGACCCGCTGGACTCCGCCCGGCGATACGCTCGACGAACTGTCGCCATCACTTAGCACGCTCGCGCCGGTGAAGCAGAAGGTCGCGATCATCTCCAATCTGGAACTGCGAAACGCTTATCCCGGAACGCATGCCACGTCCAACGCTTCGTTTCTCAGTGCCGCCAAAGCCAAACGGACGGAAAGCACTGATTACCACTTGGGCACGACGGTCGATCAAGTCGCGGCCCAGCAAATCGGCCGCGATACGCAGCTCCCCTCGTTGGAACTCTCCATGGACCTTTTGTCCGTCGTCGGCCAGTGCGACAACGGCTACGCGTGTGTCTATCAGAACAACCTTTCGTGGTCGTCCCCCACGACACCGCTGCCGGCGGAAGCACACCCACGGATCGTGTTCGAAAGCCTGTTCGGCGAAGAGGGAGGCGCCGCCGACCGCCGGGCCGCGCTCAAGAAACGTGCGAGCCTGCTCGATTCGGTGACCGCGGAGTTGGCGCGCCTGCAAAAGACGCTCGGACCGGAGGATCGTCGCCGGGTCAGCCAGTATCTCGAATCAGTGCGCAACGTGGAGCGCCGCATCCAACAGGCCGAAGCAGCCGCGGGCGAGAATCCGTTGCCCGATCTTGATCGGCCGATGGGCGTTCCCGCCTCGTATGCCGAACATGCCCGCTTGATGTTCGACTTGCAGCTCCTGGCCTTGCAGGGCGACATCACCCGCGTGATTACGTTCCAATTGGCCCGCGAAACCAGCAATCGCACCTATCCGGAGATCGGCGTCTCCGACCCTCATCATCCGCTCACGCACCACGGCAATGATCCCGAGAAGATCGCGAAAGTCGCCAAAATCAATCAGTTCCACGTCTCGTTGTTTGCGGAATTCTTGCAGAAACTGCAAGCGGCCCCTGAAGCCGGCGGCTCGCTGCTCGACCATGTGCTCTATCTCTACGGCAGCGGGATGGGCAATCCCAACGTCCACGACCATGTGAATCTGCCGATCATCGTTGCCGGCGGCGCTGCGGGAAAGATGCAGGGGGGCCGCCATCTCCGGCATTCCGAGCCCACGCCACTGGCCAATTTGCATCTGACGCTGCTCGACAAAGTCGGCGTCCGCCTCGATTCGTTTGCCGACAGTAGTGGCCAGATCGGCGAGCTCTTCGAGCCGCTTTCGCTTTAAGCGCGGGGAGCTGACCGGGATGTGTCTAGCACGAATCGCCGCCTTTGGATTTGCCGCCTGGTTGCTCGCTGCCGCAACCGGCGCCGCGACCGATGCGCCGCTCGCCGATGCCGCTGAGAAACAAGACTTCGCGCAGGTTCGCGCGCTGCTGGCGCAAAAAGCAGACGCAAGCGCACCGCAAGCCGATGGCATGACGGCCCTGCATTGGGCCGCTTACCACGACGACGCTCAAGCGGTGAAGCAGCTTATTGCTGCCGGCGCAAGTGCCAAGGCGGCCAGCCGATACGGCGTGACCCCGCTGTCGCTCGCCTTCACCAACGGTAGCACCGAGATCGTCGAGCTGCTGCTCGCGGCTGGGGCCGATGCCAATGCCGCGCTTCCCGGCGGCGAAACTGTCCTGATGACCGCGTCGCGGACGGGCCGTCTCGGCCCGGTCCAGGCACTCTTGGCGGCAAAGGCGGATGTCAATGCCCACGAGCGCAAAGGACAGACCGCCCTGATGTGGGCTGCCGCCGAAGGTCACGTCGAAGTAGTCGATGCCCTCTTGAAAGCAGGCGCCGACTTTCGCACGCCGCTCTCCTCCGGGTTTACGCCCTTGTTTTTCGCCGTCCGCGAGGGACGAACAGCCGTCGTATTCCGGCTGCTGGAGGCCGGCTTGGATGTCAATGAGCACACGCGCCCCGAGCGCCGCGGCGGGACGCGCGGCAAGGCAACCAGCCCGCTGCTTCTCGCCGTGGAAAACGGCCATTTCGAGCTGGCCGCGGCCCTGCTGAAAGCTGGCGCTGATCCGAACGACCGCCCCGCGGGCTATGCGGCCCTGCATGCAATCGCTTGGGTCCGCAAACCGATCCGCGGCGACGGCGATCCGCCGCCGATTGGCTCGGGCAACCTGAGCAGCTTGGACCTCGTGCGGCAGCTTGCCCAGCACAACGCGGAGCTCAATAGCCGCCAGGAGAAGGGCGAGAGCGGACGCGGACGGTTCACCACGACGGGTTCGACGCCGTTCCTCCTGGCCGCGCGGGCGTGCGATGTGCCGCTCATGAAGCTCCTGGTCGAGCTGGGCGCCGATACGAAGCTGCCCAATGCAGATCGCTGCCCGCCGCTCTTGGCTGCGGCTGGCGTCGGCGCGCTGGGCGACGGGGACGAAGCGGCCGGCACGGAAGAAGAAGCTGTGGAGGCCGCCCGGCTGCTCTTGGATCTCGGCGCAGACGTCAATGCCGTGGACGACAACGGCGAAACCGCCATGCACGGAGCGGCCTACCAGAGCCGCTGGAAGCTCGTGGAGTTATTGGCCGAGCGCGGTGCCGACATCAAAGTCTGGAATCTCAAGAACAAATGGGGCTGGACTCCGCTGATGATCGCTCAGGGGCACCGGCCAGGCAACTTTCGCCCCGCGCCCGACACAATTGCCGCCGTCGAGCGCGTCATGCGTGCCAATGGGGTCACGCCGCCAAAGGCTGTTCCGCCGAGCGTCCGTCCAGCGTACGAAAAACCGTAGGGGACAGTCGCGCGGTTAGGTCGGCATGAGAATCTGACTACGTTGTTTGGTTACAGCGTCTTCAGGAACTCGATCAGAGCTGCTTTGTCTTCCGAAGTCAGCTCGCTCTTGCCGCCGCTGGCGAAAATGCCCTCATCGTGGCCGCGGTTCGACAGACCCGGCTGGCGAGCATCAAAGAGGCGGCCTGGGGTCCGCCACGCCAAAGGCGTTTTGGCAGCGACCGAAAACCCGACGGCCTGAGCGTCGTAATCTCGCTGGATGTCATTGGCGGTGCCGACGTAGTAGGAGCCGACCCGCTCGGCCGCCGGCTTGAGCAATTCGTCGAGGTTGGGGACCGAGTTGTTGTGCAGATACGGCCAGCGGGCCCAAATACCCACGAGCGGCGGCGGAACGTATGCGCCCGGATGTGCTTCGAACTCGAAGCCGTTGCTGCGAAAGATGTCGAGTTGGTTAAGCTGCGGCGCGAGGTATTCCATGATCTTGGCCCGATTCGGGTCTGTGCCGACATCGACTGCCCGAGTTTCGGCCAGCGGCACAACCAGCGTCGTTGCCAGTTGCTGGGCGCGGGACAATTGGTCGGCCTGCGGCCCGTTCCAACCCTTTTCGTAGCGGCCGTGGCAATGGGCACAGCGCTGGCTGAAAACCTGCTCTCCCCGCCTGGCAAGGTCCAGATTTATGGACTCGGCTGGGAAGAAATCGGTCCAGAGCGGAGGTTCCATGGCCAGTATCGAGCCGCTCATCGCGCGAAATTGCTCGCGATTGCGGTCGATCCAGCTTTGCAAGTGGCGCAGATCGGCGCCCCGCCCGATTTCATTGAAGATGAACTGACCAAGCACGGGATCGCCCTTCATCGAGCCGTCGAGCAGAAACCGATTCTTGTAGCGAAGCGTCCACCACGGGGCGGACTTCGTATCGGCGGGAATGGACCAGAGCGGAGAGCGATACGCCCCGGCCGCGAACCGCGGATCGCGGGTCGCCTGGCTGTTGGGCGCGCGGCCGGCGAGCGACAGGCCCACGACCGACGCGGGGTTCTCCAGGCCCATCGCCAGCGGCGTCGTGCCGTGGATATAGGAAGCTTTGACTTGCATGTCTTGGAAGGTGCGCGTCTCGGCGCCGGAGGGCCGCGACGCGAACCGGAACTCCCGCGGACTGAGCGAAGAGAATTTCTTCAGCAGCAAGACCGATGAGCCGACGCCCCCTTGGATATTGCTGCCACCGAGTACTGGCCGGCCGAACAGGTTCCGGGTGTGGCAGGCCGCGCAAGAGAGCGTGAACGCCGGGGTTCCCTGGGCGTGGTAGAACAGGCTGAATCCGATCGGAGCCGCGGGACGGTTGCCATCCGCGAAAGGCACGTAATACGCGCCGGTCCCTTCCGTCTGCGGATAAGCTGTCAGTCCTGTGCGGGCGTAGATGTACGACCAGCTTTGTCCGATGTCGCTGTAGCCGCGCCGGTTCATGGCGCGGCGTAACAGTGGCTTGTGGTTCACACGGTCGTAGAAGCGATCGATCGCGTAGAATGGCGCACCGATCGTGGTTTCAGTCGCGGGATAATTGAGCAGCAGCAAGCGACCCTGGCGGTCAATGTCGGCCAGTGACTCAGCGGCGTGGATGAAGGCGTTTTGGTGACCGCCGGCCGGTAGATCGCCTACCCAAGGACTCGCCGCAAGCGGCAACTCGTCGTCGGCGCGAGCGGGGAGGATCGCCGCTGCGGCGATGATGGGCGAAATTGCGGCAATGCACACGAGCAGGCGGCGCGCGGCGGTCATGGCACGGCCTCACAGAGGAGCGAATAGCGACTAGGACGCTACTCTCCCTAAGCGAAAACCGTGGCCGATTGTTACAGCTACCATCGCCCCCGCCGGCGCTCTTTGGCGGGGAGGATTTCCAGGCAAGTCGTCCACCAGCCGGTGAGGATCGTCTGGACGAACTCTTCCGG
>Ga0065705_10002702_pt1 | contig 15369 bp, 13 predicted proteins | sample SwibulcommuniRL2_FD_59092 | JGI IMG/M metagenome (GOLD analysis project Ga0065705, IMG submission 59092) | Bulk soil microbial communities from switchgrass field near Rose Lake, East Lansing, Michigan, USA - RL2 Bulk Soil v2 (version 2) | ecosystem: Environmental > Terrestrial > Soil >...
GCCACCTGTACCTCGCGGCCTTCGGCCGCTCGGCGTTGATACGCACGACACACGACAGTGAACAAAGAGGCCCTGGTGGTTAGCCCGGCATATTTCGATGGGGTCAGGCACCGTCACACGCGCGCGGATGACCAGGGCCGGCGAGACCTATGGCAAGCCGCGCGCCGCGTGGCGCGATCGCGAGTCGTCTTGGGATGTGCTTGAGTGCGTGTCGCTTCGCCGCGCGCGCCCGCATGGACGCGGAGGAAGGACTAGAGGAGTGGACGAACCTGTCTACGCCGGTTGCTACCGCCTGGCGACCGCGTCGGCCTCAGTGCGGTACCACTCGAGCGTCTGCCGCAGGCCTTCTTCGAACGACACGATCGGTTTGTAGCCGAGAATCTCGCGGGCGCGCGTGATGTCGGCCTGCGAGTCTCGCACGTCGCCCGATCGTGTGGGCCCGTAACTGACGTTGACAGTGCTCCCGACCAGATCGCGCATCGTGGTGAAGAGCCGATTGAGCGAAATCCGCGAATCGGTCGCGACGTTGATCACCTGGCCCGACGCCCTCGGCGCTGTCACCGCCCGCAGAACGCCGTCGACGACATTACCGATATAGGTGAAGTCGCGCGTCTGCTCGCCGTCGCCGTAAATGGTCGGCGTCTTGCTCTCGAGCAGTGCTTTGGCAAAGACGGAAATCACGCCCGAGTATGGCGAAGATGGATCCTGCCGCGGGCCGAAGACGTTGAAGTACCGGATCGTGACCGTCTCGAGGCCGTACAACGCCGTGAACAACTGCATGTACTGCTCGCCCACCAGCTTCTGCAGCGCGTACGGAGAGAGCGGGTGCGTCGGCATGTCCTCGCGCTTGGGCAACGTCTCGGTATTGCCGTAGGCCGAGGACGAGCCGGCATAGACGACGCGCTTTATCTTGGCGTCGCGCGCCGCGACCAGCACGTTCAGCGTGGCATCGATGTTCGCGCGATTCGAGGTAATCGGATCTTCGACCGACCGGGGCACCGAGGGAATGGCCGCCTGGTGAAGGACGTAATCCATGCCCTGTACCGCCCGCCGTGCGACGGCGAGATCCGCGAGGTCGCCTTCGAGGAAGTCGACGCCAGGTACGTGCGCAAGATTGCGTCGATGCCCGGTAATGAGGCTATCGGCGACCCGGACGCGTTCGCCGCGGCGTGTGAGCTCTTCTGCGAGATGGGATCCAATGAAACCGGCCCCACCTGTGACGAGGTAATTGGACATGGACTGAGAACCAAAAAAAGTACCGTAGTCGGCCGTAAGCCGAATTCTGTCCGCCTCGGCTCGCTTGCGCGAGCTTCGGCGAGACGATCATTCCTCTAGGCCCGGCATTACTGACGGGCTCAAGCGACCTACCCGGAGACTTCGGACGGGCCGTCCTCTCGTCCGCCTTCACCCTTGCGGGTTACGGCGCGACTTCGTCCCCCTATTTGGTCTTGCTCCGTGCGGGGTTTTGCCTGCCATCTGCTTTACAGCAGACGCGGTGCGCTCTTACCGCACCTTTTCACCCTTACCCCGCCTTCGCGCCTTGCGGCGCGGCGGCGTGGCGGTATATTTTCTGTGCCACTTTCCTTCAAGTTGCCCCGACCGGGCGTTACCCGGCGCACTGCCCTGCGGAGTTCGGACTTTCCTCCCCGCCTGCGCTCGCCAGAACATGACGAGCTTCGGCGCGGCGATCGTCTGGTCGACTACGGTATCGAACGATCTCTGATTGTACCTTAACCGTCAGTTTCTTGACGGATTGCGTACTGCTCGAGCTTCTTATAGAGGTTGCTGCGGGGCGTGCCGATGACCTCGGCCGTCTTCGAAATATTCCAGCTGTTTTCCCGTAATTTCTCGACGAGCCAGGCGCGCTCCGCCGACTCTTTGAATTCGCGGAGCGTGCCGGCGTCCGAGGTCGCGCCCGACGAGGGCGCGGGCGCTCCAGGGGCGGCCGGACGTGGCGTACTGCGGTCGGCTTTGACGACATCGGGGAGATCGGCGACGTCGATCACTTCCCCTTCGGTCATGATGATCACGCGCTCGATGGTATTGCGCAGCTCGCGGATATTGCCGCGCCACCGGTAACGCTTCATCATGTCCATCGCGGGCGGCGTCATCTGCTTGGGCCGTCTGTTGTTCTCGCGTCCGAGCTGATTCAGGAAGTGCTTGACGAGCAGCGGAATGTCTTCGGCGCGCTCGCGCAGCGGCGGTACGTAGATCGGGATGACGGCCAGGCGGAAATAGAGATCTTCCCGGAAGTTGCCCTTCTCGATTTCCGCTTCCAGGTTCTTGTTTGTCGCGGCAATCACGCGGACTTCGACGTTGACCGTCTTGGCCGATCCCAGGCGCTCGACCTCGCCTTCCTGCAGTACCCGCAGCACCTTGGCCTGTGTCTTCAGGCTCATGTCGCCGACTTCGTCGAGGAAGATGGTGCCGCGATCGGCCTGCTCGAACTTGCCGACCTGACGCTCGGTAGCCCCGGTAAACGACCCTTTTTCGTGGCCGAAGAGCTCAGACTCGATAAGGTCTTCGGGAATCGCCGCGCAGTTCACCTGCACGAAGCGCTCGCGGCTGCGCGGGCTGAAGCGATGGATCGTGCGCGCCACCAGCTCTTTGCCGACACCGCTCTCTCCCTGCAACAGGACCGTCGCGTGCGTCGGTGCGGCCTTGCGAATCGCCTCTTCCACTTTTCGAAGGGCGCCGCTGTTGCCCACCATCTGGTACTTCGCGTCGATCTCGCGCTTGTAGCTGCGATTTTCGTCCTGCGTCCGGCTGAGGTTCAGCTCCTTCTCAATCCGCTCCAGGAGAACCGGCTCGGAAAACGGTTTCTCGATGAATCCCGAGGCGCCACGCCGGCTCGCGTCATAGCCGGTCTGCGCCGTCCCATGCCCCGATACCATGACGACGGGCAGCTCCGGATGCGCGGCCTTGATGCGATCGAGCACGTCGAGGCCGTCCATGCCGGGCATCTTGATGTCGAGAAACACCAGATCGGGCGGATCGCGCTCGATCAGCGCGATGCCTTCCTGGCCGGACGAGGCGCCGATGAACTGGTAGCCCTGATATTCGAGCGTGCGGCGCATCGAGTCGCGGATGCCCGCTTCGTCATCTATGACAAGAATTCGTGATTTCATTACTTGGGATCGACGCGGACCGCGCGAATGGAGCGCTGATCGGACGCGGGCATGTAGACGTAGACGGCCAGGACATCGCCCGCAATCGCGGACTGCGTCAGCCGGTTGTAGGCGTCGGCCGAGTTCACAGGCCGGCGATTGATTTCCATCACGATGTGGTCGCGCTGAATGCCGGCGTCGTAGCCGGCGCTGAGCGGATCGACACGAGTGACGACGACACCTCTGACCCCGTCAGGCAGGTGCAGCCGATTGGCGGTGGCGCGATCGATATCGCGCACGCTGAGACCCAGCGGCGTGGCGGTGTTGCTCGACGGGCGGACAGAGGGAGCATCGTCGTCGACGGCGCGGCCCGGCTGACGGCTCGGCCGCTCGCCGAGTCGTACGGTGAAGGTCTGGGCCCGGCCATCGCGCAGAACCTTCAGGCGCGCCAGGGTGCCCGGACCACGGCGCGCCACTTCGCGGATGATCTCGGTGTTGTTCGACACGCGTTTGTCGTCGATGGCCGTGATGAGGTCGTAGGCGCGCAGGCCGGCGCGATGACCTGGCGACCCGCTCGCCACGTCCTGTACCAGCGCGCCCTGGATCGACGTGAGGCGGAGCGAGCGCTGGAGATCCGGATCGACATCGGTCAGCGTCACGCCCATGAAGCCGCGGGCGACACGCCCCTCGGTTCTGAGTTGCGGGAGAATCGCGCGCGCTTCGTTGATGGGCACGGCAAAGCCGATGTTGCTCGCCTTCTGGCTGATCGCCGAGTTGATGCCCACCACCTCGCCGCGGCCGTTGATGAGCGGTCCGCCGCTGTTCCCGAAATTGATGGCGGCATCGGTCTGAATGTAATCGTCCAGACTGCTGTCGAAGAGTTTCCGGCCGAGAAAGCTGACCACACCAACGGTGACCGTGTGCTCGTAGGCAAGGGGGTTACCGATCGCGCAGACCCATTCGCCTACCCGCAGATGTTCGGAATCGCCCATCGGCGCCACAGGCAGGTTCTTCGCATCAACCTTGATGAGTGCGATATCGGTGTCGGGATCGATCCCGAGCACGTGTGCCTGCAGGTTACGGCCGTCCGAGAACTTCACCATGATCCGCTCGGCGTTCTGGATCACGTGGTAGTTGGTCAGAATCTGTCCATCGGCTTCGATGACGAATCCGCTTCCAGATTGCGGCCGGAGCGACGAGGGCCCCTGGGGATTGCCTTCAAAGGGCATCGGCTCGGAGGTCCGGCGTCGCCGGTTCTGGCTGCGGCTCGTGGCCTCGATGTTGACCACGGCCGGGTTGATGCTCTCCGCCACGTCGGCGAAGTTCACGATGCCAGGCGCGCTGACGACAGGCGTCATGACGGCCGGCTGTGCCGGCGGGTTGATGGCCGTGGCGATTTGAGGTTCCGGCTGGGGTTCGATGTCGGTCGCAGCCGAGGCGGCCGGCGCGGGCGTGTGCACGTTGCCGGTGGTAATGCCCAGCAGGAAGGCCATGACAGCCGTCAACGCCAGCAGCACGACGCCAAACGAGCGGGACATGAGCAAATTATAAGCCGAGTAGGTTCCGGAACGCGGTCTCGTCGAGCACGGAAATGCCCAGGCTTTCGGCCTTTACGAGTTTGCTGCCCGCCTCGGCGCCGGCGACGACATGGTTGGTCTTCTTGCTCACCGAGCCGGTCACTTTGCCGCCGCGCGCCTGGATCGCTTCGGTCGCCTCTTCCCGCGACATCGTCCCGAGCGTACCGGTCAGGACGAATGTCTTGCCGCTCAATGGTCCGGGCGCGGCCGCGGCCACGATTGGTGCGTCCATCTTGAGGCCGATGGCGTTGAGCTCGGCAATCAGCGTCCGATTCGGTGGCTGAGCAAAGTAGTCGTGCACGGCGGCGGCCACCACGGGCCCGATATCGGACACCGCCTGAAGCTGCTCCTGCGAGGCAGCCAGCAAGGCGTCCATCGTGCCGAACGCGGCCGCCAGCGCCTGCGCACCGCGCTCGCCGACATGGCGGATGCCCAGGCCGTAGATCAGCCGCCAGAAATCACGCGTCTTGCTGCGCTCGATCTCTCCAAGGAGATTCGCGGCCGACTTCTTCCCCATCCGCTCGACTTGTTCGAGACGTTTCTGCGTCAGCCGGTAGACGTCGGCATAGCTGGCGATGAGGCCGTCGGCAATGAGCCGCGCGATGAGCGACTCGCCCAGCCCTTCGATGTTCATGGCGTGGCGTGCCGCAAAATGTTCGAGGCCACGTTGAAGCTTGGCCGGGCAGGACGTGTTTTCGCAGCGCCAGACGGCCTCGTCCTCGCCGCGCACGAGCTCGCTTTGGCACCGCGGACAGTGAGTGGGCATCTGCCAGCGCGGTCCGCGGTCCACACGATCGGGATTCACGACGCGCACGACCTGCGGAATGATGTCGCCGGCCTTTTCGACGATGACGCGATCGCCGTCGCGGATGTCCTTCCGCGCCACCTCGTTGGCGTTGTGCAGCGTCGCCATCGACACGGTCGTTCCGGCGATGAAGACCGCCTCGAGCACGGCAAACGGCGTCACCGCGCCGGTGCGTCCGACGTTGATGTCGATCTTCCGCAGGGTCGTTTCCGCCTGCTCGGGCGGAAACTTGAACGCGACGGCCCATCGCGGAAATTTCGACGTCGTGCCAAGCCGCCCTCGCAGCGCAATCGTGTCGAGCTTGATGACGACGCCGTCGGTGTCGAAGGCGAGCACGCGCGTGGCGCCCGAGCGTTTCTCGCCCCATTCGCGGCAGTACTCCGCCACCTCGTCGATGCCCGCGAGCGCTTTCCAGTGTGGCTCGACGGGAAGCCCCCAGGCCTTCAGGCTTTCGAGCAGCTCGTGATGCGTGTCGGGCGTCCCGTCCGCGCTGACCATCTGGTACAAGAACGACCGCAGTCCACGCTTCTTCACCTGAGCGGGATCGATTTGACGAATCGCGCCCGATGCCGCGTTGCGTGGATTCGCGAAGCGCGGCGCGCCCGCCTTCTCGCGCTCGTCGTTGGTGCGCTCGAATTCCTGGCGCGGCAGATAGACCTCGCCGCGGATCTCGATCGTGCCCTTCGGCCCGCCGAGCAACGTGTGAGGAATGTCCTTGATCGTCCGGACGTTGGCGGTGACATCTTCGCCGGTGGTTCCGTCGCCTCGCGTGGCGGCGCGCGCGAGGCGGCCGTCGCGATACTGAAGGGCGATGCTGAGACCGTCGATCTTCAGCTCGGCCACATAGGGCACCGGGCCCTCGAAATTATCCAGCCCGCGCCGCAGCCGCTCGTCGAACTCCTTCAGCTCTTCTTCGTTGTAGGCATTGTCGAGACTGAGCATCGCCTCGGCATGACGGACAGAGGCGAAGCCTTCGGCCGGCCGGCCGCCGACGCGCTGGGTCGGCGAATCGACGGTGACCAGGTCGGGATGATCCCGCTCGAGATTCTGTAGCTCGTGCAGGAGCGCGTCGAACTCGGCGTCGGAGATCGCTGAGTCCTGGTGGACGTAGTAGCGCTCTTCGAAATGACGGATCTGCTGGCGAAGCTCTTCGATGCGGGTGGCGGCGTCCAAGTGTGAGATCGAGAATCTGAAAACTAGAATCTAGAATCTGGAAACTAGAAGCTGAAAACCAGAAGCTGAAACTAGAATCGCAACTGAAACTAGAATCGCAAATTGAGAATCGAAAATCTAGCGATCTCTTGCCAGGATGTAGTCGGGCAGTGCCATCAAAGCGTCGCGGGCATCAGACTTCGGGAAGAGGTAGAGCTGCTTCTTGGCGAGCGCGGCCTGTTCCTGCGCCTTGTCCATGGCGTAGTCGACCGAGCCGGTTTCGTGCAGCAACCGGCAGATCTGTCGCCACTTTTCGGGTGTGACCGATCGCTCGCGCACGACATCGTGGATCATCGCTGCCGTCTGCGTGTCGGCGCGCTGGAGCAGGCGAATCACCGGCAGGGTCACCTTCCCCTCCCGCAGGTCGCCGCCTACCGGCTTGCCGAGGGCGGATTCATCGCCGGCAAAATCCAGCAAATCGTCGATGAGCTGGAACGACGTCCCGAGGCTGATGCCGTACAGTTCCAGTGCGCGCTCCTGCTCGGGCGACGCTTTTCCCAGAATGCCGCCGATGCGCGCACACCCGCCAAAGAGGTACGCCGTCTTGCGCCGGACGATGTCGAGGTGTTCCTCCTCGCTAATCAGCACCTCACCCTTCTTGGAGAGCTGATAAAGCTCCCCTTCGATCATCCTCAAGGTGACGTCGCACAACTGCCGTACGATGTCGAGGCGGTCGGGCGTCAGGGCCAGCCCCATCGACTTGATATACAGGTAGTCGCCCAGGAGGACCGTCACGTCGCTGCCCCACCGTGAATGCACGGAGGGCTGTCCCCGGCGCCATTGCGAGTCGTCGATGATGTCGTCGTGCACCAGCGTCGCGGTATGAATGAACTCCACGACCGCGGCGTACAGCACGGCCAACTCGCCGGTGTACCCCCCGAGGCGGGCTGCCATCAGCAACACGGCGGGCCGTATGCGCTTGCCGCCGCCGTTCTGGATGTACCGCCCTATCTTCGGAATCAGCTCGACTTGTGATTCGACGTGGCGGTAGAACTCCACCTCGACCCGCTCCAGGTCTTCCCGGATCGGCTCGAACATCTGGACGAGGGTGGAGAATGAAGGGTGCTGCTCGACGGCGTCAGCGTTCTTCAAGGCCCGTTGATCTCACCATATTCCTTGATGGGGTGTCAACGAATAGACGGTTGTGGTGCAGGGGTTTACGGTCGAAACAGCCCGTCGAAATTGGCCACCATCTGCTGGTGGAGGTCTTCGAGCGGCACGCCGCGCAGGGTCGCAAGCTCCTCGGCCACCCGCATGACCCATGCGGGTTCGTTCCTTTTGCCGCGGTTGGGCGTCGGCGCCAGATAGGGGCTGTCGGTCTCGCAAAGGAGCCGATCGGCCGGCACGTGAGGCACGATCTCGCGCACGTTCGCGCCTTTCGGGAACGTGACGATGCCCGCGAATGAGATGTGCATGCCCAGCGCGAGGGCCTCGTCGGCCAGCCGCCGGGTNCCGGTAAAGCAGTGCATCACCCCCTGAATCCGGCCGCNGCCCTCCTCCCGAAGGATGGCCATCGTGTCGTCTTCGGCCTCCCGCGTGTGAATGATGATGGGCAGGTTGAGCTCGCGCGCGAGGCGAATCTGGAGGCGAAACACGGTCTGCTGGACGTCTTTCGGGGAGAAGTCGTAGTGGTAGTCGAGCCCGAGCTCGCCGAGGGCTCGGGCCTCGGGATTGGCAGCGACCACGCTCCGGACGAGCGGTACGACGTCGGCTTCGCGGCCACTGAAGCGGCCGGCCTGATGGGGGTGGATACCGATGCCATACCGAAGCGCGGGCCACGTCCTTGTCAGCTGTCTGGCGCGTTGGGACTCGATGTCGTTTTCGGCCGCGAGAATACAGAGCGCACGGGTCAAGCCGGCGGTCTGGGCGCGGGTGATAACCGGGCCGACATCGTGCACGAACGCGTCATCGGCCAGGTGGCAGTGCGAGTCAATCACGGTTGGTCGACAGTCTACAGTCAACAGTCGGGAGGCGACGGGCGAGTCGGGAGGCGCCAGGCGGAGTCGGCTTTAGCCCTGGTAGCTCGGGGTGGGTTGCCTGGCTCGCCCAACGATGGTACTTTCCTGCTCCCTGACACCATGACTTCCGATCCGACTCCGATTTTGCTGACCGATCCCCGCCCGCTGCTCCGTCGCATCGTCGCCACGCTCGCGTATCGAGCGGCAAAGGTCCTGCGAGATGCGCCGCCGGAGTTTGGTGCGATGCAGGCGGGCCCCGCGACACGCCGCCCCGTCGAGATCGTGGCGCACATGGCCGATCTGATGACGTGGGCCCTCTCACTCGCCCAGGGCCATTCGATCTGGAAGGCGGCCGGGAGCGATGATTGGGACGTCGAAGTCGAGCGGTTCGTCGACGGTCTTGCCGCACTCGACGCCGAGCTTGCCGCGGACCGGCCATTCGAGGGCTCCGAAGAACGCATGATTCAAGGGCCGCTGGCCGATGCACTGACCCACGTGGGGCAACTGGCGATGCTGCGCGGACTGGCGGGCATGCCCATCAAGCCCGAAAGCTATGCGGGCGCGGAAATCGTCGTCGGGCGCGTCGGGCTTGTGCAGGCCGCGCCGCGCCGTGAGTTCGACGGCGATGCGAGCAAACGTTCGTAGCGGCTTAGCGCGTCAGCACAGCCGTGATGACGCCGATTGTCAGGGTGACCATCACGCCAATCGTCCAGCGGAACTGCTTCGAGATCTCCTGCTGAAGTGTGTCGAACCTGCGATCGAGCTTCTGATCGACGGAGTGGATTTTCCCGTCAAGGTTGCGTCCGACCGCGTCCATCCGGTCGTCGAGCCTGTCGATGCGCGCTGACAGCGTGTCGCTGACGGTGTCGATTCGAGCCGACAGCGTGTCGATTCGGGCCGATAGCGGGTCGCTGAGGGTGTCGATTCGGGCCGAGAGCACGTCGATTCTCTGATCGACGCACCCGATGTCGGCAAACAGCCGCTCCCAGTTTCGAGACTGCTCTTCCACCCGTCCCTCGAGATACTCGAACCGCGATTCCGCATCCATCATGCGTCCTCCCGCGGCTCTCGTCGGAGTATACCGTCGTCTGTCAAGCCGCCTGCTGCAGGTCTATAATCGCGGCACCTTCGACGTGTCTTTCACGCCCGGCGTTCGCCTCGGCGTTTACACGGTCCGCATGTTGGATCCGATGATCCACTGCGGGTTGCAATCCGTTTTCGAGAGGAGTCAGCCATGCCGTCTCGACCCTTGAAGGTCTTCGTCGCCATCGTCTTCGTGTGTGGTGCGGCCGCGGCCTCGTCGCAGCAGTCCGGCCCTTCAGCCGATGCCACCCGGAGGGCGGTGACCGCCGCTGACGCGTTTTTCTCCACGCTGACGCCGGCGCAGCGGGCGAAGGCCAACCTCGATCTCAACGAGAAAACCCGAACGGTCTGGTCGAACCTGCCGACCGGCATCGCGATGCAGGTTGGTGCGACGGAGCGCAACGGTCTGAAGCTCGGCGACATGACGCCACCCCAGGAGAAAGCCGCGCTCGCGCTGGTGGCCGCAGTGCTCAGCCGCGACGGGTACCAAAAGGCGATGCAGGTGGTGGATGCCGATCAGTTGCTCGAAGAACGGAGCGCGCCGACGAGGAAACCCGGATCGCAGACTCGATTCGGGCGAGCCGAGTACTACGTGGCCATTCTCGGCAAGCCGTCGACGACCGATCTCTGGATGATTCAGTTCGGCGGTCACCATCTCGCGATCAACGTCACGGTGGCGGCCGGCCAGAACGTGCTGGCACCCACGCATACTGGCGCGCAGCCGGCGTCTTATCAGCTCGAGGGCCGTATGGTGCGCCCGCTGGGCGATGAGAACGACAAGGCGTTCGCGCTCGTCAACGCGCTGACCGACGAGCAGCGAAAGCAGGCCATCCTCGGGTTCGAGGTGCGCAACCTCGTGCTGGGACCGGGGGCCGACGGCAAAACGATTGCGCCGGAAGGTGTGCGCGCGTCGGCGTTCAACGCCGCGCAGCGGAAGATGTTGACGGATCTCACGCGCGAGTGGGTGGACATCATCGGCGATGCCGCCGCCGCCGCGAGGATAAAGGACATCGAAGCCGGACTTGGCGAGACGTACTTCGCCTGGGCCGGTCCGACGACCAACGGCAAGGGCGCGTACTTCCGCATCCACGGGCCGACGGTCTTCATCGAGTATGCACCGCAAGGCTCCGGCGACAACAACATCGACCACATCCACACGATTTACCGGGATCCCACCAACGATTACGCGGCGAAGGCGGCACGTCGATGAAGCGTCTGTTACCGATCATCGCGCTGCTCGTGCTGGTGATGCCGGTCCGGACGGTGGCGCATCAGCTTGACGAGTACCTGCAGGCTGCGCGGATTGCGTTCGCGCGCGATCGCATCGTGCTGGAGATCGATCTCACCCCGGGTGCCAACATCGCGGGTGAGATCGTCGCCGCGCTCGACAGTGATGGTAACGGGGTCGTGCAAGCCCTCGAGGCGCGCGCGTACGGCCAGGCCGTCGTCGGCGACTTCGATGTGTCCTTCGATGGCCAACCCGTTCATCTCACGCTGGAGACCATCGAGGTTCCCGCCGTCGCCGAGATGCGCCGTGGCGTTGGCACTATTCAGTTGACCGTGGCTGGCACGATCGGCCCGGCGCCCGACGGAACGCGCCATGTGCGTTTCACGAATCGCCATCATCCGGAGACGAGCGTCTACCTGGCCAATGCGCTGGTCTCGGCCGATCGTGACGTGCAGGTGGTATCGCAGCGGCGCGACTACCGGCAGCAGCAGATCGATGTGGAGTACAAGATCGGCTCGCGGTGGCCGCTTCAATTCATCTGGGTGCTGGTGGGCGTCACCGTGATCGGATCGCGCGTGGCCGCGAGGCAGTTACGCACAGCGTGAACGCCATGGTCCGCGACCATTCTGGCTACGGTCTCGCACACGCAAAGTTCGCGGCTTCGTCGACGCTGCCAGAACCCTTGTATTTGGCGACCTCCGGGTAGGGACAGAGAGGACGGGTTCGCACCGGTTTGTCGTTCACGACCCTTGCGGCCGGAATGCTCGCGGGCGCCACGCCTTTCTCCACCCACTGGATGAGCGGCGTCACGGGATCGAACGTGCTCGTGCCGATGCCGCCCGTGCAGTGGAACATCCCGGGCACCATGAACAACCGGTAGAAGTCCTTTGTCGCAGGTCCCATCGTTTCGACCACACGCTCGTAGTACGAAACGCCCATCATCGGATTCAGGGCGGGATCGGCCCACCCGAAGTAGCTGAGTATCTTTCCTCCGAGCGCCTTGAATCGCGAGAGATCGGGATCGGTCGCATCGAGCGCCGCGCGCGTTGCCGCCGTCCGATCGTAGTCCTCGTAATCAACCTCCACATCGAAGCGCATCCATTCGAACGAGGGTTCCGGCCGCCCGAAGGCCATATATCGGAAGAAGCTCTCGCCGAAGTTCTGTTGGATCGGGCGCCCCCCTTGCGCTGCGACCAGCCACGGCACCCACCCGCTGACCGTGGCGTTCTGAGTCGCCCCGGCAATCTCGGCGCCCTGCGGCCAGCCGAAAGTATAAGGTGCCGACGGCGTGCGGACGCCGCGATAGATCGTTTCGAGAGCGGCGATTTCTGCCGCGGAGAAGCAGGCTGAACCGCCGGCTTCGTCTGCGCAACGTGGCAGGTCGGCCGATGCTTTGAAGGGGCAACGGCGAGGATCGTCAATCACGCCGTCTTTCACTCCATCGGCGGCATCACACTTTGCATAGACGGCATCAGCCAGGAGTTTCAGCTTCGCCGCCGACAGCGGCGCCGCCGCAAGCGCGCGCTGAATCTGCGCGTAGCCGAACATCGTGCCCGAGAAACTGAGCACCGGGGCGCCGACAACGATGCCGTCGAAGTCGTCCGGGAAGCGCTGGGCGGAAATCAGCCCTTGCCGCCCGCCAGTCGAGCAGCCGTTGAAATATGCGCGCCGTGCCGGCGATCCGAAATAGAGATGTGCCAGGCGCTTGGCCGTCACGGCCGTGACGTGCACGGCGCGGTAGGCATAGTCGAGAAACTTCTGCCGGCTGATAGCGAATGTGGCAAGGGGTTCAGCCGTGCCGTCATGACCGGTATTGGTCTGTGCGACGGCAAAACCGCGTGAGACTGCGGCAAGCGTCTGTGCGACTCGATTGGGGGCTTCGAGCGATTCGCCCGCGAATCCCCCGTTGCCAAACATGAACAGGCGGCCGTTCCAGGTGGCAGGCAGGCTGACCTCAAACTGGATGTCTGGCTGAATCATCCCCTGCACCCGGCAGTACTGCAGGCTGCTTCCAGGCATCGGCACGAACGTGGCGGTCGTGATGGAAAATTCGTAGCCCGTCTGCGCGACGAGCGAGGCACAGGGCATCTTGGCTTGAAGTTGAAGGCTGTCCGCCAACGCCGCTCCGGTCCAGGTAGACCAGGCCGGTGATCCCTGAGCGAACGAGTGACCCGCTCCAAGCAGCAGAATGGAGAGCACGATTGTCATGCGCAAAATGATCAGTGCCATACGCCGTAATATTGCCAGAATTTCGCCGGTAAAAGCAGATTCCGGCATACTACGGCTATGCGTGGCAGACGAATCGTTGGAATAGTCGGCGGTTCGGCGCTCGTTCTTCTCCTCGGTCAGGCCGGCCGGACGCAGCAAACCGCGCCGGCGGGGGCCGACTGGCCGATGTACCGGCGCGATTATGCCGGCTCCGGCTACTCCCCGCTCACACAAATCAACACAAAGAACGTCGCCTCCCTGCGCGACGCCTGGGCGTATCGGCTTCAGTCAGACGGACCGGTCTCCGGCCCACCCGCACGAGGAGGTGCTTCGGGGCCCAATTCTCAAGCGACGCCCATTGTTGTCAGCGGCACGATGTACCTGCCGACGGCAAACGCCGTCGTGGCGCTCGACCCAGAGACCGGATCGGAACGCTGGCGACACGTCGTCGCCGACGGTGTGCCGTCTCGCCGCGGAGTTGCGCACTGGTCTGGAGACGGCAGTGCCGCGCGTATCTTCTTTATGGCCGGCCGCCGATTGATCGCCGTGGACGCTCAGACAGGCAAGCCCGTCGCCGAATTTGGCACCAACGGTCAGATCGATATCGTCGTGCCCTACAACTCGGTGCCGCTCGTCTATAGAAACGTCGTGGTAGTGGGTGCCAACAACCCTCCGGGGTCTGGAGGCGCGGTTGGGAATGCGCGTGCGTTTGACGCCCGCACCGGTGCGAAGCTCTGGGAGTTCAGCTCGGTTGCGCAGCCCGGCAGCGTTGGTCACGACACGTGGGAAGGCAACAGCTGGCAGGGCCGGTTCGGCGCCAATGCGTGGCCGTTCTACTTCACGCTGGATGAACAACGCGGGCTTCTCTATCTGCCTCTCGCGTCGCCGATTCCCGGTGGCTACGCTGGCGATCGTGCCGGGGCCAACCTCTATGGAAACTCCGTGGTGGCGGTGGATGTGCAAACCGGCGCATACAAGTTTCACTTTCAAACGATTCACCACGACATATGGGATGCAGATCCACCTTCCCCACCGGGACTCATCGACATCGTCAGAGACGGCCGCCGGATTCCGGCCATGGCACTCACGACCAAGTCGGGTTACATGTACATCCTGAATCGCGAGACGGGCCAGCCGATCTTTGGTGTCGTGGAACGGCCGATGCCGAAAAGTGACGTTCCTGGCGAGCGGGCCTTCCCCACGCAACCAATTCCAGTGAAGCCGCCGCCTCTTGCGCGCGTGGCGTACGGTCCGCAGGATCTCGTCACCGGGGCAGATACGACTCCGGAACACGCGGCCGCGTGCCGGGACCTGATCGAGAAAAGCGGCAGCGTACTCAACGCCGGACCGTTCACGCCGTGGAAGTATCGGGCGCTCGGAGCAACGACGCCGATTTCGCTCGTCTTCCCGGGCGGACTGGGTGGACCGAACTGGGGTGGAACAGCATCGGACCCTGCGTCTGGATATGTTTTTGTCGCGACTCAGGACGTCGGCGCGCTTGGCTTCGTCCGCCAGGCGCGAGAGGGCGCGCCTATTGCGTACGAAAAGGCGACGCCTGGGCGTGCGAGTTTCGACGTGCCTGTCGGCGATCAGAACTGGCCCTGTCAGAAACCGCCGTGGGGCAGCCTTATCGCGGTGAACGCGGCGACCGGCGATTTCGCTTGGCGTGTGCCGCTCGGCATCACGGAGCAGCTTCCTGCCGGGAAGCAGCAGACCGGCCGTCCCGTCCTGGCCGGTCCGATTGCAACGGCCGGCGGCGTGTTGTTCATCGCGTCAACCGACGACAATCGCTTTCGGGCGTTCGACTCGCGAAGTGGCAAGGAACTGTGGGCGCTCGCCTTGGAACGAAGGGGCAACGCCAACCCCATCACCTACCTCGGCGGGAACGGCAAACAGTATGTCGCCGTCGTCGCCACCGACACTCTCAGGGTGTTTGCATTGCCAGACCGCCAGTGAGCTCTTTCGCTCTCTCCCGCCCATCTTTTTAATTCGTCCTGGCACGGATTTCGACTTGACCCTCGCCGTTCGACGATGCCATCGTCGTCGTCGAGGACATCAGAACGATTCTGAGTCTCTCCGGTAGTTCGTCTTCTGAGGTCAGATTGAGGCGGGTGTGAGGAAAGCAGCGGCGAGGTATGGCTGGCGACACTCGACATCTGTTCTTCATTTCGAACGAGCGCGGCCACATCCT
>Ga0065705_10004602_pt1 | contig 15347 bp, 15 predicted proteins | sample SwibulcommuniRL2_FD_59092 | JGI IMG/M metagenome (GOLD analysis project Ga0065705, IMG submission 59092) | Bulk soil microbial communities from switchgrass field near Rose Lake, East Lansing, Michigan, USA - RL2 Bulk Soil v2 (version 2) | ecosystem: Environmental > Terrestrial > Soil >...
ACGTTCGTCAGATCGAACGTGCCGTTTTGATCGAGGTGTGCGGTCTTCGAGAACCGCTCGGTGATGTCGTTCTGCGCGTCGGCCGGCAGTGCGAGCATGACGCCGACGAGCGCCGCGACCACGACACGCGCAGCGTAGCTCATTGATTCAGTTCCTTCGCGGCGCCGGCCGCTTCCTCTGGCGTCGACGCCGAGTCACTGGCAAGCGCGACGGTATCCTGCAGCAGCGCGACCTTCGTTTCCAGCGCATCGAGCAGACTTTCCTGCGCCAGCGTGCTCGCCGGTTCCTGCGCGAGCGCCGCCCGGCTCTCGTTGATGGCACGATCGATGACGGCCAGGTTCTTCGTGAGCACCGCCCGTGTCTCCGGATCGAGCGCAGCATTTTGGGCGTCGGCCAGTTGCTGCAAGCCCGCAATCGCTTGCTCGTAGTGCTGCTCGGCCGGGACCGCTTCGGGTTCTGACAGCGGTGTGGCCACTTGTGGCGGCGTCTCAACCCGCCTTTGCTGCCAGACACTCCAGATCCCCGCAGCGAGCAGTACGGTAATGGAAGCGGCGACAGCAGCCGGTACCCACGCTGAGAACACACCGCGGAACTGACGCTGCCACCACGGCTGCCACTGTTGATCTTCGATTGACGAGGCGATCCTCGCCCACAAGCGCGGCGGCGGGATGTGCTCGTCGAGCGACGATGCGGCGAGCCTGATGGTGGTCAGATCCGCGACCAGCGCCTGACAGCGGACGCACCCGGCCAGATGCTGCTCGAAGGCGGCGAACCGCCCGTCGCTGCGGTGTTCAGGCGCGCGTACCCCGTCAACATAATCGTCGAGCAGATCGTCGTATCGTTCGCAGTTCATCGCCTTAAGATCGTGCGCAGTTTCATACGCGCTTTATGCACCTGCGATTTTGACGTCCCCTCTGAGATCCCGAGGATTTGCGCAATCTCGCGGTGCTCGAACCCCTCGACGTCGTGGAGGAGGAACGCCGCTCTTGCCCCGTCGGGCAGCATGTTAATCGCACGTTCCAAATCGAGACGGCTGATTGCCGGCGGTACGATTGGCGCCGGAGCGATCGGCTCCTCGGCGCCCGCCTCATCCAACGATTCGGTCACCCGATTCATCCTCGCCTGTCGAGCCCGCAGATGATCCAGACAGTGATTCATGGTGAGCCGGTACAGCCACGTGCCCAGGGCGGAATCGCCGCGAAATCCAGCGAGTTTCCGATGTGCCTGGAGAAACACTTCCTGCAGCAGATCCTCCGCGTCCTCGACCGAGCCGATCATCCGCACGACCAGGCCGAAAAGGCGTCTGGCGTGCTGGCGATACAACTCTTCGAACGCGCCGGCGTCACCGNCCCGGCACCGCGCGGCCAGTTCCAGGTCGGCGGTTCTCACGTCTCCTTGCTGCTTAGACGGCGCTGAGGGGCGCTCGCGTTGCCCGTGAGCGGGATGGGCGTCACAAAACGGAACACTTCTTGTTTAACACCACTTCTCAGGGAGGAAAGTGCATGGCAACGTTCCGCAGGAAGGCAACCGAACAGGAAATGAAAGGGGTCGGACAGAAGATTAAGGGTGTGGCGCAGGAAGTTGCCGGCCGCGCGACGGGCAACCGGGAGATGCGGGCCAGGGGCGAAGCGAATCAAGTAGCGGGTCATGTCCGCAGCCGTGCGGGCGAGGCCGCGCGGAAGATCGGCACCGCGGTCAGCCGCGAGAGGACCCGCGGCCGGCGGTAGGCGGACGCGACCGTCCGCTTCCGCGACGAGTGTCGCGACTGAGGATGGGGCGCCACCGTGCGAGCTCGAAGCCGCGCACGCGTCCCATCCCAACCTCCACCCCTTCTGCTCGCAGGAGTTCCCTTTTGAGCTGCAGGTTTCCGCCGTAACCTCCGAGCAGCCCTCCCGCGCCGATCACGCGGTGGCAAGGGACGCCTGGCTCGCCGCAGTTCCGCATGATGTTGCCGACGGCGCGTGAGGCGCGCGGTTTTCCCGCCAGGGCCGCAATGTCACCGTAGGTCGCGACACAACCGGCAGGAATCCGCCGCACAGCCGACAGGACGCGCCGCCGGAACTCTGTCATTGTCCTACGATGATCCGGACCTTCAATGTGAAGCCGCCGAGATCATGTTCGTCATACAGCTTGGCGACGCTCGCCGCTGAATCACCGAACGCGTTCGGCACCATCGCCCACTGTGCATCAATGGCGGCGGCCATCCATCTGCGAATGGGAGTCTCCACACCCGCAAGGACGTGATAACCGGCGTGTGTCGTCGTCTCACCCTCGTCAGAGGTCGACGGTGCGGAGGTTTCGCTGAATCGATACCAGCCTACGCCGCCGCCGACATACGGTGTGAACCGGGCGGGACGAGTGGCTGGGGCGGAGCCACGTCCTTGAAAGCGATAGCCGGCGCTCAGCTGCAACGGAGTCACCGTGATCGTGTCCGGCACGTTCAGTTTGAATACCTGNTTCTGAAATACGAACACGCGCTCACCCGTTCGTCTGAAGCGCGACGCGNCGAGNGAAACAAACACGTCCCTCGTCAANCCGACTTCGACGCCGCCGCCGAACACCGCCCCTGCCGGCGTCCCGAGGATCGCCTTGAAGCTCTGCGTTGCCGAGAAGATCGTCAGTCCCGCNTCCGCGAAACCGCGCATCCCAATCCGATTCTGCGCCTCGCACGGTGGCGCCGACGCGAACAGGAACACGACCGCACCGACCAGCGCAGCACGATTCATTTCGACAGTCCCAGGCCGCGCAGCGACGCACGAGGATTGATCAGACCGTAACCGTATTGCTGATCGACGCCCGGCAGGCCAAGGTCGGTCGCAAACTGTTCCATCGCCGCTTCGACGGCCTCCGGTGAGGTGATGCCCTGCTGCATCAACAGCGCAGCGAACCCTGCGACGTGCGGCGTGGACATCGATGTTCCCTGCAGGAATTGATAAGAGAAGATGTCGAACCGCGGTGGTCCGTAGCGTGCCGGCCCGTTGACGTACGTATTGACGAAGGCGAAGTCGTAGGTTTGCTGGACAATACCCCCGGACGTTCCCCCGGTCCGCTGGTTCCCGCCCGGTGCGACCAGCTCGACATACGGTCCCGTGGACGAATAGTAGGCGCGTTGCCGATCGCGACCTGTCGCGCCAACCGCCACCGCACCCTGTATCGAGTTTGCGTACGCCGCAGGCCACTGCGTCGGGTTGCCGCGTTCGAAATCGTTCCCCGCCGCGATCGATACAAACGCGCCGTGCGAGGTCGCATAGATGATCGCGTCCTGCAGCAGCGGACTCGGCGCGCCGGACCGGCCGAAGCTCATGTTGAGCACCTTTGCGCCGTTGTCCACGGCGTAGCGCGCTCCTCGCGCGGCCACATCGTCGGTCCCCTCGAACGGGCTGCCGAGGATGTCGTCCCATATCGAATCGATCACCTTCACAGGCATGATGCGAACGTTGAACGCCATGCCCGCGACGCCGATGCCATTATTCGTCGCCTCTCCGATCGTGCCGGCGACATGCGTTCCGTGACCGTCGAGGTCGAGCGGGTCCGTGTCGTTCCAGATGAAGTCGCGCGGCGCCACGAAGCGATTGGGGCCCCCAAGGTCCGGCGCAGCGGCAAACGGAATATCGACGGTCCCCAGCGCCGGATACGTGACAACACTCGATCCGAAGACGTCGCGCCACGCCGGAATGTCGCGACGCAACACCGCGTTGCGGTAAGCCACGCCGCTGTCGAGCACGGCTACGATGATCGATGACGTAGCACCGGGGTTCAGATCCCATGCGTGCTCCATGTCGATCGCCGGAAAGTTCCACTGCTCCGAGTACAGCGGATCGTTCGGGACGAACATCGGATGGAGCTTGTAGCGCGCCTGCGCGTACTCGACGTCGGGTTGCCGGGCGAGCGTTGCAGCGGCAGCCTCTGGATCGGCGTTCTCATCAATGCTGATGATTTGGAAGTCGGCGTACGACGGAGCCTCCATCGTGGTCGCGCCGATGCGGTTCATCATGAGTCTCTGGGCAGCCGGCGCGGTACCCGGTCGAAACCTCACAGCGATGCTGCCGCGCAGATACGGTTCGCCGCTCGAGCGGACGACGGCATCCGTCGGGTACGGGCGCGGCGGCCGGGGCGCATCTTTGTCGCGAATTCCGGTATCAATGCCCGGCAGCGTGGTGTCAGAGATGAACGTGCGATACCGCGGCATCGAGTCTTGCGCTGCAACAATGCCGACGGCGAGCGTCAGGACGGTCAGGACGCCAACTGACTTGGACAGGAACATTTAGCCCTCGAAGCGACGCGTGGCAGGCAGGAAGCCTAATGTTACTGCAGGTACGAAAGCGGTTCGATTCCGTACGCCGCTGGATCGAGCGGCGCCTCGATGGCGGTGCTCTGTGGTGGAGCGGCCTCCCACAAATTGATCTCGTAGGGTCGGTCGAGGTCGGCGCCATCGGCGGCGCGTAACACCTTTACCCGCGGACGATATGGGTCCGGCGCGTACGTCTTGGTCACTACCGCGATCTCGCCGGTTCGTAGACGGACGAGGTTACCGGCGGGATAGATCCCCACAAGCTGAGCGAATCGTCGAACCAGGTTCTGATCGAATTGCGTTCCGTCGTTGCGCTTGAGGACCGCAAGGATTCGGTCAGTTGGAAACGCCGGCTGGTAATGCCGCTGCGAGCGCATTGCGTCGTACACGTCCGCCACGCCGCATAGCATCGTTGCGAGATTCAGCTGACCGCGGTTCACGCCCTCCGGATAACCGCTGCCGTCCAGGCGAAGGTGATGCTCGAAGGCAACTATCGGCGCGAGCGTGGGCATGTCCGGCGTGCGGCGAAGAATTTGGGCGCCCTCGACCGTGTGGCGCTTCATGATCTCGAATTCGCGATCGTCGAGCTTCTCGGGTTTGTTGAGAATGTCAGTGGGTGTTTTGACCTTGCCGATATCGTGCATCAGCGCCGCGAGACCGAACTCCCGCAGCAGCGCTCCGTCGATGCCGAGGCCGCGTGCCTGCCCCATCGTCAGGATGGACACGTTCACCATGTGTGTGAACGTGTAGTTGTCGTAGTCCTTCAACGCGGTCAGCGCCAGCAGCGCCGTGCGGTTCTGTGCGACAGCCTGTGCCAGCGATTCGACAATCCCGCGGCCCGCGTTGGAATCGGGCTTACCTTCCAGCTGCGCAGAGTCCCACAGCTTTTCAGCCACGGTTACAGCATCGTCGTAGAGGCGTTTGAACGTGGCCATGTCGCCGACTGGCGCTTCGACGCGCTCCTCGACCTGCAGACGGCCGACGCGGATGTGACGGAGCGTCCCGAGGCCCGCGACCTGATTCGGATCGGCGGCGGCGAGTACCTGGATCAGCCGCGTGATTTCTGTCGCCTCCGCGCCTTTCTCGACGACGATGCGCTCGACGCCAGCCTGCTGGAGCCGCCGCATCAGCTCGCCCATATTTTCGGCGGCGCGGGGTACGGGTATGTCGCCGACTACGAGGTCCTCGCCAACGATGCCAATCGCCAGCGAGGGCGCCGTCGCATGAGCGACGGCCAGCGACTCGCTAAGGGTTGTGATACTGCGGACGACGATTGGGTGGCCGGTGGAATAGAGTTGTGCGCTGCGAATTGCGGCGGCAAGGCGGCGCACCAGATCGTCCGCGAGGCGAGCGCGCTGCGCCGCGTTCACGTCGCCTCCTGGACGGCGGAAGGCAGGTGCCGCCGCGCCGCGGCGCGCACACCGCGGCTGCCCCGCGTCACCGCGTCCTCGAGTATTGCCAGCGTCTCGGGCCGTCCGATCTGTCGCAGGGCCGACGCTGCTGCCTGCCGAAGTGCCGCCGTGCGAAGCGGCGCCCACCATTCGCCACGGTACAGAATCGCGCGGAGTGCTCGCGTCGATTCCGGATGCACGGTAAGACTTCCGAGCGCCTCGATGATCTGGGCGTGCACGTCCGTCATCTTGCCGCGCGGCGACGTGTGATTCAGGACGTAACACAGCAACGGAATCGCCTTGTCGTCACGCAGGCCAATCAGCTGCTGCAGGATGGTTTCGCGCGATGCGCTGCCGCCGACCAGCGCCTGCTGGAGAACGGCGAACGCTTCATCAGTGCCGATCTGTACGATCGCGCGAATTGATTCGCGCTGGACCTGTGGATCCGCATCGTCGAGCATCGAGGCGAGCTCGGGGAGCGCCTCGCTGCCGCCAAACACGCGCAGAAGATCGATGGCCATCCGGCGGACCGCCGGATTGGGCGAATGCTTCAATTGTTCGACGGACTGGCGTCCGGCGGCGCCAAAGGCGAGCAGTAGCTCGCGCAGCCGTCGGATCGCCCGGCTGTTCTCCTCGGCAGCCAGCGCAATGGCGAGCGGCCGGATCACCGCCGGTCCGATCGTGTGGCAGAGGCGATTAAACGTCTCGACGGCCGCATCGTCGGCCTTGCGCAAATGAAAGACGATGTGGCGGACGATCTGACCGGCCGCCAGCTTGTTGAGGACCGATTCCGCAATAGGACGAAGCGGCGTTCGGCCTTCGTCACTCCGCTCGGCGACGAGTATGTTGAGCAGGGTTTGCGCGGGCACGACGTCGCCGAGGAGGGTTCGCCGCTCGATTTCATCCCCGGCAATGGCGGCAATGGCTTGCCACCCGGCAGGGTCTGATTCGATGCGGAGCAGGTCGCGGATCAATGCGAGGTCAAGGCTGCGAACCGCTTCGTCGCTGACCGATGCGCGCCACGCCTGAATGCGTTCGGGCGGGTCGTCAGAGACGCGTTCGACTTCGATGGCCTGGGTCCGTGCACCCGACAATTCGCGTCCGTACTCGTCGGAAACGAAATTCTTGTCGGAGTACGACATCAGCAGGCTGGCCGCGTCCTGCCAGAGGCTGTCGAAACCCGCCTCGCTGCCGAGCGGCGACTGTGCCGCTGTCTCCTTGGCAAGGTCAAGGAGACGTTCCTTGCGGTCGTTTTCCGGAACGAGGGTCTCGAACGCGACGGCAAGCCGTTCGGTAGCGCAATGTTCCGCGACAATCGATCCCGCCACGAAGCTCGCGACGGCGCCATCGCCGATGCGAGCAACAATCGCCGCTGCAAGGGGTAGCTCTCCGCCTTCGGTGTGCTCCCGCGCCTCCCGCAGCAGCGACAACATCATCTCGGCGGTCATGTGTCCGGCTGAATCGGCGACGGTCTGCAGAACTGCCGATTCGTCGAGCTGATTGCGTTCCCTCAGCCGGTCAATGGCCTTGCGAATCAATCCCAACAGAGCGGCGGCACGTGCGCCAATCGACGCGCCATTGTCCGAGGCGGCCTGTACGGCCTNGAGCAGCTCATTGAACCGCTCCGGGTTGTCTAGCGCGCTGAGGACAGCTTCGAGCGTTCGCTCATCGACGGACGCGCTGTTGTCGCCCTGCAGACAGAACTCGACGATGCGCTGCCACGCGGCGGCATCACCTGCGCCGCGTTCGCGGAGGACTTCCGCATAGTCGATCTCGCGAATGCCGAAATGCGATTGGCCGGACGCCGTCCACAACTTCGCGATGCCGCCATCAGCTATCAGCTCCTCGGCCGTCCGTGAGAGCAGCAGCAGGAGCGTTCTCCAATCGGTTGCATCCGCATCGGACTCGATGCGCAATTCGCCAATCAGTCGATCGTGAAGGAGGCCCGCGAGTTCGGCGATTGCTGGATCCGGCCGTACGGGCGCTCGCCCGTCGATGACGAGCGCGTCGGGCAGCACCGCGATCGTGACGTTGCCGCCCTCCGTGAGGCGGCGTGACGCGCTGACGACCCGGCTCAAGGCGCCCTGGATGGCGGGATGCGTCGCCGGGTAGAGCGATACCGATCGGGCGGCCGCCTTGCAGCTTCGCGCGAAGTCCGCCAGTGCGGCGCTCTCGGGCGCCGGCATCGCTTCGGTCTGCAGAGACGCGGCCACTCTCTGGGTGTTCATTGAATAAAATGCCGATTCATGCGCGTCGTTGACGTAATCGCGAAAAAGCGGGACGGATACGCGCTTTCACGCGAGGAAATCGAGCTGTTTGTCAACGGCGTGACGTGCGGCACGCTGCCGGACTATCAGGCGTCCGCATTGCTGATGGCAATCGTGCTGCGCGGCATGACCATCGAAGAGACATCATGGCTGACCGACTCGATCGTCAATTCGGGCGCTCGTGTTGATTTATCGGACATTCCCGGCGTCAAAGTAGGGAAGCACAGCACCGGCGGTGTCGGCGACAAGGTGTCTATCGTGCTGGCGCCGGTGGCCGCTGCCTGCGGGGTCGTCATGCCCAAGATGTCGGGGCGGGGCCTCGGCCACACCGGGGGGACTCTCGACAAGCTGGAATCGATTCCGGGCTATCGGGTCGACCTCGACGTCGACGAATTCAAGGCGGTGCTGAGGGAGGTCGGTACGAGCATCATCGGCCAGACCGACTCGCTCGTCCCCGCCGACAAGAAACTCTACGCGCTACGGGATGTGACCGCTACCATTGGCAGCATTCCGCTCATTTCGGCTTCCGTCATGAGCAAGAAGTTCGCNGAAGGAAGCGACATAGTGATGCTTGACGTNAAGTGCGGTGACGGCGCNTTCATGAAGGACGAGGGCAGCGCACGCGCGCTTGCCTCGTCAATGGTGGCGATCGGCACGCGCGCCGGCGTCCGCACCGAAGCCTTCATAACGGACATGGACACCCCGCTCGGTCGCGCCGTCGGCAATTCGCTCGAAATCGTCGAATGTCTCGACACGCTGCAAGGCCGCGGCCCCGAGGATCTGTTCGACGTCGTGAAACGTTTTGCCACCCGTGCACTCGTGCTGGCGGGACGCGATGCCGACGAAGCGTCCGCGCTTCGCCGGGTCGAGCAGGCGTTGTCGTCGGGCAAGGCGATCGAGACGCTCGGGCGCATGATTGAACGCCAGGGCGGCGACCGCCGCATCATCGACGACTATTCATTGTTACCGTCCGTCCCTGGGCGCGAACGGTGCCTCGCACCACGCGATGGCTTCGTGGCNGGCGTCAACGCGAGCGCGATTGGCGTGGCGACGAACCTGTTGGGTGCGGGCCGCTCGAACGTTGGCGACCGCATCGATTCGGCGGTTGGCGTGGTCCTTCAGGCGAAGCCGGGCGCGCGAGTTACACGCGGGCAACCGCTCATCGAGATACACCACCGCAACGGGCGGGCTGTGAGCGAGGCGATGTCAATCTGCTCCGCCGCCGTCACCATTACCGACGAGCCGCCGACGGTTCGTCCTGTCATCCTCGGAGACGTGCGATGACGCGCCGAGTGCTCGCGCTCACACTGCTGGGATGCTCCGTCATGCTCGCGTCAGCATGCCATCGTGTGACGTACGCCGAAGAGGACCGGTCGAAGATTCACGTCGGAATCGTCTTTGACATCGGCGGCAAGGACGATCGGTCGTTCAATGCGGCGGCATGGGCGGGGGTGAAGTGTGCCGAAAGCGGCACGCTGCCCGACGGGAGACCGTGTGGGAAGTCGCCACTCGGAATCGTGCTCCGGGACGTTGAGCCCGGTACACCTAATGCGATCGAGCCCGCCATGCGCGCGTTTGCCGAGCGTGGCTACGACCTCGTTATCGGTGTCGGTTTCGCTCAGGCGCCCATCATGCGCGCCGTCGCGCGCGATTACCCGAACATCCGGTTCGCGATCATCGATGGTCTCGTGCTCAACGATGACGGCAAGACGTCGATGCCCAACGTGGCGGGCTTGCTCTTCAAGGAACACGAGGGATCGTACCTGGTTGGGATGATTGCTGCGAAGACCTCTCGCACTGGCACCGTCGGGTTCGTCGGCGGCATGGACATTCCGCTCATTCGCCGCTTCGAAAAAGGGTACGAAGAGGGCGCTCGTGCGGTGAATCCGCGCATTCAGGTCGTCCAGAATTACGTCGGCGTGACCGACGCCGCCTGGAACAATCCGGGCAAAGGCAAAGAGTTGTCGCTCGCACAGATGGACAAGGGAGCCGATGTCATCTTCGCGGCAGCGGGCAATTCGGGTCTCGGTGCGTTTGATGCGGTCGAGCAGGCGGGCACAGTGAACGGGCGTGCCACGCACTTCGTCATCGGCGTCGACTCGAATCAGAACGGCGTCAAACCGGGCTTCGTGCTGACGAGCATGGTCAAGCGCGTCGACAACGCCGTCTACGACATCGTTAAGGAAGTCGTTGAACGCCGATTCAGGGGCGGCTTTCATGTGTACGGGCTTGAAAGCGACGGCGTCGGCTACGTGATTGACGACTTCAACCGCACCATNGTGTCGAGCGACGCGATTGCCGCCGCTGAAGAAGCGAAGAAGAAAATNATTGCGGGTGAAATCAAGGTGACGGACGCGATGGCGCAATGAAACTCGAGCTGCGCAACGTCACCAAGCGCTTCGGCGTCGTCCTNGCGAACGATCACCTCAACATCANCATCGATTCCGGCACCATNCACGCCATTGTCGGCGAGAACGGCGCGGGCAAGTCCACNGCGATGCGGATTGCCTACGGGTTCTATACNGCCGACAGCGGTGACATTGTCGTCGACGGTGAGGTGCGCCAGATCCGAGCACCCCGCGACGCCATCGCCCTCGGCATCGGCATGGTGCACCAGCATTTCATGCTCGTGCGACCGATGACCGTCACCGAGAACATCGTTCTTGGTGCGGAGCCTGGTTCCGCCGTGGCGCTGGATCTCCNGAACGCGTCTGCCGCCATACGCGCTTTGTCCGAGGAGTTCCACCTCACCGTTGACCCGGATGCGACNGTCGAGGCCCTNTCGGTTGGCCAGCAGCAGCGCGTCGAGCTGCTGAAGGCACTGTACCGGCAGGCGAAACTATTGATTCTCGACGAACCGACGGCCGTGCTGACACCGCAGGAGGTGGAGGAGTTCTTCTCGATTCTTCGGCGAATGCGCAGTCAAGGGAAAACGGTCGTCATCATCACGCACAAATTGTCGGAGGTCCTCGCGATTTCGGATCGCGTCACGGTGATGCGCGATGGCAGGGTTGTGGGCAATCTGAAAACCAGCGAGACCAGCGCGGCGGAGCTTGCACGGCTGATGGTCGGACGGGAAGTCCTGCTTCGGGTCAACAAGTCCCCGGCAAATCCGGGGCCGACGGTACTCACGGTTCGGAATCTATCGGTGCAACGGGTCGACGGGGTGTCCTTCGACGTCCGAGCGGGCGAGATTGTCGGCATCGCCGGCGTCGAAGGCAACGGTCAGACGGAACTCATCGAAGCGCTGGCAGGTTTGCTTCCAGAATCGCAGGTCACCGGAACGATCACGTTCGGTGGACGCGATCTTCGCACTGTCGATGCGAGACGACGACGGGAGATCGGAGTGGCGCACGTTCCCGAAGACCGTCATCGTCGCGGCCTGCTCCTCGAGTTCAGTTTGTCCGAGAACGCCATTCTTGGCGTTCATTACCGTCCGCCGGCGGCGTCGGGAGTCGGCGCGATGCTGCTGGACCGGGAAGCAATTGACCGCCGTGCCGATCTCGTTATCCGTGAGTTTGACGTCAGGCCCCCGAATCCGGCGCTGCCGGCTCGGGCGCTATCCGGAGGCAATCAGCAGAAGCTGATCATCGGCCGTGAATTCGAGCTGCCGCCGGTGCTGCTACTGATCTCGCAGCCGACGCGAGGGGTCGATATCGGCGCAATCGAATTCATCCACCGCAAGATCATCGCGCTGCGCGACGGCGGCTGCGCCGTCCTGCTGGTATCCGCCGAACTGGAAGAGGTGACAGCGCTTGCCGATCGCCTTCTCGTGCTGCACAACGGCCGGATAGCGGGCGAGGTGGATCCGTCGGTCGCAAATGCAGAAGAAATCGGGCTGCTCATGACGGGTGCACGTCATTGAAGCTGTTGCGCGATCTGCTGTTTCCGCTGATTGCCGTCGTCTGCGCGTTCGTCGTCGGTGCGATTGTGGTCTTGATCATCGGGGATAGTCCGCTCCAGGTCTACACCTTGCTGCTCGGCAGCGCGCTTTCCTGGCCCGATGGCATCGGCTACACGCTGTTCTTCGCAACCCCACTTATCTTTACGGGTCTGGCGGTGGCGGTGGCGCTGCGAGGGGGCCTCTTGAACATCGGGGCCGAAGGCCAGTTGTATGTCGCTGCGTTTGCGACTGCCTGGGTGGGAATCAGGCTCGCGGGCCTGCCGTCGGTTCTGCTCGTCCCTCTCTGCTGTCTCGCGGCCGTCGTCGCTGGCGCAGCCTGGGCGGCGATACCCGGTGTGCTGAAGGCACGTTTCGGATCTCACGAGGTGATCAACACGATCATGTTGAACTTCGTCGCCGTCGCGCTGGTCGGCTACCTGACGCAGTATCACTACCGAATTCCTGGCGATCCCATCATGGAGAGCGCTCCGGTTGGGGATTCGGCGCATATCGCGCGACTCGGCAGCTTCGTGCCAGGACTCCCGCAGCGCATCCCGGTGAACGTGGCGTTTCTGCTCGCGCTCGTCGCCTCATGGCTGGTCTACGTGCTGTTGTGGAAAACGAAATGGGGCTACGAGATCCGCGCCACCGGTCAGAATGCGGCGGCCGCGGAATACGGCGGCATCTCGATTCGCAGGCAGATCGTGCTGACGATGGCCATTTCGGGCGCACTGGCGGGCATGGTCGGGATCAATGAAGTGCTTGGATATCGCTATCGGTATTACGACGGCTTCTCGGACAACTATGGCTTCACGGGGATTGCGGTCGCATTGCTTGGACGGAACCATCCTGCAGGCGTTCTTCTCGCGGCGCTGCTGTTCGCGGTGCTCCAGCGCGGCGGTGTTCCGGTCGATGCGTTTACGCAGCTGGTGTCGAAAGATATCGTCCAGATCCTGCAGGCACTGGTGATTCTCTTCGTGGCGGCTGAGACTATGTTCCGTTGGAAGTGGGCAGTGGGCAGTGGGCAGGTGGCAGGAAGTGGCAGCACTGGTGTCGTTTCCAGTACGCCGGCTGGAACCGCGACGGTCGGCAAGATCTGATGCGCGACATCTTTACCATCTCGCTCGTGTTCTCCACGATTCGCCTTGCGACACCGCTTGTGTGGGCCGCTATTGGCGGTCTCTATTCAGAACGATCTGGCGTCGTCAACATTGCACTCGAGGGGTTGATGCTCGCCGGCGCGTTTACCGCGGCGGCCGTCACGTTCTATGCCCATAGCCCGTGGGTCGGCCTTGGCGCCGCCGGCATCGCCGGTGCGTTTGTCGCATTCGTTCTCGCGGTCGTCTGCATCCGGTTCAAGGCGAATGAGGTCGTGGCAGGGACGGGCATCAACATCCTGTTTCTTGGCCTTCCCGGGGTTCTCAGCGGGGCGCTGTTTCTCTCATCCGGTTCGACGCCGCAGGTTCCCAAGGAAGAACTGCTGCCGACGCTCGTGCAGCTCATTCCCTTCGCGCCCGAGTGGCGGATCCTCACGAACATTTCTGCCATCTCGCTGCTGGCGCTCCTCGTTGTTGGATGCACGTGGTACGTGCTCTACCGGACGCCGTTCGGTCTGCGCCTGAGATCGGTCGGTGAAAACCCGGAAGCCGCGGATGCGGCAGGCATCCGCGTCCAGCAAATCCGGTACGTGGCCGTCGTCATTTCCGGCGTGCTTGCAGGCATTGGCGGCGCGTATTTATCCATAGGCCAGTCCTCCTTGTTCACGCGCAACATGACCGCCGGCCGCGGATTCATCGCGCTGGCCGCATTAATCTTCGGCAAGTGGCGCCCCGTCCAGACAATGCTCGCGTGCCTGCTGTTCGGGTTTGCGGATGCGGTGACGATCCAGATGCAGGGTGTGGTGAAGATGCCGTCGGGTGAAGACGTGCCCGTTCAGTTCATTCAGATGATTCCTTACCTCGTCACCATCATCGTGCTGGCCGGCTTCATCGGCCAGTCGCGTGCGCCAGGCGCTCTCGGCGTGCCTTACGAGAAGGAAGCGTGACGCCGGCATCCACATGGGAGCGGGTGGACCAGGCCGCTGCCGACATTCGCAAGCGCTGTGCTGCGCTTCCCGAGACAGCCTTCGTTCTCGGTTCCGGCCTCGGCGATTTCTCGGACACGCTGGTTGATGCCATCGCCGTGCCCTATACGGAGCTTCCGCACTGGCCCGCATCGAACGTGGTGGGCCACGCCGGGCGGCTGGCGATCGGCACTGTCGCGGGCAAACGTGTCGCGGCGCTCTCGGGACGCGTGCATTTGTACGAGGGCTACGACCTGGCGACCGTCGTGTTTGCCACGCGGGTCATGGGACGGCTGGGGGTTCGGCACCTCGTCGTGACGAATGCGGCGGGAGGAATCAATCCGACGCTGACGCAAGGCGCGTTGATGATCATCGACGATCACATCAACATGATGGGCGCCAATCCCTTAATCGGTCCGAACGACGATCGATTCGGACCTCGGTTTCCCGACATGAGCGAAGTCTATTCAGCACGGCTGAGAAAAATTGCCGACGATGCGGCGAGAACCCGCAGAGTGCCTGTTTCGCATGGGGTGTATGTCGCCGTCCCGGGACCAAGCTACGAAACTCCGGCGGAAATCAATTTCTTTCGAAACATGAGTGCCGACGCGATCGGCATGTCGACGGTTCCGGAGGCGATCGCCGCGCGCCACATGGGCCTGGAAGTACTCGGGATCTCGTGCATCACCAATCCGGCCGCGGCCGTCGGGCATCACCCAATCGTGCACGACGATGTGATCGCGACAGGTCGGCGCGTCCGCAGCTCGTTCATCTCGCTGCTCGAGGGAATCATTGAGCGACTCTAGACGGCAATCAGACCGGGATCCGGNATCCGGGATCCGGGATTCGCAACTCGATGTGCTGATGCAGGCAGCCCGTGCAGTTCGCGNGCACGCGCATGCTGATTATTCCGGTTTCAANGTTGGCGCTGCGCTCGAAACNGCCGACGGGACGATTTTCACCGGCTGCAACATCGAGAACGCCACNTATGGCCTGACCGTCTGCGCGGAGCGCGTCGCAATCTTCAAGGCGCTCTCCGAGGGACATCGCGAGTTCCGCCGAATGGTCGTCGTCGCGCCACCGGAGGCGCCGACGCCGCCGTGCGGCGCGTGCCGGCAGGTTTTGTGGGAGTTCGCCGGAGATCTGGAACTGATCCTGGCGAATGCGAAAGGAGAAACTGGCCGCCACAGAATGAGCGAGTTGTTGCCGCAGCCGTTTGATCGGCGGCTGCTGGATAGGGGGCAGGGAGCCGGGCGCAGGGAGCAGTAGGTGGCAGGTCAACGGGTCGCAGGTACAGGCCAAACGGGGGCACACGTTAGGCTTTCATACGTTTCGCTCGAACTCGATTCTTCATAATGCGTGTAGCAGGTGCCCATCGCTGCCGCGTCCTTCACCCTCCGCGATATTCGATGGAATCGACACCGCTGCTCGGCGCATCTGTGAAGTGAGGCCA
>Ga0065705_10001989_pt1 | contig 15335 bp, 13 predicted proteins | sample SwibulcommuniRL2_FD_59092 | JGI IMG/M metagenome (GOLD analysis project Ga0065705, IMG submission 59092) | Bulk soil microbial communities from switchgrass field near Rose Lake, East Lansing, Michigan, USA - RL2 Bulk Soil v2 (version 2) | ecosystem: Environmental > Terrestrial > Soil >...
TGTGTATATCGCGGGTGGCGTTGAATCGATGAGCCGCGCGCCGTATTCCATTCCAAAAGCAGAGGCTGGTTTCTCTTTTGGAAACATCACTGCCTGGGATACTGCCCTCGGCTGGCGTTATCCAAATCCCCTCATGAAAGAAAAGTATGGAACTGACTCGATGGGCGAGACGGCGGAGAACATCGCAGCGGAACGTCCACATATTACGCGCGAGAAACAGGACGCGTTTGCTCTTCGTTCTCATCAGTGTGCCATCGCCGCGATCGATTCGGGTCGCCTGGCTGAGGAGATCATACCCATGACGATTCCTCAGAAAAAAGGTGAAGCAAAGATTGTGGCTACCGATGAACGTCCGCGCCGTGATACAACGCTGGAATCACTTGCGAAATTAAAGCCTGCCTTCCGGAAAGAAGGTGGCACAGTGACCGCAGGGAATTCATCCGGATTAAATGATGGCGCAGCTGCCTTATTGATCATGAGTGCAGAAAAAGCAAAGGCGTTGAATCTCAAGGCATTAGCACGCATTGTGGCTTCTGCGTCTGCAGGAGTTCCCCCACGCGTGATGGGATATGGCCCGGTTCCGGCTACAAGAAAAGCTCTCCAGCGCGCAGGCTTACAGATGAAAGATATTGGTCTTGTTGAACTCAATGAAGCGTTTGCGGTCCAGTCTCTGGCTGTAATGGAGGATTTGGACCTTGACCCTGCGATCGTCAATGTTAATGGCGGCGCGATCGCGATCGGACACCCGCTTGGCTGTTCGGGAGCGCGACTGATGACGACTCTGGTCCACGAGATGCGCTTGCGTGGTAATGTGAAATACGGACTAGTGACGCTATGCGTTGGCGTGGGTCAGGGCGAAGCGACGATTGTGGAATATCTTGGATAATTGGATGGAACTTTCAGGACGTTTTATCGTTTGTATGTCTTGAAAGGAGACGTTTTGAATGAAATTGAAATATGTTTTGGTTACTCTGGTGCTGGTGTTGAATGCCTGTAACGTTTCTGTGACTTCATTCACACCGGCACCCGCCCAACCTGTCGAATCACCTACTGAAATTCCTCCGACACCTTACCCGGATACTCCCGCGCCGCCTGCAATTAATGTGCCTCAAGTTGAATCCCCTACGTTGGTTAAAATTCAATTCCTCAATGAGCTCGATGGCTGGGGCGTGACCGAGACTCAGATCGTCCGCACAAATGATGGCGGGATCACCTGGTATAACGTTACGCCACCGGATGTAACGGAAACAGGTTCGACCGTTGTGACATTTATTCTGGATAATCAACATGCCTGGGTGCAAAAACCGGACTTCAACAATTTCCCAAATAATGGCCTGTTGTATCGCACCACCGATGGTGGTCTCACATGGACTATCTCGTCCACTCCCTTTAGCGGTGGAGACCTAAGTTTTACGGATGTGGACAATGGCTGGATGCTGGCCGATCTTGGTGTGGGAGCCGGCTCGAACGGGGTGGCTGTCTTTCAAACCGCGGATGGAGGGGCAACCTGGACTCAAACCTATACCAATGATCCCAATCTTCCGGGCGCGGGTGATTCGCTTCCGTTGGGTGGAATCAAATCTGACCTCGTTCCCCTTAACAAGCAGACCGCCTGGGTCAGTGGTGTGACCTACGCCTCGGGCACGATCTATCTTTTCCGAACAGTTGATGGCGGGCACACCTGGACCCCAGTCACTCTTGAGTTACCGGCGGGTGCCGAGAACTTTGAACTGGATATCGACAAAGATCAGCTGCACTTCGTCTCGGCTACGGATGGTTTTCTCGCGGTCCGTATGTCTGGCGAAGCAACGCAGACCGCGGTTTACATTACAACGGACGCGGGCAATACCTGGACTCTCACACCCACGTTAATTCCGAATGCGGGCGCCTCAGAATTCCTATCCGCGCAGGAAGCGATCATTTATAACGGCGAGCAGTTTTACGCTACGCATGACGCGGCGCGCACCTGGAGTACCGTTTCACCAAATATCGTCTTTGGGGATTCCTTCGCCGGCATGGATTTTGTCAATCCAACTACTGGCTGGGTGGTCACGGTGGATCCTTCTAATCATCGTTCACTGAATCGCACCAATGATGGAGGCGCCACATGGTCTCCTATAATTCCCTAATATGTCACTGAGAGAGGAGAGTTTCTTGCGACGAAGCATTCTCAACTTTTTATTGCTGCTCCCTATACTTTCATTTGGCTGCAGACCCGCGACTCCTCCGCCGACCCAGTCCGATCAAACGCAGACCACACCGGGTCCTATGATCGAAGCGACTTCCGTCCCGGCCACCTCACCCACCGTGCCTGAAGAGGCGAAGAAGATTCTCAACGGGCAATATCAACTCGGTGCCACCGATGCCTTGCAGGTTGTGCAATTGAAGGATGGCAAATTTGAGCAGGGTACGCAGGGTGCTGCAGATTCAATTTCGGTCGCTGTTTCTGATTTTATGGCTGTCGGTGATTTGAACTCAGATGGCACGAACGAGGTTGCCGCGCTGATCTCAGAAAACTATGGCGGCACAGGTGTCTTTGTTTTTCTTGCAGTCTATGCAAATGAGAATGGAACGTTGACCTTTCAAAACTCAACCATGGTGGATGACAGGCCACAATTGAAAGCCCTCTCGATTAAGAATAGCGAAATATTTTTGGAGGCTGTGATTCATGGACCCGATGAACCCATGTGTTGTCCTACATTGCGGACAACACGGCATTACCGCTTCGCAGATAATCAATTGATTATGACGGATTATGCGACGTTTACACCGGATGGAAAACCGCGCACGATCACCATTGAATCGCCTACGAATGGAACGGAAGTATTCACTTCTGTGCCAATCAAAGGAAAGGTTGCGATTGCGCCATTTGAGAATAACCTTGCATATCGTATTTATGATATTTCTGGCATAGAGGTTTCTGCCGGTCCCATTTCCGTTTCTGCGCCGAATGCTGGTGCCGCTGGTACCTTTGACGCGTTGATCCCGTTGGGAAATATTTTGTCCGGAGCCTTAATCAGAATCGAAGTACAGGATCTCAGCGCCGCGGACAGTTCATTGTTAGCGATGGATTCGGTCGAATTAGTTGTAAAATAATCATGTGCTTGTAAGCTTCTGTGGCCGGGAAAGGCGCTGAGAGCAAATTTTATTTGTATTGGAGGAAAATATGCCCAACACAGTTCGTGATTGGATGTCCAAACCCGTTGTTGTTGTTGACCCGGATTCCGGCGTGAAATATGCGCTGACACTTATGCGCCGCCGCAAAATCCATAGTGTCATAGTCGCTATTTCAGAACGAAATCCCACCTATGGGATTGTGACCTCAACCGATATCAGAGACAAGATCGTTGCAGCGGGACGCAACCCCGCGGAAATGAGTGTACGGGAAATTATGTCGGGTCCCATTATCACTGGCAACCCAGATTGGACGTTGATGGAGTGTTCACAGGTGATGCAGGAGCACCATATTCATCATCTACCCATTGCAGACGAAAGTGGCACGTTAATTGGCATAATCAGTGCCACAGATATTTTTATGGCCGTGGAAGAGACAGGCTGGCAGGAGAAGGAAGAATAACAGTTTTTATCAACATTGAAGTTCAATGGCGCAAAAACAAAAGTATTACGTTGTTTGGAAGGGACGTAAACCGGGCATTTTCACCTCATGGGCGGAATGCGAAAAGCAGGTGAAGGGCTTTGCCGCGGCCCAATATAAATCGTTTGACTCCCTGAAAGAAGCAGAAGCAGCCTATCGGTCCAAATATGAAGCCTTCAAAGGCAAACCAGCCTCTCAGGGCAAGTGGAGAGAGGCCAGTGTTAAGCCGATCCTGCCCTCCATTTGTGTGGACGCGGCTTGTAGCGGAGCGCCCGGCAAACTTGAATATCGGGGTGTGTATACTGAATCACAGGAAGAGATATTCCGCTTTGGTCCCTTTCCGGATGGCACAAACAATGTGGGTGAGTTCCTGGCGATTGTCCATGCCCTGACCTGGCTGGCAAAACGTGATAAACAGCTCCCTGTTTATTCTGATTCGGAGAACGGGATTGCCTGGGTGTACACCGGTAAATGCCGGACGAACCTCAAGCACACTTCACAAAATGCTCCACTCTTTGTGATGATCCATAGTGCAGAGAACTGGCTGGCTGAAAATGAGTTGGAGGATGATGAAGTCTTGAAATGGGATACAGAGTTGTGGGGCGAGAATCCAGCAGATTTTGGTAGGAAATGAATTTTTCAGTGGTGGAAATTATGAGATGGCTAAAGTTATCTTGGAAGATTGGAAATGTACGTGGGTTGGAGATTCGACTTCACTTCTCAATGCTGTTCGGTATTATTGTTACTTACTATATTTTTCGCCCCACGGATATGCAGCGCGGCTTGCTTGCTCTCTTCTTATTGATCGGATTTGTACTTTCAATTTTTTTACATGAATTGGCACATGCGCTTGCGGCTAGCCTGGTAAGGGTGGAAGTAAAGAGCATCGTCATTTGGTTGTTGGGCGGTTTTACTACTTTGAGTCATGAACCGGAAAAACCCGTCCATCGCCTTTTCATCTATGCTGCTGGACCGTTCATAACTCTCCTGTTGGGTATTTTGTTCTTTGTCGTTTATTATTCCATGTCCTACAACTTACCCTCTTCTTGGATATATATTTACTCACAACTTTTCCTTGCGCTGGCAGTCATAAACATAATTTTATTTGTATTCAATATCCTACCCGTGTATCCGGTCGATGGGGGAAACATTCTTCATGCCCTGGTGGAACTCTTCTTTGGCAGATCCCGTGCCAACCTGATCACCATGGTCATCAGCATACCAGTTTTGATAGGGTTGGTCTTGCTTGGACTTCGAACGCATGATTATATTTTGCTGTTTTTTTGTGTATTCATCGCCATTGCGATTAGTACTTTAAATTGGCATACGCTTCGCTGGATGAATTTGGGTTTAAATTATCTATTCAGGCGCGGGGGATATTATTATTTACAAGGTGACTATGATCGCGCGATACAGTATTTCACACGTAATATTGAGCGTAAACCAGAAGAAGCAAATAATTACCTGTTGAGAGCTGCCTCTTATCTACATACACTGCAAAATGAAAACGCACTCGCGGACGTAGAACACGCCTTGAGGATTGCTCCACATAGCGAACTGACTTTGTTGTTGCGTGGCGATATTTCCTTTATAGAAAAGGATTTTGATTCTGCATTGGAATGGTACGAAAAAGCATGCCAACTCAATCCAAATGCTGGGCTTTCTTATTATGGTTGTGGATGTGTAATGAGGCTGAGAAACGAGCTTCCGTCTGCGATGGATCAGTTCAATAAGGCGATCTCACTACTGCGCATATTTTTCCCACTATCTTATGTAGAGCGTTCAATGACCTATTTTAAACTTGGAAATGTTGATGCCGCGCACAAAGATCAAGACGCCGCTCTATATATCTCTGAAAGGGATGCATTAATACGAGCTGAGTTTAATTTACAGGCATATGAAGGATATTTGGATTGGGCAGAAGATTATTATGGGCGTGTACTCTTGAGGCGACCCGGTTCATGGTATGCCTATCAGGGTCGAGGGGATGCTTATCGCGCAAACAATGAATATGATAAAGCAATTGCGGATTACACTAAGGCCCTGGATATTCATCCGCGCGAGCCACGCTTGTATTTCGGGCGGGGCAAATCTTATCGCGCAAAAGGGGAGATAGACTGTGCTACAGCAGATTTCCGCCAAATTCTAGCGATCACCCATAAAGTTCACTTGCAGAGGCAAGCGGAAGAATTATTAGCATCTCTTGACAGAGAATAAAGAAGATCGGATTTTGTAATAAGGAGAGGGGGGATAGCTTTTTGTCCTACCCGTTTGTCCAGTATAAAAACCAGTCGTTTCGGCGATACGCTCCCAAGGCATAAGAAATATACTGCTGATCATTAACGTAAAGGAGTGTTTCGATGAGCAACAATGTATTGGTAGAACTTTCGGATGCCCTGGCGGATGCCGCTGAAAAAGCTGGCAACGCGACTGTGCTTGTGAACGCACGTCGCCGCATGCCGGCTAGCGGGATCGTTTACGCGTCAGATTTAATTCTCACAGCTGACCACATTATAGAACGTGAGGACGGTATCAAGGTTATTCTGGGGGATGGGGCAGAAGTTTCCGCGCGGATCGCAGGACGGGATGCTGGTTCCGATCTAGCAGTCCTTAAACTTGAACGTTCTACGGGAACCGTTGCCGAAGCGACCAAAAGTCCGGCGCGCCTTGGGCAACTTGCCTTGGTATTGGGTCGTCCATCTCCAAATGGAATCGAGGCCAGCCTTGGAACGGTCAGCGCGATCGGTGGACCGATCCGAACCGGGCGCGGTGGCATGCTCGAAAAATATATTCGCACCGATAGCATTTCCTACCCCGGCTTTTCCGGTGGTCCGCTGGTGGCTGCCGATGGAACCGTACTGGGTGTAAATACGTCGGGTCTGGCCAATGGCGCGGCTGTTACGATCCCAGCTGACATCGCCTGGCGGATTGCGGATACGCTTGTCAAACATGGTCGCATTCAGCACGGTTATCTGGGGATCCGTAGTCAAACGGTTGAGATTCCTGCGGCTTCCCAAAAAGCACTCAAACATGAGCAGGCAACAGGACTTTTGATCGTGGGCGTTGAGAATGACAGCCCTGCCTCCAAAGGTGGATTGATCGTCGGTGATATTCTCGTTGCAGTCGCGGGCGTGCCCGTTCTTCATCATGATGAGCTCTTTACTCGCCTCGATGGCGACGTAGTTGGCAAATCCATGCCGATCGATGTTTTACGCGGCGGTCAGCCTCAAACCGTTAATGTAGTTGTGGGTGAGAGATAATATGAACTTCAATGGTACGTTTACACAAGTGATCGATGAACTTGTCCAGCGAGTGATGCCCTCTCTGGTCATTGTGCGCGGGCATCGCTACGGTGCCGGTGCAGGGATTGTGTGGGACGCGAATGGATTGATCCTGACCAACAATCATGTAGTTGGGCGCCGAACCCCCATCGTTATTTTGCAGAATGATCGCGAATACGAGTCCAGGTTGATCGCCCGCGATCCGGATGTGGATCTGGCATTGCTCTCGATCGAGGCTGCCGATCTGACTCCGCTCAAGCCTGCTTCCGTTTCGCCGCGTGTCGGTGAAATGGTCTTTGCCTTTGGGCATCCTTGGGGGCAGCGTAATACGGTGACCCGCGGGATTGTGAGCGCGTTGGTCTCTGCCCAAAATCGACGCGGCGAAATACTGCCCGTTGTCCGCTCTGACACACCGCTCGCACCCGGCAATTCCGGCGGACCGCTGGTAAATGCAAAGGGCGAAGTGGTTGGCATCAATGCCATGATCATCGGCGGTGATCAAAGCGTTTCGATTGCTGCGTCGGTTGCAATGGATTTTGTTACTAAGGTACTGGCAAAGAAGAAATCGGAAGAACGAACTCCAGTGGATGTGCTTTGATCTGCTGGAAACAGACATAAGTGGAGTCCAACGTCTGGAGACGTTGGACTCCGTTTTTATTAAACTTCGGCTATACTTTGGGTTATGAAAACAGCACTGCTGGTTATTGATATCCAAAAGGATTATTTCCCTGGTGGGAAATATCCACTTGTCAATCCGCTCGAGGCCGCGCAAAAGGCGTATATGATTTTGCAGTGTTTCCGTGAAAGCGGCAATCATCATGTTCATATTCAGCACATTTCACTTGAACCGGATGCAACCTTTTTCATCTCCGGCGATCGCGGGACAGATATCCACGATTCGGCCGCCCATTTTGAAGGCGAACCCATTGTCTACAAGCATGAGCCAAACTCATTTTTGAACACGAACCTGCTCGAGCTTTTGCGAAGCTGGGAGATTGAACGCGTGGTCATCACCGGCATGATGACTCACATGTGCGTGGATGCCACAGCCCGCGCCGCCTCGGATCTTGGTTTTCAAGTGATCATTGCCGAAGATGCGTGTGCGACCCGCGATCTGAAATATGGGGCGACAACTATCCCTGCGGAATTCGTGCATAAATCCTTTCTTGCCGCGCTCAAATCATATGGCAAAGTGATGAAGTCGGAAGAGATTCTCGCGCTTCTGGCCGCGGAGATGGTGAAATAATCATGTCACCCCTGCACTGCGCGCAGGCGCACGTGTTGCGAGACAAGGTTCTTTCGTCGAAGCAATCTCCTTATCAGTGGGGGATTGCGTGTTACAGGCATGCTGTGTAGTCGTCACAACAAACGCTCCTCGCCATGAAATTTGAAGGTAATTATGACAGTCCTTGATCCTGAACGACAAAAACAAGCCAAAGAATATGCGCGCATCCGCCGCCGCCTATGGCTGGTGGATACGATCTTCAGCGCGGTCTATGCCATCCTGTGGTTATTTTTGGGCTGGGCGAGCGCCCTCCGCGATTGGCTGACCACCTTTACAAATAATCAATGGTTGTTGGTCGCATTATTTGTTGCTATCTTTGGCGGCATCTATTCCGTGATTAATCTGCCCCTTGGCTACTACAGCGGATTTGTTTTGCCACATCGCTTCGGTCAATCGAATCAAACGTTGAGAGATTGGATCATCGATCAGATCAAAGGATTGGCGATCGGCGCGCCGCTCGGTTTGCTTCTGCTCGAATTGCTTTACTTAGCCCTGCGCGTCACTGGCAGTCTATGGTGGCTGTGGGCCGCAATTGGAATGTTGATCTTTACTGTCCTGCTGTCCAATCTTGCGCCGGTTCTGATCGCGCCGTTGTTCAATAAGTATGTCCCGCTTGGCGATGAGCATAAAGAACTTGCCGATCGTTTGCTTGACCTTGCCCGACGTGCGAATACAAAAGTAAAAGGTGTATTCAAATATGACATGTCAAAGCGAACAAAGGCTGCGAATGCCGCATTGAGCGGTGTTGGCAATACGCGGCGCATTGTAATAGGGGATACACTCATCAATGAATTCTCAACCGATGAGATCGAAACCGTGCTCGCGCACGAATTGGGACATCATGTCCATCGCGATATTCCAGTTCTGATCGCCTTCGGTACGTTCTCAACAACCCTCAGCCTGTTTCTCGCCTCACTGGCTTTGAACTGGGCGATCCGTTTTTTCGGTTACACCAGCCCCGCCGATGTAGCAGCCTTCCCTGCGCTGGGACTCATCTTCGGCGCCTACGGACTCATCACGATGCCAATCGAGAATGCAGTCTCCCGCTGGAGGGAGTCAATGGCAGATGATTACGCGTTACAGGCGACAGGGAAGAAGGAAGCGTTCGCCTCTGCATTTACGCGTTTAGCGAATCAGAATCTCGGAGAAGTGGATCCCGAAAAATGGGTGGTCTTTATGTTCTATTCTCACCCCCCGCTTGGTGAACGGATTTCAAAAGCAAATCATTGGAAGGGAATTTAACAAGCGAAGCACGCCATCCCTACGGGCGGCAGTCTGGATTACTGAACCTGCATCCAGGATTTTCTTCGTAACAGGATGGGGATCACGATGATGAACGCGATGAAAAATCCCATTGCGGCAATTCCATCGGTGGAGCCAACTTTGGAAAGATCTTTTGGTTGGGGAGTGGGGGTTGTCTGAAAGAAAAACGTTGCTGCGCCGGCATTTCCCTGGATTGTAGGCGGCCTGGAGGAACTGAGTGCTGCGCTGGAGAATGCAAGGACCAACCCGAGTCCGATTGTGATGATGGGGCGCATGAGTTTGTTCATGAATTTTTTTGCCGTTTATCTCATAAATAAATACACTTTTAGAATTGTTTGCAGATTAAAATTCTAACTTCCAATATCGATACACGGCACAGTGTAAGTATATCATTACCTATTCTATAGATTCCCATCCTTCATATGTACTTGCATGTGCTTTTGATGTATAATGCCCGCGTCGCCGACCAGACCCGGCGTATGCGAGGAGAATGAGTTTAACTCTCTGATTTAACACTTGCTGTAGTGAATACTCGTCCCATCACTTATATCTGATTGGGGCGAGTCTTGTGTTACGACCGAAGCGAACTCCGCTGTCATTGAAAATTGAGCTGGGACCATTTTACTAGCGATTGTGTCCGCCGAATGTCTACCAATAAGATTTTATTTATTTAGTATCACGCAAGACTTCAAGAACAAACTGTGTTACAGGAGCATGCATGATCAGGAATTTCTTTGGATGGCTCACCCAGCCAATGGGGCGGATAGCGGTGCTCATTGCGGCGTTATCTTTGTTCAGCCTCGCCGCGTTTGGGATTTATTACACTCAGCAACCGCCTGAACAACCAATTCAGTTCACGCACAAGTTGCATGTGGGGCTGGGAGTTCAATGTTTATATTGTCACCCTGGTGCATTGCGTGGACCTTCTCCCGGATTGCCCACACTCACAAAATGCTGGGGATGTCATCAACAGATTGCAAAAACAAATACAAGCCCGAAGTTAGCTGTTCTAAAAGATTATGTGCTGAATAACAAGCCAATTGCCTGGGTGCCCGTTGCTCAAGTGCCAGACTTTGTCCATTTTATCCATCGCCCGCATATCGCGGCAGGATTGAATTGCGAAACTTGTCACGGTGATATGTCTCAGGTTGAGATTGCCAAGAACCCACAAGTCATGAACATGGGTTGGTGTTTGAACTGCCACCGAGCGAGAACAGCAAATGATCCAGAAAAGCGCGTTAAGCTCACAGATTGCGGTACTTGTCATTATTAAACCGGGTAAAAAAGGAAAAAGTTGACATGAGTGAAAAAATCTCCCGGCGTGATTTTTTGAAACTTGCCAGTGTAGGTGCAGCGACCACCGCGGTATTGACCGGTTGTGGTCCCGCTTCGCGTTATGTAAAACGCGAACCATATTCCAAAATGCCGGAGTATACCTACAATGGCTTGAGCACTTATTACGCCACGACATGCCGCGAATGTGCGGCGGGCTGCGGAATCATTGTCCGCACGATGCAGGGACGCGCTCTGAAAGTGGAGGGAAATCCGAGCCACCCTGTAAATCTTGGAAAGACCTGTGCGCGCGGTCAAACGACACTGCAGGGTTTGTATAATCCTCACCGCGTGATGGGTCCGATCAAGCATACACGTGGCGAGGCACTTTACAATGCCGACTTTGAAAATAACCCGGCTAACATGAGTTGGGATGATGCCAGCCAGGTTGTCGCGGATGCTCTAAAAGATTCGGCTGGAATTGCCTTCCTGCTGGGAACAACCTCCGATCATCTCTTTGACCTTGTGTCGGACCTCGCGACCGCGATCGGCGCGCCTGCCCCAATTCGATTTGGTGTCGGGAATATGTTCGAAGCGCGGGCTACGCTGAGTAAGGCAGCCGAGGATCTTTTCGGTCAGGCCGCCCTGCCATTCTTCGATATTGGCAATTCTGATCTTGTCATTTCGTTTGGGGCCAACTTCCTTGAGACCTGGCTTTCTCCCGTTGCGTACAACCGTGCCTACGCACAGATGCGTCGTGGAAACCCGAAACGACGTGGTTACTTCATTCAATTTGAGTCACGTATGTCTTCTACGGCTGCAAAAGCAGACCAGTGGATCCCAGTTCGGCCCGGCACCGAGGGTTTGGTCGCGCTTGCGATCGGCAGACTTGTGGCTGAAGCAAAGGGCGGGGCAGTGCCGCCAGTCTTCGCCTCGGTTGATTTGAAGAGCATTGTTAAAGCTGCTGATGTGAGTTTGAAAATGTTAGAGAATGTTGCTCAGCATATTGCTGAGTCAACAAATCCAATCGCCATCCCAGGCGGCTCCGCCTTAGGGTTGAGCAATGGGCTTCAGACCGCGAAAGCTATTCTTAACTTCAACGCTCTGGTCGACAATTTTGGCAAGCCGGGCGGCGTAATGCTTTCACCGCTTTCCCCAAATGAGGACGCCTATCATCGCTCTGCCAGCGTGCAGGAAATGGCTGATTTTGTCGAGAAATTGAAGAGTGGTGGAATTAAAACTTTGTTTGTTCACGGGGTGAACCCGGTCTTTGAACTTCCTAAATCTTTGGGATTTAGTGAAGCACTGGGAAAAGTAGGAACGATTATTTCATTCTCCACCTTCCCGGATGAAACTGCTGTTGCCTCTGACTATATTTTCCCCGATCGTCATGGGCTGGAATCCTGGGGTTATCAACGGGTTGCGACCGGCGCGCAGCAGTCCGTACTTTCGGGACTGCAGCCTGTGGTGTCAGGGGTTTATGAAAAGGATTCGGCCAATCTGTTCTATAACCCGCGCGCCACGACGGATGTCTTGATTGCTGCGACAAAATTGGCGGGTGACCAATTTGCTCAGGTCCTCCCGTTCGCCGATGAAGTTGAGTACATTCAGAGTAAACTGACCAGCCTCGTGGGTCAGGCCGACGGTTCCTTCGTTGCTCCTGAAATCAATACTTTTTCTGCATACTTCCAGCAACACGGCGGCTGGTGGAGGAATGCCACTGAAGTGGCAGCCCCAGCTGCATCTGGTGTGCTCAGTCAAGCCCTGGAAGTTGGCCCAGCAGAATTTGCCGGGGAAGGCGAATTTTTCTTCAAACCATACATCTCACCTACCTTGGCTGAAGCGGGGGCAAACATACCCTGGCTACAGGAGTTGGCGGACCCAACCACAACGGTGATGTGGAATACTTGGGTGGAGATCAATCCGAAGACGGCTGAAGAACTTGGCATCGAAGACGATGATGTCGTCCGGATTGTGAGCGAAGCTGGGACGGTGGAAGCCTCTGTGTATAAATATCCCGCCATCCGTCCCGACACGATCGCCATGCCGTTCGGTCAGGGCCATACCGCTTACGGAAGCTATGCCCAAGGGCGCGGGGTGAATCCTGCGGATATTCTTGGCGCGAATTTTAATGAAGCGGGTGATCTCGCATTTATGGGGATGAAGGTCAAGGTTGAAAAGACTGGCAAGAAACGTGAGTTGTCGCGGATGGAAGGCAAGCTGGGCGTATATGGATTTACACAGGAAAAATAGGAGAGCTTTATGGCTACTGAATTAGAACTGCCTGGTGTTACCAATCAAGTGGAAGAGGGACCGGTTGGGCGTTGGGGTATGGTGATCGATCAGGATCTCTGCACAGGTTGTCAGGCTTGTGTGGCTGCCTGCTCCATGGAAAACAATGTTCCAATCGTGGGCGAGGAGGATGCAGGCTATGGTCGCTATATGCACTGGATCCGGATCGAGCGCTTATGGGAAAAGAAGGATTATCCCGAGGTCAAGATAACTTCCTTTCAGCCCATGCTCTGCCAGCAGTGTCATAATGCGCCCTGTGAATCGGTCTGTCCAGTCTATGCGTCGGTGCACAGTCTGTCTGAGGATCTCAATTTGCAGGTCTATAACCGCTGCGTGGGCACACGTTATTGCGGCAACAACTGCCCCTATCAGGTGCGTGCCTTCAACTGGCGTGATTACAATGATGAGCGCATTCACCCTGAATTGGTCACTCTCCATAATCAGATGAATCCGGATGTGACTGTTCGACGGCGTGGCGTGATGGAGAAGTGTACCTTCTGCATCCAGCGGATTCATAAGGCAGAAGATAAAGCGAAGTCTGAAGGTCGTGATGTGCAAGATGGTGAATTTACAACGGCTTGTGCGCAGGCTTGCCCCGCGAGTGCCATCACATTCGGTCGCCTGGATGATCCCGAATCACAGATCAATCAAAAGGCGGCTGTGAATCCCAGCCGCGCCTATCATGCGCTTGAGGAAGTTCGAACCTTGCCGCGGATTACCTATCTGAAGGGAGGAGTCTAAATGACAACGATTGCTAAACCGCTGGCTCGTCCTCGTGCTGAAGAGCATGAGGACCCGCGGCAATATTTGATGCATGATCCGCTGCCGCGCGGGCAAATGAATGCCATGGTGATGGAGGCGATGCATGAGACCAATCCAATATTCTGGGTAGTCACCGCTGTTCTGGCAGCCATCGTCGTTTTTTCTTTAGGATACGACTGGTATGTCCTGATCATGCAAGGTCAGGGCACGGCTGGTGTTCTCCGCCCGGATTACTGGGGTGTGTTCCTGGTCAACACCGTGTTCTGGATCGGTATTAGTCATGCCGGAACGTTTATCTCAGCCATTTTGCGAGTCTTGAAAGTCGAATCCCGCCGGCCTTTCACTCGTGCTGCAGAGCTCATGACCACTTTTGGCCTCGTACAGGCTGGTCTAAGCATCTTCATGCACCTGGGGCGTGTCTGGCTGGTCTACTGGATGTTTCCCATTCCCAATGAGCGACGTATCTGGCCGGATTTTCACTCGCCGCTGATGTGGGATCTCATGGCGATCACAACCTATCTTTTGTGCAGCACGATGTACCTGTTCCTGCCTCTCATCCCGGACTTGGCCATGGCGCGGGACCGCACAAAAGGCGGATGGCTGAAAACGTTTTATAGAACCTTGGCGCTCGGATTCCGCGGGACGGAAGGGGAATGGAAGAACCTGACCACGGCGATGAACATCTTTGCCTTCGCGATCATCCCAGTCATGTTCTCTGTCCATACAATCGTGTCCTGGGATTTTGCCATGGCTTCCCGTCCCGGCTGGTCATCCACGGTATTTGGTCCGTACTTTGTGATTGGGGCTCTTCATTCAGGCATGGCTGCGGTGGCCATCGTCTTGTTCCTGCTCCGTTCCACCATGAAACATTATAAGTATTTCATCCGGGCGGAGCAATTCAATACGATTGGTATGTTGATGCTCCTGGTCTCGATGGCATGGGCATATTTCTACTTTAACGATTATCTCGTGCCATGGTACGGTGGCGATGTATGGGACAAGCTTGTGCAGGAGTATACCGAGAAGGGGCCACTGGCATATCTTTGGTATACCATGCTGATCGTCAATATCGCGGTGCCCTGGTCGATCCTTTGGAACAAAAAATGGCGCGAGACTCCCTGGTTGCTGGCGATCGTTGGGTTTCTGATCAATATAGGCATGTACCTTGAGCGCTACATCATTATTCCCGTTGGTGTGACGATTAACCGCATGCCGTTTACCTGGCGCCAATATGAACCTCGCATTGAAATTCCCATGACGATCGGTACATTTGCTTTGTTCCTGCTGTTGTACATGCTGGCTTCTCGGCTGATTCCGTTAATCCCGGTCTGGGAGGTGCAGGAAGGCCAGGAAGCGCACATGCTGCGCAGGGTGGGTCGGACCGAAGTTTCAACGCTCAGTGACCTTGAGTAAAGAGAGACTTAACTATGGCTGAAGCAACTACACTTCTCGCGATGTTCGAAGATTTCGAGCCCGCTTCCAGGGGCGTCGAAAAACTCCAGGAATTGGGTGTGAGTGATGACGATATGAATGTGATTTCGGGTGTACCCATCAAGAACACGATTTTGGGCCGACCGTCTGCCAT
>Ga0065705_10000399_pt1 | contig 15332 bp, 13 predicted proteins | sample SwibulcommuniRL2_FD_59092 | JGI IMG/M metagenome (GOLD analysis project Ga0065705, IMG submission 59092) | Bulk soil microbial communities from switchgrass field near Rose Lake, East Lansing, Michigan, USA - RL2 Bulk Soil v2 (version 2) | ecosystem: Environmental > Terrestrial > Soil >...
CCATTATTAAGACTTCAAATGGAAAAAGTGTACTTTTACTGGCTCCTATAGTAGAAGCAAAAAAAGGGACGTACGAAAAATTATTCCAAGAGTTAAAACAAAATGGATATACAAGGATTAGACTAGATGGGGAGATTATCAACCTGAGCGGTGACAATGATGAAGAAAATACTCAAGGTGCCAGTAAGAAAGATATCAAATATCGCATACTTAACAAATTTAAGAAACACACGATTGAAGTCGTTGTTGACAGGATAAGGCCGTCACTTGAGGAAAGATCTAGGCTGTTTGATTCAGTACAAACTGCTCTGAAGACAGCAAATGGACTGGTCAAAATATTGATACCCGATAACAATAATAGCGAAACAGTGTATTCACAAAGAAAAGCGTGTACCAGGTGTGGAATAAGCATCCAGGATCTTGAACCGCGTTCATTTTCGTTTAACTCACCATTTGGAGCATGCGAACAATGTAACGGACTTGGTATCAAAGTTGAGTTCGACCCAGAGCTAGTTATCCCGGATAGAAAAAAGAGCATTTTAGATGGTGCAATAAAACCATGGGCAGGCCACTTTGCAACATTCAGATCTTCAATGTTGCGCGACGTGGGTAAGAAGTTTGGGTTTGACTTATATCAACCCATGTCGGCTATGACAAAAAAGCAATTAGGTGTTATTCTTTACGGAACAGATGAGAATATACATTACAAATATGAATCTAGGACATCTGATTCTACCTGGGAGTATCGTAGTTCTTTTGAAGGAGTCATACCGAATTTGGATAGGGTGTACGCACAAACAGAATCTGAAGCAAAACGGAGAGATCTAGAGCAGTTCATAAGAGAGCTCCCGTGCGAACTATGCAAAGGTATGCGACTGCGTCCTGATTCTTTGGCAGTCAAGATTGCTGGCAAATCTATTATGAATGTATGTGATTTGTCGATTGACAAGTGTTATGAATTTTTTATGAGTCTTTCTCTTTCTGAAACTGATAGATATATTGCANAAAATATACTTAAGGAAATTATCTCTAGACTGGAATTTCTNNAAAATGTTGGACTTAATTATCTTACTTTGAATAGGATGACCTCAACGCTATCAGGTGGGGAGTCGCAGAGAATACGTCTTGCCACACAAATTGGGTCCAACCTCACGGGCGTTTTGTATGTTCTTGATGAGCCAACGATAGGATTGCATCAAAGAGATAATAACAGATTGATTGAGACATTAAGAAAATTAAGAGACCTTGGTAATACGCTTATAATAGTGGAACACGATGAAGAAGTTATTAGAAGCTCAGATTGGATTATCGATATCGGAGAAGGTGCCGGTATTCATGGTGGGAAGATAGTTGCAAGCGGATTTGTCAAAGATATCATTGATAGTAAGAATTCTATAACTGGAAGATTCCTTAAAGGTGACGACAAGGTTTACCACAAGAATGCGGAAAGGGATCCAAAGAGCTGGTTCACTCTTCATAATGCTAGAGAGAACAATCTTAAAAAGATAACAGTTGAATTCCCACTTGGATGTATGACAACAGTAACTGGTGTGTCGGGATCTGGAAAATCAACTCTTGTAAATGAAATCCTTTTCAAATCACTATCGAATCACTTTTACTCATCCAAGGAAAAACCGGGAGCCCATGATAGGATTACTGGACTTCAAAATTTGGACAAGGTAATAGGGATTGATCAATCTCCAATTGGTCGAACACCCAGATCCAATACAGCAACATACGTGAATGCTTTTGGTCCCATACGCGAGATCTATTCCAAAACACTCAAGGCCAGAGAAATGGGGTATAAACCTGGTCGATTTTCATTCAATGTTCCAGGTGGCCGTTGTGATTCATGTGAGGGCGCTGGAGTCAAAAGAATTGAGATGCAGTTTCTTGCAGATGTATATGTTACTTGTGATGAATGTAAAGGTAAAAGATACAATTCAGAAACATTACAGATAACGTACAAAGGCAAGACAATTTCTGACATTTTAGATATGACTGTGGAAGAAGCACTTGATTTCTTTGCAAATATCTCATCTATCGAAAGAAAATTAATGACACTTTATGACGTCGGATTAGGATATATAAGATTAGGACAACCTGCGACAACACTTTCGGGAGGAGAGGCTCAGAGGATAAAGTTATCTTCAGAACTTGCAAGAAGAGATACAGGGAGAACTCTATATATTCTCGATGAACCAACTACAGGATTACATTTTGCAGATGTAAAAAAGCTACTTCATGTTTTGGATAGACTTGTAAATATAGGTAATACAGTCATACTGATTGANCACAATCTTGACGTAATAGCAGCNTCTGACTGGATAATTGATCTTGGTCCTGAAGGTGGAGATNATGGTGGAAATATTGTTGTTACNGGNACACCNGAACANGTNTCAAACCACNTTNNANGTCATACTGGAANATANCTNAAATCCAAATTNGTTNTNAGCCAGACNATAAGAAAAAATAAAAGTGGTGTACGCACTTANCTACTTTTATATCAAATAGAATCCTGCACCAATCTGAAAGTTTTAAGGAGCTACGAAAAAAAGTACTAACTCTCCCTTATGAACCAGGAGTATATATGATGAAAGATAAGGAGAGCAAAATTATCTACATAGGCAAAGCAAAGAATCTCCGAAAGCGTGTACTGTCTTACTTTAACTTTAGAGAGAACAGTGATACTTCCAATTGGAAGACATCTAAACTTATCAGCAAAATCCAGGATGTTGACTTCCTTGTTACAGATAATGAAATTGAGGCCTTCTTGTTAGAATCGAACTTAATAAAACAATATAGGCCACTATTTAATATCGATCTTAAGGATCAACAGCGGTACACATATCTTAAAATTTCAGATGAAAAATTTCCGAGATTGCTTGTAGCAAGAAGGAATAGAGATGGGAAGTTTACTGGTACTAAGGGTAAGGTATTTGGGCCTTTTGTACATGGAAGCTCGAAATTACTAACCGTAGGTTTATTGAGAAAAATCTTTAAAATCAGAATTTGTAACACGCTCCCAAAGAGACCTTGTCTTGAATACTTTATCAATAACTGTGATGCCCCCTGCATAAATAACGTTACTCAGAATGAGTATATAGAAAATGTTAAATCGCTAGAAAATATTCTTGCTGGAAAAAAAAGCATTGATGACTTCATAGAAAAAATGAAGGGGGATATGACTAGTGCATCGTCTACCCTTGAATATGAAAAGGCGAAGGCGATAAGGGATACTGTAAGCAGATTGGAAAATCTCAGATCAAAACAAAAAATAGAACATTCAATTAGTTCAAGATCTGAAGAAGAATATGTTGGTATCAAGTATGACCTTTTGCAATCGAAAGCACATATTTTGATCTTAAGAAGATATCGTGGAGTAATCAGAGATAGAAAAAAATATCAATTTGACTTGGTTGGGGATAACTCATTTTCTACTTTTTTGTCACAATATTATTATTCCAAATCGTCAGTGCCACGATTTATCTATGTCAATGAACAACCAGATTCAAAACAGGTACTTGAAAAATCTTTGGAAAGGATTGCCTCGCACAAAGTGAACATTATAACGCTATCTAACAGAATTGATGTTGAAAGAAAGCAGTTAATGAACTTAATTATCAGAAACTTATCGACGTATATCTCGAAAGGTTTTGAACCCGGATTGCTTGACCTAAAAAAAGCATTGAACCTTAAGTCACTTCCCAAAATTATTGACTGTTTTGATGTTTCAAATCTTGGTTTATCGATAGCTGTTGGCTCCTGTGTCAGATTTGTTAACGGAATTCCTGAGAAATCATTTTATAGAAAATTTAAAATAAAAACAATAAAGGATCAAAATGATTTCGCAATGATAAGCGAGATAGTAAGTCGTCGATACTCAAAAGAAGATAAGCTCAATTTACCAGATTTAGTATTAATTGACGGTGGAAAAGGTCAACTTAATTCTGCACTTGAGGCCATATCAAAATTAGATTTAAAAGTCCCGTGTATATCAATTGCAAAAGAAAGAGAAGAAATTTTTGTTCCTAATTCAGTCTTTCCAGTAGTTATTCCCAAGAATAGCAAATCACTCAAAATATTACAATATCTGAGGGATGAAGCTCACAGGTTTGGGCTCAGCTATAACATAAAGTTGCGTGACTTGAAATAGGACTATGTGTCCCACAAGTACCACGAATAGGATGTTTGCGAATTATAGATTCTAACTTATATTTTTGAACATTATTATGGCCTAGCCCCTAACAGCTCCAAGAGTCAAACCTCTTATCATTCTCTTTTGGGAAAATAACATCAGAACAACAACAGGGATGAGTGCAATGTTTATGCCTGCAGTTAGATAACCCCAGTCAATTCTATAAAGTGAAATGAATTGATACAATGCAACCTGAAAGACCATGACATCAGGTCTATTCGATAGGACAATAGGTAACACAAATTCGTTCCACGAAAATCTAAACGATAGGATAGCTGCTATTAAAAAACCGGGGATAGAAATTGGTACTATGACGTGCCAAAAAGCTCGCATTTTTGAACAACCATCTATAAGTGCTGCTTCCTCCAGCTCTTTTGGAATTGTTTCAAAATAGTTCTTTAATAAAAATATGTTGAGTGGTATAATGAGAATCTGAAATGTCAGTACCAATGCGAATAGAGAGTTAAGAAGACCTATGTTGGCTAACATAATGTATAATGGGATAATGTTAATGACAACAGGGATCATAAACAATCCCAAAATTGTGCTAATCAGCAAGTTTTTACCTTTAAAGTCAAACCTTGCAAATGCGTAGCCTCCAAGTGCACTTACAACTACACTCAATCCAGTACTTGCCAAACTTACCGCCAAGCTATTGAAAAGACTTGTTACAAGTTTTGGATCTGTTAGTACAAAAAGGTAATTATCTAGTGTAGGTGAATCTGGCAGGAATTTTGGAGGAAAGCTGATGGCTTCTGAATTTGGTTTAAATGAGGTTGAAAGTACCCATAAAAGCGGCGCAAATGTAATAAAAAGAAAAGTTGCGATTACAAAATAAATCAGAGTCTTTTCTATCAGCATAATAAAATTCTCATCTTTATCAATGACNCGTAGTTTCGTTTAACTAAACTTCGGCGATCTCCATTCAATTCTCGTACAGCTTTTTTATCATTGTCTGATCTCAACTGTTTTATCTTGANTNCTTAATAGTTTGATATACGTATATGCTAATACCAAGTTCATTGCTATCAACANNAATCCTACGGCAGCNCCCTTGGATAGTAGCCCAAATTCAAAAGCCTGTCTNTACATGAACAGGGATGACGTGGTACTTGAGAAAAGTGGACCACCATTTGTCATGACAAGAATTAAATCAAAGAAATTCACTGACCACATTGTGATAAGAATAAGATTTATGATGATAAATGGTCTCAATAGTGGGAGCGTTATGTACAAGAAACTTTTAATTTTCGTTGCGCCATCTATTCGCGCTGCTTCATAAACTACTGGACTTATCGAAAATAGTCCTGCCGTTAGNAATATTACAGTGAATGGTGTACCATGCCACACGTTGGCGAATACCAATGTCCATACAATTATTCCAGGATCTGATAACCAGGCAACAGGCTCTAAACCCATTTGAGCAAGACCATAATTCATGATTCCAAAACTATCACTGAATATGAATTTAAAGGAAAAACCCGTTATGACTGCAGAAACTGTCCATGGTATTATGAACAGGGCTCTAATGGTGTTCGACCCACTAATTTGTTGATTCAAAACTACTGCAAGGACCATTCCAACAAAAAACTGAAGAGCGACCGAACCGCCTACAAATATTAGACTCACCTGAAGCGACGTGTGAAAGTCATGATCATGTATCAGATTGTCAAAATTCTTGAGCCCGACATACTTCCAATCTCCCAGAATTGTAGTTAAAGATACATCATGCAGTGATAGATATATGTTCCATATAAGTGGAAACAAAAGGAACCCGATTAGTATCGCAAGAGCTGGCGCTAGAAGCAAGTAGGGTTGGATTCTACCAGTTTTCGCCTCTAGTGTGACTTTCATTAAGATTGCGGGTTATAATGGAATTTGTATTTCCTTAGCTATTAAGACCAACCGAGTACTTCTGCAGATTTCTTGGCAGCATCATCTAATGCTTGTTTTGGTTCCTTTGCTCCAAGATAAACTTCGTCGATTGCCTGTCTTATGTTATCAGCAATTTGAGGATATTCAGCTATGCTGGGTCTGCTGTGCCCTAATGATAACATTGAAATGAGTTCTTTGTAATATGGTATGGTATTAGCAAGCTGACCCGAATATTGCCCTTCGGCTATCGGTTTCTGAGTTGGGAGATATGCATATTTTTCTAACATAGGCGCAAGCACATCTGGCTGTACCATTATTGTGAGTAATTCCCATGAAAGTGCCTTATTTGAGGAAGTACTAGGTATTCCGAGCATCCAGCCACCCATCATTGTCGCACTAGTGTCACCAGCTTTAGGAACTGGGAACATGGGAATCATGCCAACGTTTTTTGTCAAGGGTATCCCATTCAGTGCTATTGAAGTGTCCTAGTAACCATGAGCCTTCCAACATCACAGCAAATTTCTTGTCTGCAAACTCTTGGCCCCAGAAGTGATTTATCTGAGGCTTAATTCCTGCATTTACTTGATCTCTCAAAAACTCGAGGGCTTTTACACCTTGTGTACTGTTGTAGGATGGAAACCAGTAGGTGCCTTTCTCAGGATGACCACTTTTTTGTTTGACTATCTCACCACCCTGCATCCATAAATATGGATACCACATATCTGGCGAATGGCTGGCCCCTACAAGATGCATGGCCTCAATTCCTTTCCCTTTAGTCGAGTTTTCAATTTTCTTCGCTGCCTCAAGGTAGCCAGCCCATGTTTTAAGCGATTCAGGATTCACACTGCTTTGGTTTAAGAGATCTTTCCAATACCACATGGTCCTCACGTCTGTCCATGCCCAAATCCCGTATACTTTACCATTGTAGATACCGCCATCCCAATTAGTTTTATACCATTCAGAAGATCGATTCCATGAATTTGTTAATTCGGTAAGATCAGATAGAAACCCACCTTCAGCAAATTCGCCAAGCCAGATCTGATCAACTGAAATGAGATCAATTGGTGTCTTTCCAGCCATTGCAGTTAGAATTTGTTTTCGCGTATCTGCATATGGTAACACACTATAATCAATGTTTATAGTCATGTCTGGATGATTTTCTCTTAGCTTAGCCAAGGCATCAGCAAACAAAGCATCCCATCTTTCTTTTGGCTCTGCCACAATAGCTGTAATTGTAACTTGATTGGGTTGTTGCGCTTGAAGCACTCTAAGGGGTGATAAGCTTGGTGTTATCAAAACAACTGCTACTAATGCCAAGATTAAAATTAATTTAAAATCTTTGCAGAAAAATTCATGAACCATATTTTTGCTAAATTTGATATTTCCTTCAGAAAAATCTCTTCCAACATGACCGGCTTTTCTCATGAATAATATCTAGAATGTGATGCTTTTAAGTATTGACGATCCGTGAACGAGAGCCAAGTTCTCTTATATGCATTATTTGTCCTGAAATGCATTCTTGCGAGACTTAAAATTCTCTTTTGCGTACTGTTGCTACCAACAAAGAGAAATATGAATGAGATTTGTGAGNATTTTCTAGNGANCTGATTATCATACGTCCACAAAGTGAACTAAAATTAATATGATATGNTAATAAAATCAATTCAAATAGANGCGATTATTTTGACAACTCTCAGCATAAGAAATCTAACCAAAAAGTATGGACATTTCGCTGCACTGGAAAACTTTTCGCTAGAAATAAGCTCTGGCGAATTTATGGTTCTACTTGGACCTTCAGGGTGTGGTAAGACAACCGTACTAAGATGTATTGCCGGTCTGACAGACATTACTAGTGGAGAGATCCATATTGGAGGAGAATTGGTGAACAAACTTCCCCCAAAAGACCGCGATGTAGCCATGGTATTTCAAAATTACTCACTTTATCCCCACATGAATGTCTATGATAACATTGCCTTTCCATTGAAGATGAGAAAAGTACAAAAAAAACAGATAAATGATAGGGTTCAAAAAATTGCTGATCTCCTTAACATAAGTAACTTACTCCAAAGAAAACCCAAAGAAATTAGTGGAGGTCAAATGCAAAGAGTAGCTCTTGGCAGGGCTTTGGTGAGAGAGCCAAAAATCTTCTTGATGGACGAGCCACTTAGCAACCTTGATGCCAAATTACGTACTGAAATGAGAGTCGAGATAAAGAAATTGCAGAAAAAAGTAGGCGTAACTACACTTTACATAACACATGACCAAGCTGAAGCAATGAGCATGGCCGACCATGTAGGAATCATGAACTCGGGAAAAATGCTCCAACTTGATTCTCCACAAAAAGTATACAACGAACCTGCCAATCAATTTGTGGCAAGTTTCATGGGCGTTCCTCCCATGAATTTTCTAAAATTTAGAATAACGAGAGAAAAAAAATTGTTTCTTAAACTTGATGACGGCACTGCCGACAAAGATAATATTGAATTTATCATCAACAACCCTGATGTACTTTGCTCTAATATCGCCAATATAGGCGAAGAAAAAATAATCCTAGGTATAAGACCAAAGGACATGATATTTTTAGAAACTGATGAAAAATTCGAAGGTTTAAGGCTGAAAGGCGAAATAGCATATGTTGAGTCGCTTGGTGACGAATCGATAGCAGAATTAAGAATTGGACAATCATCATTAAAGGTATCTAATGTTCTGTCCAGAATGGATAATCTTATTGTTGGAAAAGAAGCTACGTTTGGTATAAAATATGACAAGATTAACTTATTTTCCAGCTCTGGTGAGAGAATTCAAATGTAATGTAGTTCTTAATCGTTATTTCCGCTTCACTACAACTGACGTTTAAATTTTTGATATTAATTTTGTTACTAAAATAAGAAATTCTTAAATGACAGATTAATGCGTATAATAATCTGTTAACTTCTATGAACGTCTATAAAATTTCTGCAGTGACGTTATTAGTTAAAGATATGCAAAGATCCTGTAATTTTTATTCTAAGATTCCTGGCTTTAAACTGATTTACGGTGGACATCATGATGAATCCTTTACCACGTACGAAATCGGAAAAAATTCCAATGTTTATCTTAATCTGGAACAATACAAACTGACTAATATCCAAGATAGATATGTAAAAAATGACGCGAAAATTATTCTTTATACGGAGGACGTTGATAAACTGTATATTTATTTTAAAAATGATAAGAACATATCTAAATTAATATCATTTGAAAATGAGCCAATTGATGCGTCTTGGGGCGAGAGGTATTTCCACATACGGGATCCAGATGGTCACCTGCTTTCATTCGCAAAGACAATAAAAAATCAAGAATAAAAAATTCAGAAACTTGACACAATGTGAACGTTACTAATTAGCCGTAGTACTTGTTTAGATAATATTTTCGGTCTTGGTTCAGTGCTTATAGTTTTTGTCAAACATATGTGAAAGTAATACAAGCGACGATGCGTATTAATTAACTTGACTTTTTCTATACGGCCCTCGAGTTCTCTTTCGTGCCTTTTCAGCCTCTAANTTTCTTTTAATTAATTCGCTCTCCTCATCAAGCGAGTTTATATTAGAAATTCCTTTTTGATTTTTCTTTGTATTAATTTCNTGATNTAGGATCTGAGCTCTATTGTGCTTACCCTTACTTGNCACNTTAGNGTATGTGTAAAATAGGATAATANTGTTTCCAATTTNNGGCAATAAAAATNATNGANATTGCACTTGTCNGTTGATTACGTAAATACTAACATNATACTTTCTCNGAGGACACATAAAAAAATATTGGTAACTAGGTCAATAGTACGTAGAACAANGTCATTGCAANGGCATTACCACTGCCAATTGAAGCATACTTTATTTTTTCCGAATTTTTGGATAACTTTTCTCTGATTTTNTTAAATTTCGTTGCCACAACTTAATTTTGAANAATGTATTAAAAAGGATTTTTCCAAATTCAATCCAAATTAGTAGCATGACTTAGTAGACATGAANTCANATTGAATCATTGGNTAAACAATNNGGCAATCTNNCCTCATATTNTAACTGCCCCTCTTGAAATCACCTCTGAAAGTGCCGGATGTATGTGAACTGTTTTTGAGATATTATCAATACTTCCGTCACCGCTTTTCATTGCCACAAGGACTTCATGAATGAGTATGGAAGCTTGACTTCCGATTATATGGCATCCAAGAATTTTTCTGTTTTCTTTGCTTACCAAAAATTTTACGAATCCCTCTCTTTCTTCTATTGCCTTCCCCATCGCAGTATCGATATAGTGGTAGATGGATTTATCGTATCCCTTTTTACTTTTCTTTTTCAAGTCTTGTTCTGTATAGCCAACTCCCGCAACCTGAGGAGAGCTAAAAATTGCGTGCGGCATTGCACTATAATCTACTTGAATTTTTTTCTTTTGATTGAATATATTGTAAAATGCGTATTGAGCCTCCAAATTTGCGCTATGCCTGAATTGGTACCTGCCGATTATATCACCCAATGCAAAGATACCTTCTACGTTGGTTGCAAGAGTTTTGTCAACTTTAATGAATCCATTTTCATCGACATCTACTCCTGTACTTGTTAATCCAAGTGTATCGGAATTTGGAACACGCCCTGTTGCTATTAATAGTTGATCAGATTCAATTTTCAAAGTTTTATTAGAATCTGAACGCTTTGCAAGTACAACAAATTTGTCACCTTTCTTAGTTACTAGTTCGGCTGAACACTCCAAATGTACGTTGTATTTCGTAGAGAAGATTTCAGTGAATTTTTTTGATATTTCCTCATCCTCATTNGGTATNAAAGATTTTCTTTTTTGGATGATGTTGATTACTGTGCCAAGGGATCCAAAGTAGTGCCCAAGCTCAGCCGCTATAAATCCACCTCCTATGATGGTTAGGATCTGCGGCTGTTTGTTAAGACGAAGAGCTTGATCGCTGGTAAGGTAATTTTTTGTTTCCAAGCCCTTAATCTGTGGTATGAAGGGCCTGGTTCCTGCGGCAATTAATATTTTGTTTGAATAAATTTTCTCCTTGCCTATCAATAAGGTTTTTTCAGCAACAAACCTGCATTCAGTGGTAAATAATTTTGGATTTTCAGAATTATCAAAAGAGTTTCTTATATCGCTTGAATCTGAATCTATTAGATTATTTACTCTTTGGACTATTTTCTGAAAATCAATGGAAAATTTTTCAACATGTATCCCAAATAGATGAGCTGTCCTTATTGTCTCTACTATGTCTGCACTGTGTATTAGAAGCTTGGATGGAATACAACCTCTATTTAGACAAGTTCCGCCCATCTTGCTTTTTTCTACAATTGCAACTTTCAAACCACTTTGTGCTGCTGCATGTGCAACTTCAAGCCCAGCGCCACTTCCAACAACTATAAGATCATATTTCTGGATGTTATTTGACTCGGCGCGGGATTTCAATCACAAGCTTTACTGCAAGATTGTATATATGATTTGAAAATTTTTGTTACTTGCTGGATCAAATTAACATCATAAGATCATATTTTGACTTAGGGATATAATCATGGAAGGTCGAAATTTACATCCAAAAATGAGAATAAGAAATAAAAAAGAGGGTGCTGAAAAAAAATAAAAAATTTATGGTAATACGNCGAGTTGNCCTTCCATGACAGGTAGATGATATTTGCAATAGAATGGAAATACACCTACATTGTCTGCTGTAAAAGTAGCATTACCACTTTCAGCAAATCCGAGGTCAATGTTTACCGCATATGGTTCGCCTACTGTGAATGAATGTCTTTCCTCTTTGACCGGATCTACATTGTAGAAATGAACANTCACTTTNTCGCCCTTGTTTGCAACAAGCGAATTTACCGAGAACGCATCTCCTGCAACTTTAAGTTTTCCTTCATCAACACCTTCAATTTCACTAGTAAATACATAGAATGCTTTCTCTCCTGGTGTTGACAGTGACGGTATCTTGCCCCCACTGGACATATTTGCATTCATCATAGTCATAGACGAAGTTTCATTTTTCGGGGCAGTTGCATTGTCCTGCCCAAACGCGACCATCTGATTTGATGTTGTGTAGAGCCCGATTATCAAAAATGATAATGTAGCTCCTACAGTACAAACTAATGCCAATCTTGAATTCATTACACTAGAATGATTAGGCCTACCTACTTAAATGATCTCGTATACAGAACCAAATGTCTTATTGAAGTGTAATATTCAAATTATGGAACTAGAAAAAGAGATAAACTATTTTCAAACCGATTTGATTATCCTGAAGGGGAAAATTTCTGTTATCGTGCAAATTGGATTGTCATTATGATAAAGCGAGTAATTTTTGAATATGTGTACTCTTGGGACATATCCTATTTCAGTAATATTCTTGAAAATATCTACCTTATGGTATAGAAGTATCTTACCGATACCTACCTTACATTCACGAATTTGTGATAGTATTTTAGATGGTAAATATTTACAATATATTTTAGAATTAGCATATGCTAGAATCTTATTTGTTGAAGAATGTATAGTTGACTTGCGCACAATAACACCCTTTTTTTCGATCTGCGAAATTACCCTCACTGTAGTTTCTGTGTTATTTATTATCTCTAAGAGTTGTTGAGTATTTCCTAAATCAACTAACAGTATTCTTTGAACAAGACTAAATTTCTTCTTTGCAATAGTTTCAAGCCTTGAAACATCCTTATTTGTTAAAGACTGAAGAGTGCTGATTCTATACACGCGATTCATGATGTTTTGGTAAGGAATTGGAAAATTAAAAAGTGATCTGAAGGGCTCCGAGAATTAAGAATGCAACCGTAAATATTATTGTAGATGTACTGATGATTATTAATCGGAGTTCCATGCTTTTCGATTCAGATGGATGAGTTTGCTTAAGCACTTTATATTTTCGTGATAGTTTTATCTCGGTATAGGATATGAGAAAAGGCACTGCGGATATCAATAATACTGTATACGACAGAGAATTAGTTTGCATGATATATCCGGCCAAAAGTGGCAAACTGCCCCACGATATTGCAAACCACATGTTATTATGAAAAAATCCATTCCAAAATTCATAGTTATAAGCAAATAGAAAGAATCCTTCCAAAATAGCTATCGGTAGTAATAATGGAACAAAAAAAATAATATAGTATATACCAATGCCATAGGCTATTACTAATCCGCTAATGAGCAAAATTAGTAATTCCAGATTAGAAAAATAATTTCCCCATGGTTTATTTTTTTTAGAACCTATACTATCTGCAGCATGTGCGGAAATACCCAAAGCAGTAAAGTAAATCAGGATTATTGCGACTATCCTATCCCAATATATTGCTCCTGGTGAAAGTAAAGATCCGATTATTGAAAAAGAAATGCACATTCCAGTATACGGAAGAAATAGCATTCCAACAAAAATCCTGAATTTCAGAGGACCAAATTTTGGAACATACCATTCGTTAAGACGGCTAAAGTGTTCTTTCACTACTTTATCGCCTTGACTATAGCAGAAGTACCATGAGTGTAATAATTTTTTGATATAGATCTAAACCCAATCATATCAAGCTCTCTAACCAGATTGTTTACCCAAGGGTTTAGCTGAATTAATTTGTCAAGATTAGAAAACACATCCTGCCAGGAAGTAATTACTTTTCCAAGTTGATTCAAGATGCGGAAATATACATGCCACAATATTCTTACCAGATTAGAATTAGGATATGTAAAGTCATGTACTATGATTATACCATCTTTTCTTAAAACTCGCCAATGCTCCTTTACCATTGCAGCTAAATTTGTGTATTTAGCCAAATATGACGAGATTATGACATCAAAACTATCGTCTTTGTAAGGAAGAAATTCTGCCAGAGAATTGGTCAACAACACGTAGCTTTGTCTCTTTTTCGCTAGTCTTAGGTAGTCAAATGTTAGATCAGATCCAATAATTTTTGAATTAGCAGTTCCATTTGGGATGAATGTTGAAAGAATACCTGTACCGCAAGCTAAATCAAGAATTATCTTATTTTTCCCACCAATAAAGCGTACCATCTCTTTCTTCCAAGCTGAATCTTTATAGAACGTCGTAAATCGAACAATACTATCGTAGCTTGACGCGTTCTTTGAAGAAAAAAATTTCCTTGCAATTAAGTGCCCATTTATCTCCAATATTGCATAGATTTTTGCATACCGTTGAATATTAAATCTACGCATTCTCAATATTCTCAATGCATACAAAGGGACTAATTCTTTAGATTCTCTTTGATGTGGACGATAACGATATTTGACAGGATTAACGGTGTACCCGGAATTTTTCCTGAATTTGATGATTAAAGATTCTGCCATCAAATAAAAAACTAAAATTTACTCATCTTGAGGAAAAATAATCTATTTCTATTGCATTGTATGATGTTATGCATTCGTACTATTTTGTGCAAACTTTATCTCTAGGTGGTTGTGGTGGAAAGATCTTTGAAATGGACTCTATGTCAATTTAGCATATGCCGCAAAACTTAATGATATCCCTATTAGTAATAATGGTACTTTATTGTNCTTGAATGTTATTTTTTACACTTGTCATAGCTTGGATATTGACTTTATAATAGATTTGCCCTCTACGAAACATTGGAGCTAAAATAATAATATATTATATAACCCTTGATACAAATATTATTGATTCTTTTGACTCGAAATAATTTTCCCATGAAAGATTGGCATATTAAACATATGGAAAACACAGTCATTAAGCATGTCAAGGGTCTGTCTCCTGACGCAACAAGGTATCAAAAAAAGATGCATTACAAATATGGAGGAATTGTAAAGATATTACGATATATCGAATATGATAAAAAACACGGCGTAACCAATGACGATATAATTGCGATTTTGGAAAAACTCCGTTCAGATTCTTCGTATGAAGAGTTACGTAGTAATGAGGGATTCCTTGATAGATTAAAGGAAATAGAATCGTCAGTTGCGAATACTCCTGCAACAAAGATTCTAACTAAATAATCAATCTAGGCGCTTAGTATGAGTGATTTTCGACTTTATGCTCATGCAAAGCTTTCCAGGTAGTAAATGAAGTGTTGCACTTTTCACAACTATACTTTATTTTTCTACCATAGACGAATTTGTTTATGTCGATTGACTCGTGGCCCTCCTTATAGTCGTGTGACAAATTAAAGCGAAGAATTCTTCTGGATACTCTAACCAAAGGCTACCGTTAATTGTTCATAAAAACAAACTAATTTAAACTGATCACACAACA
>Ga0065705_10104456_pt1 | contig 15332 bp, 14 predicted proteins | sample SwibulcommuniRL2_FD_59092 | JGI IMG/M metagenome (GOLD analysis project Ga0065705, IMG submission 59092) | Bulk soil microbial communities from switchgrass field near Rose Lake, East Lansing, Michigan, USA - RL2 Bulk Soil v2 (version 2) | ecosystem: Environmental > Terrestrial > Soil >...
GGCTCGTCAGGCAGCGGCCGAATTGCGGCAGCCCGGAATTAGCGCGGATGAGGCGCTAGAATTGCTGACCGACTATTGCAAGATGGGGAGGCCGGCAAGTGGCGCATAGAGTTAGAGCCGTGAGGTTCTGTCTGTTGATGTTCGCGGCGCTGGCCGGCATGTTATACCTGCCAGAGATGGCTTTTGCGATTGTGCCGGTGGCGTTCTTTCCAGGGCAAGCCGGCTGCTTTTGCTGTGCATCTAATCCGTGCCCAGGCGTGTGCTCGTCCTTCCCGCAGTCCCTAACTATTACCTTTAGCGGATTTGTCGATGGCAATTGCTCTATATGCGAGAACTACGACGGCACGTATGTAGTTGATGGTTTTGAGACTGGTTGCTCGCGGCGCTATGTCTTTACTGGCGTATGTGAAGACAGCGGGGGACTACCGAACCATTTTAGCGAGGTACTATGGACATTCTACACGTCAGGCTCAACTACTAGACTGCAAGTTGATCTTATTTTGACTTGTACTAGCAGCGTGTTTGAGGTTCATCGATTCGACGTGCAAGTGGCTAATTCCGCCCCCGGAAACTGCGTTTTGTCAACGTCAACCAATGTGCCTTATTCAACCACCATTGATTGCAACTTTGGCTTCGCAAGACGCTGTGACGGGAGCGGTGTCACCTGCACTGCTGCACCATGAGATGCGAGTTTATCGGCGATGCTGGTAAGACGTGGCGTGATGTGACGTGCGCCCGTTGTGGGCGCAGGGTGCGCTCGCCTCATTCGACCGCCAAAGTTTACGCCACGTGCCCCGCGTGGCCGCGGTGGTGGGAGCTAGGCCATTGGGCAGAGTTTGCCCTGGCCGTGCTAGGGATCAACCAAGACCGCTGGAATTGGATTCGATTCCGGCTAGGGTTCACAACCCCTTGTGGCTGTGATGGCAAGATTGTCAAGCTAAACGAGTCTGGCGGCTGGCTGCGCGATCGCCTAGACGTTATTGGACGACTATTCGCCGTGTGTCGCCTGGGTACGCGTTGATGTTGATTGTGCCTGTCGTCGTCCCGGTCGGAAGTCCAACGACGCCAACCGCGACGTAACCAATCGTTGCAGGGAAGCCGGGCAGCGGTGGATTCCATGCGGCGCGTTCCAATGTCACCACAACCTGCCCTTGCCGCAGAGTGAGTCCCACGCGAGCGCCAATGGGCGTACCCGGTGACGACGGGTTGAGTTGAATCGGTTTGATTTGATTGGCGGACCATTGACCATTAAAGGCAGACATTTTCTCAACCCAACCACTTGAGTGAGCATCAGTGAAACCAGAAATCGTGACGGTGGTTTGGGCGTTGGCAACGGCGGCGATCGATAAGCAAAACGCAATCAGGATTGAATGAGCAACCCGCCGCTTGACCACGCGGGCGACTTTCGCCAGCCCGTCGCTGCCGTACGCCAGCCAATCGAGAGTGACGCCAAAGATTGCAGCGGCCACGATGACGACGGGCTCGCTGAGCGCCGGCCCGTCCGCAAGTGATTTAGCGGATTCGTAGGCACGCCAGAGCGCGCGCGGCGTGGCGGTCAATTGGCAAACGCGAGCGACGGTCAAACCCGCGGCTGTGCGTGCCTGCCGGATGCGATCGCCGTAGCCGGCCGTTGATGGTGCGAATGGGCGAAACATGCGATTCCCCTTTCCGATGGAAGCTTTTGTCTTCTAGAAGAGATTTGTCTTCTAGTGGTGTCATCAGCTTCCACTATCCAGGGGTGGCAGTCAATAGGCAATTTGGCGCAAGTCCTTCACCAGAAGGCGGTTACAGCAACCCGCCACGGCCCGCAGAATGGCCCTAGAAATGACTTTTTCCCCAGCAAACGGTTTGGTCGGGTGTCAGTTCCCGCCCGGCTGGCCGCTTGCTGGTTTTTCACTTTTGGAACTAGGAACTAGGAACGACAAATGCCAAACACTATTGAGCCAACGCCGTCCGATCTGTCCTACAATCTACAGTCCGTCCGTTCCAAGATTCAGGCCAAGCCGGGTATCAGTCGCGCTGGATTGATTAGGGCAGTAGATCATCGGATAAAGGCCAGAGAGTTGGACAGTCTCACGGCTCGCCTGGAGGACAGCGGCGAAATCCACGTGGAACACGTGCCAACGGCCGGGCGTCCAAGGCGACAGTATTGGCCAGGACCGCGCCAAACGCAACAGGACGGCATTACAGCGGCCCTGGACACTCATGGCCCCGGCAGTCAGCCAATTACCGCCAAGCGGTTTTATGAGGTCTGGCGCAGGCTACTGTCAATTGGCGTTAATCTCACCGACCATCAGCTTCATTGGGTATTGGCGTGATAGTGAGTTTAGCGCAAGGTTGATCGGTTTAGCGCAAGGTTGATAGGCCAGCCAAAAGAGGCGATGGGAATTATGGTAGTAAGGTCAGAGAAACAGAAAGACGTAAGTGTATAGAATATATATATTTAAGATATATATATACTTACTTCCCTTCCTTCCCATACCCTCTCGCGATTTTATAATCTTTGCGCTAAACGACCAACCTTGCGCTAAACCACTCGTACGCGAGAGGGGTATGGGAATTAAGAACTAAGGGCTACTTATGGGGGGTTCGTCTTTATCCGTCGTCAATGCTCGCAGCAATCCCGTGCGATCAGCCGGCCCGATGAACGCTCTCTGGCCATTGCGGTTGTGGCAAGTCCGGTCGGTCGCCCCATTGCTGAAGTGCGTCGTATAGCTCTTTGCCTTCGCCGTTGGTGTTACCAAGTTGATAGTGTTGATATTGAACTGAGTAGTCGTTTACAGCGTGTTTCACAGACTCGAAGGCGTCGGCCTTAGTTGTCGTGGCCGGCCTATTCCATACCGTTCCCGTGTCGTCAGGATCAACGTAAAGATTATTCAATCGGGCCTCATGTCGCTCTTTAGGTGCTCGCTTACGTATCTCGTCCATGATTTCCGTTAAGCGTGCATCGGCTTGTTGATACTCTGGGCTTAGTGGATCATTGGCAGACATTGCCGAAATGAGTTTGCCAAGCTCTTCTGATTTGTTGCTGTCCGATTTAAGTATGACGCTGGTTTGTCCGCGCTCTTGTTTTGTGACGTGTTTGGGAGCACACCGATTGCGAACCTCCTTAGCGGTGAATGTTGCCCCGGCAAGCACTTCGCGGCGGATCGCGCGTAGTTCGCGGGCCTTGCCTAGTTCTTCTCTGGCGAAAGCAGCCAACACCTTTGCCGTCGCGTAAGACTCGGCTTGATAAAGGCGAATGGCATCGTGGAGCAGTCGCCCGCATTGTTCAAGGGCGTAGTGCGCACCTTGCATCACAAAATCTGGAGTGACCATATCGGGAATCCCTTCTCTTGCAAATCCGCATAGACCGCGGCCCGACTGATTTGGTTCGCACGTTTTGATTTTAACGTCTCATTCGTCGCCGTAAGTCTAATAAACACGTCGATTGCGGCGGGTCCTCCCAACCGGGGGTGGCAGGGTGCGGGTCCACGGCCCGCAGCCTTTTTGCGAGTTTAGAGGATTTTATTATACAGGTGGTTATCTATGACAGATCGTGAGATTGCAAACGCGCTAGGCGTCACGCCTAAGACCATTTCGCAGTACCGTTACCAAGGGTGTACGGGCAAGACGGCCGAAGCCGTGGCCCAATGGCGGGACGAGCATAAGCGCAGACCGGGCGGCTATCGCGGCGTGCTGCGCTGGGTCTATCGACGGTTAAACGAGATTGCCGACGTGATGGCCAACCCGCGCGGCGATGCGTTACATCAACTTGAAGGGCTAATCGATTCGCTGCGTGGGCTGTGAATCATTGGCTTAGCCCTGATTGTTTTGCGGCAGAATTGGCTGAGCCACGGTAAAGTAGCCCCCGCCCATTTGTCCCGCTGATGAGGCGGTACGCATAGCTAAGGGTGTATCAGGTTGGGACCAAGCATTAGCAGGTATCGTCGTATAATTAGGGTGACCTACTACGGCTGGCCCAATAAATGATGCCGGTTTACTGTAGTCCGATGGTCCAACCTGGGAAACTGAGATGCGTTGCGATAGTCTGTTAATAGAGTCATTCATCTCTTTTAACTGCGACAATATAAACTTATCCGGTGGCAACGGCTGCGATTCCAGTGTTTTGACCTTAAAGTGCTTTAGAAACATCGAATAATTCACGTCGCTTGTTGCCTTATCGTGCGTCGCCTTAACTTTCTCCACAAGCTCCTTCTTGAATTTAACCATTTGTTGATAGCGTAAACTCCGCGGATAAGGGAGATGTTGCAGTATGCCAACGTCAAACGTGTATTTGGTCATATCATCCTTGATTATTACTGTTGGCTTATCAAATGCCAAACGCATTCCAAGCTCAAACATGACGTTGGGGTTTTTGGCTGATACGTCACAGACGACAACCGCATTGTCGTAAAGGTTTTCAACTATGTTGGCGTGGATGACGCGGCTTTCGTCGGAATCGCTTACTAGCCTTACCACGTAACCAGCGTCCGTTAGAGTGTCGGTCACAATCTTAAGGACATCTTCCCAATGAGACGCCGGGCAGTTATCGATTTCTGAAATTGGCATGACCAGTCCGCAAACTGGCCGATCTGATTGTTGATCGTGCTTGTCGTCTGTCGCCGCGTTTTGCTTTTTGCTCATTGTTGTTGTCTCCACTTTACGTCCAGTGTCGCGGCGCGAAAACCCTATGTCAACTGTCAACCCGGCCGGTGAAACCGACCTATTGCCGCTGGCGGCGCTGGCCAAGCTCTTGCCGATCGTCCGCGGGAGCAAGCCGCCGAATCGATCCACGCTTTACCGCTGGGCAACGGTCGGACTAAAGAGCCGTAGCGGCGAGCGTATCCGCTTGGAAACGCAATTTGTGGGCGGCACCCTCTGCGCCACCCTGGACGACGTGCGCCGCTTTTGCGATAGCTTGGATGACGTGGAATGGCAGCCGCCCGCGGTCTATCGCAATCGCCGAGAAGAAGAACGCATGCGCCGCGAAGCGGACGCGGCGTTTGCGCTGGCAATGGCCATCTAGCCCGCCTCTTTCATCATTTCGATATACGCCTTGCGGTTTTTCTCGGCGTAGATTTCCGTGGTGCTGGTGTGCTTGTGGCCAAGGGGCAATTGAGCTTGCTCAATTCCGAATTGCTCCCGCAGATTCGTTGCGGTGTTGTGCCGCAATTGATTTGGCGTCCAGATAGCTACCTTGGCCCGCTTGCATGCCCGCCGCACAGCCTGCCGATAAGACGCGTCGTCGTAACAGGGGCGCGGCGGCTTGATCTTGCTGAGCTTGACGAGTGACGGCTCTTTGCCTGACTCTTTAAGCTGTCTGGCGATGGATCGCTCTTGGACCCGCGCGGGGCAAAACAGGTAATCCGTTTCCGACGCGCACGCTTTGATATATGGTTTCAGAAGCTTCTGCGCTTTCGGGCCAAGTAGAACCTCTTTCCCTTCGTCGTTCTCGCGCCAGTCGTTTTTGTGTTTGCCAGGGCGGTATGACCAGACTTTGCCTTTCTGGTCAATTTCGCATGGCCGCATGATCGTCACTTCATCGGGGCGCATCCCGCTCAACAGTTGCACTTGGATCATCGTGGCGATTTCCGGGCCAGCGTATTTGATCGCCGCCCGGATGTCCTTCTCAGGTGCCGGCTTGACCTTACTCGGCTCGCTAATCATTCCGGCCAGCTTGCCTTTGCCTTTGCGAATGCCCTCCACTGTCGTTAGCGCGTCGTAGATGGCGTACGGCACTAGCTCTTGACTCACTCCCCACTTGAACATTTTCTTAAGAATGCGCAGCGAGGCGTTGACCGTTGATCGGCAGAGTTTGTCGCCGGTGGTTGTTTTGTTTTCGCGGCGGTCCCCGTGCAACACTCGCTGTTCAAGCACCTGTTGCAGTCGCAGCGGAGTAAACTCAGTTACGGGCAGTTGGTGCCACTTGCCTTCCGCTTCTGCGGTTTCCACGCCTAGCGGGCGCAGGGCGCTGCGCACGCAATGGACCTGCGCGGCCTTGGGGCCGTAGTGGTCCTTCGTGTGCTGCATGTACGCCGCTGCGAGTTGCCCTACCGAAATACGATTGCCCTTGCTGCTGATCTTGAGGGCAGGGGCCACGGTGCCGCACTCGTCAGCGAGTAGCTGGTGATAGAGTTGCCACGATTCCTTGGACCCGTAGTCGCCGAGGTAGTGGTCTTTGCCGTTGATTCGGACGCGGGCTTGTCCGCTGGGCTTGTGGAGAAGGTAGCTAGGCTGGTCTTTCTTGGGGCGTGCCATGTTCAGACTCCATCGACAGAAGGCGATTTGTGGTAGCCCTACCACGTAATTCGGGCCGGTTTTGCCGGATAAACCGTTCGTGAGGGCTAGTTTCGTGGTACGTTTACCACGAAAAAAATCGTACTCAGGATGGAGTCAAGAATCAAAAATCTGTCGTAAAGCCTTGTCAGATAAGAATTTATGGCTTAGTGGAGGATAGGGGACTTGAACCCCTGACCTCTTGCATGCCATGCAAGCGCTCTCCCAACTGAGCTAATCCCCCCAGAAGACATTCCGGGCTGGCGGTCGATAACCTATTATCGACGGGGTGGGTCGCAATCTCGACCTGGCCCGAATAGGTGAAACTATCAGTGCCTTCCGGCGCTGTCAAGGACGCGCGCGGCTGGCTGGCGGTTCGGTTCTTTGATCTGAACTCATTGCGGCGTCACGAGTTGCGACCAGAGCGCCAAGCGAGTTGCGAGTGCCAACCAGACAGCTTGTCAGCACGACGCTCAAGGTCGCCTTCTCGGTCGCGCTCATTGGCTATTTGGGCTGGCAGGCCTACAGCGACCCGCGATTCTATGCGCTGGCAGCCAAGCCCAAGAACTGGCTGGTGCTCGTTAGTGCCCTGCCGATCTGCCTCACGGCGGTGACCGTGACGATCCTCCGCTGGCAATTATTCGTGCGGACGTTGGGACTCGAATTCACGACGCGCGACACCCTGCGGGCTGGCTTTGTCGGCTACCTCGTCAACCTGGCCCCCTTCGGGTTGGTCGGCGGCGACTCGCTCAAGGCCGTGATGCTGATCCACAAAAACCCCCGCCGCAAGACCGAAGCGGTCGCCAGCGTTTTGGTTGATCGAGCGATTGGCCTGTACGCGCTGTTGCTCTTGGCGGCGGTGGCGTCGCTGCTATTGAGGCAGTCGCAACTCGACGCGCTTGCGCCGGACGAGCGGGCGACCATTGTCAACCTCTGCCGTGCCATCCAGACCATTGCCCTACTCAGCACGACGGGCCTGGTGATCATGCTCCTGCCCGGCGTGACGGAGTCGCGGCTCTGGGATCTTTTGGAGCACACGCCGCTGGTGGGGGCGGTGCTGCACAGACTGGTCGGCGCGATGCGCGTCTATCGCCGCCGCGTCGATGTGCTGTTGACCGGGATCGGCATCAGCCTGGCGATCCATCTGCTCTATATTTCGTCCGTCGCGGTCATGACGACCAGCATTGGGATCGCGCACGAGCACCGACCGCCGCTGGGATCGATCTTTGTGATCGTGCCGCCGTCGATGATCGCGGGCGCGCTGCCGATCGGCGCTTACGAACTTACGCTCAATTTGCTTTTCCGGAGCATTTCGCCGGCCGGCGCGCCGCCGAACGCGGGCCTGCTCATCGCCTTGGCCTATCGCATCTTTCAGATCTGCATCGCGTCGATTGGCGTCGTCTTCTGGCTCACCAGCCGCAGCGAAGTGCGCGAGAGCATTCACGAAGCCCAAGACGCGCCGCCGGAAGCGACAATGGCCGACGAACAGTGCGTTACGAGTGTCGCTGCTGGTGCAGTTTTGCCACCAGTGCCGGCTGCTCGAGGACCTCGCGGTTGACGACGAATTGGGGGATGCGGCCGGCGGCGACGTCGAGAATGCTCTTCACTGCTGAGCGGCCGTTGTTGAGGAAGCATTCGTCGGTCCAGCAAATCGCGTGCGGGGCAAGAATCACATTGTCGAGAGCGAGGAGCGGGTCGCGGGGGTCGATCGGCTCTTGCTCGAAGACGTCCAGGGCGGCCCCGGCGATCCGACGCTCCTTGAGCAGTACCGTTAGTGCCGCTTGATCGACAATTGGCCCGCGGGCCACGTTGATCAGAAAGCTCGTCGGCTTCATCAGCGCCAGGCGGCGGGCGCCCAGCAGGTGATGCGTTTCTTTCGTTAGCGCGCAGCAAATCACGACAAAATCGGCAGTGGCGAGAAGCTCGTCGAGCGCGAGCCATTCGATTCCTGCCGCCGCTGTCTGCTCGCGCGTCACGTGTGGATCGTGCCCGATGTGTCGCATCTCCAACGGTGCGGCCAGTCGAAAAACTTCGCGGCCGATGTTCCCAAGGCCAATGACGCCGAGGGTCTTGCCGGTCAGTCCGAGACCCATGTGATCGAGCCGCTCGTTCCAGCGACCCTCACGCGTCAGCCGGTCCTTCATGGGCAGACGATGCGCCAGCGCCAGGAGAAATGCCAGTACTGACGAGGCGACCGGCCGGCGCACACCGTCGGGCGTGATCGAAAGCATGACGGAGTTCCGCGTGCAGGCCGGCACATCGACGTTGTCGTAGCCCACGCCGAAGCGGGCGACGAGCGCCAGCCGCCGGCAGCCTTCGACCGTTGCCGCGGTCACCTTCGGCGCGAGCACCAGAAGTGCGTCGTATTGGTCCGCCACTTCGCGCGGCAGCTCGCCATGCTGCTCGGCGAGAAACTCGCGCGCGAGACCCGGCTGGCCGTCGAGCTGGTCCAATCCAATGTCGCCAAAGCCGAGCGAGCCGTCGGGTTTGAGGAAGTCCCGCGTAATGCCGAGACGGAAGGTCATTTCGCCGCTTCCTCCAGCCGCACTAGGCCCACGTCGATGTACTGCCCGCCACCCGTTTGATGGCAATGGATGGCGAGCAAGTTGTCGCCGTCTTTGATCGACGCGGCGAGCGCCTTCTCGTCGAGGGGCACAGTCACGTAGTCGGTCACGTAGCCCTTCACCGCCGCGACGAGCGTCCCATTGAGGTACACCTCGGTGTCTTCGTCATGGTGAATCGACAAATGGAGTCCGCATGCATCGCGCGCGGGCAGCTTCACCGTCCGTCGCAGCCAGATGTCCGGCGTTTTCCAGTTCGTGCGCACCTTGCTCCCAGGCGTGCTCGGCTCGCCAAATCCGCCAGGGCCTGCTTTCCATGAGCTGTCGTCGAAATCGGCCTTTGCCCAGGCGTCGGCCGGTTTGTCGGTCGTGTAGCGCCAGGTTTGAGCGTCCGTCAGCGACGTCGGCACCAGCACCGTTTCCTTGGGCGGCGGCTCGTAGAGCTTCTTGTGCAGGGCCGCGGTATTGTCCAGATTGAGCTTGAGTACCTCGCGGTCGTAGGTCATCATGCCGTTGACTTCGACCTCGACGTCGGTCGTCTGCGTGTAAATTGCGGCCGAAAGTCCTTTGCCGATGAGCGGCCGCAGCTTGTAGATGAGCTGGGAGTATCCCAGGGCCAGCTCGTCCTTGGTCTTCAGATTGCGGTAGCCCCAGTTGTCCTTGGCTTGCCACGCGTGCCCCTCCAGCGGCAGGCCAAGGCCGCCGTACTCGCCCAGCACGACTGCCCGCTCTTCTTCGAGCTTGGGAATTGTCGGGCCCGGATAGCGATGCAGATCGCTGATGTGTCCCACGGGAAAGTCATTCCCGCCGCTGGCACAATTCACCAGCCGCGTCGGGTCGTACTCCGCAGTCCACTTCGTGACGCCGACCGTGTCGAACTGGCCCCACCCTTCGTTGAATGGCACCCAGACGACGATCGAAGGGAAGTGACGTAGCGAGTCGATGATCGCCTTCCACTCGGCCCGGTAGTTGTCGGCCGACTCCTTCGACCGCGTCATCTCCTGGCCGATGTGTCCTCCGTTCGGATCCCACGGCGCCGACCGGTCGCCACTGGGCATATCCTGCCAGACGAGCAGGCCCAACTCGTCGCAGTGCCGATACCAGCGGGCCGGCTCGACCTTGACGTGCTTGCGGACCATGTTGAAGCCGAGCTTCTTGGTCATTTCCAGGTCATAGCGCAAGGCCTCGTCGGTCGGCGCCGTGTAGAGGCCGTCTGGCCAAAAGCCCTGGTCGAGCGGGCCGTATTGAAATACCGGCTTGCCGTTGAGCATCATTCGCGTAACGCCGGCCTCGTCCTTGCCGAGCGAGATCTTCCGCATGGCGAAGTACGAAAAGACCACGTCGCTTGCTTTGCGATCGGCTGTTTTCAGATCAATTCGCAAGCCATACAGGAAAGGCGAATCGGGCGACCAGAGCTGAAGCTTGTCCTTGGGAATGGCGATCTCGAGCGGCTTGCCGACGAGTCCGCTCCCGCCCGCAACTTTCTCAATTACCGGCCCGATCGGCGGGGAAGTGATCGTGTGCTCGCGACCTAGGACGGCAACTTCGACGGCATCCCCTTCGCGCGTGCCGCGGCCCCTCACCGTAATGCGAACCTTGCCTCCGTCCACGTCTGGCACAACGTCGAGGCCTGCGATGCTGGCCGCTGGCACGGTTTCGAGCCACACCGTCTGCCAGATGCCGGTCGTCGGCGTGTACCAGATCCCTTTCGGCTCGTTGACTTGCTTGCCGCGGGGTTGCCAGTTGGCGTCGGACGGATCCATGACCAGGACCGTGATCTCCTGCCGCTTGGTGTCCTTCAGCAGGGCGTCAGTGATGTCGAAGCTGAACGGATCGTAGCCTCCCTGGTGCGAGCCGATGCGCTTGCCGTTGACGGTCACGGCACAATTCCAATCGACCGCGCCGAAGTGCAACAGCACGCGCTGGTCGCCGAGGAGGTCGGGAAGATCAAAAGTCCGGTAGTAAACCATCGCCTGCCGCAGGCCGAGTCGCTTCATCACGCCCGAGAGAGCCGATTCGATCGGGAAGGGGACGAGAATCTTGCCATCGGACGATTGAGGAGGCATCTGTCCCGTACCGTCCGCAATTTTGTAGTCCCATAGGCCGTTGAGATTCGTCCAATTCTTGCGGACCATCTGCGGCCGCGGATATTCGGGATGGACCTTATCGGGGGACACATCCTTGGCCCAGCGGGTCATGAGCGGCCCCTTGGCCGGCTGCCAATCGGCGGCGCGGCCCGACGAGATCGCCAGGACAAGAGCGGCAAACAGAGCAAGAGTCCGGAACATGATAGAGGCCCCGCGGATTGAGCGTGCGGATACGGCTATTACCGTAGCCCGAACAGGCAGCGATGCCTAGCCGCGACGCTTGGAATTACGCGGCACTCAGCGCAGATTGCGCGAGAGAGAGGTTGGTTACCGCAAGCCCGCTGCCGCCTGCCCCGATTCGCGCTGAGTAACCCGCGCGTGGACCCCCGCAGAGACGCGCGCAAAGTCTGTGCGGACTTCTGGCTCGACGTTCTTGAGCTTGTCGGCCAGTCGCTGCATGCCCGGGCCGTTGGTCTCGGCGGTCTGCGAGATTTTGGCGGCGAACTTGCACGATTCGGCGAAGTTGACGTCGGTCACCTTCCCCACCCAGGGCGAGAGTGTGCGGGCAACAAGGTCGGCGCCGACGTTGTCGAGCTGCAAAAAGACATCGAGCCGGCTGCCGATGAGCGAACGGCGGTTCAGGTCGTAACCGTAGCCGGCTTGCAAGATGAGGACGCAGCGGCCGGTGATCTTGCGTTTGATGACAGATCCTTCATAGAAGCCGTCCCCATACACGACGTGCAGGTCATCGCTTCCATAGATCAGCTCGACGTCGCATTTCGTGCCGGTGCCATCGTCCCCTTTCCAGGCATAAGGAGCGATCCGCTGGGCGGTCATGTTCGAGACGCCCATGAGCTGCCAGATGCCGACGACGACTTCCGGATTGCGAATCAGAAAGCGGTACATGTCCGGGTCGCAATCGACGGTCTTCTGTGGCAGGCGGCGATAGATGCTCGGACTCTCGCAGACCGCCATGATCTTTCGGCGGCTTTCGGCGGTGAGCTGGTTGAGTGGCAGTATGCGGAGCGCTTCGTCGCGCGACCGGGCGGATGTATCGGCCTCGTCGTACGACGCAGCCAGAAGCATCCGGCGCGGCGCCAGCCACAAGCCAGCCGCGAGGGCGCCCATGGCCAGCCACTGCCGCCGGGCGATGCGATAAGCTGCGTCAGCGGTCGCTGCAAGCGGGCGATCCTCGCTTGCCCGCCGCTTTGCATCGTCCCGACTTGCCATCTTCTCCCCTTCAACCACGCCGCGGCGCGCACGAGGACGCAGCACCTGCCACTGGCCGTCGCCCGGCAGGATGTGCCGGTCCTACAGGTATTTCGGCCAGCGGCGGGGGAAGGGGTCAGGAAAACCTTGCCGAATGGCTAGAGGGCCTGCGATTGCTAGCAGCCAGCGCAAATTGGCACGTTGAGCGTCAAGCTGCGCGGCCCAGAAGAATTGCAATGTAACCGCTAGCGCAGGCTGGAGACTTGTTCCATGTGCCGATCAAGGTCGATCACTCGCTCGGCGACGACGTGCGGCGTCTTTAGCGCCTCGATATAGCCGCGCTTGCCGAACAGCCCAACCTGCTTGTTGGCGTAACGGGCCAGGTTGAGTCCCGGCGAAGGCGTCACAAAACAGAGCGGCTTGCCGTCCTCATCGACGACTGCGTATGGCGCGGCTGGCTTGGTGCGCGAAACCACCGGCTTGAGCCACCCCTTGGCATCGTAGCGGGGAGCATAGGGTGAGCCGGCCGGTGGTTCAGAACCGGCAGCCGCGGCGGCGGAACCAAGCGGCCCTTGATCGGCCACGGCGAAGGCGTCCTCGAACCGCTTGATCTTGTCGAGCAAGAGCCGAGCTTGCCCGCGCTCCGTAGCTGTCGGGCTTCGCTCTACAAGCTGTTCCGCCTGCGAGCGAAGCGCTGCCAGGTTCCAAGTCGATTTCTCCCGGGCCACCATGAGCGACAAGTCAAGCTCGAGCTGCTGGAGTTGATTGGCCGCGCTGCCCTGCTGCAAATTGTTCGGCTGGGCAGTAGTCGCCTGATTCTGGAGAGGCTGAGTCGAGATCGGCTGGGCTGTGAGGTTGACCTCCGCTCGGCTCGCGGCGGGGCTCAGGCTGGAGCCACGCGGGATGGAATCTCGATGCGGGTGTGTGAACGTTGGAGTGTCCGCTTGGGCCAGGCGATCGCTCGGCACTGGAACAGGTCCAAGCTGCTCGCTCGCGCGGCGCTTCCGGGGCACAAATCCGTCCGGTGATAGCGTGCGGTCGGTCGAGGCCGTGGTCTGAAATTGAGCCTGCTTGACGCCGTGACCGTTTTGCGGAACGCCATCCAGGGTGTTCCGCGCAGCGCCAGTCTGCGCCAGGCCAGCCAGATCCTCCCGCATGGCCGCCAATCGGCTGCGAACGTCATCAATGTCGCGAAGAGCGATCGCACTCGTGCCAGCGCGAAAGGGTCGGGGCACCTCCGGCTCGCCCACGCCTGTAGAAACCCCCTCGGAGAGGGCTGGGGTCAGCGTGTCTGGATTGGCCGTCTCCACCTCCACTGGCTCGCGACTCACGTCTCGGCTGTGAACGTAGCGGAACTCGCCTGCCGGCGGTGCGATTTTCAGCCATGCCTCCTCGCCGTCCTCAGTCGCTACCTTCTTGCGATCGATAATCTGTACTACTTCGCCGGCTTTGAGCGAGACCTGGCTCTTGTGCTGCTTCACGTCTTCGATACTTGTGCCGATCCACGACTCGGTGGCCGAGCGAACCTTTCCCATGTCGTCATCGAGCAGCTCGACGTGCTCGGCCGGAACCCAACTGAAGCTCCCTTCAGGCGGACGAATCGCGAGCCAGCCGGCGTCGTCTTCGCGGTACACCACGACCTTCGTTCCGAGCGGCAGCTTGCCGGTCGTATAGAACCTTCGGCCCGGCCCGCTGGCAATCTCGGCCTGGGGCGCGGCGATGTATCCATCGAAGGGAAACTCCGCCGCCAAACTTGCCGGCGCAATTGCTTCCGGACATAAAAGCGCCGCCAGGACGACAAGCGCATAGAGCACATTGAGCCGCATGGTCAGGCCCCGCAACGCCCCCGCAGGTAGAAAAACGCCGGCGACTTGTAGCCAAACAATTCACTTCACTCAAGGTCGCATGGCATAGAGCTAGCAATTGCAATGCCCTGACCGCCAGCAGCTAGCGGCCGCATACTTCCGATAACCGGCAGATTCGGCAGGTTCGTTCAAGTCAGAACGATTGAAACCCGAATCTTTCTACAGCGAATCGAGCCGCGCCGATGGTTCGCGGGAAATCAAGGCCGCAGCTTGTGCGCGCTCCTTTCCAGGGTCCACCAGCCCATGTCGCCTGCTCCTCGAACCAATCCGCTCGTCCTGGGCGAGTGTAATGCGCCCCGTGACGGCAATAGCGCCGCGCCGCCCGACGCGACGCTGCTGCTTTTGATCCACCGCGTCAGTAGTGCGGGTCGGGCCCTTCGCCGGCTGCTCGCGGAGCAAGCAACGGCCATCGGCCTGAGCGACGCGGAGCTGTTGGTCGTGTGGCTTTGTGCTTCGCGCGGCATGATCCAAGGAGACCTGGCGACGACCATTGGAGTCTCGCCCGCCCTGATGAGCGGCACCGTCGAGCGCCTGCGACAGCAAGGGCTGATCGAGATGCACCGCGTACCCGTCGATCGCCGCCGCCAGGTGTGGCGAACAACCGAGCGGGGACAGCACCTGCTCGACGCCTTGCGGCCGGCGCTCGTCTCGCTTGCCGAACAAATCGAACGTCGCCTGCCCCCCGCGGAACTCGCTCTGGCCCGTGATCTGTGCGAACGGCTGACGGCAATTGCCCACGACGTCGCCGACGAGTTGCCCGTGGTCGTGACGGAGAAAGCGCGGGTGGCCGCATGAGTCGCACCGCGAGCTCTCTCTCCCTCATCGCCCTGCTTATCGCCGCCTTCACGGCCCCCGGCTGCAACCGCGCCTACTATCGCCGCCAGGCCGACTGGGACGCCTATGACCTCGTCCGCGAAAAGGCTAACCATCCGCACTGGGACCTGGAGCGGTTCTCGATCGCTCTCGATCCGCGGTCCCGCATGTACGACCCGTTCTGTGCCGATTGCCCGCCGATGCCGCCGGACGATCCAGTCTCGCACGAGATGATGCACTGCGTCGATGGCAAACGGGCCTGGCCCTTTTGGCACGACAACGGGGACACCGCCAACGTCGAAAACCCGGCCTGGCCCGCTTACCTGCAGTTTGACGAACGCGGCATCCTGACCGTCTCGTCGCAAGACGCCGTCCGCATCGCCCTGCTCAACTCGCCCAATTACCAGCAAAACCTCGAGCAGCTCTACCTCTCGGCGCTCGACGTGAGCTTCGAGCGTTTCCGGTTCGACACGCAAGGCTTCGCCGGCTACGAGACGTTTTTCACCGCCGACGGCCGCCTGCGCGGCGGGAGCGGCGGC
>Ga0065705_10002131_pt1 | contig 15327 bp, 12 predicted proteins | sample SwibulcommuniRL2_FD_59092 | JGI IMG/M metagenome (GOLD analysis project Ga0065705, IMG submission 59092) | Bulk soil microbial communities from switchgrass field near Rose Lake, East Lansing, Michigan, USA - RL2 Bulk Soil v2 (version 2) | ecosystem: Environmental > Terrestrial > Soil >...
TTGCGACGCTTTAATTAAGCAGCTAGTTATGATCGCTATATGGTATCGGGCTTGTTTCAGCCACTCAACTCCGAGCAAGCAAGGCCAGATGTCCTCTTAAGCGCATCTGGAATATGTGCTCTCTCTAATCTATCGCGCACGATTGCGATGTGCTGTGCAACTCAGCAGAAAGTCTTCCGGGCAATAGAAAAAGAGGGATATGCATGAGTGATACTCTGTTGCGACTCTACCACCGTTTGCCGGCTCCTACGCGTTCTGTCGCTGCAAGTCTGCGTGGGCTTTACCTACGCTCTTGGCGCTACGGTCCCGAGAGTGAACGGCTGGTCGCAGAGGCACTCGAGCGAGAACACTGGAGCCCCGAGCGATGCAAGGCCTGGCAGGAAGAGCGGTTGGCCTATGTCCTGCATCGTGCTGCGACGCGTGTGCCGTATTACCGTGAACAATGGGCAGCACGTCGTCGACAAGGCAATCGCGCTTCCTGGGAATGCTTAGAAAACTGGCCAATTCTGGAGAAAGAATCCCTCCGGCAAAATCCTACTGCCTTTGTGGCCGATGACTGTACAATCCGGCACATGTTTCATGAACATACCAGTGGTACCACAGGCAAACCACTGGATTTATGGTGGAGTCGGAAGACTGTACGGGCATGGTATGCGCTGTTTGAAGCTCGCTGTCGTCACTGGTATGGCGTCTCAAGACAGAATCGGTGGGCCATACTTGGTGGACAGTTGATCACGCCAAGCAGCCAACGCCGGCCTCCTTTTTGGGTCTGGAATGCGGCCCTCAATCAGCTCTATATGTCTTCGTCTCACCTTGCTCCTGACCTCGTCCCATACTACTTCGACGCTTTGAAACATTATCGCATCCACTATATTTTGGGTTATACGTCATCCCTCTACGCGATAGCACATGAGGCTCTTCAGAAAGGCAGAAAAGACCTACAAATGACCGTGGCTATTACGAACGCCGAGCCGGTGTTCGACTATCAACGATGGGCCATAGCTGAAGCCTTTCAATGCCCGGTACGCGAGACGTATGGGATGGCAGAAATTGTAGCAGGAGCGAGTGAATGTCCAGCAGGAAAGCTGCACCTGTGGCCTGAAGTTGGATGGGTCGAAGTCTTCGAAAGTGATCAACCAATAAACAGCAGTGCTCCTGGCGATCTCGTGTGCACTGGTCTGCTGAATGCCGATATGCCGCTGATTCGCTACCGCGTTGGGGATAGCGGCGTTCTCCCGGCTGTAAATGAGGCTTGCTCCTGTGGGCGCACTTTGCCTACGCTTGCATCGATAGAAGGGCGGGCAGATGACTTGTTATATACCTCGGATGGCCGGCGTATCGGTCGACTCGATCATGTGTTCAAGACTCAACTACCTGTGCGTGAGGCTCAGATAATCCAGGAAGCACTAGACAAGATACGGGTGCGCTATGTGCCTACAGGGGATTTTACTCCTGCTGTAGCGCATTCGCTTGTTCAACGGTTGCAAGAGAGACTGGGCATGGTAGAAGTCCTGCTGGAACGGGTGGATGAGGTGCCGCGAGAAAGGAACGGGAAGTTTCGCGCGGTGATATGCAATCTCCCCGCAGAAGAACGGGAGCATCTGGGTAGGACAGGCTGATGAGCAACCAGCCTTGCCCAGCCTTTCCCTTACTTGTAGCACAACATCAAAGCGAAAAATTATTACTACTTGCCAATACCCCTTAAACGTGGACAAGCATGTTCACGAAAGTAAATAAACGACACTGTAAGGTTAAGAGTAATTATGTGCGGCTTCTTTGGCTGGATCGGATCAGGCCTCATTAATAGCTCTGAAATATTACACCGGGTCTCAGAGGCAAGCATGCACCGCGGCCCCGATGACAGCGGTCAGTTGGTCAGGGAGCATTTTGGGCTTGGTTTTAGGCGCTTGAGTATCATTGATCTTAGCCAGGCAGGCCATCAGCCAATGAGTATATCGGACGGTGCTTACCACATTGTTTTTAATGGAGAGATATATAATTACAAGGAGTTTCTACCAGAATTAAGCAGGAAGGGTGTGCGCTTTGCAGGACACTCTGACACAGAAGTTCTCCTGCATATGTTGTCTGCGGAAGGTAAAAGCAGCCTCAGTAAGCTAAACGGAATGTTTGCCTTCTGTTTTGTTGATGAGCAGAAGGGTACATTCCTTATTGCACGCGACAGGCTCGGGGTAAAACCATTTTACTATACAATCAGCAATGGTAGACTTTTCTTCTCTTCGGAGCTCACGCCACTCTTGCAGTTTCCTATTGAGTCGTTGGATATTGATTTGCTTTCGTTGAACCGGTATCTGCACTTCGGACATATTGCTCCACCTCAAACTATCTATAAAGGGATAAAAAAGCTGGAGCCAGGAAGCTATATTGAGGGTAGGTTACAGAGACCAGAGGATATTACCCTGAAAAAATGGTGGTCTCTAGAAAAAATCGAACTGAACCATAGCAGGACAGAAAGACAGCTTTTGGATGAAACGGATGCTTTGCTGGATGATGCAACAAAAATCCGCTTAATAGCTGATGTGCCCATTGGGCTTTTTCTTTCCGGCGGCATTGATAGCAGTCTTGTGGCCTGCTATGCATCCAGGAAAAACAATAAGCCCGTAGCGCTTTCAGTAACCTTTGACGAGAACGAATATTCAGAATTGGATCAAGCTAAGCTCATTGCAAAGCACCTGGAGCTCGATCTGGTGACTGTTTCTGTCCGTAATGGTAGCTTGGCTGAAATTCCACAGATTATATCACATGTAGGAGAGCCTTTTGATGACTCTTCCATCGTCAACCAATATAACTTGGCGCGTGAATCCAGGAAATATGCTACAGTTTTCCTGACAGGCGATGGCGGTGATGAGGCTTTTGCAGGATACCACGAGTATGTGAGGACTTTTAAAAATTTAAATAAGTATAAATTCTTATCTTATGTACAATATGCTTTGCCCTTTTATGACAGGTTTTTACCATGGGACTCTAATTTCAGACAGCAGGCAGCTAAGCTTGCAGCTGGCTACAAAGATATGGGCATGCTCATTCGTAACAATTTCAGAGATCCACTTATTTCTCAATTGCTCAGAAAGGAATATCAAGTTTCGGATAAGCTTCTCGAAGAGCAGGCTCAAGCGGTATGGAATAGTTCTTCTGAGTTCGCATATATAAACCGTATGCAAAGGTATGATTATAATATGTACCTGGAGCCGGACGTACTGGTAAAAGTTGACCGAGCAACCATGGCACATTCTATTGAGGTGCGTAGTCCATTCTTAGATTATCGCTTGGTAGAATTGGCTGCTTCCATTCCTCCGAGTCATAATATTGATGGGCATAGAGGTAAAATGCTTCTGAGAAATTTATTGCAGAGATACTTGCCAAAGAATATATATGAAGCGCCAAAGCGGGGGTTCGGTTTGCCAATCGCACAGTGGCTGAATAAATCATTCAGAGAAAATCTATATGATGAGATTTTTGCCGAAATGCCGAATTTCTTCAATCACGACATGCTGGTAAAAGTATTGAAAAGCCCGGCGAGAAGAGATTTGTCAGCTATCGTGTGGAGACTCTGGATACTGTACGTTTGGCATACCACATGCCATCGAATTTAGGTCGTGTACCTCCAGTGTGCGGATTGTGGTAGGGTAGCGCCGCAGGGGTGCTATGGGGGCGAAGGCCTCGGGAAGGGCGACTTGAGGGGGGATGAGCGATTCACACCTCATTTCAGCTCTTAATGATAGGATTTGAAAACTGCAAGCACCGAGGAAACTGCCTGCGGCGTTGGAATGAACCGTTTCATTGCGTCTGAGTATGTGTAGTCTCTCACATTCGCACTAATCTGACTGAGGCAGAGGTGCAGCGCGGGTCTACCGATCCTCAGCGCCGGAGTGATAATCGGCATTTATGTGTGGCATAGCGGGAGTTTTCCATTTCAAGACCCACAAGCCTCCCACGACGGAAATCCTGGAACGCGCCAACCGCATACAGGCCCATCGCGGACCGGACGGCGAAGGCGTCTGGATTCATGGTTCCATTGGATTGGCGCATCGCAGGCTCGCCATCATTGACCTGTCCGAAGGTCATCAACCTATGCTGTGCACACCCCTCTCGACTGAAAACATTGACGGTCAGCCGCTGGGCATTTGCTTCAATGGCGAAATCTACAATTACCGCGGACTTCGCCGGGAACTCTCGGATGAAGGCAGGGAGTTTCGCACCCACTCTGACACCGAAGTGATCCTCGCGCTCTATGAGCGCCACGGTGTTCGAGGTGTTGAGCGGCTCAACGGACAGTTCGCCTTCGCTCTCTACGATGGTCAGCGTGACAGGCTGCTTTTGGTGCGCGATCACCTCGGTCAGAAACCGCTCTACTACACCGAAACCCGCGACGGAATCGCTTTTGCCTCCGAGCTAAAGGCTCTTCTGGCTCTACTGACGAACAGGCCGACCCTAAATACACAGGCACTGTGGGACTTCCTCTCATTAGGATACGTCACTGGCGAAGAGGGCCCGCTGCGCGATGTACGAGTTTTGCGGCCGGGAAGCAGGCTGATAGTTGAGAATGGGGTTCTGCGAGTGGAGGAGTACTGGGATATCCCTGTGTGCGTAGGGGACCGAGACGATGGCTTGGTCATTCCGCCCGCGGGAGGGTATGAATCTCTGATTCGCCTCACGCTCCGTGAAGCCGTACGGCGAGCTCTAGTCGCCGATGTGCCAGTGGGAGTATTCCTCTCTGCCGGCCTGGACTCTTCCAGCATCCTCTCTCTAGCAACCGAGATTCAGGGTGCGCCTCTGCCTTCTTTTACGATTGACTTTGAGGAGAACTCCTATGGTGAAGGGGACGAAGCCGCAGAATTTGCGCGATCTTTGGGCAGCGAGCATACTGTAATCTCCATGGCGGCAGCCGACGTTCCGAGGCTACTAGATCAAGTGGTCTGGCACACAGACTCGCTTCAGGCGATGCCATCCGCGCTGCCGCTCTACCTGGTGGCGGAGATTGCAGCCAGGCAGGTCAAGTGCGTTCTCCACGGTGGGGGAGGCGATGAGGTGTTTCTTGGTTACCCGACGTACCTTGCCGATATTTTGGCAGGGCCCGTGCGTTGGCCTGCCGTGAGCATGGCGGCGCGTGCCGGGTTGGCTGCGTTAAAGATGGTTCCCGCTACCCATGCCCGGGTTGGTCTCGACTATAAGGCGCGCCAGTTCCTGAGCGGTGCCACGCTTCCGCCCGACCGCGCGCACTACCACTGGCGGACAATCTTCAGTGAGGAGGAGAAGCGGGCACTGGTTCACCCAAGTTTGGGGATGGACTGCCACGACAGCTTCCACGTCTTCCAGAATATGTTGCACAACGCCCACCACGCGCCGCTTTTGGATCGTGCTGCGTATGTCGATCTCAAAACCTGGTGGGTCGACATGGGACTTGTGCAGGCGGACGGTATCACCATGGCACATGGCTTGGAAGCCCGCATGCCCTTCATGGATCCCATGCTCGTCGAGGTGGCAATGCGCATACCTGGGGCCGAGCGCCTCCGGTTTCTCCAACCCAAGGCCTTGCTGCGCCGAGCGCTGCGACCGCTCTTGCCTGAGAAGGTCACGCGGCGCCGGAAAATGGGTTTTCACGTGCCCCTCGCCGTCTGGTTTCGAGAGCAACTGAGCAGCTGGCTGGACTGCCAGCTCTCGCCGGAACGTCTGCGGCTGCACGGCTGGTTCTCACCAGAATTCGTGCAGCGTCTCCTGCACGAACATCGGACGCGCCGCGCGGATCATTCATTCCGTTTGTGGAATCTCGTCGTGGCTCTGCGCTGGAAGGAACTGGTACTCGATGGAAGAACCACTTAGGAAAATGTCGATACATGCGATATCCCATTTGTCGAGCGTGTGGGGCGACGACCGCAAGCCTATCTGGCTCTCGGACCGGATGTTTGATTTGTTGTCGGACCCTCGTCGTGCTCTGGTCGTAGTATTGCTGGCCGCCTGCCTAATCCGTTTCGGCTCGTTTCTTTGGCTCGGGCCTTTGATCCAGATGGAAGGGGACGTTCCTAGCTATGTAATGCCCGGCATCCGGCTGGCAGATGGATTCGGTTACACTAGGTTTGACGGCACGCCAGCTATGAAGCGTGCCCCCGGGTTTCCCCTGCAGATCGCTCTCTCCCATTGGCTCACGGGAGATCTCTACCTCGCGTTTCTCCTGAACGCGGTGTGGGGCGCCGCAGCCGTACTGGCGGTTTACGGATTGGGCAAACGGGCGTTCGGTGGCAGTGCCGTCGGTGCGGTAGCGGCGATCATCTATGCGGCGTTGCCGCAGCCCATTTATTGGCAGCGGCTGCTCCTCACGGAGTCTCTCCACACGCTGCTGATACTGGTATGGGCGCTGGGAATTCTCAAGGCGCTGGAAAAGGGCGGCCTTTTACACTTCGTGGTAGCCGGGCTCATGCTGGCTGCTGTTCTCTACGTGCGACCTGGGTCAGCTCTCCTGCTCGTCGTGCCGGTGTTTGCCCTGCTATCCCGGTCTACACGGAAGCGCGCTGGATGGCTCCTGCTTTCCAGCTTCGTCGCACTTCTGGCGATCCTGCCTTGGTCTATTCGTAATTATTCCGTCAGTGGGCGGGTGATTCTAGTGGCGACGGGATTCTGGAGTGCGGCGTACTTGGGGAATCTAGAAGACGGTGGCAACGGAGGTTTTTCAAGGGACTACCCTGGTGCCCCTGTCGCAGAAGACGTCATCCGCCGATTCCAGGAAGCTGAGAAGCGGTCCGACTGGGATGCGGATGCATATGCGCAGTCCCTGGTCCCGGCTTTACTGCGGGATCGACTGGTGCATGATTTCTGGGCCTGGGTGGTAAAGGCCAAGCTGGCGAACCTGAGCCGATTCTTTTTCGGTAGACCTATGGCCGTCAGCTTCCCCTGGTGGAGCTACTATCAGTCGGCGGTCGTCCTGGTAGGTCTCGTGCTCACCACCTTGTCCTTTCCTGTCCTGTGGCGCCGGGTGAACCCGCACGGTCCGTTGGTGTTCTGCTGGCTCCTGGCGTCCCTTTTGTGTATCCACATTGCCACCACATCCGTACGCCGTTACTCGGAGCCAGTCATGCCGTTTCTGGCTCTGGGTTCGGCCGCCGCGCTCCTGGGCTATGGCCCCGCCTGGTGGAATCATCTTGTCGTGCGCCGGCGGTTGACGAGCCGGATATTTTGAGCACTGTGGAATGCACTTCTGGATCACGAAACGGAGATGAGCATGTCACTAAAACTCGTCATCCAAATACCTTGCTACAACGAGGAAGACGCGTTGCCTCGAACCATCTCTGACCTTCCTGCGCGGATAGAGGGTGTCGATGAGATCGAGGTTCAGATCATTGATGACGGATCCAGTGACGCGACCGTGGACGTTGCACGCCGCCTCGGAGTGCGTGTGGTTGCCTTGGATCGACACCGCGGACTGGCGAGTGCTTTCCGGGCTGGACTGGTGGCTGCGCTGAGTGCTGGCGCGGATATCATAGTGAACACGGACGCCGACAATCAGTATGTCGGTGAGGATATAGGGAAGCTCGTCCGTCCGATTCTAGAAAACCGTGGGGATGTCGTGGTTGGAGACCGCCAGGTTTTCACCATCAAGGAGTTCTCCTTATTGAAAAAGATCCTGCAGAAGGTGGGAAGCGCGGTTGTCAGTGTTCTCGCCGGCATTAAGATCCCAGACGCGACAAGCGGCTTCCGGTCCTACAATCGCGATGCGGCGATGGGCACGTTGATATTTTCCAACTATACTTACACCTTGGAGACACTCATCCAAGCGGGACGACGCGGACTGCGGGTCGTGAGCGTACCGGTAAACACTAACCCGAGCGTGCGTCCGTCCCGGCTGGTCTCGAGCATCCCTTCTTACGTAGCCCGCTCCATTGGCACCCTGCTGCGGATCTTTGTCTTGTATCAACCTTTGAAGTTTTTCCTGGCCCTTGCGGTGCCATTCTTTTTGATCGGGTTCGCACTCGTGGCGAGATTCCTCTACTATTACCTGATCACTATCGGTCAGACAGGCTATATCCAGTCTCTTATCTTCGCCGCCATCAGTATCTCCATTGGCATGGGACTCGGGCTCCTGGGGCTTCTGGGCGATATCAGCGTAACTAATCGGATGCTGACGGAGGAAGTCCTGCTGCAGTTGAACCGACTCAGCTCCGGGACCACGGAAGCCTGGAGTTCGCAGATGTTTTCTTACCGGAGACCACCCCTCAATGACTAACGGCAACCCTGATACATCTGTTGAGAATGGTTGCTGTGGCATCTGCGACGGACATGAGCATGAGGTGCGCCTGAAGTTTCCCGATCGTCACATCCTGCGCTGTCTCGCATGCGGGGTTATATTTAGCGACCTGATCTGGGATCCGGAGAGAGTCCAGCAGCTGTACGAAACCCCGGATTTCTTCGGAGGGGAATATTGGCACTGGGATGGGCAGTCCGCGCTTGACCACCTTGATGCTCCGGCATACATGGCGGCTTTGCTGACGGCCAAAGCGATCCTGGGAGGGACGGGCCGTCTACTGGATGTGGGCTGCGGCTTGGGCGGATTCCTGGCGCAGGCGCTAGCTAACGGTTTTGCAAGCGAAGGAAGCGACGTGTCCGAATACGCCAGGACTGTCATTGAGCGTCGCCTTGGCATGACCATTCACCTAGGCGAGTTGAGCTCGCTCGGTCTCACGACTAGTTATTACGACGTCATCAGCAGCTGGGATACCCTGGAACATGTGTTGGACCCACGGGCGCTCCTGCGTGAGATGCGCCGTGTGATCCAGCCGGGGGGTGTTTTGGTTCTTCGGACGATCAATGAGGATACGGTGCTGGCAGCTACCGCCAACATGCTCTATCGAATCGGGATCCACAGGCCCGCTGCCCGAATGCATGAAGCATATCACCTGTATTACTTCACACGGCCCTTGCTGTCACGGCTGCTTTCCGAGTGCGGCTTCTTGCCTCTCGTGCGTTTCGATTGCGAGATTGATCCCCATCGCCTGGGGTTTGGGACAGGCACCCGACTCGGCATGGTTCTCATGTATAGGATCCAGGCGTTGTTAAAGCGTGAATTCATGCAGCTTGTCATTGCTAGGGTAAAGCAGTAGATCTTTATACCGACAGTCCAGCACCTTGTGAATAGTCTTGAGCGAATTGTTACCGAAATCCATATGCGGCTGACGTGACGGATCAAATTTAAAGCAGTGAGGCTGCGCTATGATATACGTTGTGGGATCTGGCCCCTCTGGCGTCGCAGCAGCCACAGGCCTGTTGGCTCGGGGACTTGAGGTTACGCTTCTCGACACCGGGCGAACGCTGGAAAAAGACAAAGCCGCCCTTCTCCAATCACTTCAATCCCTTCCTCGTGACCAGTGGCCCGAGACAACTGTGAATGTTCTCAAAGGACGCATGGACAGTTCCCGGCATGGCGTTCCCAACAAATTAATTTACGGTTCGGGATTCGCTTACAGAAATTTGGAAGAAGTGGATGATTTCCCTTCTAACATGATTCTCAAGGTGTCGTCTGCCCAAGGGGGGCTCAGCAACGTTTGGGGAGCGGCGCTTCTTCCTTTTCACAGTGCTGATATTCAAGATTGGCCTTTTCCCGCTTCCGATTTGATCCCTCATTATCAAGCTGTTTTCGACCTCTTGCCCTACTCCGCCTGCAAAGATTCACTGGTATCTCTTTTGCCACTCTACTCTGAAAAATTTTCTTGCTTGCAGCCGAGCCGCCAAGCTCAACAATTGCTAAATCATCTCTCCTTGGGTCGTGCGAGGCTCAATGACCAAGGTGTTTGGTTCGGTCGATCCCGTCTTGCAGTGCGGGCCGAAACCGTCAATCAAAAACCGGGATGCGTGTACTGCGGTTTGTGTCTCACCGGTTGCCCTTACAAGTTGATTTATACTGCGACGGAAACTCTCGAGTTTCTGAAAAGGAATCCACTATTTCATTACGAACTAGGTGTTCGAGTGACAACGGTTCAGGAGCATGAGCGTTCGGTTCAAGTTGAAGGCACTCGCGAAGAGGGGGATGAGCGGGTCGTTTTTAGGGGAGACCGCGTGTTTTTGTCCTGCGGTGCCTATTCGACCACTCAAATTCTTCTTCGTTCGAGCCAAGCCCTGAACGAAGATATTTTTTTAAAGACTTGCCAGTATTTCATCCTTCCCTTTATCACGTACTCGGGTGTCCGAGGCATCCGCGAGGAAGCGCTGCACACGCTTTGTCAGTTGTTTCTGATCGTTGCAGATCCCGCTGTTTCTCCTCATTTGGTTCATCTACAGGGGTACACTTACTGCGAGCTGTTTTCTCAAACGGTCCTAAATTATTTGGGACCTTTTGGGAATTGGTTCAGAGGCCACCTGGATTGGCTTCTGGGGAGGCTGGTCGTGTTCCAGGGGTTCCTTCATTCGAACCATTCACCCCAAATCAGGATGAGATTGACGCCCGGAGGTCCCGGGTCTCATGTTCAGCTCATGCCGATCTTTAAACCGGAGACGAAGCAGGTGTTAAATCGACTTGGTCGAAAACTTGGGGGCCTTAGGAAAAGTCTGGGCGGATGGCCCATTAATTCGCTTCTCAGCGTGGGGAAGGTTGGGGATGGAAGTCATATTGGAGGATCTTTTCCCATGCGATATCAGCCTGGGAAATTTGAGAGTGATCGATGGGGGCGCCCCTTCGGTTTTAAGAGAGTCCACGCGGTGGATTCATCGGTTCTTCCCTCTATCCCCTCCACGACGCTCACCCTTTCTGTGATGGCCAACGCTCACCGCATCGCCACCGAATTTCAGGACGATTAAATCATGAGTTCGGAACTCAAAACGTGTGTCCTTACGGGAAGCTCGGGCTACGTGGGTTCCTGTTTAAAAAGTTTGTTTCTTTCGCGCGGTTGGAGCGTTCGTGAGTTACGTCGGGACCAAGCCGTTCCATTTCTGTTGGGTCAAGACCTCCCCTTGGACTTGTTGAAGGGGTCGGACGTGTTTATTCATTGCGCCTACGATTTTAAAGCCTCCGGTTGGGAGGAGATTCACCGTGTGAACGTCGAGGGTTCGGTCAAGTTGTTCGAAGCAGCTCGACAGGCTGAGGTTCGTCGATCGTTTTTTATCTCCAGTGTAAGTGCGTATAAAGGCTGCGAATCTCTTTATGGGCGTGCAAAATTAGAAGTGGAAGACCGGACCGCAGCACTGAATGTGACAGCGGTTCGCTTGGGTTTGATTTACGGCCCTTCCTTGCGAGGAATTTTTGGGAATCTCAGCCGGGTGGTCCAAGGGTTCCCTTGGGTGCCTCTCATTGGGGGTGGTCTTCAAAGAATGGTCCTTCTCCACGAGTGTGACATGGCGGAGTTTGTTTTCGGGCTCTGTGAAAAGGGCCATGTTGATGTCCCTCAAGTGGTCACCTTGGCCCACCCGACCCCGGTTTTGTTTCGGGATCTTTTAAAGACCTTATCGGAGTATCATCGGAAGAGTATCCGATTTATTTCGGTGCCCTTTTCAATGGTTCTGATAGGGCTCAAAGGGTTGGAAGGGTTCGGATTGAAACCCCGCCTTCGCAGCGACAGTCTCATCAGCCTTGTCAAACCCAACCCGTGCATTGATTTTGAACCTCAATCCCGCCTTGGATTTCAGCCACGGTCGTTTACTGTCGAAGCGCTCAAGGAGCACCACTGATGCCACGGTGCCGGGTCTCCGTCGGCATATCCCCTGGCTTTCCCAGAGGCGTTGACTGCTGAGACCAGCCCACACTGGCCTCGCATGCGGTGGACACCTGCTCCCTGGGAGCGTTGGCGTGCTCGGCTGCGGCAAAGCGAGGGAGCGGCTCTTTGGCGTGTTGCTTGCTGGGCTTGGCGGGCGTGGGGATCGTCCGGCACGGTGCGGGTGTCGACCCCTGAGCCATGCCCCCCACAAGAGCAAGCAGAGCCACAGCAGGCTAAAGAGCAAAAGTGTGTCGAAAAGCTGGCTGTCTCCCATATTGTCCCCCTTCCATGATGATGAAAGGGAGGCATATCACCCGTGTTCCAGCTCGATAATTATCCGTTTGTTAGAAGTACACGACCTCTCGTTGGAGGTGCTCACTTGTCATTGTTGAGTACTTATCACTCGAAGCTTAGATGGGGTAGGAAGCTGATTGCCGACGTATTCGTATGCTCCAATATCATAGCCCTTCCCTTGAGGTCTGGAAATCCTGGCAATATCTGTGATCACAATTGATAGTATCAAGCCTGCGTCGATCATTGAGCTATTAGATTGCAAGTGAAAATCAGCACTAGCCGCATTCACGAATTGCGGGTTAATGGCATTGGTCGTATTGTGATCGATGGTTGCGCCACTCCCGGCATCGGTGATATCGCTGCCATTGTTGTAGCAGATATTGTTGCGGATAATGGCACCAGACGAGCCCGGGTTATTATTTATACATGCAGCCACATTCCCTACAATGGTATTATTATAGGCTTTGGCATTTGACGCGCTCGCATAAATCTGAATCCCACACCCGTTATGGTCAAGAATCACGTTATTATACGCAACGTTATTGTCCCCGCTGGAGAGAAGCAATGCACATGATCCGGCTGGGTTCTGGTTGTTGTGGCCATTATGTTGAATTATGTTGTTACGTAGTATGTTGTTGCTGAAGTCAGTATGTCCAGAACCATATTGGTGAAGTCCATACCCATAGTTGTCATGGACATAGTTCCCATCTATGATATTCCCGAAACCGCCGATATACATGCCATAGCCTGCGTTTCCGTATACCTCATTATTCAGAATCTCATGTTCTCTGGAGGTGGTTGTAGCGGGAGTATCCCCACCCCAATTGATACCATTGCCTCCACTATTCCCAATGATTTTGCAATTCTTGATGCGGATACGCCGCGAGCCAACGTCAAGTTTAATAACCGTATTCGTCCCGTTGGAACCATCGAAGGTCAAATTATCGAAGATGAGGTACTGTCGGTACGAGCTATCGGTATACGCACCGCCGTCAAAGATGACTACCAGGAAGTCATATCCGGGTTCTGGCTTGATTACCACCGACTCCCCAGGGTGCCCTTGAATCGTGACGGGATTGCTCCATGATGTCCCAGCCGGGAAAGCTGTCCCCGCAAAGCTACTCAGCCTCTCGGGATAGGTCCCCCCACGAATGTCGAGCGTGTCTCCCGCACTCAGGCAGCGGAGGCCCGCATTGATGGTAAGCTTCGGTGTCGACGGAGACGTTGCCTGCGAACAGCTATTACTGTCACTACCAGCCCTGGCTGTATAATATGTTGTCCCATAAGCGTGCTCGAATGTCATCAGGGCAAATAAGCCAACCCAAACACAAACAGGTTTCCACAGAATACGGTGGTTGCAAAGCATTAAGGGTTCTCCTTGTATACTGTATTAGTCAACCGTTTTTTGACATCTTCGGCCCTAAAATTCTGCGACGTGAGTCAGAGGTCAACGCTGCTCATGTCGGACCTGGGCTGGTGTTTTGTATCCCTGCCGTCCCATTAGCCAGGTCTCATGGTCTTGACGCTGAAACGTATGCAGCGCCATGCGGAGGTCTTCCACAGTGTCAAGGGTCTTGAGTCATAACAGATACTCCTTGCGTGTCCGGATGAAGCGTTCCACACAGCCGTTGCCTTCAGGTTCGCGGACAAAGGCCAGTGGGCTTCGATCACGGCGTCAGCCACTTGTGGCCCCCAGAATGATATCAGGATCCTCGAATACGTCTGTACTCTGGTGTGTAATATTTGTGCCTCGTTCAGAAGCAGTTATGGTGAATGACATTCTGGTTCATAATGGTATATTGTAGTATAAAAGAGATACAAATTTATAGCAGGACTCAGTGAGAACAACGCTGTCCTCCAGGGCTTCGGTATTTGTGCCTCGCCACGAAGCAGTTGGGGTGGCCGACACCATGCTCCAAGCCCCCCAAACCAATACCGATATCCGCTCGTGAAATATGCGCGAGTAGACCTGATATGAGGCCATAAAGTTCTATTATGTATCGGTATCTACGCTCGAACAGTTGAGCCTCGACCTTAAATTTTTTCAGCTTGACAGCGTTGGCATGTTCTGCATGACCTTAATGGCCTGGTCTTTCAGAGAAGGGTGGGTTCGAGTCGCCCCAATTAGCATGGGATCAGAGGCTTTGTGGAGGGGCCGAAGGCAAACATCTTATGTAAAGCATGTGCACGATCACAGAGGGGATAGTCTGTGTCATGCGTGGGGAAGGTCTTTCTCTGGCCCTTGAGAGGCTGGCTTGGTGGCTACGTCTCCCCCAACCTACTCGGGTTTTCCACTGAACGCGATCGCCGCTCTCCGCTATAAGAAACACACGCACAAGATGCCGTTGACCGCCAAGGGGAGAGGGTATGGAGCTGCTGACGGAGCCCCTGAGCACAGCCTGGTCGTTTCCCTTTGGGCTGCAGGACTGGGAGCACACCCCAACAGCGGTCCACACCCCTGTGCACCCCCTGCACGATGCACTGACGCAGCTCCGCGCGCGTGTCGAAGCTTAGAAGGTGCATCTCAAGCAGAACTCTACTACGTCGCACCGGCCACCTCGTCGGATAAGCCCTATAAAAAGCCTCGTCAGCGCTTGCCATCTGCTATGCCCTGTAAAGCGGGCGGGAAACCGGGCCATCCCGGTCATCGCTAGGTGCTCCTCAGCCTGGAGACTCCAGACAGGTTGTGGCTGTTTCATCCCATACCTTGAAGGCCATCTGTTCAGGTTAAGACAACGGTCCATCAATGGCTGTCAAGCCTGACAATAACCCCGAATCTGTCGAAAGCCCCTGGGAATTTAGCACTCTCGTGAGACGGATGACGCGGGCCGGGTGTGCCTGCGGCGAGGACAAAAGAGTTTCATATAGTCCTGTAACTGCGATTGGAGAGCCTGTGACCGTCTGATTCACGCAACTCAGATGGCTTCGGAGAGCTCCTTTGCATGTATCTGCGACCAACAGGTACACGACCTCCTCCTAAAGAAAGCAACGTTATGCATCTCATGAGCTCCATCGAGACAGCGAATGTCGTGCAAGAGCAGCAGGGCCGTGCTGAGTGGGTTCGAACCGTGCGCAAGGACAGTCCGCCGGGAAGCCTGGAGGAATACTTGCAGCACTGGGAAGCTTTTTTCGATCACTATGCGGCGCAGGTCGATCGTTGGCATCGCCGGAACGCAGGGTACCATAAGGCTATCGCCTCCTTGGCCCGCTTCTACGTCCCCGCAGACGCCCGAGTCCTCGAAATTGGCAGCGGCAACGGTGATTTGCTGGCCGCTCTGCAGCCTTCCTATGGTCTCGGCCTCGACATTGCTGGCCAGATGGTTCAGCTGGCGGCGAGGAAATA
>Ga0065705_10002063_pt1 | contig 15324 bp, 12 predicted proteins | sample SwibulcommuniRL2_FD_59092 | JGI IMG/M metagenome (GOLD analysis project Ga0065705, IMG submission 59092) | Bulk soil microbial communities from switchgrass field near Rose Lake, East Lansing, Michigan, USA - RL2 Bulk Soil v2 (version 2) | ecosystem: Environmental > Terrestrial > Soil >...
GTTCGCAACGCCGAACGATTTGGCTTTCGTCCGTACTTCTATGAGCCCTGGCATTGGGAGTACGTAGGCGACGACACTACGCAGCCCTAGCCTGGAGCGCAACCGTCGCGGTTGCCAACCTCAGCCATTGAGGACCCTTGCTTTCCCGTCTGGTTTTCGTGAAGAGGGCGGGGCACCCGTGCCGCATGGCGACAGCACTCCGGAGGAGTGCGTACCGATCATGCTGCCTTCCTATTTTGATTTGCTCAGGAAAACCGTCGACGAAGTGAAGGTGCGGCCCGCCAGCACTGCTCGGATCGCCTGCAACAAATCGCTGGCCATGCGGCGCTTGATGACATAGGCTGACCCGCCCGCATCATACGCCGCGCGTACAAAATCGACATCTTCGTGGATGGTGAGGAAAACGACTTTGGCCTTCGAGCCGCCTTTCTTCAGGCGGCTAGCCACTTCCAAGCCGCTTACGATCGGCATCGAGACGTCAACCAGGCACAGATCCGGCTTTAGTTCCGAGGCAGCTTCAAGCAGNGCCTGNCCATCAGCCACCGCATCNAGCATCTCGAACTCTTCTTCCAGNACCCGGACGACGCGGTCCCGCATCTCCTTGTGATCGTCGGCCAACAAGATCCTTGCGCGAGACACCGTAGCTCCTTCCCTGTGGAACGGTCAGGGGGACTAACGTTGAAGAACGCCACACAATGCCAAGCGGTCTTAGAGCAATGCCTATCCTACGAATTTTTGGGTTTGAGACTACTAGCAAAAGTAACAGGTTTGGGAAACGGTCGCGGTTTTTCGGAATGATCAAGCGTGAAAGGTTGTGCGGGCGCTTTCGGCGCCCTTTATCAGCTTAGGCGGCCACAGAACTCTTCATCGCATACTCGATCAGCTCGGCGCTGCTTTTGATGTTTAAGTGATCCATCATCGTGTACTTATGAAAAGCAACAGTGCGCGGAGACACATTGAGAATGAAGGCGGCCTCTTTCATCGAGAGGCCTTCAGCCAACAATTGCAAAACTTCTTTTTGCCGCAGGGTAAGTTGTTGCGTGTTTTTGCGACTCTTAAGAGTCTGGACAAAGGATCCCACCATACCTTCAGTCATCAGCGGGGTAACATAAGTCCCGCCGAGCAGTACTTCGCGCAAAGCCCGAATCAACTCGGAACCGGCGGAGGTTTTCAGCAAATAGGCCGACGCGCCCAGACGAAAAGCCTCAGACGCCATTGCCGGATCCTGATTCATGGTCAGGTAGACAAGCTTAACGGTCGGCAGAATTTTCTTCAGACGTTGACCGGCGTTGAGCCCATTCATCATGGGCATACCGATGTCCAGCACGATCATCGCCGGGTTCAGTTCCGTTGCGGCCTTGATCAGTTCACGGCCGTTGGAACAGAGTGCGACGACGTCGAATTCGGGTTCGACCAGGTTCCTCAGCGCATCCAGTAATATTGTATGGTCATCAGCGAGTATGATTCTCGGTTTTTTCATGATTATTCCAACCCTCCCGTGTCGCTCGGATTACGCCAGCGAAAAGGTGGCGCCGATCTCCCGTTCGACCCGTTATCGTTCTTGCGCATGGCTTTGCGCTTCAGCGGCACACGGACCTCGATTCGGGTGCCGCGCAATGGCTCTGAGTATAATTGCAAATCCCCTTCAACCAAACGCAGGCGTTCTTTCATACTGATAAAACCGAGGCCTTTCTTAATCTGGTCAGATTCGGGATCAAAACCGACGCCGTTGTCTGACACTGAGAGCCGAATCGCGTCGCGTGTTTGCTCCAGAACGACTTGCACCGAGAGGGCCCCGCTGTGTCGCGCGGAATTTCGCAGAGCTTCCTGCGCGATTCTGAAAACGCACAACTTCACATCCCTGGGAATCTCAGATCGGGATCCTTTGTGCTGAAGATCGACGCTCAGTTTTCCGCTATCCGTCAGTTCTTTGCACAGACTTTCGATCGCCGCGGCCAGCCCCAGATGATCCAGCTTAGCCGGGTGAAGTTTGTAGGATAGCCGGTGAATGTCTGCAGAGATTTCCTTAACCTGCTCCTGCAACTTGTCCAGCCGCTGCCTCATTACTGTGGGTCTCTCAATATCAGGCCTCAGTTGCTCAAGCTCAATCGACAAAAGAGCCATTCTTTGGTTCAGCCCGTCATGAAGCTCGCGCGCAATGCGGCTCCGCTCTTCTTCCTGAGCCGCAATCAGCCGGCCACTCAAATCTCTTAATTCGGCTTCGTTCTGGCGGCTGGCAGTAACATCAATCGAAAATCCAAGAACGGTTTTTGGCCGGCCATTTTCCCGAATCACAGTCACCAGACTATGAAACCAGACTTCCCGGTGGTCTTTGGCGATCATCCGGTATTCAAGCTCGTAGTTGTCACCACTCAGTGTGAAGTTGGTGGACTCCCTGATCGCGCGTTCACGGTCAGCCGGATGCAGATGTGCTTGCCAGAAGTCCGGCTCGTACCAGTCCTCAATTGGATAGCCCAGCATCGACACCGCTTGCGCCCCCACAGAAACAAATCGCCGGGTTGGAAAATCCGCCTCCCAGGAAAGAATGTGGGTCTTCTCCAACAGCACTCGAAATCGCTCTTCAGCTCTTCTTAAAGCCTCGCGCGAAGATATCGTATCCTCGAAGGTAATCAGAATCCGAAAGCCGGAAACCGGAAGGTTAAGTCTGGCTGCCCGCACCACAACTCGACTACCCAGATCAGCGTAGGAATAGGTGCCATGTAATTCTTTCTGACTGCCCAATATCAGACATTGGACGCTGTCTCGCAGACTGGCTGGCCGGGCATTGTTTGACAGCGCGGCGTCGTCGACTCTGAGGCAGCGCGCGAAAATGTCCGAGGGTTGCGCTTTCGCGTCAACACTCTGTTCAAACAGACGCCAGGCTCGGCTGGCATAGAGAATGGCACCGGATTCATCGAGCACAGCCACGCATGACGCACAGGCGTCAACGACCTCGCGGAAAAACTCCTCCGTGCCAATCGTGTCCGCTGCGTGAATCAAATTTCCGGACTCATTTGGTTTGATTAATTCGAAACGCGACGACCGTNGCTCGGACGGGCACGACGCATTCGCAGCCGAGTGCGAANTGGAGTTCAACTTCTCTGTTATGGCCGATTTCGTCATTACACTCTAGGTTTCCTGAGTAGTGTTCGTCACCACATTCGCGATTGCCTTGAATTCGCTGCTCCGCCGGCAAAGCACGGTGATGGCCCCATGCAGGATGGCGAAGTCGGCCGAGTGCAGGTAATCGTTAAGATCCGATTCTGTCTCCCACTCACTCAGGAGCAACGAAGAATTCTCGTCTGTTACGTCCACATAAAGGCGGAACGCCAGACAACCTTTGGATCCTTTACTCGGTTCAAGAAGCTGCGCAACGGTTTGTAGAAATTCGCCGCGCTTCTCGGGGTACACAGTGATTCGTGATGTGTTGACTATCATTCTCGGCGTCTGGCGCGCAAACCCGTTTCCTGCTGGGGCATTCCGGGATTCGAGGCCGGTCAACTTGCTTAGATTTCCTGGCCCCGCGAAAAGCTGAGGCTCTGTTTCTGGACTCATCCAGTAAAGCAAGTGTTGTGCACCACGATACCAAATCGATTTCGATACCTGTTAAGTCTTTTGACTGAACTAGATTCCAAAGGTGGGTTCACTCTTGAAGGGCGAGGTCGTCCGATCTAAGCCGCGGTATTCCGCGGGTTCCGCGAAATTTCGCGGCAGAGTTGGGCAATTATTGCCGGAGAGGAGTTATTACCTGCCTGCGCTAAGGCTCTGCTTTTGAATGCCCAGCTTTACAATCCGAGTTCGTAAAGTACTGGGATTAAGGCCCAGGATTCTTGCGGCCCCGTTAGGACCCTCGATTCGTCCGCTGGTCATCTTGAGAATGCGGACGATGTAGTCGCGCTCGATTTCCTCGAGGCTCTTGGTGGTTGATTCAACGGTTTCGGAGGGTGTGTCAAAACGTTCGCTCAGATGAAGAACGCTGCCCTGACAATGGATTACGGCCCGCTCAATGACGTTTTCCAGTTCTCTGATATTCCCCGGCCAGGAGTGTTCCTTCAGGGTACGCATCGCGCTGGCGGAAACTGAGTCAATCTTCTTGCCAAATTTCCTGGCTAATTTGCTGGCGAAATAATCCGTCAAAGGACCGATGTCTTCCTTGCGCTGTCTCAGCGGCGGTACTGTGATCGGAAAGACATTTAAACGGTACCAGAGGTCTTCGCGGAAACGTCCCTTTTCAGTTTCCTGCTTGAGATTTCGATTGGTCGCCGCGATGATCCGCACATTGATCTTAACGGTCTTGGTGCCGCCCAGCCTCTCGATTTCACCTTCCTGAATCGTCCGCAGCAGTTTTACCTGCGACTCGAGAGGCAGGTCGCCAATTTCATCGAGAAAAATTGTGCCGCCATTTGCCAGTTCGAACCGGCCAAGTTTGCGCGACGCTGCTCCGGTGAAAGCTCCTCTCTCGTATCCGAACAGCTCACTCTCGATCAGTGTCGCCGGAAGGGCGGCGCAGTTCACTTTTATCAGCGGTCGATCCTTGCGCAGGCTGGCGCCATGGATCGCCCGGGCCACCAGTTCTTTCCCCGTGCCGGTCTCGCCGGTAATTAAGACGGTTGAATCAGTGAGGGCGACCTGGCTGACCTTGAACTGGACATATTTGAGCGCATCACTTTGGCCAACCATTTCGCCAAAGGTCTGGTCGAGTTGCAGCTCCTGTTGCAGGTAAATGTTCTCGGCCTCGAGCTTGTTCTTCAAGCGGTTTACTTCCTCGTGCGCGACGACCAGCTCTTTGTGTGCGGTAACGAGGGCTTCCTCCGACAGTTTGCGGTCGCTGATATCGACGCATGAGCCGATAAAACCCAGGAATTCGCCCGTCGCTGAGAACCTCGGCATTCCGCTGTCGATCACCCAACGGAACGATCCGTCAGCTGCCCGCAGCCGGTACTCCATCCGAAACGGGACGCGGCGATCAAACGCTTCGAAATGGGCCTGAAGGCACTGCCCGTAATCATCAGGATGAATTCCGTCGAGCCAACCATTGCCCATTTCCTGTTCCATCGTACGTCCGGTGAAGTCGAGCCATTGCTGGTTAAAATAACTGCTCAATCTGTCGGTGCCGGAGACCCAAATCATCACCGGGGCAGTATCGGCCATGTTGCGGAAGCGCGCTTCACTCTCCGCGAGGGCTTCCTGCGCCGCCATCCGTTCAGTTATGTCACTGGAAGCCACGAGCAAACATTCCTCGCCCCCAAGTTCGAGCCGCTCTGCCGACGAAAGAAGCAGACGCAGAGAACCGTCTTTAATGCGGAATTTGGCTTCGATATTTCTTAATGCTCCCTTTTCCCTCAGTTGACTGATGAATTCCGCGCGGTGATCGGGTGTTTCCCAAATTTCCAGCTCCAATGAAGTATGACCAATCACGTCTTCGCGAGCATATCCGCTCATGCTCAGGAAACTTTCGTTTACGTCGACGTAACGCCCTTCGGCGACAGTAGTCAGCGACATTGGTTGGGGATTGGCCCGGAAGGCTTTGCTGAACCGTTCTTCACTCTGGCGCAACTCATCGATCACACGTTTTCGTTCAGTGATTTCCCGCACCACCGTCAGAACGTTTTCGCCGCTGCGGACGATCCGCGCTTCATACGATCGATCAATCTCATTGATGGGGACTTGGTATTCCACGATTTGCGGCTCGCCCGAATCCACCGCACGTTCGAAGCAAACTGCAAACTGGTTGGCCAAATCAGGCGGTAACACGTCGCTCATGTTCTTGCCCATAAACGTGCTGGGCGGAACCAGCAGGTCTTTGGGATCTTTGGCATGATAGTCGAGATAAACGCCGTCACGCGTTTGCAGGAACATCAGGTCAGGGATGGCACTCAGAATTGCGCGGGCTTTTTCCTCGGCTTGTCTCAGCGCCCCTTCAGCCAACTTGCGTTGGGTAATGTCGAGTGTGACCCCGCGTAGACCGATGATCTTCCGGTTGCCATCACTGATCGGGCTAAGGTGGCTTTCAGCCCAAACGGTCTGCCCGTCTTTTCCGTGCCAGCGAAATTGGCTGACGCCTTCCTTGCCGCTCTGGATTACGGCTTCGCTTTCGCGCATCGCTTTGGCCCGATCTTCCTCGGCCATAATCTTGAAGCCAAAACCAGGAGCGGCGGCGGTCCACTCCTGCGGTGTGTAACCCAACATCCGGCGCAGGTAATCACTGATGAATGTCGTCTTCCGTTCTTTCGTGGCCGGATCGATGACCGTTTCCCAAACAATTCCGGGCACATTATCAACTATTTCGCCCAGCCGTTTGTGCTCAGTCTCGGCCACCACACTCAAACGCTGCTGCTCTCGTTCGGCCTCGCGACGTCGAGATTGGGTCAAAAGCAGTCGAGCGATCAGCAGGGTTTCGACCAGCAACAAAACCACGATGCCCAGGACATACCACTTATACAATTGCCAAAAACCCGGGGTCCGGAATTGCACGACGCTGGCGGCCGGGAGCTTGTTTTCAGCGATGCCCCAGCGGTGCAGTTGTCGCCAGTCAAAAGTCGTTACATTAGGCACAGTTTGCGGACGAATGTCCTGAGATCTGGCACCGGCCAGCATTTGCAGACCCAGTTCGCCGGTGCGTTTCCCGAGACCGGCAAAGTCGATCACGCTGCCGCCCACAATTCCCACTCCCACGTACGTTTCGGATATCCCAAAGATTGGGGCGCTCGAGGTGGGCGCAAACAGCGAGAGGGCCTCGGGACCCGAATAACTGTTCCCCTGTTTATCCAGAAAGAAGGCGAGATAAAGCACGACGGTCTTTGGCGGTAAAGCAGCCGTCTTCGCTTTCAACTCATCCATTGAGAGATCGTTAAGATAAGTGAAGGCAACTTTACCTTCGTACTTCTGCAGATCATGTTGGGCCTTGTCTTTCAGGAACTTGTCTTCCTCGGAACTGCCGGTAACAACCACGACTTGTTTCGTATCTGGCTTTAGCTGAAGCGCCAGGCCGAGAGTGTCAGCTATGTCGAGTTTTGCCCACACCCCGGTGGAGTGCGGCCACAGGGCCTGCACGTTCTCTTCACGTTCATCGTGAAAATAGAAGATCTTTGGTACGGCAGTGAAGACCTCCGATTCGTGATCTAAAAGAAGTTTTAGCGACGCCTCTCCCAAAGCGACAATCAGATCAAATTTCTCACCTTCGTACTTGCGCTTCATGTAGGCGACCATCGCGTCTCCGTACTTGGCGCTCGAAATTCTGGTGGTCTCCTGAAACTCGTAGAAGAATTCAACGCGCTCTTTCGTGCCCGCGCCGATGGTCGAGCGCAGGTTCTGTACGAAGAGCGCCACGGCGGGGCGATTCAAGTCGTACGAGGTCACGACCAGTACCCGCTTTGTTCCCGAATCTCCCTTCGCCGTCACCGGCAGGAACAAGAAGAATAGCAGCAAAAGCCCGGTGCCAATTGTTTTGAAAGGAGGTATTGCGCGGGTTCCGCGAATGAGCGCAGAAAGGTATCCGCCCGGGCCGGGAAGACACTTCCAATCAGGAGGGTAGATAAGCCGTCTCATTGCCTCTCTCTGAAAACACTTTCGAGTGGCAACTCTCGCTCCAAAGAAACGAGTGAGGAGATCCACTTCTTCTGTCGGGTAAGGAGCTGTAGAACTAACTTGGCGACAAGCTATCTGGCGACGTAGTCTAGCACTCTGTACGCTACGGCATCAAAAGCTTTTTTAGCCAGACGATGTCCATGGATTGCGACCCCACAAAAGCAGGCCGCGAAGTGCTTGTTCCGCGCGGACTTCGCCCTTTACGCGCAAGCCGGTGTGGTCATTTTGATAGGAGTTAAGGAATCGTCAACGATGGCAAACCAACTGATTTGCGCTATCGCGACATATCAATCAGGCGCTCCAGAATAAGTTTGTAAGGTTCTGACGAGACACTGACGTGGCCAAAAAATGGTCGATCATTGATTATGATCATGAACAAAACCATGGCCAGAAAACCGCTCATCAAGGCTACCAGGATGACGTGCAGCCTGACGTCCGGAATGTTATAGAAATACGCGACGCCAATGCTGATAATTGCCCCGACCCAGATGACCCACCACATCGTTGCTGAGAGACGGCTATCGACCGCGTCGATGCGCAAGCGGCGGTAATCGATCAATTGGTTATAGGCGGTTAAGGTTTCTGAGTGCAGCGCGATCTGTCCGGGATTCGCAGGTTGAAACGCGTAAAGCCTGGCCTGGAATTCATCCATGATCCTGGTGCCGCCATCCACGTGCTGTCCCTGGCCGGATCGTTGCGCGGGCCAGGCCTTCTCGATCAAAAACACTGTGTACTCGCGCAGCCCGGCTTTCAGTTCAGTTCGGATGGGATCGGGATACCCGTTGACATCTCGATAGAGCGCACCTATCGACGATGCTTCTTTCGAAACCAAATCGGAAGCATTCGAATGGGTGTTCCACACACCTACGGCAATCAGTCCCACGGTGATGCCATAAAACACTCCGATCGCCTGGACGGTGCCGCTGACCGCATCGTTGGCTCCGTCATGATAGTGAAGGCGTGGAAGGATCAGCCGTCTCGTCAGAAAGAGGCCAATCATTGAAACGATTTCGATGATCGCGACGAGCAATAGGCCCGCATACAGTGGATGAATCTGATAGAGCCAAATAGGCACGCGATCTGTCCTCCGCTAATCGTGCGGGCGCAATTGTGCTTGTGAGTCGGAACTCTGCCGTTGCCGGAGAGAGAATAAGCCCAGCGTTAGGCTTTCAGCTGGGACGCGGATAATTCTTGAACATTTTCTCGACCGCTTTTTTTATCGGCTTCTCAACTGTCTTGGCGTCCTTCATCGGATCACCGGTGGGACCGTGATCCAGGGTCTGGGTCGCGCTTCCGCGCCAAACCGTGCTCTTGGTCGCGGCATCGGCAATGTCTAACACGAGCATTCCCTTGGAAACCGTCCAGCTTTGCGAATCAACTCCGATTCCCGTGGACGCTGCCGATCCCATGGCGTTAGACCAACTCGGATAGCCGATCTGGATATTTGCATTGGCTGCGGCGTAATACGCGATAATAATATCCGGTTTCTCTTCGACTTTGGTTAATCCTTTGGCAGCCAGCGCCTGCTCAACCGCCTGAATGATTGTCTGCTGCACAAACGGATTGCCCGGCGGCAGCGGTTTCGACCAGGCGTAGGTTTTGTACTTTGAGACATCAACCGCAGGGTCGGCCCCGACCTTAACTTTCTGCGCATTGACTGACACCGTGCCGATGACGAGCAGCAGAGCGACGAATAGTGTTTTCATAGTTTCACCTGACTTAAGTCCAGTTCGGTCTTTCTTTATGCCTTTGCATGCGCCCCGAGTTTAGCGGTGCTGATAATGCGCCATAACTGTCAATTTTGACAGTTGGCTGTCGCTGGATCGTGTGCCACGATGCGCATCCAGATACTGTCAGTATTGACAGTATTCGCGAGCGTCTTGTCTTTGTAATATTGGAATGTCGAGCAAGCTATTAAAAGGAAAACCGGGAATTTCGACCCTGATTCCAAACCAGATTGCCAGACGCTAACTGCCGACAGAATCGTTCTTTTGAAAAATGGTGCGATGGTCCAGCAACTCGCACCAAAGATGGAGGGGGTGAATGGTGCATTCTTTGGCGACAAGCGTGCACAATTAAACACACCTTCCTGGTGGGCCGAGGCGCACAAGGGGGCTAACTCGGCCCATCGTTATTTCCAGGGATCTCTTTTCTTCGACGAATCTACGGGAAGGCCTGTAAGACAAGACGGACGTCCGTGGGATCAGATCAGAAAACAGTTCGCACCCGCTCTGCTTAATCCAATCCTATTTTCCGATCCAGGGTAAGACCAAAAACCGACGTGGCAGTGTGCTTCACCTTGAATCCGCCTCAGTCGGTTTCCGCCACCGCCGGCCCAAAGGGATGGATGCGAATGTCGAGCGCCACATGATTCAACCGAAATGAATCAGGGAGATGAGCCTATCTATTTCGCGACGAAGTTGGCCTTGATGACTTTTTTGGTGGTCCGATTCACTACTTGCAGGTTCAACCCTGTAATCGATTTGCGGTCCGCGGTGAGCAACAGCTTGCCGCCCCCGTCCAGATTTCCGCTCACACTGCCTCCGGTAATCTTTAGGGCAATCTCGTTAGACATATCGTCGGTGCGTGACCAGTTGCCGTTGACGAACACCGTGATGTCCGTAACCAGGCTAATCTCTGCTTTCCCGTCCTCGAAGCATTTCACTACGACCGAGTAGATCTTGAACTCTTCTTTACCAAACTTAATACTGCCTTCCCCGTTCGCCGTAGCCACCAAAGACTTAGGTTGCTGTGCTACAGCAACACCGGCAAGCATCAACAGGACTAAGGAGGCCAGGACTGCAGCCCAGGTGCGGTTCGGATTGATTAGCATAGAGTGTCTCCCTTTGCGCGGATGCCCGCGCCCGCGCGTCGGTCATGTCTTTGTTCCCAGCGAAGACTAAACGGACAGTGCCCCCTCGATACCTGTTATTTTTGACAGGCTCAGCAGCGTCGCTGGAAAGCCTGAAAGGATATCGCCGGATTGTCTGTTTGGCTATAGAAATTGAACCGGGAGGATAAACCGGGTCCTGGAGTAAATAATTCCGCAGAGACCGGAGAGACACAGAGATTCATTGAGAGACCGAGCTGAAGTGTCTTTCATTCATGATTCATGTTCTCTGTGCCTCTCAGGTCCCAGCAGCGTCGGCGCCAAAGTATCCGGCCAACTTCGCCGCGCCGGACCTGCTTCTTTGCCGCGACGTCATGAAAAATCAAGATCCAGAGTGCCGATCATTCCGCATTCTAGCGGCAGGTCTGGCCGGGCGTAACTGTCAGTTTTGACAGGCAGCCAAATAACTGGAAATGGGATTTTAGGATGTCGCTAGTTCAGATTTAGAGAGCGTGGGACCGCCTCCGGCGCACGATTATCGCAACAGACAACAAGCTCACAAACGCCACCAACGCGACTACTCCAGTGAGGACGAGACCCCGGTGTCCGCTCCATGCACGCGTGAGCGTCAGACTGGTTGCTCCCAGGGCGCTCTGCTGATAAGTCAAAGCATCAGCCCTGGTGATTGCCGTCTCAAGGCGGATCTTGCTTTCGCCCAGACTTTGAAGCTGAGAAGTGAGCGCATCTTTTTCCAACTGCAATTGACGGCGCCGGTGTTCGCGCAATTCTTCCGGGCGCGTCGATCCGACCGCCGCGAAATATCGTTCAATATTTTCCGGCTTCAGTTCATAATCCAACTGATTCAAGCGATATTGGAGCTCGGCCTCTTTCAGCTGCGTATCGCGCAATTGGGCGCGAAGGTTCTCAGCGTTCTGTGCCGCGTTCGCCGTGTCCTGGGCAGAAACGTGAACGCCACCCAACAGCATTACGGCGAAAAGAACACTCAAACTCAAATATCGTCTCATCTTCTTACTCCGTTCGCTTCAGTTCGAAAGCATGATTTCACATTCAAGGAGACGCTCATACTACTTAGATTTTGCGCAAGTGTACAGGGCCTCACATCCACCAAAACTGGTAATTTTGACAGTCCGCAGGGGCGCGCGACGAGATTATCCTTGCATGGCATTAATCTGCCAGGTCGCGAGAGTTAAGTGATCAATTTACGTAGAGCACATATCGGACCACCCGTTTTGCTGCCCGGAAGGGAAAATCGATGATCAGACCGGATAATTCAGAAAACGTCACCGAAGAGTTTTCGCTCAACGTCTCCCAGGATTCCTACTTGCCGGATGCCGGGTCCGTTATGGCGGTAGACCTGGCCGCGGCGACTCATAAAGGCCATGTCCGGAGTAACAACGAAGACCATTATCTCGTCGTGCGTTTTCGTCGCACACTCGAGAATGTGTATTCCAATCTGAATAAGGGGATGCTTGCGGCGAGTTACGATCTCATGGGATATGGGCTGCTGGTGGCGGATGGTCTCGGAGGCATGGCAGCCGGTGAGGTTGCCAGCCGGACCGCTCTTACCAGACTGGTCGAGCTGGTCGTGGACACGCCGGATTGGTTGCTCGACGTGAAGAATCCCAAAAACCTCGAAACCGTTCAGCAGCGTATGACCGATCGCTTCCTGCGAATCGATGAAACGATCAGAGAGCAGGCAGATCGAGACGCCACTCTTAGCGGCATGGGGACGACTTTAACGGTGGCCGCGAATTTAGGAAGGGATTTGGTTATTGGCCATATCGGCGATTCGCGAGCTTATCTCTTCCGCGACGGTTCCCTGGCGCAACTTACCAAGGACCACACGCTGGCCCAGGCGATGATTGAAGCCGGCGTTGCCGGCCGTGACGAGCCGGCGGCTCGTTCGATGCGTCATGTTTTGACGGCAGCGCTTGGCTCTCTGGGTTCCAAAACCAAACCCGAAGTTCAGCGATTGGAAGTTAAGCCGAACGATCATCTGCTGCTGTGTACCGACGGGCTGACCGAGATGGTGGATGATAAGACAATCGCTTCGTTGTTGGAAAATGCAGAGACCGCAGACCAGGCCTGTGAGAATCTAGTCACAGTAGCGCTGGCGGCCGGTGGTTTGGACAACGTGACAGTCGTGCTCGCTCGTTTTGGACCTGAGAACGAGGATTGAGTTAGAACGGTTGAGAATGGCTCTACCACGTTGATGCGCGGCAAGTCTCTGACTTGCCGTTAGGTCCACATCAAATCCAAAAGGTCTACGACCATGACCGGTCGGAGACCTTCGAAGAAAGGAAGGCGCACCGGCAAGTCGAAGACTTCGCACCGAGTTTGAGCTAATCGTTTCCTTCTCTTCCAACACCCAGCGCATCAGCTACGCGGTTGATATAGTTAAACCACGACGCGATTAGAGTGATCTGCAAAATTCCCTGATCATCGAACCCCGCATCTCGCAAGCGATCGTGGTCAGCCTTTGAGATCCGCGTCGCATCGCGGGTCAGTTGCGCCACGTAATCCAGCATCACCCGATCGGTCTCAGAAATTGGCGCGCTCTGATAATCGGCTTGCAGGGCCTTTACCAAATCCTCGTCAAGAGTTACGCGACGCAGAAACTCTGCGTGAGATTCGATTCAATAATGACAGCGATTCAGGACCGAGACGACAGTGGTGATCATCTCATGTTGACGCCTGGTCAAAGGCAGGTCCGGCGACATCAACGCCCCAAAAGTGCTGAACGCGTGATGAAGAGCGGCGGGAATCAAACTGTGCGAAGCGACAATCTGAGAGCTTCCGCCATCCGCGGTCGGATGAACCGGCACGGCGTATTCGCCTGGATACAACTCGCGTTGGGCTTCGACGGCGTGACGCACTCGTTCGTCTTTTTCGGCAGAGATGGTTTTGATCCAGGTCATAACAATAGCCCCCGACTCTTTGATTCACTTTCAGCAACCGAATCAAATCCTAATCGCGCTGCCCCGAGCAATCCGGCATCGTCACCACACTCGGCGCGCACAATTTTCACCTGGGCGGCGGGTACGGGAAAAGCTCTTTCGGCGACTTGCTTTCTCATCTCTTCTGCGAAGAGATTCCAACCGTTGGCGACGCCGCCCCCAATTACGATCATCTCCGGATTCAGGAGGTTGACGAGGTTTGCCAGAGCCACGCCCAAATAAAAACCCACGCGTTGCATGACCTCGAGAGCCAGGGCATCGCCTTGCACGCCCGCCTGGTAAACATCTGCCGAAGTGAATTGATCCGCAGACTGCCAAACGGAATTGGGAAAACGCGATTGCGTCTCGCGGGTCATTCGGACAATACCAGTCGCCGAAGCAAAACGTTCGAGGCAACCACGACTGCCGCAAGTACAGGCAACATCGCTAAACGGATCGACGCAGGTATGACCAATCTCTCCCGCAGAGTTATTTACGCCCCGCCACAATTTACCGTCAAGGATGATTCCACCGCCTACTCCCGTTCCCAACGTGAGACAAACAATGGTGCGAAAGCCACGGGCCGCACCCCGCCACATCTCGCCGACCGCAGCAGCATTTGCATCGTTTTCGACGGTCGCAGCCAACCCTAACTCGCTCGTCAACGCGGTAGCCAATTGAAATCCGTCGAGCGATGAAAGGTTCGGAGCCTGGACGACGACACCTGACGCCGCGTTAACCGAACCGGGAACCGCAACTGAAACTGCCCTGATTAGTTGTCCCGGCGGCAGGCGACTCTCAGATTCGCGTGCGGCAGCAACCAGCGCGTTAACTACTTCGTTTGCTGTGGTCGTAACCGGCGTCTGGTGCTTCACACCGGAATGTATCGCCCCGTCCTCATCAATCAAGGCAGCGCGCAGATGAGTACCGCCAAGATCAAAGGCCAGCACAAAACCGGGTGAATCATCCATCGTCATAATCCCGCGAATTATCGGCCCTCGCTCTTCGCTATTCTGCCGTAAGTCGCAGACAACGCCTGCAACCTTTCCTGTATGGCATCGGTCAATGCGCCGGCCGCAAATCTCCAACTCCAGTTGCCTTCAGTGCTGTTGGGTAAATTCATGCGACCTTCACTGCCCACGCCCAGCACATCCTGCAAAGGAATGATTGCGGTATTCGCAACCGATGAAAGCACTGCGCGGATAAAGTCCCACTCGATCTCTTCGCCCTGCGTGTGCAGATACTTCTTACAAAACTCGCGCTCCGAGTTGATCTCGGTTTCCGTCCGCGTCGAATCTGCGCCCACGGCACTGTGAAACCATCCCACCGTCGTGTCGTTATCATGCGTACCCGTGTAGGCCACGACGTTCTGATGATAGTTGTGCGGGAGATGGAGGTCGTTCGCATCGCCACCAAAAGCAAATTGCAAAACGCGCATTCCGGGAAAACCAAAGTCGTCGCGTAACTGGTCTACCTCGGGCGTGATGACACCGAGGTCTTCGGCAATAATTGGCAACTCACCGAGCGCGTTTCCGATTGCCGTAAACAATTCCCTTCCCGGCGCCTGGACCCAACGCCCGCGTTCCGCAGTCTGATCACTACCGGGAATTTCCCAGCACGCCGCGAATCCGCGAAAGTGATCGATGCGAGCGATGTCCACCATTTGCAACGTCGCGCGCACCCGTTCGATCCACCATTTGAAACCGTCGGCCAGCATGCGGTCCCAGTCGTAGAGCGGATTGCCCCAGAACTGGCCGGTGGCGCTGAAGTAATCCGGCGGCACGCCGGCTACAACCGTGGGAACTCCGTTCTCATCGAGTTTGAATTGTTCGCGGTTCGTCCACACATCAGCCGAGTCGTGCGCGACAAAAATCGGGACGTCGCCGATTACCCGGATACCGCGTTTGTTGCAGTAAGCTTTGAGCGCGAGCCATTGGCGAAAAAAAAGAA
>Ga0065705_10002360_pt1 | contig 15317 bp, 14 predicted proteins | sample SwibulcommuniRL2_FD_59092 | JGI IMG/M metagenome (GOLD analysis project Ga0065705, IMG submission 59092) | Bulk soil microbial communities from switchgrass field near Rose Lake, East Lansing, Michigan, USA - RL2 Bulk Soil v2 (version 2) | ecosystem: Environmental > Terrestrial > Soil >...
GCCGCCGCCATCGTCATTCCGATCAGTCTCGCGGCCGGCGGGGCGGCGCTGGCCGTGGTGACCTTCAGGCAGCGCGTCGTGTCGCCCACGCTGTTTACGTCCCTGCTCGTGGCGCTGCTCGTGATTTATGCATGCGTTGCGGCCATCGGTCTGCCTGTTCTTGAAAGCACACGTCCCACCGCGGCAGTGGCGGCCGGCCTCAGGCCGAAGCTTGCGGCCAACGAACGTGTCGGGCTGTATCGTCTCGAGAAATGGCGCTTCAGCCTGCGGTATTACCTCGAGCATCCCGTCAGCCGGCTGCAGAATTCCGGCGAGGTGAAGGAGTTCCTCAACAACAAAGGCGGCTACATCCTGATGTTCGATGAGGACTTCACGCGACTCCGGAACGACGGTGTGAAGCTGCGCAGCGTGGACGAGCGGCGTGCCGTGACGGGCACGACCGGGAAGGGCCTGCGCCGCCAGAAGTGGGGCGCGCTGGTCGTGGCGACCTCGGACGACACGCCTCGCACCGAAGAAAAGCCCCGGTAACGGGTCCGCCGTTTGGACGTACCATAAGAGGATGACCAGGCGAGCACGGCTGGCACTCATCTTCGGTTGCGCGCTCGCGATCGGCAGCATCGCTGTCGCCGCCGAGCGGGCGTGGGTGAAGGCTACGTTGCAGAATTACACCGTCGAGCGTCCGAAGGTGCTCTTCAGTGCCGAGGCGCGCGATCCCACCAGCCATATGCCTCGGACGAACGTGGCGCGCGAAGTGCGGACGTTCGTGATCGACACGAGCACGTTTCGCCTCGAGTTGCGCCAGGACGTGACGGTCGATACACCTCGGGTCAATGTGCTGATTGGTCAGCCCGTGCTCATCGCGATCGAAAAGAAAACGGTCTACGTGAAGGACGACGATGGCCGGGAACACAAGCTGTCCCTGCGCAAACAGACCGAGCTCAGCAAGGTCAAGGAATAGAGAGCGTCCGCTAGAAGCGCTTCATGAAAGCTGACAGCGGCTGGCGCTGAGCGCCTGCCGCGTCGAAATTATCCGGCGCGAGCCAGGCTTCGAATGCGGCTCTGCGTGCCGGCCATTCAGTATCGGTTATCGAAAACCACGTCGTGTCGCGGCTGCGCTGCTTGTACACGATGGCCTGCCGGAACAATCCTTCGAAGGTAAAACCTAGTCGCAACGCCGCCTGGCGCGAGGGCGCGTTGAGGCTGTCGCATTTCCACTCGTAGCGGCGATACCCGAGCTCGTCGAATGCCCGCCGCAGCATCAGGTACATCGCCTCGGTGGCCGCCGCCGTTCGCTGCAACTGCCGCGAGAAGTTCAGGTGGCCGATTTCGATGACGCCGTTCGCGCGATCGATCCGCATGTAGGCGGCAAGCCCGATCGCCCTTCCGCCCGGGTTGACGATAGTGAAGAACAGCGGGTCCTGGCTCAGCGCGGTTTTGACGAGCCAGTGCTCGAAGCCCTCTCGATGTTCGAACGGTCCGTACGGCAGGTACGTCCAGCGACCGTCGTGGTGTTCCGGAGCGCCGAGGCACTGGTACAGATCGCCCGCGTGCGTCGTCGGATCCAGGGGTTCAACGCGGCATAATCGGCCTGGAATCGAGGTGCGCGGCGGATGGGGCCTGGGGATCCAACTGGGAAGGGCATCCCCGATCGGCTGGCCGAAATCGTTCGTCGGCATCAGCCAAGGCTAGCATTTCCCTCGACAGGATAATCACCACCGGCCGGCCCGCCTCTGACAGGGCCACCGGCAGACCGTTCGCCTCGTACGGAGGCGGAGCTGCCGGTGGCCGGGAATCGAGCGCGTTATATCGGTGAAGCACCATCACGCCCAGCGCGACGGTTGCGATGGCGCCGACCAGTTGCGCCACGATGCGGCCGGTGAACGAGATCCAGGCCGAGCGCACCTTGTCCTTCTTTTCCTTCTTCTTCCCGCCGTTGTCTGCGTTTGCCGTCTGTGTGTCTTCCATAGTTGAGTAAACGCCATTCACCGTGTAGTTCGAACACTGACACTTCGTCGTTAATACTCATGTGCGTGCAATATTCCTCTTGGCGGTCGTCCTGGCCTCGGCGGCGCCCGCGGCCGCTCAATATCCTTCAATAAAGGCCGGAGACTGGCTGCGCGTGGATTTCCGCGCGAGGTTCCAGGGAGATGTGCGGCGGTCGGAAGCCCTGATCGCGGAGGACGACTCCAGCCTCGACATCGCGCGGCGCCGCGTGGGCATCGAAGGGCGTCTGGGCCGGGCGCTCGATTATCAGGTGGAGTACGAGCTCGGCCTGAACGAGTGGCGCGATGTGTACATCGACTACCGCCAGCTCAAGGCGCTCCAGCTGAAAGCGGGCATCTTCAAGGTGCCCTTCGGCCTCGAGGAAAACACCAGCTCGACGAAGCTCGACTTCATCTATCGCGCGCGCATCAGCTCGCGACTGGCGCCAGGACGCGATCGTGGCGTAAGCGTCCATGGCCGCGTGCTCAAGAACATCGTGACCTACGAAACGGGCATCTTCCGCCACGACGGCGACAACGCGCAGCCGTCGGCGAGCGCACGCGTGTTCGGCGGACCGACCATTGCGCTGCGCGCCACGGCGGAACCGTTTCGAGATTCCACGTCGAAGTTCAAGAGCCTGCAGGTTGGTGGCGCGGTCGCGTTCGCGAACCTGCCCCTGGGATTTCCCGCCGTCCGCGCTCGCACGGTTTTCGGTGCGTCTTTCTACAACTCGGATGTCTGGGTGCAGGGACGAAGGCAGCGGTCCGGGCTGGAAGCGCGATGGCGCCCGGGCCGGTGGTCGTTGCAATCCGAGTACATCCGGGTCAGCGACGAGCGGCGCGGCCAGAGCGTCGAGAACGGCGATTTGTCGCCGCTCGTGGCCCACGGCTGGTATCTGAGCGCGACCCGCGCGTTGACCGGAAAACGCAGCCGCTTCGGCGTCGTTGAAGTGGCGTCCCGCTACGAGACGTTGCGCTTCGGCAGCAACGGCCTTGCCGGCGAACCGTCAACCAGCGCTCGCGCCGACGTGGTTGCCGGCAACACCGATCGCGCGGTCACGCTCGGCGTCAACTGGCATCTCAACAAATGGATCAAGGTTCAGATGAACCTCGTCCGGGAAGACATCGAGCGTCCGTCGATCGGGCCCTCACCGGATCAGGCCGCGTTCTGGAGCCGCGTCTTCAGACTTCAGCTCACGATGTGACCTATGCGCAACACGATTCTGCTCATCGCGACCTTGCTGCTCGTCGGTGCGTCCGTCGCCGACGCCCAGAGCCCGGACGACCTGTTCGACAGCCGGACGCTCCAGGAAGTGCGTCTGTACATCCACTCGAGCGATCTCGCTCAGCTTCGCGAGCGTTATCTCGAGGACACCTACTACCCTGCGGATTTCGAGTGGCGCGGCATCCGCGCGCGCAATATCGGCGTGCGCGTGCGGGGGCTCGCGACCCGCAGCCCGATCAAGCCGGGCCTCAGAATCGATTTCGACCGGTACGTCGCCCAGCAGACCTTTCTCGGCATGAGCGCCCTGGTGCTCGACAACGCGTTGAAGGATCCGTCGATGATTCGTGAGCGCACGAGCATGGCGTTCATCAAGCGAATGGGGCAGCCGGCGCCGCGCGAATCGTTCGCCCGCGTGTTCATCAACGGCTCCTATGAAGGTGTGTACGCGCTGGTCGAAGTGGTCGATGCCAGATTCCTGGCGCAGGCGCTAGGCGATGGGCTCGGATACCTGTTCGAGCACAAGTACGTGAACGGGTTCCATGCCGAGGACCTCGGCGACGACTACGAGGCGTACAAGCTGCGCTTCGCCGCCGCGACGCACCGTCTCGAGGGGGACTACACGCTGTATGCGCCCATTCGCGAGCTCTTCCGCGAGGTGAATCAGCCGGTGGATGGTGTCTGGCGCGAGCGCGTGGGGTGGTTCATCGATCTCAACCAGCTCGTCACGTATGTCGCGATCGAAACGTTTCTCGCCGAGTTCGACGGGTTTCTGGGGGGATCGGGCATGGCGAACTTCTACCTCTACCGTCCGGTGGCGACCAACGTGCACCGGTTGATCGCGTGGGACCGGGACACGACCTTCCAGGAGATCGAGGCGCCGATCTTCGCGCGCGTTGACGAGAACGCGCTCTTCCAGCGCGCGTTGATGTTCCCCGACCTCCGGCGGCTGTTCCTCGACGTGCTCGACCAATGTGCGCGCGCCGCGGCGCAGGATCGCTGGCTCGAAGCGGAAATCTGGTGGACGCACCAGCTCATTCGCGACGCGGTCGGCCAGGACACGACCAGGATGTTTTCCAACGAGGAGTACGAAGGCGCTATCGGCCACCTGCTCGCGTTCGCACAGGGGCGCCCGGCGTTCGTGGCAGGCGAGGTCGCGAAAGCGCGATGAGGCGGTACCTCGTCGCCTTGACGATCGGCATCGCCGCCTGCGGCGCCGAGATTACGTCACCCTCTGCGCCCGACATCGACGACGTCGCCGTGCTCGTCGGTGCCGCGGATATCGCGGTATGCGGTGCGGGCGGGTCGATGGAAACCGGCCGTATGCTCGACACACAGCAGGGCACGGTCTTCGTTGCCGGTGATATCGCCTACACCGAGGGAACGGCCGAGCAGTTTCGCGCCTGTTACGACCCGGTCTGGGGGCGGCACAAGGCCCGGACGCGTCCGGCCCCCGGCAACCATGAGTACGGCTCGGCCGGCGCGGCGCCCTACTTTGCGTACTTCGGGTCGAACGCTGGTCCAAGCGGCCTGGGCTACTACCGGTATCACAAAGGCTCGTGGCTCGTCTTTTCCCTCAACAGCAATATCGAGGGGGCCGAGCGCATGGCGCAGCTCGAATGGTTGAGGCGCGAGCTTGCGACCCAGTCGGACTGCACGGTCGCGTACTTTCACCATCCGCTCTTCAGCTCTGGTCCGCATGGGACGGTCCCTCCGATGCCCGTTGTCGCTGATTTCTGGCGCGAGCTTTATGCGGCGGGCGCGGACGTCGTGATCACGGGCCACGAGCATTTTTACGAACGCTTCGCGCCGCAGAACCCAGACGGTGCGCCCGATCCGCGATTCGGGCTCCGGCAGTTCATCGTCGGCACCGGCGGCGCACCGATGACGCAGCCGGTCCGGCGAGCGCCGAACAGCGAGGCCGTCGTCCTGACGTTTGGTCTGCTTCGGCTGACGCTCGAAGCCCAGTCGTACCGATGGGACTTTCTGTCTGTGGATGGCGGCGCGATCAGGGATTCAGGGACCGGGAGCTGCCACGGGAAGCCGTAGACCACCTACGAAAACAGGAGACTAGGAGATTAGGAGAAGAGCCTTCTTTTTTCAGAAGAATTTTCCTGACCTCCTGACCTCCTAATCTCCTGTTGAAAGGTGTCAATTCCAGCCGGCGCGCCGGGGCTGCCAGTGCTCCGACGTGTGCGCGGCCACCTTGTCTCTCCGCTCGAACAGTTTGATCAAGACGACGCCTGCGACAAAACCGCCGATGTGGGCCCAGAAGGCGACGCCGCCGCCCTCCTCGCTCAACGCGCTGCCGAAGCCCCCCAGTACCTGCAGGACCGTCCAGTAGATCAGCATGACCCACGCCGGAAGCGCCACGGTCGTGGCGTAGAAGCCCAACGGGATGAGCGTGAACACCCGCACGCGCGGAAAGAGCACCAGGTAGGCGCCCATCACGCCGCTGATGGCGCCCGATGCCCCGACCATGGGCACGGCTGATTGCGGATCCGCATAGACCTGAGCGAGCGCTGCCCCTACGCCGCAGAGCAGGTAGAAGATCAGGAACCGCGGCCTCGTGGTCGAGTCTTCGATGTTGTTGCCGAAAAGCCAGAGGAACCACATGTTACCCAGCAGATGCATCCACGAGCCGTGGAGGAACATGGATGTGAAGACGTGAAGCGGCTCGCGGCCGGGATCGGTGACGCACACGAGGCCGTTGCCCATGGGAAATTCGACGCCAGGCGGCAGCGAGGCGGTGAGCTCGGCCGGGACCAGGCCAAGATTGCAAACCGACGCCGCTACCGTTTGCTCTGCACCCGCACCTTGAATGCCAATCCATACGAGCACGTTGAGGCCGATGAGCACCATCGTGACGATCGGTGTCCGCTGCGTTTCGTTCTCGTCGTGATAGGGAAGCATCGTGCCCTCAGGTCAGCCAGCCGCGAACCGTCTCGGCCAGTTCCGGCGACGCCGCCAGAATGGTCACCTCGTTCGGAGACAGGGCAGTATATGGCTTGCCGCTGACATGCACGGCGGCGCCGCCCGCCTCGACGATGGCCAGTGCGCCTGGCGCGTGATCCCACGGGTGCAGCCGGTAGTAGATGACGAACTCCTTCTCGCCCCGAAGAATCGCCGAGTACTCGGTGGCCGCCGCTCCCGTCGAATGGCGCGGCTCGTATTTTCCCTTCAGTTTGCNTTCCACCTCTCGGGCCCCATCGCCGGGCATCATCCTCNTGTGGACGGTGCCGCGGGGGACTTCGGTCCTTTCGTGAATCGTTCTGACGCTGGCACCGTCGATGCGCGTGCCCTTGCCGCGTTCGGCGACGACGAGGTAGCCGGAGGGGTGCGCTGCCGGGACGGCGATCCACGATGCGCGAGTCGTCCCGCGCTCAACCAGCGCCAGCATCACACCGAAGTCGGGGTTGCCGCGCGCGAAATTCTTCGTGCCGTCGACTGGATCGATCAGCCACGCCGGGGATTCCGAAGACAGCGCCAACAGCAGTTCGGGGTTCTCCGAGACGGCTTCTTCGCCGATAAAGACCGCGCCGGGCACGAGGCCGCGCAACTGCTCGACGAGCGCTCGCTCGGCCGCCTTGTCGGCAATCGTGACGAGATCGTCGGGATCGCCGGGAGTGTCTTTGGAATGGATGTCTTCAGGCCGCAGGGCCCGAAAGGAGGGCATGACAACGGACGAGACGACATTCTGGATGATGGCAGCGACGCGATCCAGGCTCAATCCACATAGTTTATCAAGAGGTCGGCGCGACACATGGGCTACAATCCACGCCGCATCGCAACGCAAACAACGCCATAGGAGGTCTCGTGCGACTGATTGTTCTGTTGGTGGCGCTCTGCGCCACGCCGGCGTTCGCGCAGTCCAAGTCCGAGGTGATCTACTGGCCCGCATCCAAGCTCAGCGGGTATTCGCCCACGCTGAAGGACCAGCAGACCGCCAAGAAGACGACCAGCGCGTCGCAGATCCTGTCGGACCTGGGGAACCACAAGTTCGAGATTCTCCGCCGCGATGGCAGCGGCGCGGGCGAGCAGCACAACAACTGGACGGATATCTTCATCGTCCAGGGCGGGGAAGGCACCATCCTGTACGGTGGCAGCATCCCGGATGCGAAAGATACTGGCAACGGCGAGATTCGCGGGCCGAAGCACGTCGGGGGGACGTCTCAGAAGGTGACGGCCGGCGACGTGCTGGTCATGCCGCCCGGCGTGCCGCACCAGACCATCGTCGAACCGGGCAAGAATTTTTTTGTGCTGATTGTGAAGGTCGAGAAGAAGTAAGCGTTGGAGGGGCGCAACTGAAGTTGCGCCCTACCACAGAGACTGCATTGAAGTTGGGCGCCCGCTCTGGTAGGGCGCAACTTTAGTTGCGCCTCCGTTCACAATTGCGCCCTACCACAGCGAGCGCGGCCCGTTGGCTTGTTCCAGGTCGAGCAGGAAGCGCTTCCGCTCGAGGCCGCCGCCGTAGCCCACCAGCGTGCCGTTGCTGCCGATCACGCGGTGGCACGGCACGATGATGCTGATGGGATTGCGGCCGTTCGCCGCGCCCACCGCCCGCATCGCCGATCGCTTGCCGATCGCATCCGCGAGCTGGCTGTAGCTGCGGGTCTCGCCGTAGGGAATGGTCTGGAGCTCGCTCCACACACGCCGCTGGAACGTCGTGCCCTCAGGCGCGATCGGAACGGTGAAGACCGTCCGCGTTCGTGCGAAGTATTCGTCCAACTGCTGAACGACGTCTTCGAATCCCGCCTCGACTCGTGGTCCGAGCTGCTCGCTTCGCAGATCGGGATGGCTCATATAGAGGCCGCTGAGCATGCCGTCGGTCTTCACGAGCGTCAGGGTTCCAATCGGCGATTCCATGAGGAAGTGGCTTGGCACGATCAGGCGACAGCTTCGGGCAATGGGCGCGCCCGCACTTCCGGCGGCAACTCCACGTACGCGCGTTCGCGGCGTCGCGCCTGTTGGAACCGTTCGAAGACGTTGCGCTGCGCCTCGAGCCCGATCATGGATCGCAGCGTGGTTCCGGTAAAAACGTGCCTGGTCATCGCTGGCCAATGCCGCAGCACGAACGATGGGCTGTGCAGGAACGCGGCAGGCAGGTGCTTCAGCTTCATCCACCGTTCCGCGCGCCACCGCATGAACTCCACTTCGGTTGCCGGCACATGTTTCGTGCGAACGACGGCAGTCGTCCCATCGTAGTGAGACATGTCTTCGTCGACGATGAGGCGGTCCTGGCGGAATTGCTGCGTCATGGGCGTGCGCGGATAGGGCGTCGGGTGCTGAATGTACGGCCAGTCCACGTACTGCCGGGCGAACTCGAGATTCGTCTCGATCGATTCGCGCGTGTCGTCGGGGTTGCCCACGATGAGCCCGCCGACGACGAAGAGGCCGTGACGATGGAGATGATCGATCGCTTCGATGGTGGCGTTCCCACCAGGCCCGAGCCCGTGCCGCGCATTCTTCGCCCGCGCCTTCAGAAAATCGAGGTCGCTCTCGAGGATGTTCTCGATGCCAAGGAAGACGTACCGGAAGCCCGCCCGCTTCATGAGCGGTGCGAGCGTCGCGCCGTGCTGCGCGAGGGGCGAGGTCATGGCCTGCACGAAATATTCGATATCGTTCAGGCCGGTGTCGATAATCCCCTGACACAACATTTCGAAACGCCGGATGTCGAGCGTGATGTTGTCGTCGACGAGAAAAATCGCCCGCGCACCGTGGTTGCGGGCGTCGGTAATGTCGGCGAGCACGCGATCGATGGAATAGACGTGAAAGTTTCGGCCGCGCATCTCGATGATGGAGCAGAAGCTGCAGTCGTAGGTGCAGCCGCGCGACGTTTCCACGACATCCACCTGGCGGCCGAGCAGCGTGTAGCCGTCGAGGACTCGCGCCGTCCGGTTGGGAAGCCGCAACGGATCTGATTTCAGGTTCGTGATGGCCCTTTCCGCCCCGTGAACCCAGCCGCTCGAGTAGGGCGGGTCTTGGTCTCGAAGACCCGCCATGCTGCGGCTCGAGAGCCCCGCGATCGACGCCAGAGGCGCGCCGGTTTCCAGCGCGCGCAGCAGGTCACAAAATGTCTGTTCACCTTCGCCACGGACCAGGAAGTCCACGTCCTCGCATGATTCGTAGGCCGCCGGCGCGAGGCTGGGATCGTACCCGCCCACGACAATCCGTGTTGCGGGGCGGAGGTGTTTGACGAGCCGGGCAATCTTGAAGGCGGTCGCCCGCTGAAACGTCATCACGGACATGCCGACGACATCGGGCTGGTGGTCGCGCATCAACCGCTCGATGGTGGCCACGACTCGAGACTGCGCGAGGATGAGATCGGCGATCGCGACTTGATGATGCGCGTCGAGATTTCCGGCGATCGATGACAGCGCGCCGTTGGGCATGCGCACCACGATCGATGGCATGTGCTCGAAGGAATCGGGCATCGAGAGGAGCAGGATATTCATGCGCGCTCGCGCCTCCTTGCAGATATTAGCGCTTCGAGTCCGGCCAGACGGGGCTGGTGAGCTCGATCCGCCAGATCGGCCCGCCGTAAAACAGAGGGCCTTCAGATTTCACGAACGCCGGAGCGGGGCCCTCGAGAATCCAGATGTGCGTATCGGGCGGCTGCTTGCCGACCAGCGGCGCCAGGAATCCAGCGAGGCCTCCGATTTCGGCCTTGATGACATAGTGTGTGGCGCGGCGGCTGGAACCTGCAATCGAAAACGACTCGGATCCCCCGTCGGTGATTGCCAGCTTCACCGCACGAGGATCCGGGGTGGCGGCCACGAACGACGCGGTGGCCGTATTCGTTTTGGCACCGAGGTTCTTCAGCACCGGGATGACCATGCCGTTGGCGACATCGGGCGCCAGGTCGAGCTTGCTGTTCTCGACGTCGTCTTCGTCGCCTTTCTCGCGGTGGCGCACGACCACCTGGCCGGTCTCCGTGTTCATCGTCATGTCGAGCGTCCAGCGGAACGACGGTCCCCGCTGCACCAGGTGATAGCTCAGGAGACGAAGCACGTCGTTCTGGGAGAATACGGCGGTCTCGTCATGCAGCGAACCGTCCGAGAAACGAAAAATCACCTGGCTGGTGACGCGCCCGCCGCGGACGTTCTGAATCAGATCGCCGCTGGCCAGGGTTTTGCCGTCGAGGCTCTTCAGGACGAGGAACCCGTGGGCGAGGCCTTCGGCGAAGCGCACCGCCACCGGTTCGGCCTTCGAGGAAGCGGGGCAGGCGAGCGACAGGCACACCAGCCATCCCGCAGGCGACAAGAATTTCCGCCGCATGTCCGCTCGCTGCATTCTAACGCCCTATACAATTTCCAAACCAGGAGTGGCTGAACCGATGAACGACGCTGCGAGACAGACGCTGAACGGGAAAGTCGCCATCGTGACGGGCGCAAGTCGTGGCATCGGAAGGGCGATCGCGTTGAAGCTTGCCGCACAGGGAGCTGCGACGGTTCTCTGCGCGCGCAACGCCGAGACGCTGCAGTCCTGTGTACGCGAGATCACCTCCGCTGGGGGAAAGGGCGACGTGATTGCGCTCGATCTGCGCGCTCCGGATGCCCCGGCGCGCCTGGTGGCCTTCGCGGTGGACACGTTCAAGACAGTCGACATCGTCGTCAACAACGCGGGCGCCACCAAACGCGGCGACTTTCTGTCGCTCACCGACGACGACTTTCTCGATGGGTTCGGGCTGAAATACTTCGGAGCGGTCCGTCTGGTTCGAGCCGCATGGCCCCACCTGAAGGACACGAAAGGCACGATCCTGAACATCGTGGGTATCGGCGGCCGCACACCCGGCCCCGCGTTCACGATCGGTGGATCGGTCAACGCCGCGCTCCTGTCGTTCACGAAGGCGCTTGCGGCGATGGGTGTGGCCGATGGGGTGCAGGTGAACGCCATCAATCCTGGCTCGATTCGAACGGATCGCCTGAAAAAGCGGTTGGCCGAGCTCGCGTCACGCGATGGCACGGGGTTGCTTTCGGCGGAGCATCGTTTCGTGACGGCGGAGCAAGTCACACGCATCGGGGAGCCCGCCGACATCGCCAATCTTGCCGCGTTCATCGTCGGACCGGAAGGCCGCTATCTTCACGGCGCGCTCATCGATATGGACGGCGGTGCGATGAAGTCGATCTGAGCTCGACCCGCGCCGTACCAAGCCGGATGCAGTAGACCGACGAATGTAATATGCTAGGCGGCCTTCCCGGATGTCTCTTCCGTCGACAGTTGCGCGCGCGTCGTGGGTGCCGATTATCGCGGCACTCTTGCTGCTTCTGGTGCTGGCCGTCTCGTCTCTCTTGCGGGCGCACACCATCCCGGATGCCATTCCGCCTTTGGCGCTGATTCTCACCGCCGGGCTTGCGGTCGCCCTGTCCGTGCGACAGCGCGCCATCAATCGCGAGCTGTCGAGCGATATTCGAGTCGCGCATCAGCGGCTTGGTCTCGCCCTCGAGGCGGGCAAGGCCGTCGCGTGGGACTGGGACGTCAAGAGCGGCCGCGATATCTGGTTCGGCGATCTGAAGACGATGTTCGGCATCTCGGGCGACCTCTACGAGGGAAAGGTCGAGGATTTCCACGCGCGCGTCCATCCCGACGATCGGGAGCGCGTGGGTCAGGCCGTGGCGGCGGCCAGGCGCGATCGCGCGATGTACAACGCGACGTTCCGCGTACGGTGGCAAGACGGGACGGTGCGCTGGGCCGCGGCGCACGGGCGGTTCTACTACGGCGCCGACGGCGAGCCGATCCGCATGCTTGGCATCGCCGAAGATGTGACCGAACGCCGGGGAATCGAGGAGAAGCTGCGCCAGAGCCAGGAGCAGCTTGCCGGGGTTGTCGAGTCGGCCATGGATGCCATCATCGCCATCGACGGCGACCAGCGCATCCGGGTGTTCAACCGTGCGGCGGAGCACATGTTCGGCTGTCGGGCGGCCGACGCGATTGGCACGACTGTCGAGCGCTTCATGCCACGGCGTTCCAGGGCCTCCCACCGCGACCTCGTGCGGCAGTTCGCCGAGACGGGCCAGCGCGATCGGACTCGAGGCGCCTCCGGGGAATTGTGGGGACTGCGCGCGGACGGTGAAGAGTTTCCGATTGAGACCTCCATATCGCACAGCGGCGAGGACAGCACGCGGCTGTACACCGTCATCATCCGCGATGTCACCGAGCGCAGGCGTGCCGAGGCAGCGCGGGGAGAAACCGAAGCGCGGTTTCAGTTGATGGCCGATGGGGCGCCCGTGTTCATCTGGTTGTCGGATTCCGACAGGCGCCGCACCTACGTCAATCGTCCGTACCTCGAATTCACCGGCGGAGCGCTGGAGACGGAGTTAGGCAGCGGCTGGACCGAGTGTGTGCACCCGGAGGACGTGAAGCACTGTGTGATGACGTACGCTCAGGCGTTTGACCGGCGCCGATCGTTCAGGATGGAGTACAGACTGCGGCGGCACGATGGCGTCTATCGCTGGTTGCTCGACACCGGCGTGCCGCGATTGTCGGCAGACGGAGAATTCGCCGGCTACATTGGTTCGTGTGTCGACATCACGGAAGAGAAGCTCGCCAAGGAAGCGCTCTCGCGTCTGAGCCGCAGGCTGATGGAATCCCAGGAATCGGAACGTATCGGGCTGGCCCGGGCGCTGCACGATGATCTGGCTCAACGCATGGCGCTCCTGACCATCGAGTTGGAGACACTCAGCCAGGTGTTGCCTCGCCCCAGCCAGACCGACGACGTGCGCACCCGCTTTCGTGCGTTGAACACTCACGCCGTTGAATTGGGACGAGACATTCAGGCCATTTCTCAGCGGTTGCACTCGTTCAAGCTGGAATATCTTGGCATCGCGGTGGCGGTAGAGGGTTTCTGCCGGGATGTCTGCAAGCAGGAACAGGTGGAGATCGAGTTCAAGTCGTCGGGCATTGCGGACGACCTGCCGAAGGACGTCGGACTCTGTCTCCTTCGCGTACTCGAGGAGGCGCTGGCCAACGCCGTCAGACATGCCGGTGTGGCGCACTTCAAGGTCCTGCTGCGCGGGACCCGCGACGAGATCCAACTCGAGGTCATCGATCGCGGCGTCGGCTTCGATCTGGATGAGGCGATGGGCAGCCACGGCCTGGGCATGACGAGCATGCGCGAGAGGCTGCTCCTTGTGAACGGCGCAATGGCGGTCGAATCGAGACCTGGCGCGGGAACGACCGTGCGCGCCCGCGTACCTCTGCGCTCTCCCGGTCGCGACGTCGTGCTGCACTAGTTCGACCCGGCGCCAGCCGGCGAGGATCCTCCCAACTTGCCGTATCCGAGTCCCGGCGACAGAATGACGCTCGATGCGACGCATGCTGCTGGCCGTAACGCTCCTCGCCGGCCCAGTGTTTTCCGTGTGCGCGAACGCGCAGACCTTCTTCTATACCGAGGTCGCGAAGGATGGTCGTCTTTACGTGTTCGCCGTCGCGTCGAGACATGACGCGTTCGTGCAGAGCGGCGGTGTGGAGACATGGCCGGTCATCACGCGCCCCGGTTACGGCACGAACGGCGAAACGGTGGTCTTCGACAGCGCGGATGCCGTCAACTTGTACAACTTCAAGCACGGGCTGCCGAGCGAGTCCTTCCCCTCGCCGGAGGAATCGCCGAGGTCCGAGTTTCCAGCCGGGAAGATCAGCGGTCTCATGTTCGGGGACTACTACTGGTATTTCAGGTGGCATCAGGATCAGACGAACGGCACCAACCCCACGTCTGTCGAAGGGCAGCACGGGTTGTGGTTCAGGCGCATCTACTTCACCTACGACCTCGCGTTCAACGAAAGACTCGGCACGCGCTTCCGGCTGGAGATGAACAGCAACGGCGACTTCGAGGACAGCGATCTCGTGCCGTACGTCAAGGACGCCTCGCTGCAGTGGAAGTACGTTCGAGACCATTACGTGACGCTCGGCATCCAGCCTTCGTTGACGTTCGGATGGCTCGATGAATTCTGGGGCCTCCGCCACATCGAAAAGACGCCTGCGGATTTGTATCGCCTGGATTCGTCGCGTGACTTCGGCGTCGCGGTCGGAGGTCCGGTTACAGCCGGCGTGACCTACGCGGTGCAGCTCGGCAACGAATCGGGCACCGGGTCCGAAGCGCGGGAAGGCAAGATTCTGCGCCTCGAAGGTCGATACGAACGGCCTCGCGTCGCGCTCGAGGGCTTCTACAGCTTCGCCACGCGGCCCGATGGTGAAGATCGTCACACCGCACAGACGATTGGGGGCGTGCGCGGTCAGGCCGGGCGCGCGGGCGGCCAGTATCTGTGGCAGGCGCGTGGTTCGGGTGGGAACGATGCGCCCGATCAGACGATCGGCATCTGGTCCGGTTTCGCCGTGTGGGATGTGCTGCCGAAGAAGGCCGATCTGTTTTTTCGCATCGACGGCGTTGCGGGCCATCGCGGCGGTGTCGAGACGGGACTGCCAGGCGCCGACGAGATCGACTACCTGCTCTTGAGCCCACAATCGAAGTTCACGATGTGGATATTCGGCGGTGAGGTGTACCTGCATCCGGCGGTGCGTTTCAGCCCCAATCTCGAGCTGGTGAACTACGCCCACGATCCCGATCCCGTGAATTTCCCTGGACGCGACCGGGACTCGATCGCTCGCCTCACGTTCTTCTGGACGTTCTAGAGGAATCTGCCTGTGAGCCCCAATCCCGCGAGACCCGCGACTCAGACTGGATGGATGCGCTGGCTTCCAGGGGTGCAGACCCTCAAGGGGTACGAATCGTCGTGGCTGCGTCACGACATCGTGGCCGGGCTCGTCATGACGACCATGCTCGTCCCGGTCGGCATCGCGTATGCCGAGGCGTCGGGAGTGCCGGGCATCAACGGGCTCTACGCGACGATCGTCCCGCTTCTCGTCTACGCCATCTTCGGACCGAGCCGGATTCTGGTGCTCGGTCCGGACTCGGCGCTCGCGGCCGTGATTCTCGCGGTCGTGCTGCCGTTGTCTGCGGGCGATCCGCAGCGCGCCCTTGCTCCGGCCGCCGCGATGGCCATCGTGTCTGGTGTCGCGTGCGTCGCGGCGGGTCTGGCGCGCCTCGGTTTCATTACCGAGCTGCTCTCGAAGCCGATTCGCTACGGCTACATGAACGGGATCGCGCTCACGGTGAT
>Ga0065705_10104457_pt1 | contig 15311 bp, 16 predicted proteins | sample SwibulcommuniRL2_FD_59092 | JGI IMG/M metagenome (GOLD analysis project Ga0065705, IMG submission 59092) | Bulk soil microbial communities from switchgrass field near Rose Lake, East Lansing, Michigan, USA - RL2 Bulk Soil v2 (version 2) | ecosystem: Environmental > Terrestrial > Soil >...
GCAAAAATCGGATACACCGCCACCGTGACCTTCGATCTGCTTCCAGATAAAAATTATTCCGGGAAAATCATTCAGGTCTATCCAAAGCTCGATGACTCATCAGGTACTTCCATGGTTCATATTGTCCTGCAACTGGATGACACAATCAATGTGGATTTGCCGGTTGGCTCCACTGCCAGCGTGGATGTGACCGGAGGTGAAGCACTGAATGTTGTCCTAGTTCCACTCTCCGCGTTAAAGGAAGTGGAATCGGGAAAGTATATGGTGTATCTCATGAAGAATGGGAAACCAGTTGAACAGCAAGTGGAAATCGGCCTGCAGGATATTCTCTATGCGGAAGTTAAATCAGGCTTGAAGCGAGGTGACGTGGTGTTGACCAACGCAACGACGGTCAATCAGTAACGGATGACGTTTATGACTACATCACAGAAATCCAAACTCTTATCAAATAAAGCTATCAAAATTGTGGCCGCTATTATTTTAGTAGGGGCATTAATTGGTGGAGGTTTCTACGCGTCTTCACTCTTTGCATCAAGGAGTGCAGCCAACACTGCAAATGAAACTCCGCTTCAGACAGCAAAGGCGACAAAGGGGAATCTGGTTCTGTATGCCAACGGTACAGGGACAGTGATGCCCTCCGTAGAATCCAGCTTTGGGTTCAATACCAGCGGACAAGTCAGCACGATCAATGTCAAAGTTGGCTACCAGGTGAAAGCCGGCCAGGTATTAGCGCAACTGGAGGACACAGATGCAAAGATCAAATTTGCCGAAGCGCAGGAAGCAATGGATAAATTGACATCTACGGCCGCGGTGGCTACGGCAACCCAAGCGCTTGCGACCGCCGAATCTAATTTTGCCACAGCAAAATCATCTCTTGAATACCTGATCAGCCCAGAAGTTTTGTACTGGGAGGAACAAGTTGACGCGCGCGGGCAAACTCTTGCTGATGCACAGGCAACCGCTCAGACGGAACCATCTGATGCTGCGAAACAAAAAGTGACGGAAGCACAAACAGCGTTGACCTACGCACAGAATCAGTTGAAATATTTTCAGACGGTCTATGAAGAAACGTATGTGCAAAAAACATTTACGCAATATCAAACCCGAAGAGGCCGCGGCGGCACCAAGATCGAAGTCGTCAAAATCGTGGATGAAATCAGCGGGGAAAAGACGGATCTGATCTATCCACCCAGCCAAGGCGAGATCGGTATGGCACGTTCTGCATATGATCTTGCAAAAGCCTCGACCGCAGAGGCGCAGACCTATCTCGATATATTGAACGGCGAAGATATTTCTGAAGGAGCGACCGGCGCAAATCTGGTGACCTATCTTCAAACCAAAGATGCGCTTGAAACAGCAGAATACAACCTGAATGCCACAAAACTCATTGCCCCGTTTAGCGGAACAGTTACGGCACTGAATATTAACGTCGGTGATATGGCAAACGGAAGTTCGGCGATCACCATCTCAAACATTGATCAACCTTATGCACTGAATGCCTATCTGGATGGGAAAGATTGGGGACAGGTCAAAGTTGGCTATGAGGTCGATGCCACCTTTGACATCCTCCCTGACCAGGTTTTCAAGGGAACTGTTACAAGTATTTATCCTACCCTTGATACGACTTCATCGAATTCCACCCTGGTGCATATTACCGCTCGCTTAAGTGATCCCATTGCATACGAGTTGCCATCTGGTTCGGCTGCTTCAGTGGATGTGGTCGGTGGCCGCACAGAGAATGCCGTGCTTGTGCCGGTGGAAGCGTTGCACGAGTTTGAGGATGGAAAATACAGCTTATTCGTAATGGAAAATGGAAAACTGCGGCTGCGTGTGGTTCAGGTTGGGCTACAGGATTTGACAAAAGCGGAAATCACTTCTGGGCTGCAAGCCGGCGATATTGTGACCACCGGCGTGGTCGAGACAAAATAAGCCGTTGGTCGAGTAGGTCGGATGCGCCAAGCGTCTCGACCGTATCGAAACTAACAGGTTAACGACCACCGATAAATCATAAGAGATCAAAAGGATCATGCGATGAAGAAAAGATTAATTAGTTCTGGAAAACTCCGCTGGCTTATTGCAGCGCTCGTCATTCTGGTAGTCGCCGGCGGTGGGACGTTTTATTACACCAATTCGACAAAAGCCAGCGCACCGACCGAAACTCCACTCCAAACTGCTACAGCGACCCGTGGCAATATTGTGATCTACGCCAACGGTACTGGGACCCTTGCAGCGGCAAAAACAGCCAGTTTCAGTTTTGGCACCAGCGGACAGATCACAGAATTGGATGTCAAAATCGGTGACACGGTGAAAGCGGGTCAGGTTATCGGAAAAATGGATGACACAGAAGTGAAAGCAGCCTATGACCAGGCAAAGCGGACCCTCGACGATCTCACAACCCCGGCAGCGATTGCAGAAGCCAAACAGTCAGTTGCAGATGCGGCTGTGAGCATTTATAACGCCAAGGCCGAGTTGGAACACCTGATCAGTTCGGATGTCTACTCTTGGGAAGGTCAGGTCGCCACCGCCCAGCAAACGCTCGCGTCGGCGCAGGCCGATGGAGGCACGAATCCGACTGCCGATCAGAAAAAGAAGATTGACGATGCTGCTGCAGCTTTTAGTCGAGCTCAAAGCAATCTAGATGCAGCACACCTGAGATACACCAACGAATATGCTCCGGCAACATTCACTTACACTATTACCGATGAAACGACCGGAAAAATACATACAGAGGTCGTACCGCCCTCGGACGCGGAGGTCGCCGCAGCCCGTGCGACCTATGAACTTGCCATTGAAAAACAGAAGGAGACTCAGGCATACCTTGATATGCTCAACGGGAAAGCACTTCCAGAAAACGTGCCCGGCAGCAGCCTGACCTCGGTAGTTGAAGCGCAAACGGCGTTACAGTCTGCAGAGAAAAACTTGAATGCGACGCAACTCATTTCTCCCATTGACGGAACTGTGACTGATCTGACAGCCCATGTCGGCGATCAGGTCAGCACATCCTCCATCATTACCGTTGCAGATTTGAATCAACCCTATACCATTGACGCGTACTTCGATGCCGAAGATTGGTCGAAGGTTCAGGTTGGATATGATACCGAGGTCGCTTTCGACGTTTTGCCAGATGACACGTTTACCGGAACAGTAATGCTTGTTTATCCTGAACTTGACACTTCTTCAAACTCATCTCTTGTCCACGCCATTGTCAAACTGAAAGACAAGATTGACACAAACCTGCCCAGCGGTACCTCCGCTGCGGTGGATGTCATCGCTGGAAAAGCGGAAAACGCTGTGCTCGTTCCGGTGGAAGCGTTGCATCAGATCGACGATGGAAGATATACCGCTTTTGTCATGGAAAACGGTTCGCCTCGATTGCGAGTGGTTGAGGTCGGCTTGCAGGATATCACCTCTGCCGAGATCAAATCTGGGATTAAAGCTGGCGAGACTGTGACGACCGGCATTGTAGAGACACGCTAATGAACGACAAAACAATTATCGAAACAATTGACCTGACCAAGGTCTATGGCATGGGTGATGCTACGGTTACAGCTCTGGATGGTGTCAGCCTGCAGATCAAAGCCGGTGAATTTGTCGCCATTATGGGACCCTCAGGCTCGGGCAAAAGCACACTGATGCATATTCTGGGCTGTCTGTCGCGCCCGACCTCCGGACAGTATATTCTCGATGGACAGGATATCAGCGATATGAGCAAGAAAGAGCTGGCAGTTGTCCGCAATCAGAAATTGGGATTTATCTTCCAGGCATATAACTTACTTCCCCGGACCAACGCCTTACGGAATGTAATGATGCCATTACTCTATGACCGAAATCATCATGTCAGTGATGAAGAAGGCGAACGGAAAGCGCTCCAGATGCTTGAACTGGTTGGCCTTGCGGATCGCGTCCATCACCAGCCCCAGGAACTCTCCGGTGGGCAGCAACAGCGCGTCGCCATCGCGCGTGCTCTGATCAATGATCCAGTCATGATTATCGCAGACGAACCGACCGGCAATCTCGACAGCAAGTCCGGGCGCGACATTCTGAATTTGTTACGGAGCTTGCACCAGGAAGGTGTCACCATCGTGATGGTGACACACGATCCCATTACCGCAGAGTACACACAACGCGTGATCCATCTGGCAGACGGCAGAATTGACAAAATCAAGCACAATGGGCACAAAATGGAGTCAACGACTCCAGTCGTTGATGAAAAGTCTCCAGACTTTTCACTCCAAAAAGGTGAGGGCTTATTATGAAACTTACAGAAGTCATCCGCATCGCCTGGGAAGCGATCGTTAAAAACAAAGTCCGTTCGTTCCTGACGACGCTGGGAATCATAATCGGCGTGTCCGCGGTCATTATTATGGTCGCCATTAGCGCAGGGACCGAAGCCACAATTCAGGAACAGATCACCAGCCTCGGCTCGAACCTGCTGTTTGTTCAATCCAGTTTTTCACGTGGAGGTCCTCCCGGTGCTGGTGGAAGCTCTGGTGGGCTGGTCTTCGATGACGCGGCAGCTATCGCTGACGGCGTACCCGGTGTCAAAGCTGTGATCGTGGAACAGCAGTCCTCGCAGACTATTAAAGCGAATGGCGTGACTTTAGAAGATGTTGTTGTTCATGGCAGTACTGCAGATTTTCCTTCTGTGCGTGATATGGAAGTAGCACAAGGACGCTACTTTAACGAGACAGAGGTGAATCGCAAGCAAAAGGTCGCGGTGCTGGGCTCAACTCTTGCGACAGAGCTGTTCGGTGATACGAACCCCATTGGGCAAGTGGTCACTGCCGGGACAACCAAACTTACGGTCATCGGAGTCATGGCAAAAAAGGGAACGGTTGGGGATGTGGATTACGATGCACGCCTCTACACGCCTATCACAGTTGTCTTCCAAAAATTTACTCCATCGCAGTTCGCCCGTATCGTGGGTGACCGGGTCCGCTTGCTGTATGTAGAAGTGCAGGATGGCGCGGACTTGAATGAGGTCACAACCCAAATTGAAATCCTGCTGGCAAAACGCCATAATGTCACGCTCGACTCACTCGACTTCACCGTCACATCCCAACAGGATATTATCAGTACGCGCGAATCCACCACTGCTGCATTTCGAAACCTGCTGGCATGGGTGGCCGGTGTTTCGCTCATTGTCGGCGGCATCGGGATCATGAACATCATGCTGGTCAGCGTTACCGAACGGACGCGCGAGATCGGCATCCGTCAGGCGATCGGCGCCACGCCGGATGATATCCGTATGCAGTTTCTGGCAGAAGCACTCCTGCTCAGCATCATCGGTGGCCTGATCGGCATGGGCGTGGGTATGGGTGGCGCGCTACTGTTTGGTTCATTAAGCGATATGCGCACGGTGATCGTCCCAAGTTCCATTCTGCTGGCCTTCGGATCCGCGGCAACTGTTGGCGCGTTCTTCGGCTTTTACCCAGCGAACAAGGCTGCGCAACTCGATCCCATTGAAGCGCTGCGTTATGAATAAAAATTCTGCAAAAGGAAACATTATGAAAAAACTAATACCGGTATTCTTAAGTCTTTTCATTCTGACTTTGACTGCCTGCGGAAGCGCGCCGCGCTCCAACTCATCCAATTTTGGTTCCGCTACCCAAAATGGAACTGCCGCGGGCGCGTTACCTGCCACAACTCAAATCGCGATCGGCACGCTCAAACTCGACAACACTGACAATGCCATCACCACCGATCAGGCTGCCAAACTTCTGCCCCTCTGGGAGACAATGAAAATCCTTGAAACCAGCGACACCGCCGCAAAACAGGAGATCGATGCGTTGGATACACAAATCCAGGAAACCATGACGGATAAACAAATGCAGGCAATTACCGCCATGAACTTGACGCGTCAAAATATGTTCGCTGTTATGCAGACACAGGGAGTGGGGTTTGGTAATGGTCAACAAAACAACTCACAACAAAGTGGGAATTCATCCAATAACCGAGGTTTTACAACCGGTGGTTTTGGTCCAGGTGGACCTCCAGACGGGGGCGCGTTCCCTGCCGGTGGACAGGGGTTTGGCCGCGGACAGGGCCAGAATAGAAGTGCAAGTCAAATTGCCACGGCGCAGGCTGCCCGTCAGGCAGGAGGCGGAAACAGAATCCCAGCTCCATTGATCAATGCCCTGATAGAATTTCTTAAGAAGAAGGCTGGTTCATGATCCAAAGAAGTTGGTATACTGATTCTGAGAAAGGCGCTTTGCGTATGTCGAAGACAATTATGGTCGTGGACGATGAAAAGAGATTGGTCTCGCTGGTCGAAAGTTATTTGACGCAGGAGGGCTATCGCGTGGTAAGCGCATACAACGGCAAAGAGGCAATGACTGTAGCGAAGCGTGAAAAACCTGATCTGATCGTCCTCGACGTCATGATGCCCGAGATGGATGGTTACGAGTTCATGCGCAAACATCGCGCCGATAACAATACACCGATCATCCTCCTCACCGCGCGGGTGGACGATGAAGAAAAAGTGATCGGGCTGGAGGTAGGCGCAGACGATTACATCACCAAACCATTCCGGCCACGTGAACTGGTGGCGCGCGTACGCGCGGTCTTAAGGCGTGCAGGCGAAGTGCAGCCTTCGGCAAAAATTTTAAAAGCCGCGGATATTGTCTTGGACCGGGATGGAAGGACGGTCAGAGTTGGAGAACAATTTGTAGATCTCACACCCTCCGAATTCGATATATTGACTGCACTGATGACCTCGCCTGGCCGGGTTTATTCGCGGCTCGATCTGTTGGATATTATTCAAGGCGTGCGTTATGAAGGCTATGAACGTACGATTGATACGCACATCAAAAACCTGCGCGGCAAAATCGAACCTGATCCGCGCGAGCCTCAATATGTTGAAACTGTATACGGTGTGGGCTATCGTTTCAAACGAGAATAATTCCCATGCGCTCCATCTCCTCGAAATTAATTCTTGCATTTCTGAGCATTGGGATCATCAGTGTGGCTGTCATCTTTGTGACTGCCACACTCAATACAAGGTCAGAGTTCATCAGGTTCCTGACAGATCAGACTCAATCGAACGTAGTCACTCAGCTTTCTGACTATTATCAGCAGTACGGCTCCTGGGAAGGCGTGGAGAGCGTTCTTAGTCCGGATGGAGATGAGCCCGGAATGGGCCCTGGACATATGGAACCGGGCCCGAATGGGAGAATTTATCCGTTTACTCTGACAACCCCCACTGGGATTGTGATCGTCCCCAACGGCAGATATAAGCATGGCGATCAAGTCCCTCAGGCAGATCTTGCCAAGGGCATTTCCATTACAAAAGATGATAAGTTAATTGGCGTGCTGGTACCTATCCCTGCGCCGTTTCAAGGAAGACCGCGCGAAGTGGAATTTATCGATCGGACGAATCGCATTTTGCTGTATGGCGCACTGATCGGTGCCGTCATCGCTTTAGTGGTGGGCATCTTCCTTTCGCGCACGCTCACACGGCCCATTCGTGAACTCACACGGGCAACCCATGCGGTTTCGGAAGGAGACCTCTCACAACAGGTCCCAGTCCGTTCCAATGATGAGCTGGGTGAACTCGCACAAGCCTTTAATAAAATGAGCAGTGAACTTTCGCGGTCTGTCAACACGCGCAAACAAATGACCGCGGATATCGCTCACGAACTTCGCACACCATTGAGCTTGATCCTGGGTCATGCGGAGGCAGTGCATGATGGCGTCTTGCCGCCTTCACGTGAAAACTTCGAGATCATTCGTGAAGAAGCTGAGCGCCTTGAACATCTTGTGAATGATCTGAGAATCTTATCCCTCGCAGATGCCGGCGAGTTGTCAATCAATCCACAAAGGGTCGAGCCAGATCGCCTCCTTCAGGAAGTTGCTGCCATTTATCAATATCAGACCCAGCGCAAGAATATCATGCTTGATCTGGAAATTGCTTCGCCTCTTTCAGACATTGAAGTTGATCCCGGGCGAATGACTCAGGTCCTCACAAACATATTAGACAACGCCCTGCGTCACACGCCGGATGGCGGAAGAATTGTCCTCTCTGCCAAAGACACGAATGATCAGGTCGAACTTGCAATACAGGATAGTGGCTCCGGCCTGAAAGCCGAAGACATCAACCGCATCTTTGACCGCTTCTATCGCACGGACTCATCCCGTCAACGGGAGGATGGCGGCTCAGGGTTGGGATTGGCGATCGCCCGGTCTATTGTTCAGGCACATGGGGGACAACTCTCGGCTGAGAGTGAAGCGGGAAAGGGTCTGAAGGTTATCGTCAGGCTTCCCAGGAAATCCTAAGAGGATGCTGGCAATATATAAGGTCTTTATATAAAGTAGGCTTGGATTTGGCAATCCAAGACAGCAAAGCTATCAAAAACGAGAGTGTCGCTTGGACACTCCCGTTTTGCTTATTCAGTCGCTTGTTGCGCTGTCCTTTTTCTCTTTTCCAGGAAATCCTTTCCCCATACAACCAACGCCACAATAATGGCAATGAGGCCAACATTTTTCACAGTCCCCAAAATCCAGCGTAGACCGACGCCTTGACCGCGGAATTCACGGCCTTCGCCACCGGGAATTTCCGGCCTTTGACCATTGGGAGATTGAGGTTGCACTCCATCCGGCCGAGGCGGACCCTCACCACCTCTTTGAAAAGCGCGAATCGTTGTCGAAGAACTAACCGCATTCACAGCTACATACGTAATCCCCATGACAAGTGCAAATGTCACGAGAATGATCAGGATCCGTCCAAGGGTATTCATGCGGTGATATCCTTATCTGGGTTTGAGGGAAAAAGTTGAAAGATGGGTTGAAACACATACCGCTTGAACGTATCTACCACCCAACCCCAATGCAGAGCGGTATGAAGACCCAGCAATAAGATGAACAGGTTCGTCGAAAATTCATGCAAGCCGCGCCATGCAAAACTGCGAGGCAATTGAATGCCCAAATAGGGCATCAATGATTCTGAGATCATAAACCCGGAAAGCATAATGACTGTCCCATCAATGAATAACAACCAATTGAGAAGATAGTTGAGGCGCGACTGGCTGTTAATTTTGCCGATAAAACGGCGTGTGATCTGGGTAATCCAGTCCCAGCTGAGCAGCAAATGTACAATGAGGACCGCGATCAATGAGGTCGCCAGCCACTCATGAATGGTGATCCCACTCGAACGTGGTTCCATTGCGATCAGAAAAGCGATGAAAATAAGTATGTCAAGAACCAGTTTTGTCTTTGTTCGATTTTTCGTCCTGGTTTGGGTTTCGGTCATGTTTTCTCCTGTTTAATATTTTGGATTCTACTGAACAGAACGAATGGGCAGGTGAGGAAATTACGAGGGAATTATGAAGATTTTGCAAAGGGATAATTAACGGCTTTTAATCGAATCTTGATAATTTCCACACAATTTTTATACTGCGTCTTTACATAACTATGTTAAAGTTGTGCTAATCAAAGAAAGGAATTAAAGAATGAAAAAAGTACTCCTCACTCTTCTCACTGTCATCGTGGTACTTGGGTTATTTGCAGCAACTGGCTATGCTGGTTATCGCTTCGGTTTTGCGCGGGGCGCACAGATCACAGCCAATGGGAACCCTTCGGGTCCGCAACTACGCCCGTTCGACAATTTCGAGCGCCGCGGAATGCCCATGCACAACTTCGGTGATGATTTCGGTCGCGGTCTTCGCCGTGGCTTCGGCGTGCGCGGCTTCCCAATGATGGGAATGGGATTTGGTTTCTTCTCCCCGCTCATGTTCCTGGGACGCATTGTTGTCTTCGCGTTGATCATCTGGTTTATTTACTGGTTGTTCACCCGAAGTGGGTGGCAGTTGACCCGAACAGCTCCGATAGCGGAAGCTCAAACGAAACCCACAGAAACTGAAGCAGAAACGAAAGAATAAAGACCAGGAATTTGAATATTAATTTTTTCTTATATATATTCAAATAATAGTGGGCTGCTTAAATACATCTGGTTATCAAAATTTTGCGTATATGTACGATGTAAGACCCTGGTTCGCCAGGGTCTTATCCAAATTGGACAGTCCAGAAAAACCAGAGGAGAGAAGATGGATTTTATTAACCGCATCATCCACGCCCTGACGGAATTGCATCCCACGCATCCCATGTTTGTGCATTTCCCCATCGCGCTGACCGGGGCAGCATTCCTTTTTATTCTGCTCGCCTATTGGAGAAAGAACCCATCCCTCGAACAAACTGCATTTGCCAATATTGTGCTGGCTTCCTTGGGTACGATTGCCGCTGGCGTTACTGGATATCTTGACAATTTGAAAAATTATCTCGGCGAAGCGCCCAACGCAAACGTGAAAATTATCCTTGCCACACTTTTACTTTTTCTGACGGCAGGAATAAGCATCGTCCGTTATCGCAACCCGGATTTATTTAGGAAAGCCAATCCAATTTTATATATGGCGTCTTACGGCGTTTGCTTTGGGATTGCGCTTGTCCTTGCATTTCTGGGCGGCGTCATTCTATACGGTTTCTAGGAGCTTATGAAAATGAACTCAATGTACGTCAAGATCGCAATTTTTGTTTTGCTCGTTGGATTGTTAACCGCCTGTGGGACACAGGCGACAAATACGCCCGCCTCCTCACCCACCGAGGCAGTTGCTCTTGATATACCATCCCCATTGGTGACACAAGCATCCACCAACCCTCCGTTATCCACTGATACCGCCGCCCCGACAGATACCACTGCAGCAACCGAACCTGCAGCAGCTACGCAGCCCGCTGCACCAGGCGCGACTGTTAGTTTTGCGCATGATGTCCTTCCCATTATTGAAAGCCGCTGTACAAATTGTCATGGTGGGGAACGCACCGAGAAAGGTTTGAATCTCAAAACCTACACAGATATGATGCAAGGTTCAGAAAACGGACCTGTGGTCACCGCCGGGAACGCTGCAGACAGTAAACTGGTTGAACTGATCACAAACCAAAAAATGCCAAAGCGTGGGCCCAGGCTCACGCCGCCTCAAGTCCAACTCATTGCGGAGTGGGTCAATCAAGGCGCGCTGGATAACTAAAACGAAGGAATTATTGATGTGAAACAGGCCTCATCGATCGACGAGGCCTGTTTTAATTTCTGGTATAATTTTGCCGCTTGATGATGGAGAGGTCGCGTAGTCTGGCTTAGCGCGCACGCTTGGAAAGCGTGTAACCCACAAAGGTTCGCGGGTTCAAATCCCGCCCTCTCCGCTGAAAACGTCTCACGATGTGTGAGACGTTTTTGCTTTGAAAGCCCACCGCAGAAAGTTCAAGCGAAAGTCTCTCCGTGTATACTTATCGGTATGGATAACTTGTCAGGTTCTGTCGAGCGGATCACCTTCTACAACCCCGAAAACGGATATACGGTATTACGCCTGCGTCCCGATTCTCAATTGGGCCATCGCTTCACAAATCGATCTGCGCTAAGTGCCGAGGGATTTGCCACTGTTGTCGGTAACCTGCCGGAAGTCTCACCGGGGGAACACTTGCGTCTGCAGGGTCAATGGGACAACCATCCAAAACATGGTCCGCAATTCAAAGCTGAAGTCTGCGAACAAACCTTGCCTGCTACCGTGGCTGGGATCGAAGGATATCTTGGGTCGGGCATGATCAAAGGGATTGGACCGCGTTTTGCCGAACGCATTGTAGGGCGATTCAAAGAAGCTACTTTTGACGTGATCGAGTCAACCCCAGAACGTCTGCTTGAGGTGCCGGGCATCGGCATGGACCGTTTGAAGAAGATCACGACTGCCTGGGAGGAGCAAAAGCAGGTCAAGGAAATTATGGTGTTTTTGCACGGTCACGGTGTGAGCACCAATCTGGCAGTCAAAATATACAAAACCTATGGAGACGCGGCACTTGAGACGGTCCAGAAAAACCCCTATCAACTCGAACGCGACATTTACGGCGTGGGCTTCAAAACTGCCGACCGCATCGCCCAGGCACTGGGATTGTCTGCTGAACATCCTTCACGCGTGGAAGCTGGAATCGTTTTCGCCTTGAATGAAATGATTGAAGATGGTCATGTCTATGTTCCAAGAGAATTATTAGAAGGGCGAGCCATTGAGCTGCTGAGTGTATCTCCGGAACTGATCGCTCCGGCCCTTGAACGCCTGGCACAGGAGGACCGCATCCGTCCTGAAATGATTCCCTTGAATGCTGATAATTCTGTAAAAGAAAATCACACGCTGAGTGAATCGGCTGGATCGTATGGCTCACCTGTCATCTATTTGACCCCACTTTATTTTGGAGAGAAAGGGGTTGCGGAACGCCTGAGAACGCTTGCCAAGGCCAAGATATCCTTTACCGCACCAAACCAAATCATGTTGCCTGTTGAGAATTTGTCTGAACTCTCAAACGAGCAACAGGCAGCCGTCCATATGGCATTGGCTCATCCGGTCAGCATCCTGACGGGTGGTCCGGGGACAGGGAAAACAACCTGTCTAAAAGCCTTGATCACCACTCTTACAACTCAACACAAACGTTTCGCGCTGGCTTCTCCCACCGGGCGAGCTGCGAAACGACTCTCTGAAGCAACGGGACACCCAGCCAGTACCATTCATCGCTTATTGGAATATTCTCCAGTGGATGGATTCAAACACAACAACGAAAATCCGCTCGATCTGGATTTTTTGGTTGTCGACGAAGCCTCCATGCTCGATCTGCTCTTGACGAATAGCCTGCTTAAGGCTGTGCGTCCGGGCACGCAAGTATTGTTCGTTGGGGATGTGGACCAGCTTCCCTCCGTGGGAGCCGGCGATGTGCTCCGCAATATCATTAGCAGCGGCATTGTGCCGGTCACGCGTCTGAATACGATTTTTCGTCAGGCAGCGGATTCCAAAATCATTACGAATGCCCACCTGATCAATCAAGGGAAACTTCCAACGTTCTCGCAAGGGAATGGCGATTTCTTCCTTTTTGCCGCTGAAGATGCTGTTGGCGCCGCGGACTGGATCATCGAAATCGTCACCGAGCGAATTCCTCAGAAATTTGGATTCAATCCTATTCGGGATATTCAGGTCCTGGCCCCCATCTATCGCGGACCTGCCGGTGTCATCGCGCTCAATGAACGCTTACAGGAAAAGCTCAATCCTCCAGCCGCCGCTAAACCTGAACGCAAGCTTTTCGGGACGATCTTCCGCATCGGCGACAAGGTGATGCAAACCCAGAATAATTATGACAAAGATATTTATAACGGCGATATTGGCTTCATCCATTCTATGGATGCGATCGAACAGAGCGTCACCGTGGATTTCTACGGCCACTCCGTGACCTACGATTGGAGCGACGTGGATGAGCTGACGCTGGCCTATGTGGTTTCCGTGCACAAAGCCCAGGGATCGGAATTCCCAGTGATTGTGATGCCGATCGTGACGCAACACTACACCATGCTTCAACGCAATCTGCTCTACACCGCGATTACACGGGCCAGCAAGTTGTGTGTCCTGGCAGGCAGTCGCCGGGCGATCAGCATGGCTGTGCGCAACAATAAGGTTGCCCATCGCTTTACCGCGCTGGAATGGCGATTGGGGAAAACTGAGTAAGTGGCATTTCCTCGATTGAGGAAGCATAGCCGCGAATGATTTTATTACCTTTTGCCTGCAACTCCTTCCCCATAAAATGAAATCCCCGTCAAATTGACGGGGATTCTTTGATCTATTTATTTAGACTTATCAGATAAGCGATCACATCAGCAATCTCCTGCGGGGTGAGTGCGCCTCTATCACCCCAGGCAGGCATGTTTCTGACTGGTTCAGTTCCTTCCGGCACTGAACCATGCTCCAGGAACAGATCGAGATTGGTTGCGAATGTTTTGTAATCAGGATTTACGAGGGTCGAATCAATTGGGTTTACTGGTGGAACTGTCTCATCTGTAGTGCCCGGATTGGGTAACCCACCTTTACCCTCTTCACCATGACAAATTTGACAATTGGCAACAAAGATTTCTTTACCATTATTGAGGTTCCCTTGCAGATCAATTGCTGGACCAGGCCCACCCGGATTGGAAGGACGAGCGATATCCACTACTGGTTCACCGGGTCCTGGCGTGTCTGCTTCCGGAGCAAGAGTCGGAAGATTGGCAAGTTGAGTGGGTGTTGCAGGCGGAGGCGCAAACTTGGTTGGAACAAGAAGTTTGACTGGGATTAAAGTAGGAATTGGTGTTCGTTCGACTAAATGCGCAGCCTGAATACAGGTTAACGTGAATCCACAGGCTGAAATGTAAACGATGCTGAGCCAGAACAGGATAAACCCAAGGAACGCAACGATAGTTCCGTAAATCAATCTGCGAGTATCATCATTCATAGTTTGCCCCTCTCCTACTTCGTCTTATTCAAGGTACGAACATAATTCACGACATCCCATCGCTCAGAGACAGTAAGGTTTTCATTGAGAGGGGGCATACGGTCTGGCACTCCATTTGTAATGGTCATGAAGATTTGTCCATCGGGAAAAGCCTTGATCAAAGGAGAGGTTAGGTTGGCGGGCTTAAATTTAGTCAGGAACGCCGCGATCGGTCCATTCCCTTCGCCTGTTACCCCATGACACATCTGGCAATTGATTGCAAATAGTTCTTTCCCACGTGCAATGGAGGCATCATCCGCCTTTCTTGGATTGTCAGGCAAAACCTGGCTGTTAGGAATATATACCGCTCCTTCAATCGGGATGGAGCGCTCCGGAGGAGGGAGCGGATTTTCCATCGGGCGATAAGATGGCTGGATTTCCATGAAGGACGGCCAATCAATTTTGATCACGTCAAAACTAAATATCAGGATCACAGCAAAAGCAACGCCAGCTGCTGCGAAGATCATTGCCAAGCGTCTTATGATAACGTTGAGACTCGTGCTCATAAATGACGTGCCTCCACAGGAGCCACAGATTCGGCTCCTGCCTCTTTTAGTGCATCGATGAATTTTTCCTGCTCATTTGCCGGGCAACTGAATAATACAGCGATCTTGCCGTCGCTGACTTCGGGAGTGTATTCCTTCGGTGTATAGGACGGGAAGCCACTATCTATAAACATCCCCAGGAAGGAAAATCCCATCAGACCCAACATCGTCATCTCGAACGTGATGATGAAGCCCTGCGGCACAGGGAAGATGGGCTGCCCGCCAACCAGCAAGGGGTAGAGATAGGGAATGCCATAAATGAAGAAAATACCCAGGAACATTCCCAGGATCGCGCCGAACAGGCCGATACGTGACACGTAGGTGATGGCAGACGGTCGGCCCAAAATCGTGTTCTTGATGGGTACACCCGAAATCACATTCATATCGTCATCACTCACACCCAATTCCTGGAGTTTTTCGACGCCCCTGGAAGCGGGCTCGAAATCT
>Ga0065705_10002013_pt1 | contig 15308 bp, 21 predicted proteins | sample SwibulcommuniRL2_FD_59092 | JGI IMG/M metagenome (GOLD analysis project Ga0065705, IMG submission 59092) | Bulk soil microbial communities from switchgrass field near Rose Lake, East Lansing, Michigan, USA - RL2 Bulk Soil v2 (version 2) | ecosystem: Environmental > Terrestrial > Soil >...
GTTCTGAAGAGGAAGGACAGCCAGACTGTCGCACGTCGCCGCCGTGGCGGCTGGGACGTGGAGGACAGCTGCGGTGAAAGTGAGGAGCACCAGCCGCCGCATCATCGAACCTCCGGAGCGACGCGCCTCGTCTGCACGCAGGGACACGCGAGCGCGTCGGTTGTGTTGGAGTATACGTCCAGCAGGTGTGACATCGATTACCGCGCGATGCAGCGGCGCGGAGGACGGCTCAAGCGGTGAATCGCTTTTTTTTGGAGGATTTTCGCCTATCGACGACAGCTCGGCTCCGTGGCAACCATCTTGAACTTTATGGCGAACAGCGATGGGGACCTGGGAAGACGCCACGCACGGGATCGAATACGAGCTGACGTTACGGCTCGAGCGCGCGAGCGAGCTTTCTGAGCGCGCCAAACGGGCAAACGACGCGGCGCAGCACGAGATCGATCGTGCCCTGGAGATCGCCGATGAACTGCGCGGGGTCTCTCAGGAGTCCGAATCGCGTGCTGGGCGGTTGCGGGGCTCGCAGCACGACCGGTAAAATGAGCGGTCCCACCGAATACTGAGATGGGCCGCTAGCTCAACTGGCAGAGCAGCAGACTCTTAATCTGCGGGTTCTCGGTTCGATTCCGAGGCGGCTCACCATTTTCTGAACAGATCTGGACGCGTCGAAAGACATCACGACGAGGTGACACCCTAAGCGGCCCGCACGCGTGATGGCGAACGCTCCGAGAGCCCGGAGCCGTCGCCGCGATCCGGACGGGCTAGACTAACGTCCAGCGACCCACCGGCCACCAGAGCACACCGTGAGCTACGACGTTGAAGTCTTCTCGACTGAAGAACCGATCGCGCCGGCCTCAGAGAAGGGTCGTGGTTGGTAGATCGCGGTTGACGGTCCGCTGAACGTTGAACCCGAGGATATCCCGGCTCAAGTACGAACCCTCCTTCCGGGCCTTCGATTCCTGACGCAATTCCACCTCGAAGGAAACGCACCTCCATCGGCAGAAAAAAAGTTGCTGACGATTGCTCGCGGCGTCGCCAAGAGCGCGCGGGGTGTTGTCGTTGATCAGCAACAAGGAACTGTCGAGACCCCACGCGGCGTACAGCGGCTGGAGATTGAGCCAAGGTGTACGGGCGGCGGTCTTCTTCAGTTGACGTGGTTCGTTGAAGATGTCGCTCCTCTCACACGAGCTCTTCCCTGCCGCGGCGCTACGGCCTGTGGGAGCCACCGCAGTTCAAGGTCGCGACAGACGGAATCGATCACTTGCGGGACTTCCTCGCCAAGAACCTTCGCGACACCGTCGTTTGGTACTGCCACAAGCCATGTCAGTACGTCTTCAAGTCGATCCCAGAACATGTCGGCGCGACGCCGCGAGGTTTCCGTTGTGGTGGTCTCGCGTTCCAGATCGATGGCAAGGCCGCCGGGGACCGTGCTTGGCGTGTGGAGCTCACACGTCTTTGGATCGCTGTTGCTGATCTAATTCAGCCCTTTTACGCGGAGATTCGCACTGGCGAGTGTCCGACGAAGTCGTGGTGGCGGTTTCGTCGCTCCAGACACCTTTCGGCGTCCCTATCTCGCCCCGCTGGCAAACCCGTACTGATTGTTCTCCTGGCAAACGTATTCCATCAGCTCGTCGCCCGGTTGAACCAGCGTTGCCTGATGGGTCACCGTGAACGGCCGCGAGTAGGCGCCCGGATCATCGATGGTGACTTCGCGCACCAGATGCCCTGCATCGATCCGCGTCCACCGCTCGATCGTGTGCAGGTGCGTGGTATGTGGCGTCGCTCGTCGATCAAACCAGAACTTGTCGTTGAACCCGACTGTGTCGATGACGAGGGTGTCGTTCTCGTACCAGCCGATGGAATGACCGAACCAGGTTGGCTCGAGGTCGGCGGGATGCTTGCGGCCGTCCAGAAATACCTGGCGAAACGAGCCCATCCACTCAGACAGGATGTACATGTGCGTTGGCGTCTTGTGCGTGTAGTTCTGGATGAATCGGAACGGATACGGACTAGTGCGCAGCAGACCTAGCGGCAGGCACCAGTTGACAGGATCGTCAGTTGGCTTTTGGGATGCCATGAGCGCCTTCGCGGCGGGCAGCAACGGCAGTTCCCCACCGCCACTCAATCGCTGCGCGATGCTATCGCCCCCGCCCGGCGCGAGGACCCAGGCGCCGTCTCCCAGATCAATCGTCCCGTCAGGCAGGCGAGGCGGCGGCCCGGTCGGCGCCGGCGGTCGCTTGATCTCCTGGCCCAACGCGTTGACCGGCCCGAGGACACCGATAGGATTTCCTGTTGCGTCCCGCTGAACTTGCGCCTGCTCTTGCGCTGCGGCACGCGGGTCTCTGAGCAGCGGAAGCACGACAGCCAGAACGCCGACGACCACCAGCAGCTTGCGCATAGTGACCTCCTATCGATCGGGTCGGGAGCCTAGCCCCCGCGTCCAGGAATGTCAACGCGTAGACCACGTCGCACAGAGTCAATTCAGGAGTCACAGCTTACCGAGCGATGCGAACTTGGTCGCAGTGCGTACCGCCTATCGGCCATCTATGATGCCGAGCCCCTTCTACTTCCAACAAATTGACGTGACGCGGTTAAAGGACTGTCTGGGCCAGTTTGTCCAACGGGTGGTCCTCCACAGGCTCGATGAGCGTCCTCGCTACGGTCACACGGCGACGTTACTGCAGAATGGCACGGTGCTCGTCAGTGGGGGTCTTTCCGACAATGGCGCCCAGGTCGGTGCGGAGATCTACGACCCAAACCTCGGGACGTGGTCGCCGGCAGGCTCTATGAGCGTTCCTCGCATAAGACACACGGCCACGCTGCTGCCAAACGGCACGGTGCTCATCGCCGGTGGTCACAACATCAACGGCGCCTTCATCAACCACTTGGCCAGCGCGGACGTCCATGACCCCGTGAGTGGCACTTGGTCCACGAGGGGCTCGACGAGCACAGCGAGGACACACGGTATCGATGTGATCATTCCTGCACAGCGACCGATACGAATCAGGTCTTGCGAACCCAGCGGACGCCAGCTTTACGTTGACGACAAACGTTGCGACCGGTTCTGAGATCGCGAACGCGGCCACGAACAAGCCGACAGGTGTGTAACACGAAGAGTCTGTGCACGAAGGCCGGTCCGATTACTGGTAATAAGGTGGATAAGAACGGACCGACCATCACGGTAATTGCCGCAACGCAGGACTCGAATCCGAACAATAACTCCGCGACAAAGTCGACAAGGGTTTCCAGGTAGGTGGTATTCACCGAAACGCGCTCATGGCGGAGGGGCCCCTCGGGCGCCTCCGAATCTCTATGGCGTATTGACGAGTAGAAAGCACGGCTCCGCTGGTTCTGGAGCACCGATTGCAGTTTTCTGACGGCGGTCGCCATGGATACGGTTAAGCCGTCGCATGTTGGCGAAGTCCTTCGCCATTTCGATGACCTGCTAGAGGAAGCGCAGCATTTACGCGAGCGAATCGTCTCCGCCCTCCAGCGAGAACGCGAGCCTTTCTTCCCCGACCGTCGTTATCACGACGAACCGCACAAACCAGATCGGCGCAAGTCGAAATAATGCAGGCAATTAGTGTGGCTGAGCTTGCGGGTGTAGGATTGCGATTCTCGAATAATGCCCAATAGTGACCAACCGCTTCCGATTCCGTGCCCCAAGTGCCAGCATGAGGGCAGCATGCTGCGGGTGCGAAGCATGACGGTGATGATGCTCATGTGCGCCAGTTGTGGCCATACGTGGGCAACTGAGTACGAGGCCCTCCCGCCCGACATCCAAGAGAAAATCCCAGACGCGCTGCGCGATCTCCGCGGCTTCTAGTTACAACTTTCAAGAACTTGCGGCTCCCACATGCCTGATCGAACTGCCGGCAAATACTGCGGGAAGGTTGGATTCGTCCGCCGCGAGAAAGTGATCAAAGCCGGACGAGCGACTCTGTCCTTGTACTGCTGATCGTCGATCGCATCGCGTGCAGTGCCACAACAGAGTAGTGCTCGCGCTTTTGATCGTCGTCTCTTGCTCCACCGTCGTCACAGACCCGCACGATGGACAGACCCACGGTAGAGCGACAGAACCGCGGGAGTTTCACGCTGCCCGTGTCGCTCGACCGGGACGGTCCGTGTCGGAGAAAGGTCGTGGTCGCGGAATCAGGCTCGATCGCGGTACGCTGTGATAAGTCGACGTCTACAAGTCGCCGTGGCGCGAACAGATACGGCCCGCATCCGTGGTGCATATCGGCACCAGACTTGCCCCATGAAGTTGTCAGTGGTCGCCGTCATCGGGGGGCGATATGGAGCAAATATCTTCAACTGACGTGCGTCGTGTCACAGGGTGGTCCATTGCACTCAGCATACTGATGATCATCGCTGGAATCCTGGCGATTGCGTCTCCTTTCGTGGCTGGGGTCGTCGTCACGCGTGTTGTGGGGTGGCTGTTGCTCTTCAGCGGCGTGCTGCATTTGGTGTACGCGTTCCGCGGCGGCGGCGTAACCTTGGTGCTGTGGGAACTCCTGCTCGCGATCGCGTACGCAGTGGCCGGGTCTTACATCCTGGCGAACCCTGCCATCGGTCTCGCAACGCTGACCTTCGTGATCGGGCTTTACCTCTTCGCCGAGGCGATCTTCGAATTTGCGGGGTCGTACGTGACGCGTCACGAACTCGGATCAGGGTGGCTCTTATTTGACGGCATCGTCACCCTGCTGCTGGCGTTCTTGATCCTGGGCACCTGGCCGACGAGCAACATCTGGGCAATCGGCACGCTGGTTGGGGTGAGCATGCTCTTCAGCGGCATCAGCCGCTTGATGATGTCGTCCGCCGTTCGCCGGATTGCGGCGTAGCTACAGGCGGGTCTTGCATCCAGATGTGGCGGACACGATTCGCCACATCTGCTCTATCGGAGCGGTTCGAGTCGGATCACGAACGACCGCGTCACATCGCGGTAAACGGCGTTCAGCGTCACTTCTGTTGGTGCGGACACTCCGCTGCTTGCGAGCATCACCTGGAAAGTTGCGCTAGTGCTTCCCGCGGGAATCGTGACCGCAGCGGGTACGATCACCACGCGACTCTCGGCACCGGTTACCGTCAGAGCGACTACGGCGCCGCCCGCAGGGGCGCTCCCGTTGAGCGTGACGGTGCCTGTGGCAGTTTCATCCCGATGCAGCACGACACCGCCCGGCGATGAACCGACAACCATCAGCGATTGAAGGGCAGCCCCCGTCCTCGACGGTCCTGTCGGCGAGTTGCCGCACGCCGCGACGTTGAAGGCCAGAAGCAGCACCGTTGACAGCGCGATGATTGCTCTCGTTGCCATCATTGCCCTTATCGAACGATCGAAATTGCGCCTACATGAGCGGTCTCATCGCCGGGACGCTCGTCGCCATCGAACAAGTACAAGCGCGGGAACGAGCGTCGCGATTCCGAGCACCGGCCATGTAAACAATCGACTCATGTCGAATGCGCCGATGGTGCCCTGCGCCGGTTCGATGAGCTCCGCCGGGTCGTAGGTGACGCCATCCTTGACCACAAAATCGACGTTGCGGATCCGATGGATGTCTCGCACCAGGTCTCCGCGAATCACCACGAGATCGGCCTTCTTCCCCGCGGCAATGGTGCCGATGTCCGGCTGCCGCAGGAATTTTGCGCCATTGGACGACGCGATTTGAATGGCCTTCTCCGCGGGGAAGCCTGCCGCCACGAGCAGCTCGAGCTCGTGCTGGTCGCCGAACCCGGCCGCCACGCCTCCCCAACCGGTTGGATCGACGCCGGCCATCAACGTGCCGCCCGCAGCGACGAACGTCCGCTCGAATTCCTTCTCTTTTTGGAACGCGGCTGAGAACAACGCGCTGATCCGCGTGTGGGGATCGGTCCGCACCTTCGCGGCGGCGTCGTAGACCTCCTGAAGGCTCGACGCGAGCAGCGGCCTCACTCGCCGGTCCGCAGGTACACCGGTCACGCTCTCGAGCACAGCGAGCGTGGATGTCACCGCCACGTTGTTCCTGATGAGCACGTCGATTGTCCGCCGGATCTCCACGTCGCCGATGTCCATGTTGACGATTTCCGCGATCACCGAATTCTGATCGGGGCATTCGTCAAACCGTTTCCCAGAGTAGAACTCGGTATCGAACGGCAGGCCGTGCTCGATGTTGTCGATCCCGAGCGAGGCAGCCTCGCGGAATCCAACGGCACACAGGTGCCCGGTTACCCGCATTCCGCGTTTGTGGGCGGCGGCGATGGCCGCTCTCAGCTCGCTCGAACGGAGAGTCGTGTACGCCTTGATCGAAGTGGCGCCGCCATCCGCGTACTGATTGACCAGCCTGGCGACGCCATCCGGGTCCGGCTCCGGTGTGGTGGCGCCGAGGTACCCGCTTGTCAGGAAGATCCTCGGTCCGGTCTCGTTTCCCGCATCAATCCGTTCCTTCAGACGCAGGTCGCCTTCGAAGTCAAGCGTGCCGGCGGTCCGGATCGTCGTGACGCCGGTGGCGAGATAGAGATGTGCGAACGTCTCTTGCGCGGGCACGGTGATCTGGCCCGACTCGGCGGACTCGAGTTGGTAAAACAGATGGTCGTGCATTCCGACAAGGCCCGGAATGACCGTCCCATCCGGAACCTGAATCACTTCCGCGTTCGGCGGCACGGCGATGGACGGTGCGGGCCCGACTGACCTGATGCGCCCGTGATCCACCACGATCGTTTGGTCCGCTTTCGCTGGCGCGCCAGTGCCGTCGATGAGCCGCACGTGTTCGATCGCGAAGGTGGAGGCTCGCGGCCGATCGAGCGACTGTCCCGACGGGCTAATCGTCGTAAAGGCCACCAATACGATGACCATCACGAACACCCAGCGGATGCGTGTTGATGCATCGCATGTCGCGCGTTCGCCTCGATCGGTGGTCGCGACGAGCTCGTTCGGCACGCGGTTCATGGCAGACGAGTCTGCAAATTGCGAGCGCGTCACGCGTGGAGCGAAAGAGGCGACTCCACCATCGGAGGCGTCATTTTCAGTTACAAATTCGGCGCGTCATCACGGAAACGTGAAGCCGCCAGCCGCGCAGATTCACGCATCAACGGGCAAGGGCCGCCTCGCCCTGAAATTGCACACCGGTGCGGCGTTACCCATGAAGGCGCGATTGCTATTCGTCTCGACCATCGTCGCAATCGCGATGACAGCGTGCGGGCATCGCGTTGCGCACCACCCGACGCCCGGAGAACCGGCGTCAGCCACCGCAGCGACCCAGCAAACACCGACATATCGCCCACGTCATCAGGGGGCAATCGATATCGGGACCGGTCTCTACATGAGAGACGACGATGATCTGTTCCTTGAGACGGCAATCCCCGTCGTACTGAGACGAACGTATATGTCCGGAGACGGCCACCTGCGCCGCTATGGCATGAACAGCAGCCACTCTGGCGAGTGGTGGCTGTCGGGAGACTCAGACCCGAGCATCCCATGGGCGAATCTGAATATTTCCGACGGTCGCCAGTTTCATTTCACTCGTATTTCGCCCGGTCGTACTCAAGCCGACGCTGTTCTTCGCCATGACGATTCGCCCACAGAATTCAACGGCGCGCTCCTCGTCTGGACGGGATCCGCATGGGAACTGCGGCTTCGCGACGGTAGCGTTGTCGTCTTCAAAGACTGTCAGGGCGAGCATGACGTCTGCTCGCTGATCGAACGCCGCGACGCCGACGGTCATCGGGCGGCATACGTGAGAGACGAGAGCGGCCGCCTGCTGCGCATCGAATCGCAGGGTCAGACGATCTCGTTCGAGTACGACGCTGCGAGACGCATCACCAAAGCGTACGACTCAAACGGGCACAGCATGTCGTATGTATACGATGCTCGCGGAAGGCTCACCAGTGCGAGTGCCTCCGATGGTACCGTCCGGCTCTACAGCTATGACGCCACCGATCGCCTGATACGCATTCGGGAGCCGGGAAGAATAGTCGAGAACTGGTTCGACGGCTCGGGGCGAGTGATCAGACAGGAGGTCCGGTCCTCAGACGACGACCGCGATCCGTATGTCGCGACGGTTCGATACGAGGTCGAAGGCGATTCCGTTGTGCAGGTCGATTTCGACGAAGGGTACGGGGTCGAGAGAGAGCGTTTTGACAACTCTCATTTCGTGGTCGCCCAGACATTCAACGCAACCGGCAGCGCCCCGGTAACGTTCACCTATCACAGAGATCCGACGAGCCACGTGGTGATCACCGCGACGATGTCATGCACGGGACACGCCGGTCCGACCACCCGGCCCGTGCGTGTCGCAGCCGAAGACGACGATGGGAAATGGGAATTGATTCGCGAGATGTGCATCTGGCGATAGCACCGTGCAACGGTCACGGTAGCGCATCGATGTCATTCGTTTGCGCCACCAACGGCAGCAGTTCATCGAGCGATCGAATCACCTCGCACGCAACCGTTGGCCTGGACCAATCTGGACATTCACGCCAAAACGTCCGAAGACCGACTGCGACAGCGCCGGCGACATCGTCGTCCGGGTTATCGCCAATGAACCACGTCTGCGAGATCGCAACCTCAAGTCTTGCGAGCGCTCGATGAAAGATTTCGGGGTTCGGCTTGCGGACGCCCTCGCGTTCCGAAATCAGGATTGTGTCCACCAGCGCGGATAATCTCAACTGCTCGATTTTCGCTTCCTGGACAACAATCGAGCCGTTGCTGACGATGCCGAGTTTGATGCCGGCGTCGCGGAGATAACGCAACGTGTCGGATACTTCGGGAAACGGACGTGTGTGCCTCGCGAATCGCGTCCAGAAGTCGGCATGGAGGCGAGCCACCTCTGACTGGCGAAGGTCGAACTCGACGCCGATCGTTTCGTACAGCACGCCTTTGTCTACCCTGCCCAGATCATCGAGTCGGATGATTCGATCAACGTACCGATCCCGCGGGATGTGGCCGAGTACATCGCAAAGATCCTCGTGTTGGTCGTTTGCGAGAGCGCGGACTGCACTAGTGCGATCCCACAACGTGCCGTCCAGATCGAAGAGGATTGCCTTTGGGGTCACACCGAACTTCCCATCCCCCCATGGTAAGTTCGGAACCGCAGATATGAAGCGGACGACCACGCGAGTCTCAATCGACCGCGGATGATCGTGAGACACGCGTCTCTGTGGACTTACCGGCCCAGCGACAACTCGATCGGCGGTTCGGCAAGTGGCCCCGACCGTCCGAGGCGCATGATCAGGAACGGCACCAGCAGAACCCCGACAACTCCATATCCGCCGAGCACCCGCGCGATCGTCCAAAACAACCGATCTCCTCCGCTCATCGTCGACACGTTGGCCATCCAGTGCGGGGCCACGAGCGCAATTGACGTGATGTAGAGAATTACCAGCGAAGTGCGGTGCAACTTCCAAATCTTCCAGCTTGTGAGGGCCAGTCCGAGCAGCACTGGCAGGGCGAACCGCGTTCCCCACCAGCCGACGGTTGAACCCGTTCCGATGACGAACGCTAGAAACACCAGGCATGCCGCACACGAATTTTCGTGCAGGCATCTGTTGATCACGATCCCAATGGTTTGCGACCAGAACCATGTTCGCGATCTGCCGTTTCGAAACTGCTCCTCCAGATCGCCCATGAGGGCATCGTTCTGACCTGCGATGCGTTTCAGCAGTGCGATTGCGAGTGTGGGAGGTTTCGGAGTCATGCGGCTCCTCCTTTCAGTTGCGGGATGCCGCTCCAGAGCGCGGTGAAGGCGCGTTGAGTGTCCTTCACAGCCTTGAGGCCCTTTCCTGTGATCTTGAAGAAGCGCTTCGCTCGCCCGCCTCGTTCGGGTGTGGGATCGCCGTAGGTGGACGCGACGAGGCCGTTCTCCTCGAGGCGATCCAGACATGTGTAAGTAGCTCCGAGCAGCACGGTCCTTTTCGCGGTCTGCTCGATTTCCCTCGCAATCGGCACCCCATAGGCGTCGTCTCCGATCCGCAGGATCGCGAGCAGGATCATGAGTTCGAAGTCAGTGAGGTGTTGGCGCGACATTTATTCACAAATTGTGAATCAAACGCCCGCCGAAATCAAGGCGTCCTATTGACTACGCGATATCGCGGCGATCAGCTGCGTCGACGTTGACGCGGCTGCGGTCGCTTTCGGCGATCGCTCCAATCGGAGGCCGTCCGATTGCGCCATCGTTCGTCGGCAAGCCTGGATTTGATCTGCGCGGAGAGTTCCTGTGCCTGCCGCATGACCGCATCCAATTTCGCGAGCAACGCCGCAAGTTGGTCCGGTGTCAGGTCGGGCACAGGGCGAATCAACGGGACGGGATACGCACCGGTTCAGTCAGCCTGACGCCTTCGACGAGAGGCGAGGACGGTCCGTTGACGTTTGCCCTTCTCCTCAGTCTCGAGGCGGGTTTTCAACATCCTGAGGTCCCGCGTGAGCTCGCGAAGCTGTCGAATCATGTCGGCAGTCCGCTTCGGACTCAAAGGCTCTCCGCGTGTGATCAACATCGGCTTGCGCGGCATTAGGGGTAGGAGAAGGCGACTATACGCCGACTCCCGGCTGAGCGCCATTTTATTGCCGGCAACTATTCGCGATCCGGCGCGTCGCCTTAGGTTTTTGTCTTGTTGCCCGCGCTCAGCCCGACGATGGCGACGACGAAGAGGCAAACCATCACGACGGCTATGACGAGCATCCAGATCAGAGTCCCGAGCAGCCCGGAGAGATTGGTCGCCTCCACGCCTGTTTCGAGCAACAGAAGCATGGCAAGTAAATCGCCCATGCATGCGGAGGCTGCAATCGCCGCACCTCGGACACACGCGATCGCGCGTTAGCGCTTCTTAGTGGCCTTTTGCCTGGCTGGAGCTGCGCGCTTCGAGCGCTTCTGCGCAGACGCGGTGGTTTTTCGCTGCACACGTTCAGGCAGGCGTGTGGTGCCGGTCTCGCGATTCCACTCCTCAAATGTTGCTGGCGAAATTTTTCCCTGCACGAGGAGTTGCGCGAACTTACGTCGTTGCGCCTGACTTTTGAAAGGCATACGTATTCGCACACGGTGCGAGATCGGCGCGACGGACGAGACATCAACCACGGTCCGCAGCCTGATCGCTCACAGCGCCGGGAGAGCTGGAGCGGCGCTCGACCCGATGCGGAAGGTCGGCGGACCGGCGCTCAGCAATGGCCCATTCCTCCGCCATTAACAGACGAGCGTCTTTCGGCGACGCCTCGAAGACCTCATCGACATGGTGACCGCGCAGGTCAACACCGTCGATTTCTTCGGCGAGTTTCCGAACCAAGCGCACTCGCATGATTGTGGATGGAAAGCAATCTAGATACCCGCCACCGACGGGCTTGAGGTTTTGGACGGGCTGTCGTACGTCAGGGACCAGGAAAAACGCGTATTTCTGCGTCTGTTGACACGAGCCTGAGCGGGTGAATGTCAGCGCCGCTCCGCGCCAGGACGATCGACTGCGGCCCTTCGAAGACCGGTGCCCACCCGCTGTTACGCAATTTGGGAACCACGGGAATCCACTTTGGCAACCAGACGTAGTCGGCGGAGAGGCGCGTGGGCAGATCGATCACCGTTGAATCGCCGAGATAGAAGGCCATGTGATTAGCGATGAGCTCGTCGCTGTACACCGTCTCGCGCCTACCGTCGATCGAAACGCGAAGTTGTGGCGAGAAATGCCAGATGACGTATTCGCCCCAGTCGAACCAGACCAGTACGCGCCCGCGCAGCCCAGCTCGTTGAATGAACTCGACGGCTTCACGCTCCGGCATCGGCGGATGGCCGATCTGAATGCGCGTCGCGCGGCTCGCGATGAGTGGAAGCGCAGCGATCACTACAACTGCCAGCGCAGGTCTCAAGAGCTGGATTCGTCTCTGCGCATGCACGCCAACGGTCCGATGCGGCCAGTTGGCGGCGAGCGGTTCTGCCATCAGGAATGAAACGGCGAGCGTGAAAAACGCGTCCAGGCGACTGACAAACAGCGAGGTGACTGCGAGAAAGAGCACAACGAGCGCATATCGCGGCTGGAGCCGGTTTTTCGATCGAATTGCGGCCACCACCGCGAGCCCCGCGGGCAGCAGCCAGAACAGCCAGGCCCAACCCTGCAGACGATAAACCGGTTGCCATTCCTCGATGTAAGGACGATTCATGCGTACGGTATCGAGGAGAAACCACCAGAGACGAACTCCGTACGGATTGAGCGCGGTGGCCAGCGCCGCGGACATGACAATCGCGACCAGTACAATGCGCTGAGCTGACGGCACGAGTTCGCGGCCGCGGTCCTCGCTCGCGCCAGGGGGCCCGAGCAGTAGGTTGCAGCCCGCCCATGTGACGAGGCACTCGAGCCCCACGATCCAGCCGCCGTGAAGATTTGCCCAAAGCGCCATCAACGGAGCGATGAGCAGCATGACGCGCCGGTCGCCGCGTCGATCCACATCGGTCAGGATCGTCAGCAGGACCGAGAACAGCAGGAGTGAGAACATCTGCGGTCGAACCTGCGCGGCGCGTGATTGCACACCGAGCATGGCGACGACCACGAGGGCGTCGAGAATGCGGGCTGGAGGATTGAAGGCCGACAACCGTCGCCAGATCAGGAGGGCGATGACCGCAAGGCACGCCAGTCGAAGCAGATTCAGACCGAGCGATCCCAGCGCCGCGAACGCGGAGGCCATCGCGACCTCCGCCAGCCACTCATGATTGATCCACGGTTTGTCGGCCGTGAAGGAGTGGGAGTCGGCAAGGACGGGGCTGTGGCTCGCCAGCAGATCCTGCCCGAAGCGCACATGGCCCCAGAGATCCGCATCTGCACCCGCACTCGCCAACCCGATGGCGAGCGCGAGAAAAAGCATGCAACGCGCGAATGTGCTTGTCGTCACCTCGTTGGAGGTGATTTCGTCAGGAAGGCGGGGGCGGAATAGGCTCGAGCGCCTCGAGTGCCCTTTTCGCGTCTTCCTCCCTGACGAGCAGATCGGCGCCTGCGAGCGCCGGATACATGCCGCCGGCGTTGTCAGATCGAATCATCGAGTCGATGCCAGCCTCATCCAGCACACCCTTCGCGATGCCTGCATCCGCTGCCGATGAGAACGTACGCACGACGATCAACGCTGGTGATTTCAATCTTGGCCTCCGCGGATCCGCCAACCACGGACGATCGTAATTGAGACGGAACAGCTCGACGACTACCCTTACATCGTCGTCGCCGCGTATACGGACGCTGACCCACCCGGAGTCGGGCAGGATGTGATGACGCTCTGCGCGCCCCGCCGCCACGAGCTGGTTGCGGATCGCAACCGGAAATGGAAGATCGGCAAGCCGGCTTCCATGCAGGTGGCCGAGCTCTCGTCGTCCCACGCGGAATTCGAGTCCGCCGAAACGATGCGGAGCGGCAACGACGCCGTCCCACGAACCCAATTCGCGGGCAATCCTGGTCGCAAATGAATCTGCCATGTTTGCCGCGCGGCACTCGATCATAGCGGTGCGCGCGGTATTGCGGTCGTCAACCACTCAGGGCTGCGCGGTAGCGCGCTGCATCTTCAACTCGGCACGCAGTTGCGTTTCGGTATCGGCCACGACCTGGACGGCCGATGACCATGGTTCATAACCGTCGAGCGCAACGCGGACCGCACGCGACCCCGCAGTTTGATTCCGGAGCACAAGAGGCGTTTGACCGACGTTGCGCCCGTTGAGGAATACGCGCGCGCCGGAGGGACGGGAGTTGACAACCAGCGAACCTCGAAACAGTCTGCGAGCGCTCGCTGAGGCTGTGGTTGCTGATGTCTGGGATTCCACGTGCGTGACAGCGACGGCATTCGCGAATGCCGTCCCAGCCGGAGGGATGGATGATGCTGCCGCCTGCGGACTGGTAAGCACCGGTTGCTGAGATATGGTGGATTCGACGTGCGCGTTGCTGGCACCTGACAGCCATACAGCGGAACCGCCCACGATGACCCCGCACCCGAATACAGCGAGAGTGACGCCGGATATGGGTGTGCGCGCGGCAATCTGCCTGGCAAACGGACGCGCGTTCGAAGCGACCGACGCCACATGCGTACGCCACGCGGCGAGACGCCACGCCGGAAGACGCCACGCCGGAAGACGCAAGCCGGAAGGGCGCCACTTCGGAAGATGCCAGGCACGAAGGTGCCATATTTCTCGACTTACGTGCGGCACGCGCAACATCGAAAGCCGCAATGCCGGAAGCCGCAACGCCGGAACGCGCAACGTGGGACAACGCAGCGTGGGAAGATGCCATGCCGGAAGGCGCCACCGGGGAAGACGCAACCTGCAAATTGCCGAGGCCGCCAAAACGCACAAAGCAGCGGCGAACCGCACCACCCGGCGCAACACCGTTATAAGAACTGCAAACACACGCACAAGAGACGCGATCGCCAGGGCGACAAACTGGCGACCGGCGCCATACGCGACGCGTGCTGGTCGAATCGGAATCGACTTGTTTTCCGAGGAGAACGTCTGGATTACAGAGGGGATCTTCTGGCTTTCAGAGGGGACCTTCTGGCTTTCGGGAGGGATCTTCTCGCTTTCAGCAGGGGCCTTCTGGCATTCAGAAGGGAACAATCCAAAGGGATCTTCAGTTAACTCTGCAGGCTCGGGAATGAAGACGCTGTCGTGCGGCATACGCGAAGGAGCGCGGGAGATCGCACAAGTTGCGCCTTTGCGCTTGTTCCAGAGGGCTTGAAGAAATCGCGCGTTGCCGACGCGAAACCATCCGGGAAGGCGGTTTAGTTCAACCCGAACCGCAATGGTCACGTCTGATGCGTGTCAGAAACCCGCTCCATCGCGTCCAGCAGCGTGGGCATATCGACGGGTTTAGCGAAGAACGCGTCAAATCCCGCCGCGCGCGCAGCCGCCTTGTCCTGCTCCCGCCCATAGCCGGTCACGGCAATCAAGCGAATCCACGAGCCCCCGGGCAGCGCGCGCAGCGCACGCGCGAGATCGAAGCCGTTGACATCTGGCAGACCGATATCGAGAACTGCCACGTCGGGCCGGACTACGTTCGCGAGATCCATTGCCTCTTTTGCCGTTCCCGCTCCAACCGCTTCGATGTCCGCCTGCTTGAGCGCGTCGAGCAGCATGACGAGCGCGTCGTGGTTGTCATCGACGACGAGCACGCGTCCAGCACGGACACGTGAGACGGCTGACGCCGGCATCTCGGGGCCGGGACGCATCGCCGATGACGACGCGGCCGGAAGACGGACGACAAACATGCTTCCCTGCTTCGGGCCGCCGCTCGAGACCTCGATGGATCCGCCGTGGCGATCGACCAGCATCCGCGCGACGGCGAGGCCGAGCCCCAGGCCGCCTTGCCGGCGGTCGAGGCCGCGCTCACCC